>Ga0222424_100608_pt1 | contig 15454 bp, 11 predicted proteins | sample 2B2ome_FD_182468 | JGI IMG/M metagenome (GOLD analysis project Ga0222424, IMG submission 182468) | Enriched microbial communities from leaf-cutter ant dump, University of Wisconsin, Madison, United States - 2B200A (version 2) | ecosystem: Environmental > Terrestrial > Nest > Insects nest > Nest... | reverse complement strand
CTGCTGGCGCGGCTGGACGTGATCACGCGGCGCGGCCAGCGTGTCGAGCAGGGCAGCGGGCTGCGGGTGCACAACCTGGAGCTGGACCGGCTGACGCGGCAGGTGCGCCGTGGCGGCGAGGAGATCCCGCTGAAGCCGCAGGAGTACCGGGTGCTGGAATACCTGATGCGTCACGCCGGCCAGGTGGTGACGCGGACCATGCTGCTGGAGGGGGTGTGGGACTACCACTTCGATCCGCAGACGAATGTCATCGACGTGCACATGTCGAGGCTGCGGGCGAAGATCGACCGTCAGCCCTGGCCGGCGCTGATCCACACCCTGCGCGGCGCCGGCTACTGCCTGCGCGAGCCGGGCTGAGCCATGCGCCTGTCCACCTCGCGCCGGCTGACGTTGTCCAACATCGGCGTCATCGTGCTCTGTTTCCTGGCGCTGCTGGCCCTGTTCATGTGGCTGAACAGCCGCTTCATGCAGGATCACATCGAGGAGAACGTGGACGCCGAGCTAGCCATGCTGGTCAGCGAGTTCGGCATCGATGGTCGTGACGGCCTGATCCATCTTGTCGATGACCGCGTGAACCATCATGCCAAGTCGCACGAGCGCTACTATCTGCTGGAGACGGCCGGCGGCCGTCGTCTGGCGGGCAACCTGAGCCGCTGGCCCGATGAGGCGCGAGGCGCGCCGACCCGCATCAAGCTGGTCAGCGAGCGGCATCCCGACAAGACGCAGATGGCCGCCAACTGGGCGCGCCTGCACGACGGCGCCCGCCTGCTGGTCGCCTTCGACGAGTACGAGCTGCATCACATGCAGCGCAAGATGCGCCAGGGCGCGACCTGGAGCCTGCTGATCGTGCTCGTCATGGCCTGGCTGGCGGGGCGCTTCATCACTCGTGGCGCGTTGCGCCCCATCGAGATCATCCGTCAGTCGGCATACCAGATCATGCAGGGTGACCTGCGCCACCGCATTCCGGTCGAGGGTAGCAATGATGAGTTCGACCAGCTGGCGAGCACGCTCAACAACATGCTCGACCGCATACAGCAGCTTATCCAGGGCATCGAGGGCGCCACGGACAACATCGCCCACGACCTGCGCTCGCCGCTGACCCGCCTGCGCGCCCGCCTGGAGGCGGCGCAGCGCCACGCGCCGCCGGAGGCGGCGTGGGAGGGCTGGGTCGAGAGCCACCTGGCGGACATCGACCAGATCCTGTCCACCTTCCAGTCCCTGCTCAAGATCGCCCGGGTCGACTCCGGCATCCTGCGTTCCGCCTTCACCCAGGTGGATATGGCCGAACTCTGCCGCGACGCCGCGGAGTTCATGGAGCCGCTGGCGGAGGCGGGCGGCCAGTCGCTGCGGCTGCACATGCCCGATCAGCTGCTGGTGCAGGGGCATCGTGATCTGCTGTTCCAGATGCTCATCAACCTGCTCGACAATGCCATCAAGTACGGCCGCCCGGACACTGCCGTCGAGCTGGCCTGCACCCTGCAGGACGGCAGCTGCAGGGTGATCGTGCGTGATCACGGGCCGGGCATTCCCGAAGCCGAGCGTCAGCGCGTGTTCGAGCGCCTGTACCGTCTGGACGCGACGCGCATGACGCCGGGCCTGGGCCTGGGGCTCAGCCTGGTGCTTGCGGTCATCCGCCTGCATGAAGGGGGCGTGGCCCTCTCCGAGGCGGGTCCGGGCCTGCTGGTCGAGCTGGATATTCCGCTGAGAAGCAGGACCTGAGCGGGTGCGCACCATCTTGGTGCGCCCGTCGCCGCTTTTGTCCGCCATGGCGCATCCGCCAGCGCCTCCCGCGCGCCATTCCCGCTGTTCCCGGCCCTCGCAGGCGTTGGCATGTTTTCTGCTGATGCCGGTCATGCATAGTCGAGCATGGCGAGGGGGCGACAGGTTCCGGCCTGTCATGTCGGAATGACTGCGGAACACGTGAAGACCGTCTGTCCCTACTGTGGCGTGGGCTGCGGGATGATCCTCCAGGTCGAGGACGGACAGGTCGTGAAGGTGGCGGGCGACAAGTCGCATCCGACCAATGCCGGCCGCCTCTGCACCAAGGGCTCGTCCGCGCATCTGGCGTTGCGCGGCTCCGGCCGCCTGGAACGGGCCTATGCCCGCGAGCCCGGCCGCGCCGGGGATGCCAGAACCCGCGACCCGGTGCCCCTGCCCATGGCGGACGCCCTGGGCCAGACCGCCGCGCGCCTGCGCGGCATCCTCGACACGCACGGGCCGGACGCCCTGTCGTTCTACGTCTCCGGGCAGATGTCGATCGAGGCCCAGTACCTGATCAACAAGCTCGCCAAGGGCTACGTCGGCACCAACAACATCGAGTCCAACTCGCGCCTGTGCATGGCCAGCGCCGGCAGCGGCTACAAGCTTTCGCTGGGCGCGGACGGCCCGCCCGGCTCCTACCAGGACATGGACAAGGCCGATCTGTTCTTCGTCATCGGCGCCAACATGGCCGACTGCCATCCCATCCTGTTCCTGCGCCTGATGGACCGGGTCAAGGCCGGCGCGAAGCTGATCGTGGTCGATCCGCGCCGCAACACCACCGCCGACAAGGCCGACCTGCATCTGCAGATCAGGCCGGGCACCGACCTGGCGCTGCTCAACGGCCTGCTGCACCTGCTGGTCGCCGGCGGCCACACCGACCCGGACTTCATCGCCGGATTCACCGAGGGCTGGGAGGTCATGCCGGACTTCCTGGCCGACTACACGCCGGCGCGCGTGGCGGAGATCACCGGGCTGGCCGAGGCCGACATCCGCCAGGCCGCGGCCATGATCGCCGCGGCGCCGGCGTGGATGAGCTGCTGGACCATGGGCCTGAACCAGAGCACGCACGGGACTTGGAACACCAACGCCATCTGCAACCTGCACCTGGCCACGGGGAAGATCTGCCGCCCCGGCAGCGGGCCGTTCTCGCTCACCGGCCAGCCCAACGCCATGGGCGGCCGCGAGATGGGCTACATGGGGCCGGGCCTGCCCGGCCAGCGCTCCGTGCTGGTCGAGGGCGAGCGCGAGTTCATCGAGGACTTGTGGCAGGTGCCGCGTGGCACGCTGCACACGCGCCTGGGGCAGGGCACGGTGGACCTGTTCGCGCGCATGGCCGAGGGCGCGATCAAGGCCTGCTGGATCATCTGCACCAACCCGGTGGCCACGGTCGCCAACCGCCAGACCGTGATCGACGGCCTGCGCGCGGCCGAGCTGGTCATCACCCAGGACGCTTTCCTCGACACCGAGACCAACCGCTACGCCGACATCCTGCTGCCGGGCGCGCTCTGGGCCGAGGCCGAGGGCGTGATGATCAACTCCGAGCGCAACATGACGCTCATGCAGAAGGCTGTCGAGCCGCCGGGCGAGGCCCTGCCGGACTGGCAGATCATCGCGCAGGTGGCCTGCGCGATGGGCTATGCCCACGCTTTCAGCTACGGCTCGTCGGCCGAGGTCTTCGACGAGATCGCGCGCGCGTCCAACATCAAGACCGGCTACGACCTGCGCGGCGCCAGCCACGCGCGCCTGCGCGAGACACCACTGCAGTGGCCGTGCCCGCCGGATGGCGCAGAGGACCGCAACCCGATCCGCTACCTCAATGATGGTGTCAGCCAGACACTCAAGGTCGCGCCGGACGGCACGCGGCCGCGCCTGCTGTTCCCGACCGCCAGCGGCAAGGCCGCGTTCTTCGCGCGCCCGCACATCGATCCGGCGGAAATGCCGGACGCCGACTTTCCCGTCGTGCTCAACACCGGGCGTCTGCAGCACCAGTGGCACACCATGACCAAGACCGGAAAGATTCCCGTGCTGAACAAGCTGAATCCCGGTTCCTTCGTGGAGATCCATCCCGAGGACGCCTCCGCGCTCGGCATCCGGGACAAGGACACGGTCGAGCTGCGCTCGCGCCGTGGCAAGGTCCTGCTGCCGGCCGTGGTCACTGATCGCGTGCGGCCCGGCAACTGCTTCGCGCCCATGCACTGGAACGACGTCTTCGGCGAGCACCTGTGCATCAACGCGGTCACCAGCGACGCCGTCGATCCGGTCTCGCTGCAGCCCGAATTCAAGTTCTGCGCGGTGGCGCTGACCCGCGTGGCCGGCGCCCGCATCGCCATGGCGCCCGCCGATGGCGCCGAGCCGGTCGCCGCCGCGTCTTTCCCGCATGCAACGCCCGTGACCCAGGAAACGGACATGTCCCATCTCGACACCATCGCCCGGCTGTTCAAGCTGCCGGATACCCCGCCGCCCGAGCTGGGGCCGTCGGAGCAGAACTATCTGGCGGGCTACCTGACCGGCCTGCGCAATGCCGGCGGGCTGCCGCTCGGGCTGGCGCCGGCCATTCCGGAAACGGCGCCGTTCTCCGCCGAGGCCCGGCTCTGGCTGGATGGCATGCTCGCCGGCATGTTTTGCCGCGGCCGGGCGGATCTGCCCGCCGGTCTGCCGGCGCCGCCGCGCGTGGCCCTACTCTGGGCATCGCAGACCGGCAACACCGAGACGCTGGCGCAGCAGCAGGCCGAGCAGCTGAGGGCGGCGGGCCTGGACGTGGTGGTCAGCTGCATGTCGGATTACGACACCAGCCGTCTCGCGCGGGAGAAGACGGTGCTGTTCATGACCAGCACCTTCGGCGATGGCGACTCGCCCGATTCCGGCCAGGACTTCTGGGCCGCGCTCAGCGCCGGGGACGCGCCCCGGCTGGAGGGGCTGGAGTATGCCGTGCTGGCGCTGGGCGACCCGAACTATGACCAGTTCTGCGGTCATGGCCGTAAGCTGGACGCGCGCCTGGCCGAGCTGGGGGCGACCCGGATGGTCGAGCGCAGGGATTGCGACACGGACTTCCAGGAGCCTGCGGCGGCCTGGTTCGCGCAGGTGCGCGAGGTGCTGGGACAGCGGGTCGGCGCCGCGGCCGCGAGCCAGGTGTCCGTCGTCACGCCGGCAGTGGCGGCGCCCGTGAAGGCGACGCCGGACAAGGCCCATCCCTATGGTTCGCGCCTGCTCACCAACCTGCGCCTGAACGCGGTCGGCTCAGGCAAGGAGACGCGGTATTTCTCGCTCGACATCGCCGATTCGGGTCTGCACTACGAGGCCGGCGACGCGCTGGGCGTGATGCCCACCAACTGTCCGGAGCTGGTCTCGGAAATCCTCTCGCTGGCGAAGCTGCGCGCGGATCATCCGGTCACGGTCGCCGGTCTGGGCGGGGCCAGCCTGGGCGAGGCGCTGCTCCGGCATTACGAGATCGCCCGGCCGACGCCGGATGCGCTGCGTTTCATCGCGCAGCGCAGCGGCAAGGCCGCCCTCAAGACCCTGCTCGATGACTATCACAAGACCGAGCTGAAGGACTGGCTGTGGAACCGCCAGTTCGCCGATGTGCTGCACGAGTATCCAGTCGAGCTGTCGGCCAATGAGCTGCTGGGCCTGTTCAGGCGCATGCAGCCGCGCCTGTACTCGATCTCGTCCAGTCCCAAGGCGCACCCGGGCGAGGTGCACCTCACCGTCTCCGCCGTGCGTTACCGCAGCGCGCGCGCCGACCGCAAGGGCGTCTCGTCGACCTTCCTCGCCGACCGCGCGGCCGCCGCCGAGGTACCGGTCTTCGTGCAGCGCTCAGCGCACTTCCGGCCGCCATCCGACCCCGACACGCCCATGATCATGGTCGGGCCGGGCACGGGCGTGGCGCCGTTCCGGGGCTTCCTGCACGAGCGTCGCGCGCGCGGCGACAGCGGCCGCAACTGGCTGTTCTTCGGCGAGCAGCGCTCGTCCACCGACTTCTACTACCGCGATGAACTGGAAGGCATGCGCAAGGATGGCTTCCTGTCGCGCCTGAGCCTGGCGTTCTCGCGCGACCAGGCCGACAAGGTCTATGTGCAGGACCGCATGCGCGAGCATGGCGCCGACCTCTGGGCCTGGCTGGAGGCCGGCGCGCACTTCTATGTCTGCGGCGACGCCAGCCGCATGGCCAAGGATGTCGACTCCGCGCTCAAGGCCGTGGTCGCCCAGCATGGCGGCATGTCGGATGAGCGGGCGCAGGCCTATGTCAGCGACATGGCGAAGTCGAAGCGCTATGTGCGCGATGTCTACTGAGGCTCACACCAGCAGCCTGACCCGCGCGCTGGCGTCCAGCGCCAGCCGCCGGGTGGCGGGCAGGATGTCGCCGTCGAGCTGCCAGGGTTGCGGCTCCGCGAAGTCCAGGGTCAGGCGCAGGCAGGTCAGGCGCTCGACGCCCACGGACGCGGGCAGGTAGCCCCGGTGGATGAGCGGCAGGCTGGCGACCAGGCGCACCGGGTCGGGACGGCCCTGCACCAGGGTCATGCCGGCGGAGGCCGTCGCCTGGCCGACACGGAAGCCCAGCGGCAGCGTGTCCACGGTCATGGCCAGCAGCAGGCTCGGCGACAGCGCGCGCGCGGGGCCGTCATCCACGGTCAGCGTGGCCGCCAGGGGCTCGAACAGCGCCTGCGCCAGTCCGCCACGGACGAGGGCTGATCCGCTGTACTGGAACAGGGTGGACAGGGCCTGGCGGAAGCCGCCGCCTCGGGCGTCGTAATGCCTCAGGAAACGGGTCGGCATGCCCAGTCCGGCGACGAAGCCGGCGCGTCCGCAGTCGCTGCGCAGCAGCGCGCGCTCGGTGAGGCTGGGCGTGCGGCCGCTCCGGTGCGCGCGCACCACCCGTGCCAGCGTGTCCAGCGGCGCCTCGCGCCGGCCCTGGCGGGCATCCAGCGCCACCATGTTCATGGTGCCGGCGCGCAGCGGCAGCTCGGCGGGCAGGGCGTCCGCGCCCCAGCGCGCGCAGGCGGCGGTGAGCACGCGCGCGAGCGTGCCGTCGCCTCCGACCGGCACCAGCGCCGTGACGTCCGCCGCGGCCAGCCCGGCCAGGGCGTCATCGACCTCGTCGGGATGGCGGGTGACGATGACGCGGCCATCCGCGCCGATGACGCGCTCCAGCCGCGCCAGCAGGCGCCCCAGGTCCTGGCCGCGGGTCCAGCCGGCGTTGCGGTTGACGAGGACGATGAACATGGCGCCGCTCAGGAAACCGCCCGGGGCGTGGCGGCGGCCTCCGCTTCCTCTATTTCGCGCTTGGCCCGCACCGGGTCGGCGATCCAGCTCAGCACCACATCGCCCGCGCCGCGTCCGGTGACGGTCACGGTGCCATAGCCGAGCAGGCGGCCCGGCACGGTCTGGCTGATCACGATGGACTCGATGGCGCCCAGACGCATCTCGGCGGTCTCGCGCGAGATGATGCCGTGCTTGCGGACCACGCGGCGGCTGGTCACGCCCTGCTCGGTGCAGCGCCAGCGCAGCCACACGTAGATGGCCACCGGCAGCCAGAGGCCGGCGGTGAGCAGGCCGACGAGGAAATGCGTGGCGATGCTCAGGCGCACGATCCAGTGCGGGGGGAACAGCTCGCGGATCTGCTCGCCGCTGGTCAGCGAGCTTTCGATGTAGGACATGGGGGCATGTTCCGTGGCCAGTTCATGACAAGTGCAGAGCGTAACAGAGCGGACCGGCGCAGCCACCCTGTCCGTTGCCGGGGTGGTCGTGGCCGCCATACATCGCGCCGTGGTTGAGCCGCCGCGCGAGCCTCACTATCCTGCGCTGACCATGCCATGCCCACTTGCGCCCGGCCCCCGGTGCGCGGACCCGCCAGGAGACCCCCATGAAAGCCGTGATCTGCCAGAACGAGACGCTCGCTGTATCCGACCTGCCCGAGCGCCAGCCGGGCAAGGGCCAGGTGCTGTTGCGCGTGCTGCGCTGCGGCATCTGCGGTTCCGACCTGCATCTGCAGCACCACTGCGACCACATGTCGGCGCTGGCCGCCCGCGTCGGCTACCCGGACTTCCCCAAGGCGGCCGACGCCGTGGTCTACGGCCATGAGTTCTGCGGCGAGATACTCGAGCACGGCCCGGGGACTTCGCGCCGGCTGAAGGCGGGCACGCGCGTGTGCGCGGTGCCGCTGCTGCGCCTGGACCAGCGTGTCGACATGATCGGCCTGTCGGCGCACAGCGCGGGCGCCTACGCCGAGCGCGTGGTCGTGCAGGAGGCGCTGATGGAGGCCATCCCCAACGGCCTGTCGGATGACATCGCGGCGCTCACCGAGCCCATGGCGGTGGCGCTGCACGCCTACCGCCGCAGCGAGATCCGCAAGTCGGACGTGGCCGTGGTGGTCGGCTGCGGCCCGGTCGGCCTGGCGGTGATCTGCATGCTCAAGGCGCATGGCGTGCGCACGGTCATCGCCAGCGATTACTCGCCGGGACGGCGCGCGCTGGCCGCGAAATGCGGCGCCGACGTGGTGGTGAACCCCGGTGAGGAGTCGCCGTTCGCCAGCTGGAAGGAGCACGGCCACATCGGCGGACTGGACCAGCTCATGGAGCTGGGCGTGTCCACGCGCGAGCAGCTCGGCCGCCTGCCGGGGCCGTGGTGGCATGTCTGGCGCATCGCCGAGGCCGCCGGCCTGGGGCCGAAGCGCCCGGTCATCTTCGAATGCGTGGGCGTGCCCGGCCTGCTCAACCACCTGCTCGCGGGCGCACCCATCCGCTCGCGCATCGTCGTCGTCGGCGTGTGCATGGAGAAGGACGCCATCGAGCCGGCGCTGGGCATCAACAAGGAGATCGAGCTGCGCTTCGTGCTCGGCTACTCGCCGCTGGAGTACCGCGACGCGCTGCATCTGCTGGCCGAGGGCAAGGTCCGTGGCGAGGCGCTGATCACCGGCACCGTCGGCCTGGATGGCGTCGAGGCTGCCTTCGCCGCGCTGGGCAACCCCGAGGAGCACGCCAAGATACTCATCGACCCGGCGCAGCAGGGCGCGGCGGTGACGCGGCGCTCGGTGGCGTGAGGCTGCGCGCCAGCTCCACCGGATCGTGGGCGCAGAACAGCGTCACTGCATCGCCATGATCGTGCGCCAGTGCGCGTAGTCGATCCAGGTTCTGCCGGCGCTGTCGCGGGTAGGTTTGTACCGCTTGCTCGAACAGCGCCAGGCCTTTGGGCATGGCGGGCGCCTGGCTGATCTGGCTGTGGTGGTAGTAAGCATCGCCGCAGTGCAGCAGCCAGCCATCGTTCTCACGCACGGCCACGCCGACATGACCTTTGGTATGGCCGATCAGCGGCACCATGAGCAGGTGGTCGCCCAGGGCAGGCAGCACGCGCAGGGCCTCGAAGCCGAACCAGCGCTGATCAGGGCGTTCATGCATGACCCAGCGCGGCTTATGGTCGAACTGCGCTGAGCGGAAGCGCAAGCGGTCGCGCAGCGTGGGTTGCAGGATCTGTCGCAGCTCCGGGGCCAGCACATGCACGGCGGCGTGCGGGAAGTCCGCCAGTCCGCCGGCGTGATCCAGGTCCAGGTGCGTGGTGATGATGTGACGCACGTCGCGCGGGTCGTGGCCGAGCGCACGCACCTGGGCGATGGCGGTTTCTTCGCGCGCCAGCGCGGGCCGGAACAGCGTCAGGTATTCCCTGCCCAGGCGCTGCCGCGGCGCGTCGAGGTCATGGCTGCCCAGCCCGGTATCCACCAGTACCAGTCCTTCGCCAGTTTCCAGCAGCAGGCAGTGACAGACCAGTTGTCCGGGCTGTCGCCAGCTGCCATGGCCATTGATGAGGCACTGGCAGGCCGGGCACATGGTGCCGCAGTTGAGGTGGTGAATGCGCGAGATCATGGCGCGGCTCCCGTCTGGGCATCAGGCCGCCGCCCGGTGCATGGCCTCGGCGGCGGCGATGGTGTCGCCTGTCTCCGTGTAGGCCTGCAGCCAGGCCTGGTAGTTGTGCACCGAAGGCAGGTCGTTGGGGTGGAAGCCGGGCCGGTAGTAGCTGGCGATCATGGGCAGCAGGCGGCCGATTACGCCTTTGCGCGGCCCCAGCAGCCAGCGCAGGTTCTGCCGGTAGAGCGTCAGGCGTTCGCGCTTGCTGATGCCATCCATGCCGAGCATGAACCAGGGCGAGACCATGGTGAACAGCGTGAACGAGAAGGTGGCGTGGGTCATGGCGGCGACGCGGGTGAGGTAGCCGACGCCGGCGACTTTCTGCATGACATCGAAGGCCACGGCCTTGTGTTCCATTTCCTCGATGGCGTGCCAGGCGAGCATGGCGCGCACATGCGGATCCGCGCCGTCCAGCATGCTTTTCTCGGCGAAGAACAGATCGGCCATCATGGCGGTGAAGTGCTCCAGCGCGGCGGTCAGCGCCACGTTGTATTCCGCCGAGTAGTCGCGCAGGCGGCCGTCGCACATGGCCTTGGTGTGACGCGTGAAGGCATCGACATCGACGCCCTGGCGGCGCAGGCGCTCGTTGTAGCGCGTGTGCACCTGGCCATGCTGGCCTTCCTGCATGGTGAAGTCCTTGACCTCCTGCAGCAGCGCGGGGTCGCCGATGCGGTCGCGGAAGGCGCGCACGGCGGAGATGAAGTAGCGCTCGCCATCCGGGAAGGTGGCTTGCACGGCGTCGAACAGGCGGGAGCGGAAGGCGTTGCCATCCAGCCAGTAGCGCGGAATGTCGTCGGCGTCGAAGCCAAAGTCCAGGTTCTTGCGGACGACGATGGGTTCCTTGTGTTCCTGCCGGGCCATGATGTGCTTCTCCGGGGAAGGCGGTCTTCCCGTGGTGAGGGTGGGTTGCCGCGCCAGGGGCGGCTTGCAGGATTCATGCTAGGGGGCGGATACTGCGCCAAGGGAATATTTTACGACCAGAAGGGATTATTAAGCGACATCATGGCCCAGGTGCTTGGTCTCCACTTTCTCAGCCTGCTGACCACGGCGGCGGCGCGTACCGGCAGCGACCTGAAGGTGGCGCTGGCCTCGCTGGCATTGGGCGTGCACACCGGCGAGGGGCGTCCGCCATTCCTGCCGCTGTCGGTGCTGGCGGCGCTGGTGGAGCAGCTGGAGGCGCGCGCCCGGCACGGGCGTTTCGTGTTCGCGCTGGCGGATGTCTTCAATTTCGACAACTTTCCCGCCGTGGCCGCTTTCCTGGCCAGCGCCGGCAACCTGCGCCAGGCGCATCAGTTGCTGGCCTGGGTGCCTGAGCTGGTGCATCCGGCCCTGCGTTTCGAAGTGGTCGAGCAGGCGCGGGAAACCTGCCTGTGTCCGCAGGTCGTGGCCGACGTGCCACGCCTGCGCGACCATCCGTTGCTGACCGAGCTGATGACGGCCGCCGCGGTGCATCTGGGGCGGCTGATGGCGCCCGGCCTGCCGGTGGTGCGTGGCGTCGAGTTCCGGCACGCCCCGCTGGCCGAGGTCGCTGTCTACGAGGCGTGGTTCGCCTGCCCGGTGCGCTTCCACGCCGATCGCAATGCCTTGCTCGGCGACAGCCGCCTGATCGACGGCCCGCTGCCGGGCAGCCTGCCGCAGGCCCATGCCAGTGCTGAGGAAGCCATCCGCGTGCATCTGCTCGGTGACGGCCTGGCGCCGCCGCTGGCGGTGCAGGCGGAGGCACTGCTGCGCCAGCGGCCCGTGCTGCTGGGGGAGGGCGTGGAGGCGCTGGCGGCCTTGCTGAGGCTGCATCCGCGCGCCTTGCAGCGCCGGTTGCGCGAGGCGGGCACGAGCTATTCCGCGCTGGTCGCCCGCCTGCGTCATGAGCAGGCCTGCGCCATGCTGCGTGATGACGCGCTGGACATCGAAAGCATCGCCCTCAAGCTCGGCTTCAGCGAGCGCCGCAGCTTCACGCTGGCCTTCCGCCAGTGGCAGGGCTGCGCGCCGTCCGATTACCGCCGGGCGGCGCGGGCGGGGTGAGCGCGCCGTTCAGGAGTGGCCGTGGCTGTCGGCATTGCCATGCAGCAGGTCGTGGCCGGCGTGTATGCCGCCGGTCTGCTGCAGCGTGAAGCGTTCGGCGTCGCGGCGGCGCACATCTTCGCCAATGGCGTCGGCCTCTTCCTGTTCGACGCCGAGCGCGAGCAGGGTCTCGCGGCCCAGCAGCATGGCCGATTCGAAGGTCTCGCGGATCTGGTAGTCGACGCCGGCCTCGACCAGCGCCAGGGCGTGCGCGCGGTCGCTGGCGCTGACCAGCAGGCGGGCCTGCGGGAACTGTTCGCGGACCAGGTGCGCGATCAGCGTGGCCGACTCGACATGGTCTATGCAGACCACGATGGCGCGGGCGCTGCCGGCGCCGGCGGCGCGCAGCACATCGAGCCGGCTGCCGTCGCCGTAGTAGACCTTGAAGCCGAAGCTGGCGGCATCGCGGATGAGGTCGGTGTTGCGGTCGATGACGGAGACCGCGCAGCCGCGCGCGAGGATGCTCTGGCTGACGATCTGGCCGACGCGGCCGAAGCCGATCAGCAGCACGCTGCCCTTGAGGCCCTCGGCGGCGTCCACGCCGTCCATGGTCTGCGCGGCGGCCGGCATGAAGCGGCGCACGACGAGGCCGACCAGCGGCGTGAGCGCCATCGACAGCACGACGATGGCGGTGAAATTGGCCGTGGCCTGGGCGTCGATGACCTGCACGGCCTGCGCGCTGGCGAAGAGCACGAAGGCGAACTCGCCGCCCTGGGCCATGAGCGTGGCGCGGTCCAGCGCCTCGGCGTGGGGGGCGCGCGTGAGGCGGGCCACGGCGTAGATGCACAGGCCCTTGGCGAGCATCATGGCGAGCACGCCGGCGAGGATCAGGCCGGCGTTGTCCATCACCCGCGCCAGGTCCAGCGACATGCCGACACCCAGGAAGAACAGGCCCAGCAGCAGGCCGCGGAAGGGTTCGACATCGGCTTCGAGCTGATGCCGGAAGGTCGAGCCGGAGAGCAGCACGCCGGCGAGGAAGGCGCCCATGGCCATGGACAGGCCGCCCAGCTCCATGAGCAGCGCCGCGCCCAGCACCACCAGCAGCGCGGCGGCGGTCATGACTTCGCGGGCGCCGGCGCGGGCGAGCACGCGGAAGAGGGGGTTGAGCAGCCAGCAGCCGGCGGCGATCAGTCCGGCCAGCGCGCCGATGGCGATGGCGAAGGACTGCCAGCGCGAGACCGCCGCGCCTGCCGCTTCCGTGGCGGAGGCCGGTGCCATGAGCGCGACGATGGCCAGCAGCGGCACGATCAGCAGATCCTCGAAGAGCAGCACGGCGACGATGCGCTGCCCGTTCGGGCGGGCGATGTCGCCGCGTTCGCCGAGCAGCTGCATGACGATGGCGGTCGAGGTGAGCACGAAGCCGGTGGCGCCGATGAAGGCGACCGGCCAGGAGAAGCCGAGCAGGAAATGGCTGATGCCGGTGAGCACGGCGCTGCAGACGGCGATCTGCAGCGTGCCCAGCCCGAAGATCTGCCGGCGCAGGCTCCACAGGTGGGCGGGCTGCATCTCCAGCCCGATCACGAACAGGAACATGACCACGCCCAGCTCGGCCAGGTGCAGGATGGCCTGGGCGTCGCTGAACAGGCCCAGGCCATAGGGGCCGATGAGCAGGCCGCCGGCCAGGTAGCCGAGCACCGAGCCCAGGCCCAGACGCTTGAACAGGGGCACGAAGACCACGGCGGCGCCCAGCAGCGTGACCACCTGAACCAGATTGCTGCCGCCGCTTGCTGCCATGTGTATGTCCCGATATGGATGCCGAAGCCGCTAGCTTAGCGGATAGGCCGGCGCCGCGGAGTCCGGTGCCGGCCCGTTCGTCTCACTTCGCGGCGGTCAGCGTGTCGTAGCTGGTGATCAGGTTGCGGTAGTCCGGAATGTGCGCGGAGAACAGCGCGGCCAGGCCGGCGATGTCGTTGCGCCAGTCGCGGTGCAGCTCGCAGGCCACGCCGAACCAGGTCATCAGCTGCACGCCGGCGGCCTCCATGCGGCGCCAGGCGGAGTCGCGGGTGAGCTCGTTGAAGGTGCCGGAGGCGTCGGTGACGACGAAGACATCGAAGCCTTCCTCAATGGCCGACAGGGCCGGGAAGGCGACGCAGACCTCGGTGACCACGCCGGCGATGATGAGCTGCTTCTTGCCGGTGGCCTTCACCGCCCTGACGAAGTCCTCGTTGTCCCAGGCGTTGATGTTGCCGGGCCGCGCGATGTAGGGCGCGTCCGGGAACTGTGCCTTCAGCTCCGGCACCAGCGGACCGTTGGGGCCGGTCTCGAAGCTGGTGGTGAGGATGGTCGGCAGCTTGAAGTACTGGGCGATGTCGCCGAGCGCGAGCACGTTGTTCTTGAACTTGTCGGGGTCGATGTCGCGGACCAGGGACAGGAGGCCGGCCTGGTGGTCGACCAGGAGGACGGCGGCGTTGTTCTTGTCGAGACGGACGTAGGGCTTGGTCATGGTGTTGCTCCTTGCTTTTGTGGGGATAGGGTGACGCTCAGGCCATGCGGCCGAAGCGTCCGTTGTTGAAGTCGTCGATGGCCTCGCGGATCTGCGCCTGCGTGTTCATCACGAACGGGCCGTAGCCGGCGATGGGTTCGTCCAGCGGCTCGCCGCTGAGCACGACCAGCTTGCTGTCGGCCGAGGCCTCGACACTGAAGTCGCCGCCATCGCGTTCGAACACCACCACGCTGGCGCCGCGCACGATGCGCCCGCCGTCGGCCGCGTCACCGTTGACCTGCACCGTGCCGTCGAGCACGACCAGGGCCAGGGTGCGGCCGGCAGGCAGGCTGAAGTCCGCGCGCTTGCCGGCGCTCAGGCGCAGGTCCCAGACGTCCATGGCCGAGAAGGTGCGGGCCGGCCCGGCATGGCCCGCGTACTCGCCGGCGATCACGCGGACCTGGCCGGCGTCGCCGGGCAGCGCCACCCGCGGAATGTCGGCGGCGGTGATGCCCTGGTAGGCGGGCGCGGTCATCTTGTCCTTCGCGGGCAGGTTGACCCAGAGCTGCACCATCTCCAGCGGGCCGCCGGCGGCGGTGAACGCGGGCGAGTGGAACTCCTCGTGCAGGATGCCGGCGCCCGCCGTCATCCACTGCACGTCGCCCGGGCCGATGACGCCGCCGTTGCCGGCCGAGTCGCGGTGCGCGACCTCGCCGTCGTAGACGATGGTCACGGTCTCGAAGCCGCGGTGCGGGTGCTGGCCGACGCCGCGCGGGTGGTCCGCCGGCGCGAATGTCTGCGGGCCGGCGTAGTCCAGCAGCAGGAAGGGGCTGAGCTCCCGGCCGAGGCTGTCGTAGGAGAACAGCGAGCGCACCGGAAAGCCGTCGCCGACCCAGTGCTGCTGCAGGTTGCCGCGCACGCCAAGGATCTGCTTCATGATCTTTTCCTCCTGGCACGGTCAGGTGTGCCGTCGTTGTGCACAAGGTATTTCCGCAACGATTGCCTGGGTAGTCGTCGTTATTTATCCTGAGCGTTCCATTGATGGAACGATTGGGGTGAGGCATGCGTGACCTGAACGACCTCTTCTATTTCGCCCAGGTGGTCGAGCACGGTGGTTTCGCGCCGGCCGGGCGCGCGCTGGGCATTCCCAAGTCCAAGCTCAGCCGGCGCGTGGCGGCGTTGGAGGAAAGCCTGGGCGTGCGCCTGATCCAGCGCTCCACGCGGCGCTTCACGGTGACCGAGATCGGGCGCGAGTACCACCGCCACTGCCAGGCCATGCTGGTCGAGGCGGATGCCGCCGAGGAGCTGATCGCACGCA
>Ga0222424_100607_pt1 | contig 15494 bp, 12 predicted proteins | sample 2B2ome_FD_182468 | JGI IMG/M metagenome (GOLD analysis project Ga0222424, IMG submission 182468) | Enriched microbial communities from leaf-cutter ant dump, University of Wisconsin, Madison, United States - 2B200A (version 2) | ecosystem: Environmental > Terrestrial > Nest > Insects nest > Nest... | reverse complement strand
GAGTGGTGGGGAAAGGGATTTACAGAGTGGACAAATGTTACTAAAGCTAAGCCTTTATTTAAAGGACACCGTCAGCCTGTATTTCCTGCGGATCTGGGTTATTACGATTTGAGGGTGCCGGAAGTGAGGGCGGCACAGGCACAGATGGCGAGGGAGCACGGTGTTCATGGGTTTATCTATTATCACTATTGGTTTGGCAACGGGAAGCAGCTCTTAGAGCGGCCGTTAAAGGAAGTAGTCGAATCACAAAAGCCTGACTTTCCGTTTTGTATCTGCTGGGCCAATGAGAGCTGGAGTGGCGTATGGCATGGCGCACCTGATAAAACATTGATCAAACAGGAATATCCCGGCGATGAGGACATCGCATTGCATTTTGACTATCTGATAAAACTTTTTGAGGATCGCCGGTACATTCGGGTAAATGGCCTTCCTTTATTTATGATCTACAATGGTGTTGATTTACCTGGCGGTAAAGCCTATACAGATAAACTTAGAGCGGAAGCGGTAAGGAGAGGATTGGGAGGGCTGTATATTCTCGGATCCAATAATGATAATGACTGTTGGGATTTTTTACAGACTGGATTTGACGGAAAAGTTTCTTTTGCGTTTAACAAAATAAAATACCAGTTAATGGGAGCATCAAGAAAACGGGTGCATAAAAAACTGTATCGTTTTTTTAAAAGGATCTTTTTAGGACGGAGCTATCGGGGAGTTACCTGCATTGATCAACATGCGCTGGTAAAGCGAATTGAATTTGAAGAAGACCCGCCGGGAGACCTTTATCCTATTGTTGTACCCAACTGGGACAATACTCCCCGAAGCGGGCATAACGGCGTAGTGATCCGGCATGCTACCCCTGAGTTATTTGATGTGCTGATTGATAAGGCGGTTGATTATATTAACAACAGGAATATGAGCGACCAGTTCCTGATCTTAAAATCCTGGAATGAATGGGCGGAGGGCAATTATGTAGAGCCGGATTCCGAGCAAGGCTATGCATATCTGAATGTATTGAAAAAGCATTTTGTCGAATAGGTTGTGCGCTGCTTTTGAAAAGCTGAACCTTGGACGGAAATAAAGAGTGTTTTAAAATGTTCAGAACAAAGGGGAAGTTTGGGGTTGTTGTTAGCGTATCTGAAATAATAATGAAATGAGTTCTAAGAAATTTACCAGAAAGATTGATAGGATGAATAATGACGTATGCTATCGATTAGTTCAAAAATACTATCTATGGCAGGAGGGAGCGGGAAAAAGGTGGATGGATATGCATTTACTCCGACTTCTATCAAAGCGGCTGTTCTATTTGGTTATTCTGATTTTTCGTTTCAATAAATATCCTCACAGAACCAAAAATGGGGGAAGTATAAAAAGCTTCATACACCAGCTGATAGGACTTCGCCACTTTCAAAAAGCCGAAATTCCTCAGAAACAGGCATTTTATTTGCCACTGGAATTTCCTTCGTTTGATGCTCCGGCAGTAACTATTGTTGTCGCTGTTTTTAATCAATGGCGATTTACCTATAAGTGCCTGGAATCGATTCTTAAAAATACCAGGGAGGTTCAATACAAGGTAATTGTTGTTGATGACGGCTCGGCGGATGAAACAATGGCCTGTTTGCAGGAATGTAAAAACATCACGTTGCTGCGCAATGATCAGAATATGGGTTTTTTGCGGTCCTGTAATAAGGCCGCCGCTTTGGCGACGACCAAGTATATCTGCTTTTTGAACAATGATACTATAGTTGGACATCGGTGGCTATATCATTTGATCAACGTATTTAATATGCATGATGATGCGGGGGTTGTTGGTGCCAAACTGGTGTATCCTTATGGATTATTACAGGAGGCCGGTGGATTGGTGAATGCTACTGGAGCGCCGGCTAATTTTGGACGATGGACAAATTCGGGGGATCTTAAGTATAATTATCTAAGAGAGACTGACTATTGTTCAGGTGCATGCATTTTAATAGAAAAGCAGGATTTTTTTGCTTTAAATGGGTTCAATGAAAAATATGCGCCGGCGTATTATGAGGATACGGATCTCTGTTTTGCCGTTCGTTTCAGACTCAGAAAGAAAGTCTTTTATCAGCCATTGGCGGAAGTAATTCATTTTGAAGGTATAAGTTCCGGAAAGCGGCCGGAAAATGGTAATGCTAAAAGTTATCAGGTACGTAATGCCGTAACCTTTGTTAATGAATGGAAATCATTTTTCAGCTACTTTTCAGACAGCAGGGATTTTAATGATCAGGTTGATAAATTTTCCAGAGAAAAGAAAAAGATATTGATCATTGATGGTACCCTTCCGCTTTATGATAAAGATTCGGGGTCAAGGAGGATGAATGAACTGATAAAGATTTTCTTTATGTTGGATTTTGAAGTGTATTTTATGGCGGAAAATCGTGGTGGAGAGGACCCCTATTATTCAGAGTTGGTTACTTGGGGTGTCAGGATGGTTTACGAGCCGCAGTCATTAAGATCGAAAGAGGAATTGTTAAATGAAGTTCTGCCTCGTATAAATTACGCATGGATTGCCCGCCCCCATTTGAATGAAGCGTATTCCCCTTTGATCAGGAAATATAAAGGTATAACCTGGATTTACGATACAGTAGATCTTCATTATTTAAGACTGGAACGCTCCCTGGTGTACGATCAATCACAAGGGACCAGGAGTGGAATTGAAGAATTGAAGCAAAAGGAACTCTCTTTTGCACGCGAAGCAGATGTTACCATTGTTGTAACTCCGTCGGAAAAAGATATTTTGATGGATGCCGGAGCAAAGAATGTGAGAGTTATCCCGAACGTCCATCCTGTGAAAGAACGTGCAGGTTTACCGGCGTTTGAAGATCGGGAAGGAATTTGTTTTATTGGAAGTTATGAACACCTGCCAAATGTAGATGCTGTATTGTGGCTGGTTGGAGAAATCATGCCATTGATATGGAAGCGTGCCCCTGATATGAAAATTACGCTGTTGGGTAGCAATCCGCCACCAGAGGTACTTGCTTTAAAATCAGATCGGATAACCGTGCCGGGCTATTTACATGACGTTTCTGTTTATTTTCAGAACAGTCGTTTGTTTGTGGCTCCGCTGCGGTATGGCGCGGGGATGAAGGGTAAGATAGGGCAGGCCATGGAATACGGGTTGCCGATTGTTTCTACAGATATTGGAATTGAGGGTATGGGGCTTGTGATAAACAGAGATGTCGCGTTGGCCAATACAGTTGAGACATTTGCGGCTGAAGTTTTAGATTTATATAGTAATAAGGAGCGGTGGGAAGGAATTGCAAGGCACTCTGCAGAGAGTATAAGTAAATACGCTCCTGAAGTAGTCCGGGATTTGGTCAAACAGGCGATTTTATAGCTCGGCTTCCATTGATTCATCGATCAATAACGAGATGAGTGTTGGCTTCATCATAGAGTTTTGAAATACGAACTTTAAATATCAACGCTGTATATATGAGTGACCAGTTCCAGATTTTAAAAACCTCGGAACGAATGATCTTGAGGAAAATGGGTGGAGTGGTTCCTAGTTAATGTAGTTTTTGTGAAGTTTATGGAAACTACTTAGGGCTGTTTGACCGGTCATTTTGTTGTTGCCAGATTTTTTTAAGAAGTGTAAGAGAACTTTTAGCAAATGGCTTCTGCCAGAAAAGATGCCACCAGTACTTCCAGGCAATTCTTTTCATTTCCATTTCTTGCGCCCTGTTAATAAATGCTAGATAGTTTCTTTTTTCCAATTGCCTCCTTTCTTTGTACGTCATATCCACGGTAGTTCCAGCGGGCAAATATCGGGCGTAGAGATCGAAGAAGGAATCTGCAGTTTCGACCCAGCTTTTGTCTATATTTCCTGCAGAGTAATGTGTAATATCAATGAGATCGGTGCAGACAGCATCATATCCCCCAAGATGCGCATCAAGTGATATGCCCAGGTCATATTGATGATATCCCTTTAATTGCTCATTAAATCTCAGCCCAGTTGATTTTCTTAGGGCCATAAACACGCCGTCGATGGATAATACCTTTACAATATGTTCCGTAGTGCGTTCGCCAAAACCAAAACGGACTAATACGTTTTCTTCTTTACTGCCATGGCGAACAAATATATATTTATGTTTTTCATCACTTTCCCACCATGCAGAAGGGGCTTTTGTTTTGTATGATCCGCCAGCTACACCCACAAGACCGATTTTTGGGCCGGCCTCAAATATACTTAGCAAAACAACACCCCAGCCGTATGTATTAAATATCAAATCTTCATGTAAAAACAGTATGTAGGGGTATTGTGCGGCATTCAATCCCTCGTTATACGCACTACAGACGCTTACCCGATTTTTGTTTTCTATTTGTATCAATTCGTATGTAAAGCCCTCTCCAATGGTAGAAGCTATGTTTTGCTTCAGATTTTGGTATAAATTTTCTTTATAGGAGGATACAACGATTGACAGCATTTTAATTAAACTTGCAAAAAAATAATGTGTTAACGAATGTAAGATACAAAATCATTTAACGAGCAGCGGTTCCTCCAAAGCGGAAAATTGTTCTTTACAGCTTTATACAGCGGGCGTTTGAATTTAAATCGAACGTTATGCAATGTGGAAAACTTTGACGGTCTGCTTGAAAGACAGCCGCGTATTTTAAGATCGGGTCAGAGATTGGCCGATAATGCGTACTTTTTAGTCGGTTCCCGCTGGATCTTTTCAAATGCCCCCTGTTTAAATACGTTGCTGATCCAATTTGTAAAACTGTACTTTTTTCGGACGCTTGCAGGTAATGGTATATAAGGCTGATCTAGAAAATCAGCTAATGCGTCATAGTTGCTATCCAGTATAAAAATGTTATCTGGAGTATAGAAATCATAATTGATAATATGCGGATTGTTTGTTATTAGTTTTTTTTCATATTTGATACTCTCGAACACTCTAAAGGAAAGGCCGGTATGTTGTGGGAGGATAAAGTCGAGAAGTACATTTGATTTTGCTACATATTCCTGATGCTTTTCAATGCTGATACTTTCAGTAAGACATGTTACCGTATTTTTTAAGTCTGGCGTTATCTTGTTTAATTTCGTTTGATCAAAAAACAGCTCAATTTTATGACTGATTTCGTTTTGGGTCAGAAAATTTTGGAGCTGTAAAATTTCATGTATCCTTGAGGATTCGTATGAACCCAGGTAGAAAAGATTGTATTCAGGTGACTGAGATCTCCATTTGTTACGTTCGGGATAGTCGAAATAGAAGTTAGTAATAAATTTAAGGTTGTATTGGGGATACTTGACAACATCGGCGGGATCGAAAACAAAAAATTTATCGAAATAGTTTATCCTCTCAAAAATTTCAGGGTATCGGGGTAAAGCATCAAAATGATAGCTTATCATTTTACCCGATATCTGTTTTATAAGCCTTAACTCGTTAATATCCAGCATATCCGCTCGCACTATAAGTGCGTAATCGTAAACATCAGCAGGTGTGGAGAACTGGTATCTATGATGACATAAATGCTCTTCTTTTAATTTCTGTTTATACGTTAAATCATTGAGGAAGGTTTTCCTGAAAAAGTTATAGATTTTCTGCCTGCGATTTTTGTACTTAAATGGCGGGATGTTTTGATTTACTGTTACAACATCGTACCCACAATACCGTAAATTTTTTTCAAATCCGGCTATAAATCCAACCCAATCGGGGGCAAATAACAATACTTTTTTCATACTTGTTTTCATAACTTATCCAAAGCCTGGTTTAAAGGATACTACTCTGTATCCTGCTTTATCCGGAAAATGGGTGCCTCTTTTTCCGTTTCATTACCTGATTAGCTATTATCAAAACCAACTATTAGTAAAACGTTTGGGGACGCAGGAAACGCAACAGAGGGTGTTAAAATTTTATTTTTCTTAACTGGGAGCAATACTTTGGCCTCAATCTAACAGTGGATAATGGCTGAACTGACTATTTTATTTTGTATATATATTTTTGAGTATTTAAAAAAAAAATATATTTTTAAGGTTCTAAACCAATTGATATGCCATCTGCCCACTCACCACCGGAGGAATTGCTTTACCGCTATAGTAAAAACTGCTCTATGATAACCGTATGAAATTTTCCAAACTGATTAAAAACAACACATATGAAAAAACTCTCTTTACTAACAGTATTACTGTGTATTTTAATGTTTTCCTGTACAAAAGCAGACAAAGAAATAGATCAAAGCCCACAGATAGAAAAAGAAGATCAATCCGTATACCAGTACATCAAAAAGCTTGGATATCGGGATTCAGAAATTAAGGATATCGGGGATGAATATCTGGTAGATGGCGACTTACTTTTTGCAAAGAATAGTAAACCCAATTTCTCTGTTTTTCAGGAAGGACCCAAAACAAAACAGTACGGAACAAATTATTTTGTTGGGTATAACGAGCAACCAAATCTTACGGTTCGGATTGATCCGTCTATGAGTGCCTATACGAGTGAGATAGCCGGCGCCATTGCTATATGGAATAATGTACCTAATTGCAGAGTAAACTTTACCGTAACAACCGCGACAAGCCAGGATATTCTTATTACTAACTCTAATCTAGGGGGGGGTGTTTGTGGTGCAGGTTATTTTCCTGTAAATGGTCGCCCGGGAGGGTTAATACGTATTAATATTAGTGAAATTGCCGGTAACTCTTTCGATCAAAGGCAACGGACTATAGCGCACGAATTGGGTCATACTATTGGATTTCGACATACAAACTGGCAATACAACGGAGAACCTGAAGTTGGCACTTTGCCTGATAATGGAGCTAAGTTTAATGCTTATCAGTTATTAGGTACTCCTACAGGAGGAGATGCTAACTCCTTAATGAATGGAGGGGAATGCGGTATAGGTGCTACCTCACTTTCGAGTTATGATATCGTTGCGTTGCAGTTTATGTATCCTGAAAATCCCCCTATGGCCGGTACAATTCCAATATTCCGGTATTTTCATGATCAAACAGGAGGCGCCTTACTGGCAGAACATTTCTTCGTTAATGACTACAATGCGTTAGGTTATGGAACCTCCGGATATGTTTTTGAAGGTATTGGATTTTTTGCATTTGCCACGCAGCAGCCTGGTACAGTTCCAGTCTATCGATACTATAACGCGGGTTTGAATGATCACTATTATACACCGGTTCTTGGTAGCTACAGTGGGTACGTTTATGAGCGGATAGAGTTTTATGCATATACGTCATCAGTAAATGGGGCACAGCCACTCTATCAATATTTTAATTCTGGTGTTAGAGATCATCATTACACAAAAAATCCATATGAAAGTTCGATGGATGGGTATACGTTTGAGCTTATACCCTTTTATGTATATTAATTGATAGTATTTGTTAATAAACCAGGGCTGGCCGAAAATCAAATAGTAGCATATTGTCATTCAGATCTATACTCAGCATTTTCCAAGGTTTATAATATGGTTTAGACGCAGAGCGATTTTTACTGTTTGGTATGACAAGATATTTGAACCTTTTTGGCCAGCTCTATTTTAATACTTTATTATGTTCAATAAAGGGTTTTCGGGAGTGACTTTTTCTGTCTGTGCTTCTATGCTGATATTAAGTGTGCTGTTTTTTGGGAGCTGTAAAAAACAGGCTGCTGAAAGACTGAATAAGAAAGACCAGATGATTCTCATATACATGGCTGCGAATAATGACCTGAGGCAAGACGCTATCAATTGTCTGAATCGGATGGAAGCCGGTTTTTCTGGGAAGAATGATCTTTTGGTGTATATCAAAACAACATCAGAAAACTCCTGCATTTTGAAAGTCAAGCATGATAATACAGAAAGAATTATTAGTGATACCCTTATGCGTTATGGAAACGATAACTCGTCAGACCCCCGCTTTATGTCCAAGATTATCGAAGATGCCAGAAGTTTAAGTCCTGCAGCTTCATATGGGCTTGTTTTATGGTCGCATGCGAGCTCCTGGGCTCCACCTTTGGGCGTAAAAACAAAGGCGTTTGGTGAAGACAGGGGTACAGATATGGATCTTATTGATTTAAAAGCGGCATTACCCAAGGACTTCTTATACATTATTTTTGATGCATGCTCGATGGCGAGTATCGAAGCCATTTATGAGCTAAGGAATAATTCAAGGTATATTTTGGCATCGCCAACAGAAGTTCTTTCCTCCAGCTACCCTTACGAACAAATTACCGCGAACCTGTTTGAAGGTGAACATGGGCTCAAAGCTATTGCTGAAAAGTTTATGAATTACTATCGCTCAATGAACGGAGAGTATGTATCTGCAACGGTGTCGTTAATTGATACAAAAGAATTGGAGCTTTTAGCCGGGTATACGAGATCACTTCTGGATTCAAAAGAAGCTAAGGCCGGCTTTAATACACAAAATATTCAGCGGTTGGACTTTGATAGCAAAACCAGGGTGCCTGCATATGATTTTCAACACTTTTTAGCACAGAACTTTAGTTTTGATGACTACGCAGTTATTGCTAATCAATTAAAGAAGGTTGTTTTGTTCAAAGATCATACAGCAGGTTTCCTTGGTAATCCAATCAATAACTTTAGCGGCCTTAGTATTTACTTACCTCGGGCAAATGATATTTATCAGAATTATTACAGCAAATTGGCCTGGTATGAGGACGGGGGAGCCTATAATCTATTTAAATAACATACGGGATTGTTGGGTCTTTAGTAAATACCAGAGAAAAGTGTTTTGCTTCACGATGTACGTTAAATAAAACGGAAGGCAACAGAATATATTTTCTCGTAACTTTGCCCGTTTTAATTAATGAACGCGAATGGGGTTAAAAAAATTCAGCCGGTTGTTTAAGTATATCGGCTATTACAAGTGGAAGATCATCCTGTATATCTCTATTACAATTATAGCCTCCTCGTTATCAGTGGTTTCCCTGGGAATGCTGGCCCCGCTGATGTCGCTTATTTTTAAGGTGGACGGCATTGGTGGGCAAAGTATCCTGAACAAGATCCCGGGAGGGCACTATATAGGTGGGGAATTAACAAGACTGGTCAACAGTGGTCAGCAAATGCAGGCGGTGCTATTGTGCTGCATATTGGTGATCACCTCGGTTTTTCTCAAAAACCTGATGTTATATGTGTCTTCGCTGATTTCGGTACCGGTAAGGAGCTCCATTACCATTCACCTGAAAAATGATCTGTATGCCAAAGTACTGAGCCTGCCGGTTGGTTATTTTTCCGAGCAGAAAAAAGGCGATATTATGAGCCGCATGACCAACGATGCCAACATGGTGGAGGGCTCCATTGTAAATACCATGGAGGGGCTGATCAAAGATCCTGTAATGGTGATCAGCTATCTTGTTTCGATGATTGTCATCAGCCCCGGTCTTTCGGTATTTTTACTGATCCTGCTGCCGGCAACGGCCTTTATCATCGGCCGTATCAGCCGCACGCTTAAAAAACAAAGCAACGCGGCATCGCTGCGGGTGGGGGATACCCTCTCTATATTAGACGAAACCTTAACCGGTATCCGTATTATTAAGGCGTTTACTGCTGAAAAGATCCTGAACAACCGGTTTGTTTCTCTGAACAATACGTTACTGGGCATTAATAAAAAAATATCGGCCCGCAGGGACCTGGCCTCTCCGTTAACGGAATTACTGGGTGTAGTGGTACTTTGTGTGATCATTTATTTTGGCGCAAACCTGATCCTCAATGGCAACACCCTGGGCCCGGGCGACCTGATCGCATTTATAGCCATCTTTGCAATGATGATTAACCCGGCCAAAACCCTGGCGGCATCGTTTTTCAGGGTGCAGGAGGGCGCTGCCGCTATTGAGCGTATTGAAGCGTTACTGACCACGCCCGACGCAGTGGAAGATACCGGCACCCAAAAGCTGGAAGCGTTCAACGAAGGCATTGAATTCAGGAATGTATCGTTTGCATACAACGAAACCCCCATCCTTAAAAATGTAAACCTGTTTATTCCAAAGGGAAAAACGGTAGCGCTCGTGGGCAGCAGCGGCGCGGGAAAGAGCACCCTGGCTGACCTGGTACCCCGTTTTCATGATGTAACCTCGGGCGAGATCCTCTTTGATGGGGTCAATATCAAAGACTACAGCATTGCGTCGATCCGGAAACAGATCGGGATCGTAAGCCAGGAACCGATCCTGTTTAACGATACCATTGCCAATAATATTACCCTGGCCGAACCGGAGGCCGGCATGGAAGCCATCGAAAGCGCAGCAAAAGTGGCTAATGCCTACCGGTTTATAGAGCATAAGCCCCAGAAATTTGATACCAATATCGGCGACAGGGGTGCTAAATTAAGCGGGGGGGAAAAACAGCGGCTTACCATTGCCCGTGCGGTTTTGAAGAACCCGCCCATCCTGATCCTGGATGAAGCCACTTCTTCCCTGGATACAGAGAGCGAACGGCTGGTGCAGGACGCCATTAATAATATGATGAAAAACCGTACCTCGCTGGTTATCGCTCACCGTTTAAGCACCGTACGGCATGCAGATGAGATCATTGTGCTGAATAAAGGGGAAATTGCCGAGCGGGGATCTCATAAAGAATTAATGCAGATCGAGGGCGGGATCTACCGGAAGCTGGTGGACATGCAGGAGATGGTATAGCGCATGTGGAAATGTACTGATTTGCCCGATGGCTGCCGGATTGAGAACGGGAAATGTGCGAAGCCCTGAACAGTTTGATGTTCCAGGTTTAAAATTCCGGAGGCGATCCGTGCGTGCCTGCTGTCCGATTGCTGTATTTTCAAATCTTCCAATCTATGATATTGTTTATCAATCGACTACGGGCCCGGCACACCGCTTAAATTTTAAATTCAGTATTCTGCATTTTACATTTCCTATTTTCCCGTACCTTTGCACCCCCAATCAGTTCTTTTATAGTTCCCGTACCGGTGAATGCCGGAATAAACGGAACGGAATTCCCGAGGCTATCGGGATTGGGAGTGCCCGGAAATTTTCGGGTACGTTTGAACCAATAAATCGAATAAAATGGCAAAAGAAATCTCTGGCTTTGTAAAGCTACAGTGTAAGGGCGGTCAGGCCAATCCTGCACCTCCAATCGGGCCGGCGTTAGGTTCCAAAGGTGTGAACATCATGGAATTCTGTAAACAATTCAACGCCCGTACCCAGGACAAAATGGGAAAAGTACTCCCCGTATTAATCACCGTTTACAGCGACAAAAGTTTTGAATTTGTAATCAAAACTCCTCCCGCAGCAATTCAGCTGATGGAAGCCGCAAAAATTCAGAAAGGTTCTAAGGAAAGCAACCGCGCCAAAGTTGGTAAGGTTACATGGGATCAGGTTGAGGCTATTGCAAAAGACAAGATGCCTGATCTGAACTGCTTTACTGTTGATGCCGCCATGAAAATGGTTGCCGGTACAGCGCGCAGCATGGGACTCAATGTTGAAGGAAAAGCCCCGTGGGAAAATTAATCTTCCTTTTGATTCCCCAAAAGGGGAAAGTTTCTTAAAACTTTAAAAGAATTTAAAATGGCATTCATTAGTAAAAAAAGAAAAGTTGCAAATGCAAAGGTAGACGCTAATAAAGCGTACTCCCTGAAAGAAGCCTCTGCATTGGTAAAAGATACAAGCGTAGCAAAGTTTGACGCTTCAGTTGATCTGCACGTAAGGTTGGGTGTGGATCCTAAAAAGGCGGACCAGGCAATTCGTGGTACCGTTACATTACCACACGGAACCGGTAAAACAAAAAAAGTACTGGTATTGTGCACCCCTGATAAAGAAGCGGATGCAAACAGCGCTGGTGCTGATTATGTAGGTTTGGACGAATATGTTCAGAAAATAGAAGGCGGCTGGACAGATGTGGATGTAGTGATCGCTACTCCCGCTGTAATGCCGAAGATCGGTAAACTGGGTAAGATCCTGGGACCGCGCAACCTGATGCCGAACCCCAAAACAGGAACCGTAACCAACGATGTAGCGGCTGCTGTTACCGAGGTTAAAGGCGGTAAGATCGCGTTCAAAGTGGATAAAGCGGGTATCGTGCATGCGTCCATCGGCCGTGTGAGCTTTAGCCCGGAAAAGATTGCTGAAAACGGACAGGAGTTGTTAAATGCCCTGATCAAGGCAAAGCCCACCACAGCAAAAGGTACTTATTTAAAAGGGATCAGCATGGCAAGCTCAATGGGCCCCGGCATTTCTTTGGATACAAAATCTTTTGCACAGTAATCATTCCGGCTTAACCGGTTCTAATTTTTAAAATCAGTCAAACCGCAATAAAATGACTAAAGAACAAAAAAATGAAGTAATTGAGGTATTGAAGGGAAAATTCTCTCAATACAGCAACTTTTATATAACAGATACCGAGTCGCTTACCGTAGAACAGGTAGGCAAACTCCGCCGCGCTTGTTTCAGCAAGAATGTAGAAATGAAGGTGGCCAAAAATACCCTGATCCGGAAAGCACTGGAAGGGCTGGATGCAGAAAAATATGCAGGCGTATATGATTCCCTGCACAAAGTAACCGCTTTGATGTTTTCTGAGAATCCTAAAGAACCTGCTGTTATCCTGAGCTCTTTCCGCAGCGAATCCAAAAAGGAAAAACCGGAACTGAAGCTGGCGTTCATCAACGGTGATCTGTACACAGGAGATAACCAACTGGCTACCCTGGTTAAGATCAAAACGAAGAATGAACTGATCGGTGAAGTGATCGGCCTGTTACTGTCTCCGATCCAGCGCGTGATCGGTGCGTTGCAGAACAGACCGGAAGGTGAGGCTGCAACTGTAGCTGCTGAGGCCCCTGCTGCTGAAAGCGCAGCGGCTCCTGAAGCAGATGCTCCTGCAGCGGATGCTACCCCGGCAGCTGAATAATCGTATTTTATAGTGTCGCAGACCTATATTTAATAAACAAACAATTTTTTTAAACCTGCCGTCGGATCGGTCCCGATAATGACCGGGACGTGAAATGAAGACGGTAAAAATTCAAACAAAATGGCAGATATCAAAACATTAGCAGAAAGCCTGGTTGGTTTAACTGTAAAAGAAGTACAGGAGTTAGCAGATTTCTTAAAAACTGAATACGGCATCGAGCCTGCTGCAGCTGCAGTAGTAGTTGCTGGCGGTGGCGACGGTGGTGCGGCTGCTGCTGAAGAAAAAACAGCATTTGACGTGATCCTGAAGAGCGCTGGTGCTTCTAAATTAAACGTTGTTAAGATCGTTAAAGATCTGACTGGTTTAGGTCTGAAAGAAGCAAAAGAACTGGTAGACGGTGCTCCGAAACCCGTAAAAGAAGGTGTATCTAAGGCAGAAGCTGAAGACATCGCTGCTAAACTGAAAGAAGCAGGTGCTGAAGTAGAAGTAGCTTAATTGTACTTTTATATAAGTTTAAAAAAGCAATCAGAAATGGTTGCTTTTTTTTATGGAAAAATGCCACAGAATACACAGAAACTCAGAAGCCTTTAAGTCGTTGGATGAAAATCGAGCGGGTAGTAAGTGCTTTTGTTGGAGAGGACATCAAAAAGCTCCATGTTTCGGTAGCAATAACCCCCGCTTAGAGCACAACCCGCCTGATCTGCAAGTTCATTTTCCCGAAGTTAAGGATCAGCCCCACTTTGCAACCGGAGCACTTGAGATAATTGATTGTTTGCGCCGGGGCTTCTTCAGCAATACCTCCTTCTTTTGCTTTAATTTCCAGGATTATCCGTTCCTGAACAACAACGTCGGCATGGAACGGATGTGGTAAAACGATGTCTTTGTATTGTATTTTATATGCTTTTTCCCGGTTATATCCGGTGCTGTTTTTTTTTAACTCATATTCAAATGCATCTTTGTAAACAATTTCCAGGAAGCCGGCTCCAGGGATCTTATGGATCCCGATACCATATCTTATGATTGTGTCGGTTTCTTGTTGAAGGGGATCGTTCCCTGTGTCAAAATTTTTGTTTTTCATAGTTTTTATTTTGGGGGAGCTGCCGCGTCACAGGGCCATAGATTCGTTAAATGGTAACGCAAACAGCAATAGAAAAGTTTTCAGTGTTTCAGCGCTTCAGTGGTCCTCTATAAGGATATAAGGTTCCAGTTTTTCAAATACATCACTTGTTTGCGCAACGAGGGCCTGCAGGGCTTCGCGGGAGGCAAGGGGAGCGGCTCTCCGTTGCTTAACGATAAGGTAGGCCAGTTTGCCGCTGATGTAGGGGTGTGCATTCAATGCTTCATAGGATGCCGTATTGACGTTGAGCCTCCGGAGATCCGGTTCATTTAACCGGAGGAAGGACTTTATCTTTTGGAACGTGGAATCGGGAACACCATAGGTTTCCCCAACCTGGCTGACCCTGCAGAACCCTCCCAGCTTTTCGCGGTAGTTAACGATCCTTGCAGCAAGTTTGCTGCCGATACCATAAAGTGATTTGTATGCGGTAGTGTCTGCCGTGTTGATATCGATCGGTTGCATTGTTTTATGCACATAGGTCTTTTCATGAACCGAGTAAGCTGTGCGTGTTGCCTCCCGGGGTTGTCCGGCGATCACGATAAAAGGGCTTAGCCGTTCGAATTCATCCGCATGCAATCCGTAGATCTTTTGAAGATCGGCTCCTTTATAAAAGCGTCCGCCTTTTTTTCTGTAATTGACAATCGTACGGATCGTTCGTTGCCGGAGTCCAAGCCGTTGCCAACCCGCTTCATCAAGCGTATTGGGATCAAAATGAAAGAGGGCTCCTTTAAACGGAACCTGCGTACCGGAAGATCGCCCGTCGTACCGGTTAAACGCGGCGGTTTGTGAATCATTTTTGTCGGCAGCTGTTTCCAGTTTGTTTGCCAGGTTGCCGAGTGCAGCTTTGTTCTGTTCATTCAATAATTGTTTTTTAGAACGGGGCCGCACAAAAGGGAGAACGGTAAAAAACAGGATAACAATCATCAGCAGGCAAAGCCCGAGCAATTCTTTTTTAGAGAATTTCAAATAATGTTTCATAGATTTTTCTTTTTAGCATTGGTTAAAGGGAAGGTGTTATCGAAATATACAAAAAAATAAGTTCACAAAAAAAAAATCACTAAAATTTGGATTATTGAGTAAGGGAAGGTTATCTTTACCCTTAGCTATTGCATTGTAAACCTACTTTGAACTATTAAAACCTACTAAATTAATAACTCACACTGTGGTAGCTAAGAAAATGAAGAAGGCCCTTTAGTGAATTGCTGTTCTTCATTCTGGTTTTGTGGACGTGTGTGCACCAAAGCGCTGTGTTTTCAGGATTGCTCAAAACCAGCTGACGTGAATACATAGAATATAATGGTACAGTCCGGCTCTGTTATCAGGGTAACTGTAGATTTTTGGGTGTGTCCGGCAAATGGTATGTTGCCTAACGGCGATGTGTTGTGTGTGTTGACGGGTACGCAACCGGTATCTTTTGTATCGTAAGATGCCCGGGATGATTATATCCCGGGAATATAAAATATATCTATTATGAGAACCAATCAACCTCTTGGAACTGTCCTTAAAAAAGCTGGCTTGTCTGCAGCATTATTATGTTTACTACTTATTGGCATGGGCA
>Ga0222424_100606_pt1 | contig 15500 bp, 16 predicted proteins | sample 2B2ome_FD_182468 | JGI IMG/M metagenome (GOLD analysis project Ga0222424, IMG submission 182468) | Enriched microbial communities from leaf-cutter ant dump, University of Wisconsin, Madison, United States - 2B200A (version 2) | ecosystem: Environmental > Terrestrial > Nest > Insects nest > Nest... | reverse complement strand
CGCCTACGGCAACTGGCTGGCCACGACCAACTCCATCGAAGACGCCTTCGGCAGCCGGCTGCTGATCAACGGCCTGCTCATGAACAACCAGCTCACCGACTTCAGCTTCCTGCCGGTGCAGGACGGCCTGCCCGTCGCCAATCGCGTCGAGCCCGGCAAGCGACCGCGCAGCGCCATGTCGCCGACCCTGGTGCTGGATGCCCAGGGCCGCCCCGTGCTCGCCGCCGGTTCGCCAGGCGGCAGCCGCATCCTCGGCTTCAACACGCGCGTGCTCGCGGCCTGGCTGGCCGGCCTGCAGGATGCCGGCGCGCTGGTGTCGCTGCCGCACGCGCTCAACCGCAACGGCATCACCGAGGTCGAGCCGGAACTGGATGCCGCCACCCTGGCCGACCTGAAGGCGCGTGGGCATGATGTGCGCGAGGTCGGCATGAGCAGCGGGCTGGGCGTGATCCTGCGCCAGGGCGGACGCCTGCACGGCGCCGCCGACCCGCGCCGGGAAGGCCTGGCCGCCGGCCTCTGAAACGCGCCGTCACGATGTTCACCAAGGAGGCCGTCATGCCCCTGCACCGACAGATACTGCTGGCCCTGATCGCCGGCCTGCTGCTGGCCACGGCCCTGCACTGGCTGGACGCGGACCTGCGCGAGGGCGTGCTCGAAGGCGCGCGTCTGACCGGCACGCTGTTCCTGAACGCGCTCAAGGCCGTCGCCATTCCGCTGGTGGTGGTCACGCTGATCGCCGGCATCGGCGGGCTGGACCAGCGCCTGGGCCGGCTCGGCGGCATCGCCCTGGGCTTCTACGGTCTGAGCACCGTGCTCGCCATCTGTGTCGGCCTGCTGGTCGCCAACGTCATGGCCCCGGGCCTGCACGCCACGCCGCCGCCGGGCGGCTGGCTGGCTTCGGCCGCGCAGGCCGGGCACGAGGGCCTGCCGGTCACGCAGAACGCGCCCTGGCGCGAGTCCCTGCTGGCCGTGGTGCCATCCAACCTGTTCCAGGCCGCCAGCGAAGGCAACCTGCTCGCGCTCGTGCTCTTCGCGCTCATGACGGGGCTGGCCATCCGCGCCCTGCCTGCCGAGCTGCGCGAGGTCCAGCGCAAGTTCTGGGACGGCCTGCAGCAGGTGCTGATGACGCTGGTGACGTGGATACTGAAGACCTCGCCGCTGGGCGTGGCGGCGCTGGTCTGCAACAGCGCCAGCCAGGTCGGCTGGGCCGCGCTGCAACCCCTGCTCTGGTTCATGGCCACGGTCATCATCGCCCTGCTGCTGCACGCCGCCGGCAGCCTCGGCCTGGTGCTCTGGCGCCTGGCCCGGGTCACGCCCGCCGCGCACGCCCGCGCCATGAGCCCGGCGCTGTGGATGGCTTTCTCCACGGCATCGTCCGGGGCCACGCTGCCGCTGACGCTGCAGTGCCTGAACGAGCGCGCCAGGGTGCCATCCAGCGTCACCAGCCTGACCGTGCCGCTGGGCGCCACCCTCAACCTCGACGGCACCGCGCTCTACGAGTGCGTGGCCGTGCTCTTCCTCGCGCAGCTGCTCGGCTTCGACCTCAGCCTGGCCGACCAGCTCATGGTCATGCTGCTGGCGCTGGCGACCTCCACCGGCATGGCCGGCATACCCGCCGCCAGCCTGGTCGCCATCAGCCTCATCCTGCACCGGCTGGGCATGCCCGCCGAGGCGCTGGGCCTGCTGCTGATCACCGACCGGCCGCTGGACATGTGCCGCACCACGGTCAATGTCTGGAGCGACTCGGTGGCGGCGCGGCTGGTCGCGCGCTACGCGGGGGACGCGGCGGCCAGCAGCAGTCCCGCCACGGCGGAGGCCGCCACGACCTCGAGCACGCCACGGCGGTAGCGGAACAGCGCGACCGCCGCCAGCAGGGCTATCGCGGCGGCCGCCACGTCGAAGCGGCCGCCGGCGACATCCGGCCAGAACACATGCCTGGCGAAGAACAGCGCCAGGCTGACGATCACGCCGACCACCGCCGCCGTGATCGCGGCCAGCGGCGCGGTCAGGCGCAGGTCGTCGCGGGTGCGCTCGACCAGCGGACCGCCGGCCAGGATGAACAGGAACGACGGCAGGAAGGTGAACCAGGTCACCAGCAGGGCCGCCAGCGCCCCGGCGAGCACGCGCTGCTCCGGCCCGAACACCTCCGCCACATACCCGCCGATGAACGCCACGAAGGCCACCAGCATGATCAGCGGGCCCGGCGTGGCCTCGCCCAGCGCCAGCCCATCCATCATCTGCGTCGGCGTCACCCAGCCATGGTGCAGCACCGCGCCCTGCCAGACGTAGGGCAGCACGGCGTAGGCGCCGCCAAACGTCATCAGGGCCGCCGTGGTGAAGAACCAGCCCATCTGCGTGAGCGTGCCCTGCCAGCCCCAGATGGCGGTGAGCACGGCCATCGGCGCCAGCCAGAGCATGAGGCCGGCCAGCAGCACGCCGAGCAGGCGCGGCCAGCGGAAAACGGCATGCGCCGGCACCGGCGTGTCGTCATCGATCACGGCCGGCGCGTGCCCGTGCGCGTGACTGGCGGACGGCGCATGGACCGTCGGCGCGAAGGCATCCGGCCAGGTCCGGGAGCCCAGCCATCCGGCCAGCGCCGCTGCGGCCACGATCACCGGGAATGGCCAGTGCAGGATCGTGGCCAGGAACGCCGCCAGCGCGATGCCCCATGCCAGCGGATGCCGCAGCGTACGGCCGCCGATGCGGTGCGCCGCATGCAGCACGATGACGGCGACCGCCGGCTTCACGCCATGGAACAGCCCGGCCACCAGCGGAAGGTCGCCGAAGGCGAGGTACAGCCAGGCCAGCGCGATCATGATCAGCAGCGACGGCAGCACGAACAGAGCGCCCGCCACGATGCCGCCCCAGGTCCGGTGCAGCAGCCAGCCCAGGTAGGTGGCCAGCTGCTGCGCCTCCGGCCCGGGCAGCAACATGCAGTAGTTCAGCGCGTGCAGGAAACGCCGCTCGGAAATCCAGCGCCGCCGCTCCACCAGCTCCTGATGCATGATGGCGATCTGCCCCGCCGGCCCGCCAAAGCTGATGAAGCCCAGCCTGAGCCAGAAGGCGAACGCCTCGCGACGACCGACAGCCGCAGGCGCTGCGACCGGAGGGGGTGGCGGACTGACCGGCGAGCCGGGGGAAACGGGGGCCGGCTGCATATCCTGGCATCCTGCTGATAAAGTCGCGGCAGTCTGACGCCACCGCATCGCCGGATCATGACAGCCCGGCGGCGGACATCCAACGAATCGATGACGCAAAGCATATGCCGCCGCGCGCGGACCGGGGCCACACCGACATGACCAACAACCACGACATCTCCCGCCGCGACCTGCGCCACGTCTGGCACCCCTGCACGCAGATGCACGACCACGAAAGCCTGCCACTGGTGCCCATACGCCGGGGCGAGGGCGTGTGGCTGGAGGACTTCGACGGCAAGCGCTATCTGGATGCCATCAGCTCCTGGTGGGTCAACCTGTTCGGCCACGCCCACCCCGAGCTGAACGCGGCGCTGCGCGCGCAGGCGGATACCCTGGAGCACGTCATCCTCGCCGGCTTCACGCACGAGGCCATCGTGACCTTGAGCGAACGGCTGGTGGCGCTGGCGCCGCCGGGCCTGACGCGCTGCTTCTACGCCGACAACGGCAGCTCCGGCATAGAGGTGGCGCTGAAGATGAGCCTGCACGCCTGGCGCAACCTCGACCGGCCGGAGAAGACGCGCTTCATCGCGCTGGAGAACAGTTACCACGGCGAGACCATCGGCGCGCTCGGCGTCACCGACATCCCGTTGTTCTCCGAGACCTACCGGCCCATGCTGCGGCCACCGCTGCGCGCGCCCTCGCCGGCCAGCCGCCAGCCCGGGGAGTCCTTGCCCGATGCCGCCACGCGCGCCATGGCGGCCATGGACTCGCTGCTGGCCGAACACGCGCACGAGGTCGCGGCAGTGATCGTCGAGCCACTGGTGCAGGGCGCGGCCGGCATGCGCATGTACGACGCCAGCTATCTCACGCTGCTGCGCGCGGCCTGCGACCGCCATGGCGTGCACCTGATCGCCGACGAGATCGCCGTCGGCTTCGGCCGCACCGGCACGATGTTCGCGTGCGAGCAGGCCGGCATCACGCCGGATTTCCTCGTGCTGTCGAAGGGGCTGACGGCGGGCTACCTGCCCATGTCGGTGGTGCTGACCACAGATGCCGTCTACGACGTGTTCTACGACCGCTACGACACGCTCAAGGGCTTCCTGCACTCGCACAGCTACACCGGCAACGCGCTGGCAGCGCGGGTCGCGCTGGCCTCGCTGGACCTGTTCGCGCGCGATGACGTGATCGCCCGCAACCGCGAGCTGGCGCGCGTCATGGCCGAGGCGCTGGCGCCGCTGCGGGCACATCCGCATGTGCTGGAGGTACGGCAGACAGGGATGATCGCGGCGGTGGAGCTGGTGCGCGACAAGGCATCCGGCACGCCCTACGACTGGCGCGAACGGCGCGGGCTGGCGATCTTCGAGGCGGCGCTGCGGCGCGGGCTGCTGCTGCGGCCGATAGGCAGCGTGGTGTACTTCATGCCGCCGTATGTGATCACGCCGGAGCAGATCCGGTGGATGGTGGCGACGGCGGTGGAAGCGATAGACGAGGGGCTCGCGGGCGAGGCCGGCACGCTGGCCGAGCGGGGGCCGGAGATGGCCTGAGGCGCTCCTCAGAAAGCCGACCCCGGCTCCTTCAGGAAGGCCAGCTCCTCCGCCGTCGACACCCGACCGAGAATCGCGTTGCGATGCGGAAAGCGCCCGAAGCGGGCGATGATGTCGCGATGCCTGATGGCGAAATCCAGCTGCCCGGCCAGCGCCGGATCGCTGTACAGCCGCGCCGATTCGTCCTGCATGCGCAGCGACTCGCTGTGCATGAACGGCAGATAGAGCACGCCGCGCTCGCGGGCATCCAGCGCCTGCGCGCCGCCGCCGGCGATCAGCTCCTGCGCCAGCACCAGCGCCATGCCATCCTGCGCAAAGGCGCGCGGCGTGTCGCGGTGGATGTTGCGCGAGAACTGGTCGAGCACGATGACCTCGGCCAGACGGCCGGGCGCGCTGCCCCGCCAGCCGCTCAGCTCGCCCTGCGCGGCCGCCTCGTGGCAGGCGCCGAAACGCTCGCGCAGCAGGTTGTCGAAGGCGGCGTCCTTGCGCCACCAGGCCGAGGCATCGATTTCCCGGAACCAGAAATCCAGGATGTCATGGGGTGTGATCATGCCGGCGAGCTTATGCCAGAATGCCGGCCTACGACCAGCCGCACCGGAAGCGCGCCATGCCCCGCCTCTACGCCCCCCTGCCCTACGTCGCCGGCGATACCCTGACCCTGCCGGAGGATGCCGCCCACCACTGGACGCGCGTGCTGCGCGCCCGTGTCGGCGAGCAGGCCGAGCTGTTCGACGGCGCGGGGCACCGGGCCACGGTCGAGCTGGTCGAGGCTGGCAAGCGCGAGGCGCTGGTGCGCGTGCTGTCGGTAACGCGCGCCGACAACGAGTCGCCGCTGCACACCCATCTCGGCCAGGTCATGAGCAAGGGCGACCGCCTCGACTACGCCCTGCAGAAGGCCGTGGAGCTGGGCGTCAGCGAGATCACCCTGCTCAGCAGCGAGCGCTGCGAGCTGAAGCTGCGCGGCGAGGAGCGGGCGGACAAGAAGCTGGCGCACTGGCAGCGCGTGATGATCGGCGCCTGCGAGCAGAGCGGGCGCGATACCCTGCCGCTGCTGCATGGCCCCATGGATGTCAGCGAGTGGCAGCGCGCGGTGGCGGCTGAGCAGAAGTGGGTGCTGGCTCCCGCCGTCAGCGGCGGACCGGCCACGGCGTCCGCGAAGCCGGCCTCGGTGGCGCTGCTGATCGGCCCGGAAGGCGGGCTCAGCGCAGCCGAGATCGCCGGCGCGCAGGCCGCCGGCTTCCAGCCCTGGCAGCTCGGCCCGCGCGTGCTGCGCACCGAGACCGCGCCGGTGGCCGCGCTGGCCGTGCTGCAGGCGCTGTACGGCGACTTCAGCTGAACAACCGGCGCATGTAGCGCGCGGCATCTCCGTAGGAATCCAGACTGGCCGGGCGTAGCGCCGGCTCGTCAACAACCGCGAAACCATGCCGCGCCCACCAGGCCGCGGAATCCTGCACGGCCACCAGACAGGCCTGTCCCAGCGGCTCGGCCCGCTCCAGGAAGCGCGCCACCAGCGCGGCCGAGGCCCCGGAGCCGCGCGCCTCGGGATGCACGGCGAGATCATGCAGATAGAAGCAGTCCGGCGCCGGTGGCAGCAGACAGGCTGGCGCGTCATGCGCCGGCAGGCTGCCGAGGCGCCAGGGCAGCGAGAACAGATAGGCCCGCACCCGTCCGTCCTGCTCGGCCACGAAACAGCTGTCGGGCGCGGCCGTCAGCTTGGCCAGCAGCGATCCCGCCGTCTCCGGCAGGTCTCCGCCATAGCAGCGCGACTGGATATCGAGCACGGCCGGCAGATCGCCGGCCAGCATGGCGCGAATGGTCAGCATGCCATCGCCCCCGGTCACAGCAGGGAGATGCCGGCGCGGCGCATGAGCAACGGCAGCGAGGCGATGAGCGCGCCGAGCTTGTCGCTGCGCTTCGCCACCTCCGAGATCAGCACCACCAGACCGGCCGTGACGGCGTACTTGAACAGCAGATAAGGCATGGCGGGAACTCCGGAGATGACGGATCAATCTACCGGTGTCCCTCCAAACACGCCAGATCAGCCGGCCGCGAACACGTGCGCCTTGCGCGGCTGCAGGTGCAGCCAGTGGCCCGGCTGCAGGTCGGCCTCGCCCAGCTCGTCGCGGGTGGACAGCTCGATCTCCAGCGCGCGTCCCTCGTGCGTGACCTCGACCTGCCAGCGCGGCCCGACCGCGCGGATCTCCTGCAGCTGCACCGGCAGGCTGCCATCGGCCGGGTGATGCGACAGCCACCAGTCGCTGGGGCGCACGAAGGCCGTGCCCTCGCCATCCACCGTGCCGGGGGCCGCGATCTGCCAGCCCAGGACATCCGCCCGGCCATCACGCACCTGCGCCGGCAGCTTGTTGGCCTGGCCCAGGAACTCGACCACGAAGGGCGAGGACGGGCTGTGGTAGACCTCGGCCGGCGCGCCGACCTGCTCGATCCGGCCGCGGTTGAGCACCACCACGCGGTCGGCGACTTCCAGCGCCTCCTCCTGGTCATGCGTCACGAATACCGAGGTGATGTGCAGCTCATCGTGCAGGCGGCGCAGCCAGCGCCTCAGCTCCTTGCGCACCTGGGCGTCGAGCGCGCCGAACGGCTCGTCGAGCAGCAGCACGCGCGGCTCCACCGCCAGCGCGCGCGCGAGGGCGATGCGCTGGCGCTGGCCGCCGGAGAGCTGGCTGGGATAGCGATCGGCCAGCCAGTCCAGCTGCACGAGCTGCAGCAGCTCATGCACCTTGTGGCGGATGATGGCCTCGCTCGGCCGCGTCTTGCGCGGACGCACGCGCAGGCCGAAGGCGACGTTCTCGAACACGGTCAGGTGACGGAACAGCGCGTAGTGCTGGAACACGAAACCGACCTGGCGCTCGCGCACCGGGGTATCCGTCGTGTCCTCGCCATGGAAGGCGAGACGGCCGCTGTCGGGCGTCTCCAGGCCGGCGATGATGCGCAGCAACGTGGTCTTGCCGCAGCCGGACGGCCCCAGCAGGGCGACCAGCTCGCCGCTGGCGATGTCGAGGTTGACATTGTCCAGGGCCTGGAAGGCGCCGAACCGCTTGCTGATGGACTCGATGGCGATGCTCATGTCCTGCTCTCCTGAATGCTGTGGATGACCGGCGCCGGGCCAGCCTCCTGGAAACCTCTGGCCTGCGCCTCCAGCTCGGCCGCCATGCGCCACTCGACCCAGGTCTTCACCGCCAGGGTCACCAGCGCCAGCAGGGCCAGCAGGGTCGCCACCGCGAACGCCGCCCCGAACTGGTATTCGTTGTAGAGAATCTCGATATGCAGCGGCATGGTGTTGGTGAGGCCGCGGATATGGCCCGACACCACCGACACCGCGCCGAACTCGCCCATGGCGCGCGCGTTGCAGAGGATGACGCCGTAGATCAGGCCCCATTTGATGTTGGGCAGCGTGACCCGCCAGAACGTCCTGAAGCCGGACGCGCCCAGGGTGATGGCGGCCTCCTCTTCATCCGAGCCCTGCGCCTGCATGAGCGGGATCAGCTCGCGGGCGACGAACGGGAAGGTCACGAACAGCGTGGCCAGCACGATGCCGGGCACCGCGAAGAGGATCTTGTGGTCGTGATCGATCAGCCAGGCGCCGAGCGCGCTGTGGGCGCCGAAGAGCAGCACGAAGACCAGGCCCGCGATCACTGGCGAGACCGCGAACGGCAGGTCGATCAGCGTGATCAGGAAGGCCTTGCCGCGGAACTCGAACTTGGCGATGGCCCAGGCCGCCGTCACGCCGAAGACGACATTGACCGGCACCGAAATGGCCGCCGCCAGCAGCGTCAGCCAGATCGCCGACTTGGCGTCGGCGTCGGTGAGCGCGGCCAGATAGGCGTGCCAGCCGCCGCGCAGCGCCTCCGAGAACACCGCGACCAGCGGCGCGAACAGGAAGAAGGACAGGAAGCCCAGCGCCGTGACCAGGAGCAGCGCGCGCACCCAGAGCGGATCGCGCAGCGCGACGCGCTTGCCCTGCGAAGTGTTGATGCCGGCCATGTTCAGACTCCCCTGCCGCCGCGCTGGCGCACCCAGGCCTGCAGACTGTTGATGAGGAAAAGCAGCACGAAGGAGATGACCAGCATCACCGCCGCGATCGCCGTGGCGCCCTCGTAGTTGTACTGCTCGAGCTGGGTCACGATGAGCAGCGGCGTGATCTCCGAGATCATGGGCATGTTGCCGGCGATGAAGATCACCGAACCGTACTCGCCGATGGCGCGCGCGAAGGCCAGCGCGAAGCCGGTGATCAGCGCCGGCAGCACCGCCGGCCAGATCACCGCGCGGAAGGTCTGCCAGCGCCCGGCGCCCAGGCTGGCGGCAGCCTCCTCCAGCTCGGCCTCCAGGTCGGACAGCACCGGCTGCACCGTGCGCACCACGAAGGGCAGGCCGATGAAGGTCAGCGCCACGACAATGCCGGTCGGCGTGAAGGCGACCTTGATGCCATGCGGCTCCAGCACGCTGCCGAACCAGCCGTTGGGCGCGTACAGCGCGGTCAGCGCGATGCCGGCCACGGCCGTCGGCAGGGCGAACGGCAGATCGACCAGGGCGTCGATGAGACGGCGGCCCGGAAAGGAATAGCGCACCAGCACCCAGGCCACGATGAAGCCGAACACCGCGTTGAGCAGGGCCGCGATGAAGGCGGCGCCGAAGCTGATCTTGTACGAGGCCAGCACGCGCGGCGACAGGATGATGTCGACGAACTCCTGCCAGCCCATGCCGGCCGTCTTCCAGAACAGGCCGGCGAGCGGGATGAGCACGAGCAGGCTGAGATAGGTCACGCTGTAGCCCAAGGTCAGGCCGAACCCGGGCAATACCCGCTTGGGCTTGCGCCGGACGGCGGTTGGTGCGGACATCAGGAGTCTCCTCTTACTCGCATATGGCGTCGTCGGTGACGCGAACGTCATGAATGCGGCAAGCCTAGCGACTCCCGCATTCCCTGAAAAAGAATTAATAATTCGATATATATGAATAAAACTTCTAAAGACTGAAGCGCGCGGTGGCCGGCAGCGGCGGCGCGCGGCGCACATCCGGACGCAGGCGGTAGCCCTGCCCGCGCACCGACTCCAGCAGGTCACCCTGACCATGCTCCTCCAGCTGACGACGCAGGCGGTAGATCTGCGCGTCGACGCTGCGCGGCTCGATGGCGCTGTAATCGCCCCAGACCGCGTCCAGCAGCTGCTGGCGGCTGAACACGCGTCCCGGGTTCTGCAGGAACAGCTGCAGCAGCCTCAGCCCCTGGGCCGACAGCGGCAGCGGCAGGTGGCCGATGCTCGCCGTCTGGGTGCTGCTGTCCAGGCGCAGCGGACCGTGGTTGAGCACGGAGGCATGGCCGTCACGCTTCGACGCCAGATGCTCGTGCAGACGCAGCAGCAGGGCGCGCGGCTCGGTCGGCCAGAGGTCCGGCGCGCTCACCGGTGCGTGGCTGTCGGCCAGCCACTGCCAGCTGCCATTGCCCTTCTGCTGACGCAGCGGGCTCTGGCGCGCCTGGCGCCAGAGCCCGGCCGACACCAGCCAGACATCCGGACGCCAGGCCAGCACCGAGTCATCCGGCTCGGCCAGATCCGACTCGGCCTGCTCGCTGCGCAGCACCAGATAGCCCTGCTGTTCCAGCCCGAAGGCCAGCCAGTGGCTGAGCAAGGGATCAGCCACCAGCAGCGCGACGACACGACTCATGACAGGACCGCGGCACCAGCCATCAGAGGATGGCCAGCGCCACCTCCGTGGACTTCACCAGGGCAACCACTTCGGTACCGACCTTGAGATCCAGGTCCTTCACCGAGCGGGTGGTGATGACCGAGGTCACCAGCCCGTAGGGCGTCTCGACATCCACCTCCGAGACCACCGGGCCGAGGATGATCTCGCGGATGTGACCGCGGAACTGATTACGCACATTGACAGCGGAAACGCTCATGACCACTCCTCCTCAGCGCTTCGGCTGGTAGATTTCATCGAAGGTGCCGCCATCGGCGAAATGCGTGTCCTGGGCCAGCTTCCAGCCACCGAAATCCTTGATGGTGAAGAGCTTGAGCTTGGGGAACTGCGCGGCGTACTTGGCGGCCACCTTGGGATCGGTCGGACGGTAGTAGTTCTTGGCCGCGATCTCCTGGCCCTCCGGGCTGTACAGGTACTGCAGATAGGCCTTGGCGACCTCGGTGGTGCCATGCTTCTTGGCGACGCGGTCAACCAGCGCGACCGACGGCTCGGCCAGGATGCTCACCGACGGCACGACGATATCGACCTTGTCCGGACCCAGTTCCTTGACCGCCAGGAAGGCCTCGTTCTCCCAGGCCAGCAGCACGTCGCCGATGCCGCGCTCGACGAAGGTGACGGTCGAGCCGCGGGCGCCCGAATCCAGCACCGGCACGTTCTGGAACAGCTTCTTCACGAAGGCCTTGGCGGTCTCGGTGTTGGCGCCCGGCTGGCGCAGGGCGTAGCCCCAGGCGGCCAGGTAGTTCCAACGCGCGCCGCCCGAGGTCTTCGGGTTCGGAGTGATGACCGAGATATCCTTGCGCACCAGGTCGTTCCAGTCCTTGATGTTCTTGGGATTGCCCTTGCGCACCAGGAACACGATGGTCGAGGAGTAGGGCGCGCTGTTGTGCTTGAGCTTGGCCTCCCAGGCCGGATCGATGAGGCGCGCCTTGTCGACGATGGCATCCACGTCGGCGGCCAGCGCCAGCGTCACCACATCGGCTTCGAGGCCGTCGATGACGGCACGGGCCTGCTTGCCGGAGCCGCCATGCGACTGGCGGATGGTCACGTTGTCGCCGGTCTTCTGCTGCCAGTACTTGGCGAAGGCGGCGTTGTAATCCTGGTAAAGCTCGCGCGTCGGGTCATAGGACACGTTGAGCAGGTTGATGTCCTTGGCAAGGACGGGGGCCGACCAGATCGAGGCCAGCAGGGCGGCGGCGACGCCGATGCGCTTGAACGTCATGATTCCACTCCGTTAGGGTCAGCGGTGCGAGGGCACCGAACGGAATGGATGCTAGGCGAGCCGTGTTTTTCTGAAAAAGAATATGTTTTTCTATGTTTATTCAGATCGAGAATATGGAGATCCGCGCCACCCCGCCACGGCCCGCCCGGCCGCGCCACTGCACGCGACCCGGGCGCTGCCCGCCACCGCCATGAGCAGCCACCGCCGCCCGCACCGCCGCCACGCCCTGGCCGCGACCCGCCCACAGGTCGGGGGCGCCGCCAGCGGCACGTCCGCGCCCGGCGCCATCATCGGCGACCAGCAGGCGCAGCCAGCCCTCGCCTGACAGCCCGCGAACCCAGACCCGCAGGCGCTCGGGCTTGCCGGCCGCGCCGCGCACCGCCGCCGGCTCCCGGCCATGCGTCAGGGCATTGCGCAGCAGATGCGGCAGCACATCCCAGAGCAGCATCCGTTCCGCCACCCAGGCCGGCGCCAGCCGGCAATGCAGCTCGGCCGGCACGCCCAGCTGCTCGGCCGTGCGCCGAAAAAAGGCCGAAACGGCCGCCTCCATGGCCGCCGGCGCGAGCTCCGGCATGGCCCCGTCATCGACATGGGCCCGCCAGAGCGGGCGCAGGCGCGACCAGGCGGCGAGCGCATCCGGCTCAGGCGGCACGGCCGCCCAGGCCGACTCCAGCGAGTGGCAGGCATCCGCCAGGGCGAGATGATCCAGCCCCAGCGCCGAGCCCTTGAGGGTGTGGACGAGGTGGCGCAGGCGCGTCAGCGCGCCGGTGTCCGCCCGGGACAGCCAGGACTCCCAGGCCGGCAGGAAGTCCCGCCAGAGCCGCCCGGACTGGTCACGAAACAGCTGTCGCAGGACCGGATCGGTCATGCACGCCCCCTTGCGCTGATGTCCGCAGAGCATGGAGCGCCAGCATCCTGCCCGCAAGTGTGGCCGGCGCCGGCGGGCTCACCTCACCGTGCGGAAGCCGATGTGGCCGGCCGGCAGGTCCAGCTCCTGCCCCTGGCGGGCCGCGCTGCGCGCCCGGGCGCAGTAGTTGCTGGCGCACAGATAGGAGCCGCCCTTGATCACGCCCTGGTCGGGATGGCGCCGGGCCGGGCCGAACGGACCGGCCGGCTCGTCGTAGAGGCTGGCCGTCCACTCCCAGACATTGCCGATCATGTCGTGCAGGCCGTAGGGATTGGCCGCGTAGCAGCCGACCGGCGCGCGGCCGGCGTGACCATCCTCGGCCACCGCGCGGAACGGGAACACGCCCTGCCAGACATTGGCCTGGTGATGTCCGCCGGCATCGCGCAGGTCGGCGTCGGCCTGATCGTGGCGGCGCCCCGCGAGCGCCGCGTATTCCCACTCCGCCTCGCTGGGCAGGCGGTGCCCGAGCCAGTCCGCGTAGGCCTCGGCATCGCGCCGGGTGACATGCACCACCGGCTCGGCGGCGCGTCCGGTCAGATCGCTGCCGCGCCCGTCAGGATGCCGCCAGTCCGCGCCGGCCTGCAGACGCCACCAGCTGTTCGCCGGCACTGCGCCGGCGGTGGCATCGTGCGGCTGATCGAAGATGACGCTGCCCTGCCGCAGCTCGGCATCGGTGACATGACCGGTGGCGGCGACGAAGGCGGCGAACTGGGCATTGGTGACCTCGGTGGCGTCGATCAGGAAAGACGCGATGCGCGTGCGCCGGCCACCACGCTCCTCGGCATAGCCCCGCGCGTCACCCGGCGTCACCACACCACCCGGGATGGCGGCCATGCCGGCCGTGTCATCCGCCGGCCAGCCCGGCGGCAGCCCGGCATACGCCGCGCAGGCGGCCTCCGAGCCCAGCGCCGGGCGCGCGGGCGCGCGCCAGTGATGCAGCAGGACGACGGCGATCAGCGCGCCGGCCGCCAGCAGGATCAGGCCGTGCCTCATTGCTGCAGGGGTGGCAGGGCCACGCCGACACGCCGGACATAGGCATCCCAGTGCGTGAGCAGGCGATCGATGATGGCCTGGTGTGTGGCATCCCCGGTCGTCGCCAGCCCGGACAGCGGCGCCGTGACGCCGCGCGAAGCCAGCGGATCGCTCTCGGCGCGGTCGGCGCGGATATTGAACAGCTGCCAGTCATGGTTCAGCAGTGCGCCATTGCCGCCCGGCCCGGCATCCACACGCACCAGCTTCCAGTCGCCCTGACGCACGGAGCGATGGTTGTAGACCTCATCCACGAACACGTCGTCATCGCCATGCGCGGCCCGCGACGGATCGCGCAGCGAGGCCACCAGCGAGCGCCCCTCCAGCGGCGCCACGGGCCGTCCCCGGTAGCTGTCGCCGGGCGGCGCGACACCCGCCAGCTCCAGCAGGGTCGGCGCGATGTCGAGCACGCTGCCGATGGCGTCCAGCCGGCCGCCATCCGTGGTCAGGCCCGGCGCGCGGATGAGGGTGGGCACGGTCGTGCCGCCTTCGGTGGCGAAGCTCTTGAACAGGCGGAACGGCGTGCTGCCGACCTCGCCCCACTTGGCGCCGCGGTACAGGAAGGAGCCCTGGCGGCCGTAGTTGTCCAGGCTGTTGTCGACGAAGCCCTGCACCGGAATGGGGTAGCCCACGCCATCCGCGCCATTGTCCGAGAGGAAGACGATCACGGTGTTGTCGTACTCGCCGATGCGCCTGAGATGCGCGATCAGCCGCCCCACGTTGTCATCGAGATTGCTGAGCATGGCCGCGAACACCTCGGCGGAGCGCGCCTCGCGCTGCCGCTCCTGCGCCGTCAGCTGGTTCCAAGGACGCGTCACCAGCACGCCGGGCAGGGACAGATTGAGCACCTCGGGCCCGATGGCCGGCGCCGGCTCGAAGCCGGCCGGAATGATGCCCAGCGCCTTCTGCCGCGCCAGGCGCCCGGCGCGGATGGCCTCGTAGCCGTCATCGTAGACACCCCGATAGCGCGCGAGATAGGCGTCCGGCGCCTGCAGCGGGAAATGCACGGCCTGCGGCGTGAAGTAGGCCAGGAAAGGGCTGCCGTCACGACGGCCCTGACCGATGTAGGCGATGAGCTTGTCGACATACAGATCGGTGGAGAACACCCCCTCCGGCACCGCGACCGTCCTACCATCCTCCTCCCAGACCGGATCGGCGGCGTTGCCTCGGCCGGCCGGCGAGGTGAAGTTGTTGGCGTGGCTCATGTCGCCGCGCAGGGAGAAGGCGTGCTCGAAGCCCCAGGCGGTCGGCCCGTCCTCGCCAAGATGCCACTTGCCGGCCATGTAGGTGTGATAGCCGGCATCGCGCAGGAGTTGCGCGAAGGTGCGCGCCTTGTCGGTGAAATAGCCCTCGTAGCCGGGCTGCCCACGCTGCCAGGGCTGGTTGATGTCGCTCATGCGGCCCAGGCCGACCAGGTGGTGGTCGGCGCCGGTGAGCAGATTGGCGCGGGTGGTCGCGCACAAGGGCGTGCTGTGGAAGTTGGTGAGCACGCGGCCATCTTGCGCCAGGCTGTCGATGTTCGGCGTGGCGATCTCGCTGCCGAAGGCGCTGAGGTCCGAGAAGCCCAGGTCATCGGCGAGGATGACCACGATGTTGGGTCCGTCGGTGTGCGTCCTGGCGGCGCCGTCCGGACCGGCGTCGCCGTGGCCGCCGCAGGCGCCGAGCATGCAAGTCAGCGCGGCCAGCGCCACGGCGCGGGGGAGGAAGGCTCTCATGTACTGCTCCGGATCAGATCCGAGGCAGCTTAAGCAGCGGTCAGCACGGGGCTAACCAATTTATCGTCACTAGCTTATCAGCGCCGGCCAGGCGTCCATCAGCAGCTTGACGCCGACCAGCACGGTGAGGATCTCGAAGCTGCGCTTGACCAGCCGGTTGCCGTGCTTGAGGGCGAGATGCGCGCCGGCATAGCCGCCGGCCAGCGACCCCAGCAGCAGCGCCGGCAGCCAGTC
>Ga0222424_100604_pt1 | contig 15586 bp, 12 predicted proteins | sample 2B2ome_FD_182468 | JGI IMG/M metagenome (GOLD analysis project Ga0222424, IMG submission 182468) | Enriched microbial communities from leaf-cutter ant dump, University of Wisconsin, Madison, United States - 2B200A (version 2) | ecosystem: Environmental > Terrestrial > Nest > Insects nest > Nest... | reverse complement strand
ACGGCCATTAACAGTAATTACCAGCAGCAGGTGGCACAAAACTCCCTGGTGAACCATCAGAAAAGAAAACTGGAGACCGACCTGGAATTGTTATCGAATAAACTGCAATGCATTGCTACCTCTGCACACCACGCGGAAGTGGCCACGGTCAATAAAGACATTGCGCGTGAGCTGATACAGGTACAACGGCACCAGCTGCTGCGCCTGCGGCATGAACAGCAGTTTGAGGATGCCGTGATCCGTAGCCAGGAAATGCAGCTGGACCTGGAGGAGGCCAAGATCACGGGGTTTGAACATTAATGGGGTATCTCTCTAATTACTTCGCAACGGAATAGCAACTACAGCAATTGGGAGATTTCGCAGCGCCTCTTTTTTACGGGATGGATATGTTTTCAAAAGGCGATCATGGCCGTAAAAAAGCAGCGCAGTAATGGTTCTGCAACAAGCAGGCAGCTAGCGCTTCAACCTATTTTTTCGAGAAGGAGTTGAAGCTTCTTTTCGATTCGGGTCTATAGTGCGCGGGCGGTCAAACGGCGGAGCAATCGTTTGACCTTGGCTTTTGCTCCACTTTTTGCCAAGAAAAAGTGGAAAGGGAAAAGAAAGGGAATGCATTTGATTATCAGTGTATCTTATTATCTGTTATTGGCAGCAAATCGCGCAATGGTGAGCAGAGCCGAAGATCTCCTCAACTATTACAGCCCGGTATTGCACAGGTATATTAACTGCTCACGAAAAAAGCAACTGATTGCATCGAAATCTTGTTACCTGCCCTCTTAGCCCGCGTTTCCCCCCAATGCCGGCCCACCAACCGGAAAACAGCATCACAGCCGCTGTTTTTGGCCAGTCATTTGCAGGAAGAAATTGAATACGAAACCTCTATGCTCCAATTCAAAGAAGCAGGCATTTATTTTCCCGCGGCCGATCTTTACATCGATCCCTGGAAGCCCGTGCCCCGTGCGGTGATCACGCACGGACATAGCGACCATGCCCGGCCGGAAATGGGCCACTATCTTTGTCATACCCTTACCAAAGAGATCATCAAACACCGCCTGGGACCGGAGATCTCCGTGCAGACCCTCGATTATAATGAGCCCCTGCACATCAACGGCGCCACGCTCAGCTTTCATCCGGCAGGTCATATCATCGGCTCGGCGCAGGTGCGACTGGAATATAAGGGCGAGGTATGGGTGGTTACGGGCGATTACAAGCTGCTCAACGACGGAGTTTCCACACCGTATGAACCGGTGGCCTGTCACAGCTTTATCACCGAAAGCACCTTCGGACTGCCAGTGTACCAGTTCAAACCCTGCGCAGCCATCTATGAAGAGATCAATCACTGGTGTGCGCAAAACGCCAAAGAAGGGTTCAGCAGTGTGCTCATTGGTTATGCCCTGGGTAAGGCCCAGAACATCCTGGCCAACCTGTACCCGGAGCTGGGGGTGCCCCTGCTGCATGGTGCGGTATTTAATATGAATGAAGCCCTGGCCCGGTCGGGACAGCTATTCCCCGGCGAATGGCTCACTCCGGAAACCCCGGCCGACCGTCTGAAAAATGCCGTTGTGGTGGCCCCGCAAAGTGTATTGGGTGCACCCTGGTTACGTAAGCTGCAGCCCTACCGGGTAGCGGTTTGCTCCGGCTGGATGGCCCTGCGCGGCCCCCGGCGACGGCTTTCGGTGGATAAAGGATTTGCCCTGAGCGATCATTGCGATTTTGAGCAGCTCAATACCGCCATCAAGGCCACCGGTGCCCAGAATGTTTATGTGACCCATGGCTACCAGGCGGTGTACAGCCGGTGGCTGCGCGAGCAATACGGGCTAAATGCTGTGGAGCTTACTACCCATTTTGAAAACAATGAGGAAGCCATTACCGGTGAAGATCAAAAAAAGCCCGAATGAAAGATTTTGTAACCTTATTCCAGGAGATCGACGCCACCACGAAAACCAACGCCAAGATAGCGGCGCTGGTCAATTATTTTCAAAACGCGGAGCCGCAGGACCGGCTATGGGCCATTACCCTGCTGATGGGTAACCGTCCGCGGCGGCCGGTGAAGACCACCGACCTGCGGGCATGGGTCGCCGCCATCACCGATCTTCCTTTATGGCTCATCGAAGAGTCGTATTACATTGTGGGGGACCTGGCGGAAACACTGGCACTGCTGGCGGGCGACCAGGAAAATACCGAAGCGCCCGTTCTTACACTCACCGAACTCTTACAGGCCCTGCAACAACTGGCCGGTTTAAATCCTGAAGAACAGCAGGCGTTTATTACCCGCTTCTGGATGGATCACCGCGGTGAAGACAATTTTGTTTTTAATAAACTCATCACCGGCAATTTCCGGATGGGCGTCAGTAAACAACTCGTCATTAAAGCCCTGGCGCAATATATCGGTCAGGATGAAAAAGCCATCGCCCACCGGCTCATGGGAAAATGGGATCCCGCCGCCGAAACCCTGGATTCCCTTTTTGGCGAACGCACCGTTGAAAATAAAGCATACCTCCCTTATCCGTTTTTCCTGGCTTATCCACTGGAAGGCGCACCGGAAGCCAGTCTGGGCCCGATCAGCGAATGGTACTTCGAAAAGAAATTTGATGGCATCCGCGGACAGATCATCGTCCGCAATCAACAGGTATTTGTGTGGAGCCGCGGGGAGGAACTGGTCACCGATAAGTTCCCGGAATTTGACCGGCTGAAAGAACTGCTGCCCAACGGAACGGTGATTGATGGAGAGATCATTCCCTGGAAAGACGGACAGGTGCTGCCCTTTGCGCAGATGCAAACGCGCATTGGTCGTAAAAAGCTCACGCCAAAGCATCTCAGCGAAGTGCCGCTGATCATGATCTGTTACGACCTGCTGGAATATAACGGGGAAGACATCCGCAGCAAAACACTGGAAGAACGCAGGCTGTTGCTTACCACCCTGCTGGCATTGCCATCGGTCAACTCCGTTTTGCAGTTATCGCACCTGCTCGAATTTGATAACTGGGAAGCAGCCGCGCAGTTCCGTGCCCGGGCACGGGATTTCTTTTGTGAGGGCATCATGATCAAACGGATCAGCAGCGTGTATGAAACCGGCCGGCGCCGGGGCAACTGGTGGAAATGGAAAACCGCACCCATGACTGTAGATGCCGTGCTCATCTATGCGCAAAGCGGCTCCGGCAGAAGGTCTAACCTGTTTACTGATTATACCTTTGCTGTTTGGGATGGTGATCAGCTGGTACCTTTTACCAAGGCCTATTCTGGTCTCACCGATAAAGAGATCCTGCGGCTCGACCGCTGGGTTAAAACCCATACCATTGAAAAATTCGGCCCTGTCAGAAGCGTGCAGCCAGAGCTGGTGTTTGAAATTGCGTTTGAAGGCATACAGGAAAGCAAGCGACATAAATCCGGCGTGGCCCTCCGCTTTCCCCGCATCCTGCGCTGGCGGGAGGATAAGCCTGCGGCGGAAGCCAATACAAAGGAGGATCTGCGGGCGTTGTTGTAGATGAGCGCATTCATAATTCGCTTTTAAACAATCGAGCGCAGTCAGCTTAATTAGAAATTTTGTACCTTTAAATATCAATTAAGAGAAATAAATAAAGTGTTAAACGGCGTATTATGGAAACAGCTTTAAATAATACACAACTGGAAATTTTAAATCTTTTTGCTGTTAACCAGAGTGAAGAAGATCTGAAAGAAATAAAATCGCTGCTCATTGCATATTTGAGTGACAAGGTTGTACGTGAAGCGGATAAAGCGGCTGACGCAGCAGGCTATACCAGCGAAACATTTGAACGCTGGAAAGAAGAGCACTTTCGTAAATCGGCATAAACAATGACAGTTGTACTCGATTGCAATATCCTTGTCATGCGCCTAGTTCACGATCACCTTATCATATCATTTATAAGTCATTAATCCAGGGAAAATATAATCTCGCCGTATCGTCCGACAGATTGCTGGAATACCAGGAAATAATTGAGCAGAAATACAGCGTTTCAGCGGATAATGCTTTCATTTCCTCATTAAAGGAATTATCTAACGTACGGTTCAAAACCGCCTATTACAACTGGCAGTTGATAGAACGGGATAAAGATGACAATAAATATGTAGACTGCGCCATTGCAGGCCGGGCTAATCATATTGTAACAGAAGAAAAACATTTTAAGATATTAGACACGATCCCTTTTCCAAAAGTCCCCACGCTTTCAATTGATGCCTTCGTAAAAATGCTGGCTCCGGATCATTAATGTATTTGTCCCGGTTTCCATTTCTCCAGGTTACGACGTTTTTCCGGGCCCTCAAGCCCTGATTGGCCTGATCCCGCTTCTCAACTTCGGACCCGAACATTCGGATCGTTCCGGAGACAGGACAAGCTAACGGAATGCCGAGTGCCGTAGGAACGGTATATTTCCGCCGGGGTAACTCTTATCAACGTCCGGGTTCCGGTCGCCATGAACCATCAACAGATCCCGGCATTTACTCCATTGCTACAACCGGCGCCTCCTTTACACCGGTATCCTCCGCACAGCCGTCATGCGTAATCACCAGCTTATTGGCGGCAACGGAAACCTGTACCTGCTGACCGGGCAGAAAGCCGCAGTCGGCCAGCCATTTACCCATCAAACGGATTTCCGGGTGGCGGGATATGGTACTGTTCAGATACCCCGTGTTGTAGATCAGGATCTTTTCATATACTTTCAGGCGCCGCAGTTTTGGTATGGCGGCACGGTCTTTCATGGTTGCAATAATGGCCATAATCATAGTTTTATAAGGTTAAGAAGTGAGTGCTGTTTTACGTTGTTCTTCGGGTTGCTGGGCTGCATGTCGTTTTGCAAATCCGCCATCGCCATCCCTGATCCATACCAGATGCGCGGCCTCCAGCAGTTTTAATAACCCGGTGTGGGTGTGTAGTACCGGCAGTTCCCCGTCAAGCGCATACGGGCTTAGTGCTACTTCCACCAGTTTTTCCCAATCGGTTATCCACTCGCTGAGCGGGCGCTTTTTGAACAGCTTTTTAAACACCCGGTAGGGATCGCAATACTCTTTAAACGACACATTACGCGGAAAATCGCCCCAGTGGTTGAGCGTGCCCATGCCTGTGCAATACTGCCACGGATACAGCAGATCCTGCTTTGTGGCCTCAAAATCCCTGCCGGTGATGTCTTGCAGTGCATGTGCCACAATCAGCGCAGACCGTACTACTTTCATATCCACCAATACATCACCAGGTGCCCGCCGGCGATAGGTTTTGCCGGACAATGCATAAATGGTAATTTTTTTAATTACCCGCCGCCATTCCTCAATATCCATATAGGAAAAAATCTCAGAAACCACCTTCAGCGGCTCCGTAATACCTTCCCGGCTCCAGCCCGCCATGTCAAAAGGATCGTTGTTTTTCATGCTTTTGGTTTTAGTGTTTTGGATCTTATAAACACCACAAAGTACCTGTCCGGCATGCCTGTAAGCAACATACCTGCAATGTAAAATACAGTCCGCTCTTTGTTTTTTACCGCCGTATTTTACGTACCTTTAAAAAGCGAGGCATTCATTATTAACGCTTAAATTTGAACCTATGACAAATACAGATGCTATGGAGAAAAAGATACATCAGGGCCGCAACATCAAACGCTTCCGGGAAATGCTGGGCATCAAGCAGGATGCGCTGGCTTTTGAGCTGGGCGATGATTGGAACCAGCAAAAAATATCCCTGCTGGAACAAAAAGAAACCATTGATGCGCCCCTGCTCCAACAAATATCCGCTGCTTTAAAAATACCTGCGGAGGCCATACAGAATTTTGATGAGGAGCAGGCGATTAACATTATTTCCAATCACGATTTTAAGGATAATGCGGTAGGCGTTATTATTACCAACAACAATCCTGTTGATGCAGTCTTAAAATTGCATGAAGAAAAAATGGCTTTGTATGAAAGGATGTTGAAGGAGAAGGACGAAATGATGGCGAGGCTGGAGAAGATGATCACTAAATAATTTTTTTGGGCGTGCCCCCAGCCCTGCCAGCGCGCAAAAGCAATACACGGCCGGGGTCGGGCTATCCGCTCCTACTCCGCCACAGAACCCACCATACAAAGGCTTCAGCGGGGTATCCGCTGCTATCCCTCACGCGGAGGAAGGGAAATAACGAAGAAGAAAGAATGGAGCGGTTCATTGAAGGGAAATAAATCGCCGTATATACCTAACCTTACACCAGAATGCGATGGCAAAAAATAAGAAAATAAATGTTCAGGGTCTTGATATTGTTTTGTATGAAGACAATCAGCACGATTATATTTCCCTAACGGATATAGCACGGCATAAAGATGCTGTAAATACGGATGATATTGTTAAAAACTGGATGAGAAACCGGAATACCATTGAGCTCCTGGGATTTTGGGAGATGATGTATAACCCCGATTTTAAACCCGTCGAATTCGACGGGTTTAGAAAGCAGGCAGGGCTTAATAGCTTTGTAATGACGCCTAAGCGTTGGATAGAAAGCACCAACGCTATAGGCATCGTTTCAAAATCAGGCAGATACGGCGGAACCTTTGCGCATAAAGATATTGCCCTGGAGTTTGCATCCTGGATATCTATAGAGTTTAAGCTTTATGTGATCAAGGAGTTCCAACGCCTGAAAGACGATGAAAATAACCGCCTGCAATTAGAATGGAACCTGCAAAGAACCATTTCCAAGATCAATTACCATATTCATACAGATGCTATAAAGGAAAATTTAATTCCGAAAGAAATTACCAGACAACAGGCAGGTTTTGTGTATGCCAACGAAGCCGACTTACTGAACGTAGCCCTTTTTGGCACTGCAGCTAAAGAATGGCGAGACAGAAATCCCGGCAAAACCGGGAATATCAGGGATCATGCTGCTTTAGAGCAGTTAGTTGTTTTAAGCAATATGGAAAGCATCAATGCCTTATTAATAAAGCAAGGATTGACACAAGGCGAAAGACTGCTTCAGCTGAACCAGGTGGCTATAACACAGATGAGATCACTCATTGAAAATAAAGCAATTAAAAAATTAAAATAGTGCAAAAGAAAGACGATGGAGCGATTCGTTCGCCTCGGTTCGTGTTTGCACTATTATAGCTTATGACCCGAGCCTCCGGCTCTCTATCCGGCGTTATCCCCCTTTACCGCGGGCTAAAGCCCGCAGTTGATGGTTCGGTCGAGGCCATGCCTCTTGCCTTTTGAATATAATACAGAAGGCCATTGGCCTGATCCTGCTTTCAACTCCGGAATTTGTTCCGGAAACAGCACCCGCTAATGGAAAAAAGTGCCGCAGGCATGGTACATTTCAGGCTGGGGGGAGCTTCCGCATTGATTCGTCTATGCATTATAGCCTTATGGCCCGATCCTACGGCTCTCAGTTCCGTGTTATCCTCCTGTACCGTGAGCTAAAGTTCGCAGTTGTTGGTTCGATCGAGGCCATGCCTCTTGCCTTTCGAATATAATACAGAAGGCCATCGGCCTGATCCTTCTTTCAACCCCGGAATTTGTTCTGGAGACAGTATCCGCTAAGAGGAGACGGAGTACCGTAGGCACGGTACATTTCAGGCCGGGGGAGCTTCCGCCTCGGTTCGTCTATGCATTATAGCCTTATGGCCCGATCCTACGACTCTCAGTTCCGTGTTATCCTCCTGTACCGTGAGCTAAAGCTCGCAGTTGTTGGTTCGGTCGAGGCCATGCCTCTTGCCTTTTGAATATAATACAGAAGGCCATTGGCCTGATCCTTCTTTCAACTCCGGAATTTGTTCAGGAAACAGCACCCGCTAATGGAAAAAAGTGCCGCAGGCATGGTACAGTTCAGGCTGGGGAGCTTCCGCATTGATTCGTCTATGCATTATAGCCTTATGGCCCGATCCTACGGCTCTCAGTTCCGTGTTATCCTCCTGTACCGCGAACTGAAGTTCGCAGTTGTTGGTTCGGCCGAGGCGATACCTCTTGCCTTTTGAATATAATACAGAAGGCCATCGGCCTGATCCTGCTTTCAACCCCGGAATTTGTTCCGGAGACAGTATCCGCTAAGAGGAGACGGAGTACCGTAGGCACGGTACCTTTCAGGCTGGGGAGCTTCCGCCTTGATTCGTGTTTGCACTATAGCTTATGACCCGAGCCTACGGCTCTCTATCCGGCGTTATCCTCCTGTACCGCGGGCTAAAGCCCGCAGTTGATGGCTGGCCGAGGCTATGCCTCTTCCCCTTCGAATGGAATACAGAAGGCCATCGGCCTGATCCTTCTTTCAACCCCGGAATTTATTCCGGAAATACAACCCGCTAACAGGAGACGGAGTGCCGTAGGCACGGTACATTCCAGGCAGAGTGTTCTTCCGTATCGGTTCGTGTATACACGAACCTTGCGAATCCTGCAGCGGGATGCGAAAATAGCTTAGGATTAAGTAATGACTATGCACAGGCCGGGAGGCCCGCGCAAGATACGGCAATAGCTCACGCTTCCACAAGCTCAGCGTCACATACGGATCGTTGCTGCATCCACAAACCGGGCTTAAAAACGGGCAGTCCGCGTGAGGGATTAGCTCGCTTTGTTTTTATGTTTTAATGGTCTCGCTGAGGGCTTCGCCGTTGCAGCGGATACCCCGCTGAAGCCTTTGTGTGACAGGCATTGCGGCGGAGTAGCAGCGCATAGCCCGGCCCCGGCCGTATGTTGGGCACGATTTATCGGGATGCGATGAAGGGCCGGGGACACGCCCAAATAATACCCTCACTGAGCAACACCTCCGCCTGCGCCGGAGCATTTTCCCGATTCGTGCTAACTTTGTAAAAAAAATGGAACCGCAAACCGTAACACATGAAGAAACCTATAACGCGCCGGTAGAAAAAGTGTGGCTGGCGCTTACGGATAAGGACCAGATGAAAAGCTGGTACTTTAACATCCCCGATTTCCGGCATGAAGTGGGAAGCTGCTTTGAATTTTATGAAAGTGAAAAGCAAGAATTTCTGCACCGGTGCACCATTACGGAGATCGTTCCCCTGCAAACGTTTCAGCATACCTGGACGCACCCGGAGCAAAGCAAGGGCGTTTCCCTGCTTACCTGGGAGCTGTTCCCGGATGGGGACAAGACCCGCGTGTTGCTTACCCACTCGGGCATTGAGCAACTGGCAGATGGCGGTGCGGCCTTTGCAAAAGAAAATTATGAACAGGGCTGGAGGGAAATTATGGGCAGGTCGCTTCGCGGCTTTCTGGAGCAATGATTCGGGTGGTGGCAGCTACGGCGGCCGGAACCTTGCTAATGGCCCGCTCCTGCTGGTAGCGCCGGATAAAAATAAAACAAAGCCCCAGGCCGGCAAAGGCCATTACCGCACCCACCAGTGAAGGATACTGGTATCCCAACCCATGCTTTAGCGGGATACCTCCAAAGTAGGCCCCCAATGAATTGGCCACATTAAATGCCGCCTGCATAATGGCTGCCGCCATCATCTCTGATTTTTTAGCCGAACGCAGCATAAGCACATTTACCGGGGTACCCACGGCCATGGACAGGGCCCCACAGATAAAGGTGAGCGCCAGGGATACCGGCTGGTTACCCGAGAAAAAGAATACGGCGATGAGCGCGGCCACCATCAACGAAAACAGGATCGCCGCCGCCTTAATGGGTTTCATCTGGTCGGCCATATAACCACCTACCAGGTTACCCAACACCATGCCTCCACCAGCCAGCACCATGATATAGGAAATGGAACTTTCGCTGAAGCCGGATACACGGGTCATGAGCGGGGCTATATAACTGAACCAGGCAAATAATCCGCCAAAACCGATACCCGTAATGGCAATAATGAGCCAGGATTTTTTTGTTTTAAAAAATTGCAGTTCTTCCCGCAGGCCGGTGGTTTTCATACTCGGCATGGCGGGCAGCCACAGGTGCAGGAACAGGATGGTGAGCGCACCGATAAAAGATACCATTCCAAAGGCCAGTCGCCAGTTAAACTGGTGCCCGATAAAGGTAACCAGGGGCACCATGGCCAGGTTGGCTACGGTAAGTCCGGTAAACATCATAGCAATCGCCCGGGCCTGCCTGCCTTCCTGCGCCAGCCGCGAAGCTACAATAGCCCCTACCCCAAAGAACGCACCATGGGGCAAACCGGAAAAGAACCGGGCAAAGAATAAGCTGTAAAAGCCGGGCATTAATGCAGACAGTCCGTTAAACAAGGTAAACAGGACCATGAGTCCGATCAGGATCCGCTTGGGCGGGTATTTGGCAGACAGGGCCACCAGCAAGGGCGCACCGATGACCACACCCAGCGCATAGGCGGAAATAAGATAGCCTGCAACAGGGATCTCAACACCCAGCGACTGCGCCACATCCGGCAGCAGCCCCATGATCACAAATTCTGTTGTTCCGATACCCAGACCACCGAGGGCCAGGGGAAATAATTTTTTATTCATCATTTTAATAAAAATCGCCTTTTGAAAAAAATGTGTATTTAATACACATTGCAATCCGTACACTAAAATCTTCCTATGCAAGATACCGGCAATAACCGGCTTTATGGGTACAAAATACTGCCGGTAGTATGATATCCAACGCTCGTTTTGAGGTACCTCAGCTTGGCCGGATATTAGAGAACACCTATGAGTCATTCATTTACAACCGGTTAAGTAATTGGCAATTGAGAAAATCATTTATGGGATGGTAAAGGTGCTGTTATTGCCAATGCTGCTTAGGGGAAGGGGAGACTGGGGGAACAGGGCACAGTACTTTGCCAGAAAGCTCCGAGATATAATCCAGCACTTCTGTGTTTCTGTGCTTCAGTGGCTATCAAACTTTTTCCTTCCTGAACTGTTCTTTTACTTGCCTGTTTCCCGGGAACATCCGGCACAAACAGTAAAACCGGATATATGAACCGTTTACAAAACATCAAGTATTCTATCCTGGACCTGGCTACCGTTTGCCAGGACGATACCTTACAACAAAGCTTTGAACGCAGTTTGGAAAGTGCCCGTCATGCAGAACAGCTGGGTTATACCCGGTACTGGTTCTCCGAGCACCACAATATGGAAAGCGTGGCCAGCGCCGCTACTTCGATCCTCATTGGCTATGTAGCCGGTGGCACGCAAACCATCCGTGTAGGATCGGGCGGTATTATGCTGCCCAACCACTCCCCACTGATCATCGCCGAACAATTTGGCACCCTCGGTATTCTGTACCCCAACCGGATCGATCTGGGGCTGGGACGGGCTCCGGGTACCGATGCGCTTACGGCCATGACCATCCGCCAGGCACCGGTCAATATTCCTTATGATTTTAAAAGCAATATCGAAGCCCTGCAACAATATTTCAGTAAGGAGAACAGTCACTCTAAAGTAAGAGCACTCCCCGGCGAGGGTGTGGATATTCCTTTGTGGGTTCTGGGATCCAGTACCGACAGCGCCTACCTGGCCGCGGAAATGGGACTGCCTTACGCCTTTGCCGCGCACTTTGCCCCGGCCCAGCTGATGCAGGCCATGGAGATCTATCAGAGTCGCTTTAAACCTTCCGCAGTACTCAGCAAGCCCTACGCGATGGCCTGTGTAAATGTGATCGTAGCCGACAGCACGGCCGAAGCAGCCGCACTCTCCACCTCGCTTTACCGGATGTTCCTGGGCATTTTTACCAATAGCCGTTCACCGTTGCAGCCCCCTATTACGCATGAGGAGCTGGAAAAACTCTGGACCCCGGAACAGAAATACGGGGTGATGCATATGCTGTCCAATGCCTTTTTTGGAAGTAAAGAAAAGGTAAAAGAGGAGCTGACCGATTTTATTGAGCAAACCGGCATACAGGAATTGATGGTTATTTCGCAGGTGTTTGATCAGAAAAAGAAACTCCGGTCTTATTCGTTGTTGAGGGATATTTTTAATGAGGAGTAATTTTCTTAAAAAAGGGGACGGGGAGACTTGGGAGACACTGGAATGTTGAAGTATGATTGTTTTTCAAAAAGAGGGTTCACTGAGTACTATTGAGATTTCTGTTCCTTTCACATTCAAAATTTCACATTGGTTATTGTGAGTTCCTTATGCTAACTTACAGTTATGAACTGGAGTTGGCTTCTTGTGGCGGAAGTATTGTATGTGATCCTGGTGATCCTGGTTTGCATGCGGGTGATCTATGACACGCGCAGCGCTACCAAAACACTGGCCTACCTGCTGCTGATCATCTTCCTGCCGGTGATCGGCATGTTTACCTACTTTTCATTTGGCATCAACTACCGGAGACGAAAGCTCTACAGTAAAAAACTGCAGATGAACGAAACCATGGAGCGATCACTGAACAACCGGATACAGACCACTTCCCTGGAAGCATATGACCAGGGTAAAGTATCGGTGTCCAATAACGACCGTCTGTTTCATTACCTCTTAAAAGAAGGCAGTCCGCTCACAGGAGGAAACCAGGTGGAGCTCCTGCTCAATGGCGAAGAAAAATTTCCCCGGGTGCTGGAGCAACTGCGTGCCGCCACGCATCACATCCATATCGAATATTATATTTATGAAAACGATGAAACCGGCAATGTGATCGCCGATCTGCTCATTGAAAAAGCCCAACAAGGGGTGGAAGTCCGGTTTATTTATGACGACTTTGGCAGTCACTCCATCCGGAAGAAACTGGTCAAGCGCCTGCGCAAAGCAGGTGTAAAAGCCTTTCCGTTTCACAAGATCATTTTTATTGCCTTTGCCAACCGGCTCAATTACCGCAACCACCGCAAGATCATTATCATTGATGGTCATACGGCATTTGTAGGCGGCATCAATATCAGCAACAAATACTGGAACAAACCGGAATTCAATAACAAACTGTACTGGCGCGATACGCACCTGATGATCTGCGGACCTGGGGTTTATTACCTGCAGTACCTGTTCCTGGCCGACTGGAATTTCTGCGCCGTCGACCGGCTCTCGATCAATGAACAGTTCTTTCCTTCCCCGCATACCTTATACCAGCCAGGGAACGTTCTTGTACAAACGGCAGCCAGTGGTCCGGACTCCGACCAGCCAACCATTCTTTATGCCATGCTTCGCGCCATCAGCCTGGCAAAAAAGGAACTGCTGATCACCACCCCATATTTTATCCCGGGCGAAAGCATTATGGAAGCCCTGATCGTAGCGGCTTACAGCGGTATCCGGATCCGGATCCTGGTGCCAGGGATCTCTGATTCCTTGCTCGTGAATACGGCTGCCAATTCCTATTATGCCACACTGCTGGAGGCAGGTGTGGAGATCTATCGCTATAAGAAGGGGTTTGTACATGCAAAAACATTGGTATCGGACCGCAACCTCGCAATGGTGGGCACCGCCAATATGGACCACCGCAGCTTTGACCTGAATTTTGAAGTGAATGCCCTCGTATACGGCACCTCCATTGCCGGGCAGCTGGCACAGGCATTTGAAACAGATCTGCAGGATGCAGAACGGATCGATGCCGAAAAATGGCTGAACCGGCCATTATACATGCAGCTGTTTGAAAAAACCTGCCGGCTGTTGTCTCCGCTGTTATAGAGATTACCACCGCGCTGCGGCTGGAACATTCGTTTTTCACTTCAAGCTACAAAGGCATCGGCGCGCTGCGCCTTTACGTATTTGACACTGCGTAAAAGCACGCACCGTTTGTCAAACATATTTTATTCTAACAGGATCTTTATAAACCTACCCCTATGCGATGCTTCGAAACGCCCTCGCTGCTTTGCAGACTACCTTCTAAGCAATAGCAATATCCGGGTCGGGAATAGACAATACCGGTTCAAATAAATCGTTGCTGCTAATGGCTTCGCAACAGGATTAATAGCGATTCAGGATTCCAACCGCTTTTTCAGCTTGCGCAACCGCAGCGAAAGCGCTATCTGAACGATCCCCAGCATTAAGAAAGATACGGCAGTATACACAATAATGGTCAAGCCTCCGAATACAGGATTGCCGATCATCAGCAAGGCAAAGAGGATACCGATAATGGCCATAAACAACACACCGCCCCAGCCGGTTATTCTGGCTTTCTTTAAATTGAATGCATAAAATACGCCCAGCAAAGCCCGGAACAGGATCACGATACCAATATACATCGGCAGGGCCGCCATCGTAAGCATCGGCGAAGAAAGCAGGAAGATCCCAAACAACAGGTCTACAATTCCTCCCAACAGCGACCAGCCCCAGCCCTGGTCATGCCGGCGGCTGCTGACCGCATAGGCAATTTCAAAAACACCGGCCACCAGGAAGGTAGACGCAAACAAAACGGACAGCGCTACATAGGAAGCCAGGGGCTGACCAAAAATATACAAGGCCAGCAATACAAACAGGATCCCGGAAACAAGCAAGAGCCACCAGTTTTTCAGGCGCTCTTCCAATAATGTGGTAGTCATGGTATTCAGGTTTAACCGTTAAAAGATGGATTCATTCCGCTATTCAAAGGCCACCGATCGCTTGCAACTCCTACCAAAGTTATACAATAAGTTTGACCATTTTTGCCATTAATTGTATCTTTCTTTGCAAACTACCCATCCATGATGAAATATTGTCTTTTGATAATGATCCTTGCCGGTCTGCTGCGGGAGAATGCCTATGCACAGGATTCCATTGAAAATAACCTGTTAAAACTGATGCAGCAATACCAGGCCATTGGCCTGTCCGTGGCCGTTGTGAAAGACAATAAGATCATTTATAATAAATCCTTTGGCTATAAAAGCCCGGACGATAAAACCATTGTCCGGAATACGGATATCTTCCGTATTGCCTCTATTTCAAAATCCTTCACGGCCACCTCGCTGATGCAGCTGGTGGAGCAGGGCCGTATCAGTCTGACAGATGAGGTGACCAGGCTGGTGGGCTTCAAGGTAAACAATCCAAAGTACCCCGATGTGCCCATTACGCTGGAGATGATCCTATCCCACACCTCGAGTATTAATGACAAGAATGGCTATTTTACACTGGATGCTATCAATCCCGAAAAAAACCCGGACTGGGCCCGATGCTATAATGATTACAAACCCGGGGAAGGGTACCAGTACTGTAACCTGAACTTTAATATGGCGGGCGCTATCCTGGAACGGGTTTCGGGTGAGCGGTTTGATCAGTACGTAAAAAATCATATCCTGCAGCCTTTACATTTATACGGAGGTTATGTAGTGGATTCGCTGGGGCGCGACCGTCTGGTTCCCCTTTACGAATACAATGATTCTACAAAAGCATTTGAAGCGGCGCCGGCAGCCTATGCATCGCCCAAAGCAAAACTGGCCAGTTATACCAGGGGATACAGTACGCCGGTATTTTCTCCTACAGGTGGCATGAAAATCTCGGCGCTGGACCTTGCCAAATATATGATGATGCATATGAACTATGGCAGCAGTAACGGCGTACAGATCATCAGCGAGGCAAGCAGCAAAACCATGCAGACCAAACGATCCGATAAAGAAAATTACGGGCTGGCGCTCTGGTCTACAGAAAACTTAATAGATGGCGAAAAAATGGTGGGTCATACAGGCAGCGCCTACGGCCTGTACAGCAGCATGTTCTTTCAACCAGAAAAGAAGTTTGGGTTTGTAGTCATCACTAACGGCTGTATCCCGCAGTATAAGAAATCAATGGTGGCGTTGTCATATGACGTTATTAATGCGCTTT
>Ga0222424_100602_pt1 | contig 15698 bp, 8 predicted proteins | sample 2B2ome_FD_182468 | JGI IMG/M metagenome (GOLD analysis project Ga0222424, IMG submission 182468) | Enriched microbial communities from leaf-cutter ant dump, University of Wisconsin, Madison, United States - 2B200A (version 2) | ecosystem: Environmental > Terrestrial > Nest > Insects nest > Nest... | reverse complement strand
GCAGTTAAAAAGAGCCACGGAAGATGAGCTAAAACAGTTCATTGAATCGGAACTTACAGCTGTTGCATCTGTATTGCCCGATCCGGGTGGAAAACTGCCTTACGGAAGGGCGCACAAAGCCGCGGCATTGGGATTTCTTTGCAAGTTTTATCTCAATACCCGGCAATGGCAGAAATGTGCCGACGTGGCTGCCCAAATCATGAGCCAGTTTCATTATGGACTTTTTGACGACTATCAGCATCTGTTTAGCGTGGCCAATGAGCGCAATAACGAATACTTATGGGTGCGGCCGGCCCTGGCGAGCAGTGACCGTGCAACTGCCAATAGCTGGATGAATACCTCCTTTCCCGATAATTTTGCAGAAGCGCCGGGTTTAGGTGTTAAGTTCCTTTCTACCTATGTGAACTGGCCCAATGAATTCCGGATCTACGATAATTTTTATAATTCATTTGAGCCGGACGACAAACGGCGCAATTTGCTTGTGACCTCTTATATAAATAGTTCCGGACAAACCATATCGCTGCTGGGAAACGATAACATACGCTCTTTTAAATATTTGCCCGATCCCAATGCACAGGGCGCATCACATGGTAACGATATTCCTGAAATCCGTTATGCCGATATATTGCTCTCCAGGGCTGAGGCACTGAATGAATTGAACGGGCCCGGCCAGGAGGCACTGGATCTGGTTAACCTGGTGCGTAACAGGGCAGGACTGAAAAATATAAAATTGAGCGACTTTGGGTCCAAAGAATCCTTACGTGCTCACATTCTGAAAGAGCGGGGCTGGGAATTTTATTCGGAAGGGCACCGGAGGATGGACCTGATACGGATGGATCAATTTATATCCGGTGCGCTGGCCAGGGGCAAGTCGAATGCAAAACCCGTACATGTACTTTTCCCGATCCCGCAGGCGGTTATGGATTCCGATCCCTTATTACTTCAGAATGAGGGATACTGATCTGTAAGCCGGCTGACCGGAGAAATAAAGTGAAAAGATAGCCGGTGGAAGCTGAAAACAGGGTGGGGTGTATGTGCCGTGCTGTTGTGCCATTCGATGATTGTTGATTTGAAATAGAATCCGTACAGTGTACTAGGCAAAATCATGTATTTTTGCTTTCGTTTTAATGCGAAAAGATTGCTGAATATAGATACATACAACGAGCGGGAACTGCTGGAACGGATCGCGAATGGTGATTCCGATGCCTTTCGCCTTTTTTTTGATTTGTATAAAGTACGGTTGTATGTTTTTGTGGAGCAGCTGATCCATTCGAAGGCCGATACGGAAGAAATTATACAGGATACGTTCTTAAAGTTGTGGCAGGCGGCTCCCGGTCTGCTGCATATAGATCAGCCGGGACAGTATGTGTATACAATTGCCCGTAACAAAACCCTGAATTATATGCGGAAAATATCGAGGGAACAGGAACGGATCCGGCAGGCAGGGGCGCTCCGGCCGGAGATGGATAACGGCCTGGAAGAAGCGCTCCGTTCAAAAGAGATCCGTCAGATCATCGATCGTTCCCTGAACCATCTGTCTGCTCAGAAACAACTCATCTTCAGTATGAGCCGCAATGAGGGATTATCCCATGAAGAAATAGCTGCGAAAACAGGCTTGTCTCAGAGCCGGGTAAAAAATATACTGGTGGAGGTCTTAAAATACCTCCGCGAATGTTTACAACAGCATTCGGTAAGCGTATCCACCTTCTTCTGGCTGCAGTGCGGCTACCTGCTTTTCCAGTAATTTCCCGAAACATTTTTCCATTGTTTTTCCACTGTGGCGCCTACTGCGTCATCTCTTATCATATTTCCGGTGATTACGCGCTCCTGCATGAGCGCATGGCGTTAACAGGACAGCGGGAAGATCAATAAGGGACGATCAGATAACCGAACAATAATTTTTTTTCAAAAATCCGGTCCTTGACCGTTGGCTGTGGTGTCTTAATATAAGAACACGGCAGCCGGAAGACCGGATTGTAAATTTTTACCATGTCAGTAAACACAGAAAGATTAAGGTACCTGCTCTCAAGAAACATTGCAAAGCAATGCACCCCGGATGAGATGGAGGAATTATACGATCTGGTGGCAGCGGTTGATGACGAGCACCTGGCAGCGCTGCTGGATGCGATCTATAAAGAAACGAAGGCCGACGCTCCGGCCGGGGAAGTGAACTGGGAATATATGCTGGCGGATATTTTACGGCATCCCCAGGTACAAAAACAGCAGCCGCATAAAAAGAGTGGCGTTATAAGGCGGCTGATGATCGCAGCGTCTGTACTGGTGCTGCTGGGCATGGGCGCTTATTACATGATAACCAACCGTAACAAGACAAAAGCGCCGGTAAGTATCGCAGAACAAAAAGATATACCGGCACCGGATGGCAACCGCTCCACCCTTATCCTGGATGATGGTACCATTGTAGCGCTGGACAGTCTGAAGGATGGGGTGCTGGCACAGGATGAAGATATGCGTATTGTGAAGCTGGCCAATGGTCAGATCGCCTACCGTACTGCCGGGGGCAAAGCAATAACCAGATTACGTTACAATACGATCACCAATCCACGGGGCAGTAAAGTGATTGATGTGCTGCTGAGCGATGGCAGCCGTGTATGGCTTAACGCAGGCTCTTCCATCAAATTTCCGGTAGCGTTTATCAACCCGGAGCGAAACGTGACATTGGAGGGGGAGGGCTATTTTGAAGTGGCAAAGGATCCGGCGAGGCGGTTTACTGTCAGTGCCAACGGTACCCGTACCGAAGTATTGGGAACACATTTTAATGTAAATGCCTATGCTGATGAGCCGGATACTAAAGTGACCTTGCTGCAGGGATCCGTGAAGGTTGCCGGCAACAACAGCCAACCGGTTACCATCAGACCCGGGCAGCAGGCGCTGGTCAATGCGGCAAAAGCGGTCATTCATGTTGAGAAGGCCGATATGGATGCGGTGATGGCCTGGAAGAACGGCTTTTTTGCATTTAGTGATGCCCCCGTAAAAGAAGTGATGCAGTCCTTAGCCCGGTGGTATGATCTAACAGTGGTCTATGAAGGAAAAATTCCGGAACAGCGCTTTGGTGGAAAGATCTACAGGGAGACGCCGTTGTCCGGAGTGATGAAAATACTTGGAGAAACCGGGATCGCTTATGAAATAAAGAATGGGAAGGTGATCATAAAATCAAAATAAGACAACAGGCTGAAAAAAAACCGGTGGTGTTGGAGGCACCAGCCGGCAGGCGTTCAGTTACTGTAAAATACAACGGTCGGTGAAGACGGTCCTATTATTTAACCAAACCTTGCAAAGGTATGCATTTGATTGCTATTTTGAAAAAGTGTGCAGTGCGCAACAATAGGCCTGCGCCGCAACTATTACGGATTATGAAATTGACTTCGGTTCTGTTATTGCTGGCCTGCTTAACAGTAAGTGCGGCGGGTTATACACAAAAGATATCGCTTTCCGGAAAAAATATTCCCATTGAAACAGCTTTTAAAGCGATCGAGCGGCAGAGCGGGTATGTGTTCTTTTATGACTATGCGCTGCTAAAAAAATCGGTTTCGCTTACCGTAAATATAAAAAACGGAACGCTCGACGATGCGTTAAAAGCCTGTTTTAAAGGGCAGCCCTTTGTATATAATATCGTTGGAAGAAACATTGTGGTAAAGCCGGGAACTACACCGCCTCCGCTGCCGGTTACCCCGGCAACGCCACCTCCGGTCGATATAACTGGGGTTGTGACCGATACGTCCGGCATACCGCTGGCAGGGGCTACAATTGCCGTAAAAAACACAGGAAAGATAACGCTAACCGATCAGCGTGGTGCATTTGAATTAAAAGGAATCGGCACTGAATCCGTGCTGGTAGTGTCTTATGTGGGGTTCCAGGCCGTTGAAGTGAAGGTAGATGCACAGCGCGTATTTAAAATACAGCTGCAGCCGCGGGAAGCGGCGATGAAGGACCTGGTGATTATCGGTTATGGAGCCGTAGCAAAGAAGGATCTGACGGGGGCGGTGGCACAGGTCAATATGAGCGATTTACAGAAGGCCCCGGTGGCAACCTTTGATCAGGCGCTGGCCGGTCGGGTAGCGGGTGTGCAGGTAAGCTCAAATGACGGGCAGCCGGGAAGCGTGGGGGCGGTCGTGATCAGGGGAAATAATTCCATTACACAGGATAATTCTCCTTTGTATGTAGTGGACGGGTTCCCGATAGAGGCCTATAATGAAAGTCCGGTGAGCCCTTCCGATATTGAATCCATCCAGGTATTAAAAGACGCGTCGGCTACCTCTATTTACGGTTCAAGAGGCGCAAATGGTGTCATCATTATCACAACAAAACAGGGCGCGAAATCCGCTCCGGTGATTTCCCTGAACTCCTACTACGGAGTGCAGGATATTACAAAAAAAATGGAGATGATGTCGCCCTATGAATTTGTAAAGTATCAGAATGAGCTGAATCCGGGGACAACGAACCGGCTGTATTTTGACGGAAGAACGCTGGATGACTACAAAAATATGGCGGGGATTGATATGCAGGATGCCTTATACCAGACCGCGCCGATGATCAATGTGGATCTGGGTTTCCGGGGAGGCAATCAGCAAACGCAGTATTCGGTATTTACAAATGTGTTTAAATCAGATGGAGTGATACTGAATTCCGGGTTCGACCGGTACCAGGGAAAATTTACGATAAGTCAGCAGATCAGCAAAAAAATAAAGGCATATGTCAACACGGGATTTACCAAAACCAGGACCTATGGTTCAATTATATCCGACCCCACCGCCGGAATTGCGAGCCTGAGTATTATATACAGTGCGCTTGGATACCGGCCCGTTTCAGGATTTGATGATATCGACTTACTGGATGAGTTTTTTGATCCGGCCGTTACCACCGAAACTCCGTCGGATTATAGAGTAAACCCGGTCATATCCGTAAAAAATGAGCTCAATAACCGGGTATTGAACAGCAGTATCACCAATGGGTATATTGATTTTAAGATTACCCCGGATCTGTTGTTAAAGATCAGGGGCGGGTATATCAACAGCAACCTGAGCACGGCTACATTCTATAATTCAAAAACACAGATCGGGAACCCCAATTATCCCACCACAAAAGGGACAACCGGCGGACAATACAGCCGCGAGGTGGAAAATTGGCTGAATGAAAATACCCTCACTTATTCTAAAAGAATAAACAAGCACCGGTTGAATGCGCTGGTTGGGTTTACACTCCAGGAAAATAAACTGCTTTACTCCGGGTATACCGCCAATTTTATCGAAAATGAAGAACTGGGGCTGGATGGTATTGATCTGAGTACCTCCCTGGTACCGGGTACTTACCGGAAAGAATGGAGCCTGGCCTCATACCTGGGACGTATCAATTATGATTTTGCATCCAAATATTTACTTACGTTCAGTTTCAGGGCAGATGGCTCTTCAAAGTTCAGGGGAAACAATAAATGGGGCTATTTTCCATCAGGGGCAATAGCATGGCGCATGAAAAGCGAACCCTTTTTAAAAGATCTGGACGCAATTGCTGATGCCAAACTAAGATTGAGTTATGGTACTACCGGCAATAACCGGGTAGATGAATATGCCACGTATTCGGGGATCTCATTTCCCTATACTACCTATTATTCCTTTAATAATGGCACTCCAACAAAAGGCGCATCCCTGTTAACCAGTACCGGGGTTCCCGATTTACGATGGGAAACCACTTCGCAGGTCAATATCGGGTACGATCTGAGTTTATTTAAGGACCGGGTCGGGCTTGTTTTTGATTATTATGATAAAAAGACAACGGATCTGTTGTTAAATGCGAACCTGCCCTATACCACAGGGTACCTCACTGCTTTTCAGAATATCGGAAGTGTGCGTAATTATGGTTATGAGTTTACCCTGGAAACAAAGAATATAAATAGAAAGTATTTTAAATGGAACAGCTCATTTAATATCAGCTTTAACCGGAATAAGATATTAAAGCTGCAGCCGGGTCAGGATTACCGTTTACAGACGGTAAACTTTGTCGGCGATTTTAATAATATAGCGCCCTATATTGCCCGGGTGGGGGAACCGATGGGGATGATATACGGAGCTGTTTTCGATGGGCTTTATCAGTATGCTGATTTTAACCGGGTATCTGATGGCAGTTATGTACTGAAAAAAGAGATCCCCGATAACGGGAGAACAAGAAACACGATTCAGCCCGGGGATATGAAGTTCAGGGATCTTAACAATGATGGCACCATCAATGCCAATGACTATACGATCATCGGGAATGGAAATCCGGTTCATATAGGAGGCTTCTCAAATGACTTTCAATACAGGAACTTTGATCTGAATATATTCCTGCAATGGTCTTATGGCAATGACATCCTTAACGGGAACCGGTTGTATTTTGAGCAGAATACCTATAATTTTTACAACTTCAATCTGTATGCTTCGGTAGCAGACCGTTGGAGCCCGGATCATCAGGATGCAACGATACCAAGAACGGCAGGGTTGCCCCCAAGGCTCTATCATACCAATATAGTTGAAGACGGCTCATTCTTACGGTTAAAGACGGTATCGCTCGGGTATAATTTCGACACCAGGTTGCTGGCCCGCGCAAAAATCAAATCCGCCAGGGTTTATATGTCTGCACAGAATTTGATTACGCTTACCGGCTATAGCGGCGTGGATCCCGAAGTTTCTGTGCGAAACTCGGCGTTGACCCCCGGTTTCGACTGGTCCGCTTATCCGCGTTCCAAAACCATCGTTTTTGGTTTAAATCTCTCATTCTAAAAATGATTCATTATGTACCGATTGATTTTTTTACTGGTTGTGCTATCGTTTCTTTCCTGCAATAAATTTCTGGAGAAAGTGCCTACGGATTTTTCGAGCCCTGAAAATTATTATAATACACAAAAGGATCTGGAGGTGGCATTGGCAGGTGTTTACGATATTTTAGGACAGGAGTTTGTTTATGGTAAATGGTACCAGCTTCAGATCGCAGTGGGCACGGATGAAACGTATATGACAGGTGTGCAGCCCTCCGGATCACTAAATACATATCAGCATGATCCATCCAATCTTTACCTTACCAACCTGTGGCGGTATCTGTATTTCGGTATTGAGCGGGCGAATATCCTTATAAAGAACATCAATAAACCGGAGATGGATGAGGACCAGCGAAACGTTATTTATGGGGAAGCCCTTTTTTTACGGGCCTATTATTATTTTGTTTTAACAACGCACTTTGGCGATGTTCCGCTGAAAACGGAACCTACTTCCTCCATGAACAATACAGATATATCCAGGGCCGGTATAAATACGGTTTACGATCAGATCATAAAGGATATGAAACAGGCAGAGGTATTGCTGGCCGGCCAGACCGCCGGTAAAGTGGGGTTTGGGGGCAGGGTGAACCTGTCTGCGGTCCGGGGTATCCTGGCCAGGGTTTATTTGCATATGGCCGGTTATCCGCTTTATGATACCGAAAAGTATAAGGATGTGATCACCTATACGCAAAAGGTTATTTCCTCCGGCGAACATCAGCTGAACCCGAGTTTTGAACAGGTATTTATAAATTATGCCCAGGATAAGTATGATGTAAAAGAAACAATATGGGAGGTAGAACTCTGGGGCAACAGAACCGGGAACTCATTTGTAGAGACCGGGCAGATCGGTACGATCAGCGGCCCGTTCTGTAACGATGTGAGCATCGGGAAAAGCACTGGTTCTATCAAAACCACCGGTCTGCTATTCAATACATACGAATCGGACCCAACCACCACCGGTGCCTTGAAATATTCGCCCGACCTGAGAAGGGACTGGACCTGCGTGCAGTACACGTTTGGAACAGCTGTGAGCAACCCGGATAGGGTAAGAACGGCGATCACCAATATTTATAATATGGACCTGGGCAAATGGCGGCGGGAATTTGAAACACTGACGCCCAAGCATGGTACCTATACCCCCGAAAATTTTCCGTTATTAAGATATTCAGATATCCTGCTGATGTATGCAGAGGCTGAAAATGAAATAAAAGGGGTAACGGAGGATGCAAAAAATGCTGTAAACCTGGTTCGCAAAAGAGCGTATGGGAAATTTTTGAATGGCAGCGTTTTAAAAAGGATCAGTGTAACCAACGGGGGAAGCGGTTATGTTACAGCTACCCCTCCTAAAGTAACAATATCCGGTGGCGGTGGCACAGATGCTGATGCGGTGGCTATTGTTTCCGGAGGCCGGGTTTCAGAAGTGGTTATTACAAGACCCGGTCAGAATTTTACTACGGCACCTGCCATTTCATTCACCAGCGCGAGCGGGTCCGGTGCTTTGGCTACCGCCCTTGTGCAGGATCCGAAAGTGGTTGATAGTGACCTCAGCGCAGAGGATTTGGCTTCCCAGGACAACTTCCGGCGCGCGATCCGGAGGGAGCGGATGCTGGAATTGGCCGGAGAGAATTTACGCCGGCAGGACCTGATCCGGTGGAAGACATTGGTAGACTATGTGAAGGATGCTGCAAATGATATCCGCAGCAATGCCCCTGCGGACAGGAAGTACACCACGCAAACCGGGGATAATATACGAGAAAGGGACCTGCTGCTGCCCATCCCTTCTTATGAGTTAAACCTGAATAAATTACTGACACAGAATCCCGGCTGGTAACAGCAGGTTTATAAGACGGCTTGTGACTGAACCATGCAAACAATAAAAACTTGCAGATGAAGAAATATAACTATTTAATGGTATTGTTTACTGTAGCGATGTTGTTCGCATGCAGGAAATCAGGTGTGCGATCGGTGCAATTTGATGCCCGGCTTGAACGGGGAACCTATAAGGTGGGAGATACGGTCCTTTTTAAATTTACCGGTTCTGTGGATTTTATCAGTCTTTATTCCGGTGAAAGGGGGCATCATTACGCCTATGCTCAAAAGAACAGGATCACTACTATTTCCGGAGTGAACGTTTCTTTCAGGACTGAGTTCTATAACGGGGCACAGACGTCGGATCTTATGCGTGTGTTATATTCAAAGGACTTTACGGGGAGCGCTACGGCATCAGGTATTGATAGCGCCTCCTGGGTTGATATTACAGACCGGTGCCTGTTGCCGACCGCTATATCCAATGGCAGCAACCCATCGGCCGGCTTTGCCAATAGTGATTTTAATATACTTGACATTGTGGGGGATGGGAGTGCCCCGGTTTACCTGGCCTTTAAATATCATATAAGAGGCCCCTATCAGACCTACGGACAACGGACCAACGTGCGGGTTACTAATTTTGGCGTCAATTATACAAATGATGCCGGTACCGGTGTTATACTCAACCACGCTGGTGCGGAGTGGAAGATGACCGGACATACCAATTATGAAACAGAAGCAGCAAATGCGCTTTCATCTGCCAACTCCATGCTCAGTTTTAGCTGCGCTGCCAGCCCGGCCAAAGATAAGATAGCCTATGCTATTACAAAAGCGATAGCCATTGATAAGGATGTAGACGAAGGCCTGGACCGGCCTTACCCGGTAAAGGGTTTTATAGACCGGATGCCCGAAAGCTATGCACATGTCTTTAGTGCTCCTGGTGAGTATGAGGTGGTTTTTGTAGCAGCGAACGCCTATGCCGATCAAAAGGAAGAGCAGGTGTACAAATTGAATGTGACGATCGTTGACTAGGCGCACTCCGGAGCGGAAATGTGCTTTGGCAGCTGCCTGTTTTATTGTTTAGGGGCACCGTATGGGTTGGCCGGCAGTGAAACGATCCGTTTTTTATCTGTTTTGCGATGGCCCGGGTTGATTGTAGCTGTTCACCGTAGACAGCAGCTGACAGGTCTGTAAATAATCAGTAGCGTATTTAATGATCCCTTGCAAAGCCGTCCAGGGTATACTATTTCTAATTTTTAATAACGGCACCGTCTTTTGGTGCGCTGCAAATTTTTAAATCATGAAGAAAAGCTGGATCATCCTGTTTTTTGTTTTGATGGCGTTGGGCGCAAAAGCGCAGCACGACAGGAGTTATAAAAAGGCACCGGGAGTAGTGGTGGCGCATGCTCCCAAAACTGCGGGCAGGTATCTGGGAACACCCAGTATTGCGATACTTCCCAATGGCGATTATCTGATGTCGTTTGACTTCTTTGGCCCGGGATGCACCTCCGATATCGTACATGTTTACAGGTCATCGGATAAAGGTGCTACCTGGAAGTTTTTGGCGGAGCTGGCAGATACTTTTTGGGCCGGATTATTTATAGTGGGCAAAGATGTTTACATGCTGGGCGTACGCGGATCAGACAGGAACCTGTCTGTAAGAAAGTCTGCTGATTTTGGGAAAACCTGGTCAGCGCATTTTATTTTAAGAGCAGGACGGTTTCATGGTTCGTCTACCCCGGTGGTTTTTCATAATGGAAGGGTCTATAAAGGATACGAGCACCTGGGTATTGAAGAAAAAGGTAAGCCCTGGATGTCTGGGAACAGGACATTCATTATGTCTGCTTCGGTAACCTCCGATCTCACCGACCCTCAAAGCTGGGTGTATACCAATGAGCTTGTTAAGCCCGCGGGCATTGATGGCACGGGCTGGCTGGAGACGAATGCTGTTTTGGGAAAGGACGGCACGATGAAAGGTGTAACAAGGCTTGCCAATGAATCCGGGTTGCTGGCGGGGTATTACACATTGAAATCCGACACAGCAATAGCGCCGTCCTCGGTGAGAGCCATTCCTTTTATTGGGGGCGCCACCAAGTTTAATATTATGTGGGATGCCCGGACCCAAAAATACTGGGCCCTGACCAACTATCCGCCCGAAGTATTGAGGCAACCTAAAATGCGGGCAGGCGGCATGAGAAGTGTGCTGTCATTGATCTCATCAGATGACCTTCTGAGTTGGAAAATAAATGCCATCGTCCTGGCCAGTGAGGATGTTACCTACCAGGGATTTCAGTATGTGGACTGGAAGTTCGAGAATAATGATATCGTCTTTATATCCCGTACTGCCTGCCCCGATGAATCCGGAGCAGCGGACAATGCCCACAATGCAAATTATATGACGTTTCACCGGATAAAGAACTATGCAAAGGCAAGGACCCCTAAAAAGTTCGCCTATCTTCTAAACAACCGATAATATGCTCAGGATTGCCATTTGTTTTTTGTGTATGCTGGTTTTCAGCAGTGCTTTTGGTACCGCCGTAAGGGATCAGTTTATCTATATATGCGCAAAGACGGATAATGATTTATACCAATTGCTAAAGCAGGAGGGGTATCGGGTTAAAAGATACCAAAGTGCAAAAGCGGCTATAGAAGCGGCCCCGGCCGGGACCGTGGTGCTGGTCACTGCTTTGCTGTACCCGGATAAGCGTACACCTGTTGAACCGGCTTTGTATGATCTGGCCAGACAAAAGGTGCTAAGACTTTACGTGGAATTTCCGGATGTTGTTCCCGGCGTTGATTTGGATAACAGGAGCTACAGCAGTAAACTGGAGCGGGCTGTAATTACTTCCCCGGGTTTCTTTAAAGGTGCATTTGAGGATGGGGCTATTCTGGGGCTTAGCAGTGCTGAAGTTATCCCGGTCAGGCAGGATGTGCATCCCGTTATTTCCTTTGCCAAAGTAGCGGGGTATAAAAAAGCAGCATACGGGCTGTCCCATACTACAGTTTATCCTTTGTTATTTATCAGGGATGGGATATTAATTGCTACGACCAGTTTGTCAAATTTTAAAACGGCAAGCTTCAGACCCGTTGAATCATGGAAAAAGGTCTGGTGCGGTATCCTCCGGCATTTGACCGGAGTCTCTGTGACTTTGAACTCCTGGGCAGCAGATCCGGAACCTACGTACACGGAAAAGGAGATGCTGCCCCCAATGGCCCGGCTGGAGGCAATAAAGCGGGGAAGTGAGTGGTTTTATAATGCCAGATTCATCATACATCCCTCCTGGTATCCACGTCTGATGAAAATTGCGGGGGATGGCAGTCATCCGGTGGGCAGCAGTATTCAAAAAGACTGGCCTGTTGGAGACGGGTCATTCGGTGTTCTGGAAGGGCATGTTTCGAATGTGCATCCCAACGGTTCACAGGATATTCGGTATATGATTAGGAATGACGTGCAGGGAGAAGTGGCTTTTGCGTTGGCTGCTGCTGCAGAAAAGGCAGGGAATAGGACCTACAGTGCAACATCACGTAATATGCTGGATTTTCTTTTCTATACATCAAACGCAAGAAAAGGGCTGCGCAATGAAAAAAGCAGCCCTGTATATGGAATGCTGGGCTGGGCAGATGCGGTCCCTTACCTGTTTTACAATGATGATCATGCCCGGGCGGTTCTGGGATCAATCGGGGCATCGGCGTATTTAAAAGATACCAGCTGGAATGAAAAGATCGTCGAAACCATTCTTGCAAATTTCAGGCTTTCAAGCCGGGAGGGCTTTATCGGTAACCGGTTGTCGGAGAGCGAAATCTTAACGAACGGATGGGCGTATTATAATAAAAGAACATTTATAAGCCCGCATCCTCACTTTGAATCCTGGACCTGGGCCTGTTATCTGTGGCTTTATGATAAAACGCACTACAAACCATTGTTGGAGAAAGCCAAAAGTGCCATCCGGATAACGATGGATGCGTATCCCCGGCTATGGAAATGGACCAACGGTATTCAACAGGAACGGGCCCGCATGATTTTACCGTTGGCCTGGCTGGTAAGGGTAGAGGATACACCCCGGCACAGGGATTGGCTCAATTTTATGGTAAAAGAACTGCTTAGATTCCAGCAGGAAAATGGTGCTATACAGGAGCAGGTTGGGGACAATGGCATGGGGCAGGCGGGATTGGTAATGTCTAACGAGGATTACGGTAAATATGAAGCAGCTCTTATCGCGCTCAACGGCGATCCGGCGTCCGACATGCTGTATACTTCCAATTTTGCATTTTTTGCATTAAATGAGGCGGCCAGCGTGTCCGGGAACCCGGAGCATATCGCCGCGGTAAATAAGTTATCCGACTTTCTGGTAAGGATACAGGTGAAAAGCAGGAGCCGTCCGGATCTTAATGGAGCCTGGTTCCGGGGTTTTGACTATGAACAATGGGACTACTGGGGTTCTAATGCGGATGAAGAATGGGGCGTTTGGTGTACGCTTACCGGGTGGATCCAGTCCTGGATCGTGGGTACGATGGCGCTGGTTGATAATCATAAAAGTTATTGGGAACTAACCAGGGAGGCACCGATGCAAAGCGCGTTCAATAAAGCAAAATGGATGCTGAAAGATCTAAAGCAGTAGTGCTTTATCCGGGATCGGTAGATGAACAAGAGGATGGATCCGGCGCCTTGTTAAAACACCTTGACGGATATAAACGCGGTTGAAAAATAACAAAAGTATGATACGAAGAAAGCTATGCCTGTTACTGTTGCTGTGCCTGTCGCTCAGCGGATTTGCCCAGATAAAACTGGGCGGGCATATTGCTGATAATATGGTGCTGCAACAGATGACCACCATTGCTGTTACCGGTAAGGCAACGCCACATAAAGCGATAAAGGCGATTACAGGATGGGGGAGCGTATACAAAGTTAAGACAGATAAGACGGGAGGCTTTACCATTTATCTGAAAACGCCCAAAGCGGGAGGGCCCTACACGATCCGGTTCGATGACGGGCAGGTATTGGAAATAAAGAATGTACTGATCGGAGAGGTTTGGCTGGCCGCTGGTCAGTCAAACATGGAAATGAAAGTAAAAGGGTACGATGCAAAACAGCCGGTCCTGAACAAAGAAGCGATGGTGCAGGAGGCTTCGGGAAAACCGGCGATCCGTTTTTTAACGGTTGGGAATCCCCCTGCTAAAGACCCGCAGGAGGATATAACCGGCAATTGGAAAGAAACAGATGAACGCAGCGTGTTGGAGTATAGCGCGGTTGCCTATGCGTTTGCCAGCCGGCTTTACCGGGAGCTGAATGTGCCCATCGGGATCATCGTTGCTGCAAATTCAGGAACCAGGATCGAATCCTGGATGAGCAGGGAAACACTGGAATCGATCAGGGACCGGTTTCTGACCCTAAACCTTCCCTTTTCGAAGAACAGCCCTGCAGCCATGTACAACGCAATGATCGCTCCGTTGGCTGGGTTTAAGATAAAGGGGGTCCTATGGTACCAGGGTGAGGCGAACAGAATGGCGCCCGGAACCTACTTAAAACAATTCCCGGCGTTTGTAAGCAACTGGCGGCAACGCTGGAAAAATGCATCACTTCCTTTTTACACCGTTGAGATCGCCCCTTATACTTACCCGGAAGATAAAGACAAAGCCTATGTGACCGCTTTCTTTAGAGAAAGCCAGCAGAAATTATCATCCCTGGTGGAAAACGTCGGCATTGTATCTACCGTTGATGTGGGCTCGGTAACGGCGCTGCATCCACCGGAAAAAGCGGCGGTGGGCGATCGCCTGGCCGGGTTGGCACTGGCAAATACGTATCTTAAAAAGAATGTTGGCGCAGCATCTGTTTATCGCTCCTTTTACACAGAAGGAGACCGGGCAATGGTGCAGTTCACGAACTGCACCGGGCTGGAGGTGGCGGGCAAAACGGTCAGCGATATTGAAATAGCAGGCAGTGACCAGGTTTTTTACCCCGCAACGGCCGTAGTGCAAGGTTGTAAACTGATCGTTTGGTCGGGGAATGTATCCCTGCCCCGGTCGGTAAGATATTGCTTTAAGGCATATAGCAAGGGGCGTATATACAATCAGTATGGGCTTCCCGTTCCTCCGTTCAGGACCGATAACTGGAGTGTGATGGCGGGGAAGGTGCAATAGGCGCATAGACACCGGGAAGCGCTCTGAATGTACCGGTATGGTTGCCGGATAAAAGATCCTATTCATAAGTTGACAATCATTTTAAAACAAAACAAGAATTATATGCGTAAGCTATCTGTTTTTCTGATATTGATAATGCATCAATGCCTGACCTCCGGATGTTATAAGCCTGCTGGTTTACTCGCTAAAGCGGATATGGACACTGCAACGGCTGCATATACCTATAATGGACCGGGTACAGTTGTGGTGCACAGCCCCAAGTCTTCCGGCATTTACAGGGGAACTCCAAGTATTACAAAACTACCCAATGGGCATATTATAACATCCAATGATATTTTTGGAACCGGTGTATCGATCCGGACGGATATATTCCGGTCAACAGACAGCGGAAGTACCTGGTCGCAGATCGGTACTGTTAACGGGGCCACATGGTCGGGGTTGTTCTATCATAATAACCTGCTGTATTTGCTGGGTGCCGATAACAGCAGTGGCGCAAACCTGGTCATCCGCTCGTCTGCCGATGAAGGCGCTACCTGGTCTGCGCCCGCAATTATCAGGGCCGGGGCCTGCCATGGGTCTGCCACACCGGTGGTGATCGCCGGTGGCAGGATTTATAAGGCTTATGAGTTTCATGATGTTGATCCCCGGCCGGGAAAATGGATGTCCGGAAATAAATCCTATATGATCTCTGCACCCGTTAACGCTGATCTAATGAATGCCGGCAGCTGGTCTGTGAGCAATGCCATCATCAAGCCCGAATGGCTGGATGGTACCGGTTGGCTGGAAACCAATGCGGTTTTGGGACGCGATGGAAAGATCAAATGCATCTCCCGCCTTGCAAGTATGGAAGGTATTTATGCCGGATATTATTCGCTGTCGTCTTCCAATCAGGTAGAAGCAGACTCGGCCCGTAAAATACCGTTTTGGGGAGGGGCTTCCAAGTTCTCCA
>Ga0222424_100601_pt1 | contig 15756 bp, 11 predicted proteins | sample 2B2ome_FD_182468 | JGI IMG/M metagenome (GOLD analysis project Ga0222424, IMG submission 182468) | Enriched microbial communities from leaf-cutter ant dump, University of Wisconsin, Madison, United States - 2B200A (version 2) | ecosystem: Environmental > Terrestrial > Nest > Insects nest > Nest... | reverse complement strand
CGCCGTGCAGCAGATGCAGGAAGTGGCCGCCGATGGAGTCATCGTCGGTCTCGACCTCGATGCGCTTGCCGTTGTAGGCGAAGTGGTACCAGTACAGAAGCATGGAGCCCAGCGAGGCCATGAGCTTGTCGGCGATGTCGCGCGCGCCCGGGTGATTGTGGTCTTCCTTTTCCGGCTTGACGCAGCCGAGCACGGACACGCCGGTGCGCATCACGTCCATCGGATGCGACGACGGCGGCAGCTGCTCGAGCGCGACCTTGACGGCGGCCGGCAGGCCGCGCAGGGCCTTGAGCTTGGCCTTGTAGCCGGCCAGCTCGGCGACCGTCGGCAGCTTGCCGTGGACCAGCAGATGCGCGATCTCCTCGAACTCGCAGGTGGTGGCGACGTCGAGGATGTCATAGCCGCGGTAGGCCAGGTCGTTGCCGGTGCGGCCGACGGTGCAGAGCGCGGTGTTGCCGGCGGCGGTGCCGGACAGGGCGACGGACTTCTTGGCCTTCGGGAGGACCTGCTGCGTTTCACTCATTGTTCTTCTCCTGTTTGCGGAATCGTTGGAAAACCGGGCGTCACTTGTTCTTGGAAAACAGCTGGTCGATCTTGTCTTCGTAGCTGTGGTAGTTGAGGAACTCGTACAGCTCCTTGCGCTTCTGCATGCCATCGAGCACGTTCACCTGGGTGCCGTCGCGGCGCACGGCCTCGTACACGGCCAGGCAGGCCTTCTGCATGGCGCGCGTGCCCGACAGCGGGTAGAGCACCATGGCGATGCCCTGCTCGCCCAGCTCCTGCGTGGTGTAGTACGGCGTGTCGCCGAACTCGGTGATGTTGGCCAGCACCGGCACGTTCACCGCGTCGCAGACCTTGCGGTACATGGTGATGTCGGTCATGGCCTCGGCGAAGATGGCGTCCGCGCCGGCTTCGACATAGGCGCTGATGCGGTCGATGACGCCGTTCAGGCCTTCCTTCTGCAGCGAGTCGGTGCGCGCCATGACGACGAAATCGGCGTCGGTCTTGGCGTCGACGGCGGCCTTCACGCGATCGACCATCTCGTCGATGGCGACGATCTCCTTGTTCGGACGGTGGCCGCAGCGCTTCTGCGCGACCTGGTCCTCGATGTGCACGGCGGCGGCGCCGGCCTTGATCATCTCCTTGATGGTGCGGCCGATGTTGAACGCCCCGCCCCAGCCGGTGTCGATGTCCACCAGCAGCGGCGTGTCGACGGCGGCGGTGACGCGGCGGACGTCGGTGAGCACGTCATCCAGCGAGGTGATGCCGAGGTCCGGCAGGCCGTAGGAGTAATTCGCCACGCCGGCGCCGGACAGGTAGATGGCCTTGTAGCCGACCTGGGTCGCCATCATGGCGGCATAGGCGTTCACGGTGCCCATGACCTGCAGCGGCTTCTCGGCGGCGATGGCGTCGCGGAAGCGACGACCGGCACTGGACTTGACTGACATTACGCACTCCTGGCCGGGGTCACCGGCGATTCACGGGATGATTCTGGAAAGGGTTCGGCTGATGGTTCGGATGGGGTCGCGCGCACATCGGCCACGCGCGCCTCGACATTGGCGCGCGCCGCCGCGATATGGCGGCGCATGAGGAACTCGGCCAGCTCGCCATCGCGCGCGGCGATGGCCTCGACGATGCGGCAATGCTCTTCCAGCGCCTTCGCCGGGCGGCCCTCGGTCACCGAGAACTGGCCGCGATAGATGCGCACGCGGTGGTACAGCTCACCGCAGAGCATCTGGATCAGCACGGCGTTGTGGCTGCCGTGGATGATGCGATAGTGGAAATCGACGTTGCCTTCTTCCTGGATGTAGGCGCGTCCGTCCTGCTCGGCGATCTGCTGCTCGTGACGCGCCAGCAGCGCCTTCAGGTCGCGGATCTCGTCATCGCGCATGTGCTGCGCGGCCAGCCGGCAGGCCAGCCCCTCCAGCGTCTCGCGCACCTGGTAGATCTGCAGCAGCTCGTCCAGCGAGAGCGCCATGATGCGCACGCCGACATGCGGGATGCGGGTGATGAGCTGACGACCTTCGAGCCGGCGCAACGCCTCGCGCAACGGGCCGCGCGACACACCGTAGCGCGCCACCAGCTCGGCCTCGGACACACGCGAGCCGGCGGCCAGCTCGCCCTTGATGATGGCATCCTGCAGCTGGGAGAAGACCTTGTCGGCCAGGGTGAGACGCGGCGCCGGGGATGACATGGCCAGCGCGACCACGGAGGTCGGCTTCAGCAATGGGGTATCCAGCGGCATCTGGGTCATGCTTTTTGGTCCTGGCGCGACTGATTGTCGACAATCTGTGCGGTGGCATGACGATACGCCCCACGAAACATGGGGTCAATCCAGTTTGCCTGACTTTTGTCTACAAAATCACGTCACACGGCCATGAACTGGCACGGATTCGTCGCGCCAGGCGTGCTAAGGTAGACAATCTGCCGTATGTCTCTGACCGGATGCCATGTCAGCCCTGCGTTTTCCATCGTTCGCCATCCTCACGCCCCTGCTGCTTTCCGCCTGCGCCAGCCATGCGCCCGTGGCGGTGACGTCACCGAAGCCGGTCGCCATGCCGACGGCCTCGGCGCCAGCCCCGGCCATCCCGGTGCCGGCGGATGTGCAGGCCGCCTTCACCCGCTGCCTGTCCGACCTGCGTCCCGCCGCCCTCGCCGCCGGCCTCGGCGCGGACAGCTATGACCGCCTGACCCGGAACCTCATGCCGGATCTCGGCGTGCTGCCGCATCTGGACAGCCAGCCCGAATTCAGCCTGCCGATCTGGGACTACCTGGCCGGCCTGGTCGATGACGAGCGCGTCGCCGCCGGCCAGGCGCAGATGCGTCAGCACCGTGACCTGCTGGAGCGCATCAGCCGGCAATACAGCATCCCGCCTGCCGCCGTGGTCGCGGTCTGGGGCGTGGAGAGCGACTTCGGCCATACCCAGGGCGTCTATCCGCTGCGGCAATCGCTGGCCACGCTGAGCTGCATGGGACGACGCCAGGCCTTCTTCCGCGGCGAATTCCTGGCCACGCTGCGCCTGCTCCAGGCCGGTGACAGCACGCCTGAGAAGCTGACCGGCTCCTGGGCCGGCGCCTTCGGCCAGACCCAGTTCATGCCCACCACCTTCGAGCGGCTCGCCGTGGATTTCGACGGCGACGGCCGGCGCGATGTCATCGACAGCACCGCCGACGCCCTCGCCTCCACCGCCAACTTCCTGCGCAAGGCCGGCTGGCAGCGCGAACTGCCGTGGGGCATCGAAGTGAAGCTGCCGGCGGGATTCAGTACCGCCGGTGAAAGCCGCCGCAACAAGCGCGCGCTGGCCGACTGGCAGGCGCGCGGGCTGCTGCGCGTGGACGGCAGTCCGCTGGTGGCGGACACCCCCGTGGACGGCCTGCGCGGCGACAGCCGTACCGGCCTGCTGCTGCCGGCCGGGCCGCAGGGTCCGGCGTTCCTGGTGACGCGCAACTTCGACGCCTTCTACAGCTACAACGCCGCCGAGAGCTACGGGCTGGCCATCGCGCATCTGGCCGATCGGCTGGCCGGCGGCGGCGCGTTCGTCACGGCCTGGCCGACGGATGATCCGGGCCTGTCGCGCGCGCAGCGCCGCGAACTGCAACAGCTGCTGAGCGCGCGCGGACATGATATCGGTGTGATCGACGGACGGCTGGGCAAGCGCAGCCAGCAGGCGATCCGCGCGGAACAGGAACGCCTGGGACAGAAGCCGAGCGGACGCGGCGGCATGAAGCTGCTGGTGGCATTGCGCGAGCAGTGATGCCCACCGGGGCGGCAACAGACATCAATTCAGGGATCAGCATGGAAATCAAAGTCAACTTCCTCGACAACCTCCGCCTGGAGGCCAAGTTCGACGACTTCACGGTGATCGCCGACCAGCCGATCCGCTACAAGGGCGACGGCTCGGCGCCGGGCCCGTTCGACTACTTCCTGGCGTCGTCGGCGCTCTGCGCGGCCTACTTCGTCAAGTTGTACTGCCAGACCCGCGACATCCCGACCGACAATATCCGTCTGTCGCAGAACAACATCGTCGACCCGGAAAATCGCTACAACCAGATATTCAAGATCCAGGTCGAGCTGCCGGCCGATATTTCCGACAAGGACCGCCAGGGCATCCTGCGCTCGATTGATCGCTGCACGGTCAAGAAAGTGGTGCAGACCGGCCCGGAGTTCGTGATCGAACACGTGGAAAACATCGACGCCGACGCCCAGGCGCTGCTCATGCCCAGCCTGGCCTCGGAAAGCAGCACCTACATCCTGGGCAAGGATCTGCCGCTGGAGCAGACCATCGCCAACATGTCGGCCATCATGGCCGGTCTGGGCATGAAGATTGAGATCGCCTCGTGGCGCAATATCGTGCCGAATGTGTGGTCGCTGCATATCCGTGACGCGCAGTCACCCATGTGTTTCACCAATGGCAAGGGTGCGACCAAGGAAAGCGCGCTGGCCTCGGCGCTGGGTGAATTCATCGAGCGCCTGAACTGCAACTTCTTCTATCACGGCCAGTTCTGGGGCGAGGACATCGCCAATGCCGAGTTCGTGCATTATCCCGACGAGAAATGGTTCAAGCCGGGCCGGCAGGACAAGCTGCCCAAGGAACTGCTCGATGAATACTGCCTGGCGATCTACAACCCGGATGGCGAGCTGCGCGGCTCGCACCTATACGACACCAACTCGGGCAACGTGAAGCGCGGCATCTGCTCGCTGCCGTTCGTGCGTCAGTCCGATGGCGAAGTGGTGTATTTCCCGTCGAACCTGATCGAGAACCTGTTCCTGAGCAACGGCATGAGCGCGGGCAATACCCTGGCCGAAGCGCAGGTGCAGTGTCTATCGGAGATTTTCGAACGCGCGGTGAAGCGCGAGATTATCGAAAGCGAAATGGCGCTGCCCGATGTGCCGCGGGACGTGCTGGCGAAATACCCCGGCATCCTCGCCGGCATCCAGGGACTGGAGGAGCAAGGCTTCCCGGTACTGGTCAAGGATGCCTCGCTGGGCGGCAAGTACCCGGTCATGTGCGTCACGCTGATGAATCCGCGCACCGGCGGCGTGTTCGCCTCATTCGGCGCGCATCCGAGCTTCGAGGTGGCGCTGGAGCGCAGCCTGACCGAGCTGCTGCAGGGCCGCAGCTTCGAAGGCCTGAACGACTTGCCGCAGCCGACCTTCCAGAGCAATGCCGTGACCGAGCCGAACAACTTCGTCGAGCACTTCATCGACTCCAGCGGCGTGGTGTCGTGGCGCTTCTTCAGCGCCAGCGCCGATGTCGATTTCGTGGAGTGGGACTTCTCCGCCCAAGGCGAGCATGCCAATGCCGAGGAGGCCGCGACGCTGTTCGGCATCCTCAAGGCCATGGGCAAGGAAGTCTACATGGCGGTGTACGAGCATCTCGGCGCGCCGGGCTGCCGGATCCTGGTGCCGGGCTATTCCGAAATCTATCCCGTGGAAGACCTGATCTGGGACAACACCAACAAGGCCCTGCTGTTCCGCGAAGACATCCTGAACCTGCATCGCCTGGATGACGACCAACTGGCGGCCCTGATCGAACGCCTGGAAGACAGTGATCTCGACGACTACACCGACATCGTCACCTTGATCGGCATCGAGTTCGACGACAACACGGTCTGGGGCCAGCTGACGATCCTGGAGCTGAAGCTGCTCATCTATCTCGCGCTGGAGAACTTCGAAGAGGCGAAGGAGCTGGTGGAGACCTTCCTGCAATACAACACCAACACGGTCGAGCGCGGGCTGTTCTACCAGTGCATGAACGTGGTGCTGGAGGTCATGCTCGACGATGAGATGACACTGGACGACTACGTGGCCAACTTCCGGCGCATGTTCGGCGACGCACGCATGGACGCGGTCCTGGGCTCGGTGGATGGCAGCGTGCGCTTCTTCGGCCTGACGCCCACCAGCATGAAGCTGGAAGGACTCGACCGGCACCAGCGCCTGATCGACAACTACCGGAAGCTGCACGCGGCGCGGGCCGGCACGGTCTGACCCAGGGGGCTGAAGCGACCGCTTGAAATGCGACCAAGCGAGACGTCAGACCCCTGACTTGTGACGCAGCCGCCAGCAGCGGTGGATCTTCGCGTTGCGCTCGAAATCGAACCCGATGGTCTCCGCGCTGATGTCCTCGATCTCGTACTGCGCCGTCAGCCAGTCATCGAGCTGGAACTTGCGGAAGTTGTTGGAGAAGTACAGCGTGCCGTCCGGCGTGAGCAGGTTCATGGCCATGCGCAGCAGCTGGGTGTGGTCGCGCTGCACGTCGAAGATGTCATCCATGCGCTTGGAGTTCGAGAACGTCGGCGGATCGACGAAGATCAGCTCGTAGAGCTCCGACGGCTGCGCCGTCTGCTCGTCGCGCAGCCAGGCCATGACATCGGCCTGGATGAGCCGGTGCCGTGACTCGGGCAGGCCGTTCAGCGCCAGGTTGCGGTCGGTCCAGGCCAGATAGGTCGCCGACATGTCCACCGTGGTGGTGGTCTCGGCATCCCCGAGGGCGGCGTGCACGCTGGCCGTGCCGGTGTAGGCGAAGAGGTTGAGGAAGTGCTTGCCCGCCGCCTCGGCGGCCAGGCGCAGGCGCATGGGCCGGTGATCGAGGAACAGGCCGGTGTCGAGATAGTCGGTCAGGTTGACCAGCAGACGCGCCCGCCCCTCGCGCACCTCGAAGAACTTGCCACCCTTGCCCTGCTTCTCGTACTGTTGCTTGCCGCTCTGGCGCTCGCGCACCTTGAGGAAGACCTTGTCGCGGTGCAGCCCCAGCACCTTGCGGATGACCAGCAGCGCCAGCTTGAAGCGTGCGGCGGCTTTCTCAGGGTCGACCGACTTCGGCGGCGCGTACTCCTGCACATGCAGGCGGCCGTCATAGACGTCGATGGCGACATTGAACTCGGGCAGGTCGGCGTCGTAGAGACGGAAGCAGCGCACATCCTCGCGCTCGGCATCCTTCAGCACCGCCTTCAGGTTCTTCAGCAGGCGGTTGGCGAAATCCATGCCCTCGGGCGGGATGTCCTCCAGCGTGCCGTTGAACAGCAGCGGCTGTTCCGGCTCGGCCGGCAGCACGCGGCCATGGCGGGCGAAGATCGGCAGCGCGCCGTTGAACAGGCGCAGCGTGCCCTTGTGCTCCAGACCCAGCGCGTCGGCATGCTGGATGTCCGCCGCCAGCACCACGGCGTCCCAGTGCGGCAGCTGCTCGCGCAGCTCGCGGCCGATGGCGCGGTACAGGTAGCGGATGTTGTTTTCCTCACCCAGGCGCTCGCCATAAGGCGGGTTGGTGGCGACCAGGCCGGGCACGGTGTGGTTGTCACCGGCGCCGGTCTCGCTCGCGGACCACTCCGGCGGCAGCAGCCACTCGGCGATGCTGCGCTGCGCCAGCGTGATCCAACCGGCGACGCCGGCGGTCTGCGCGTTACGCTGCGCGCAGGAAAGCGCGCGCGAGTCGGCGTCGAAGCCGACCAGGCGCGGCGGCGTGCGCTTGAGGCCGGCGATGCGGCGGCTCACAGCGTCATCGCGCAGGTCGCGCCAGAGCGTGCCCTGGTGGCCGGCCCAGCCCTCGAAGCCGAAGCGGATGCGCGACAGACCGGGCGCGACATCGGCGTACATGAGCGCGGCCTCGATCAGCACCGTGCCGGAGCCGCAGAGCGGATCGAACAGCCTGCCCTGCCCGCGCGCCGGCCAGCCGGCCTGCATGAGCATGGCCGCGGCCAGGTTCTCCTTCAGCGGCGCGTCGGTCTGCGCCACGCGATAGCCGCGCTTGTGCAGGCTGTCGCCGGAAAAATCGAGGCTGACGGTGATGCGCTCGGCCTCGATGAAGACATGCAGGCTGAGGTCGGGATCATCGGCATCCACCGAGGGCCGTTCGCCGCTGCGCTGGCGGTAGCGGTCGACAATGGCATCCTTCAGGCGCAGCGCGGCGAAGCGGGTGTGCGTGCTCACGCCCTTGGCGGCGGCGGCGCGGATGGCGAAGGTCGCGTCCGGGCGCAGCACCTGCTCCCACGGATGCTTGAGCGCAGCCTGATAGAGCTTGTCCGGATCACCGGAAGGCACCGACAGCAGCGGCAGCAGCACGCGCGACGCCAGGCGAGACCACAGGCAGAACCGGTAGCCGGCGGCGAGGTCGCCCTGCACGGCGATGGCGCCCTTGAGCCGCCGCGGCTGGCTGCCGCCGAGCGCGGTCAGTTCGTCGACAAGCAGGTCATCCAGCCCGTCGACGCCGGTGATGACCCACTCCCGGGTCTTTTCCAGCGCCCCGCTCAAGCGGCCCCCTGCGGTTGCACTTGCTGCGCGCGGACGCGGGCGATGCCTTCGTTCGCGCGCGCGATCAGGCACGGCCCTTCGTAGATGAAGCCGGTGTAGACCTGCACCAGCGAGGCGCCGGCGCGGATCTTCTCCGCCGCCGACTCGGCGTCGCTGATGCCGCCGACACCGACGATGGGCATGGCGCCATCCAGCGCCGCGCTCAGCTCGCGCAGCACGCGGTTGGACGCCTCGCGCACCGGCAGCCCGCTCAGGCCGCCGGTCTCCTGCGCATGCGGCAGCCCGGCCACGGCCTCGCGGCTGATGGTGGTGTTGGTGGCGATGACGCCGTCGATCTCCTGCGTCCGCAGCACCCCGGCGATGGCCCCGACCTCCGCCAGCGCCAGGTCGGGCGCGATCTTCACCAGCAGCGGCACATAGCGGCCATGCTCGCCGGACAGCTCGGTCTGGCGCTCCTTGAGCGCGCCCAGCAGGCGGTTCAGCGCCTCCTCGTTCTGCAGGCTGCGCAGCCCCTGCGTGTTCGGCGAGGAGATGTTCACGGTGACATAGTCCGCGTGCGGATACACCTTCTCCAGACAGATCAGGTAGTCATCCTCCGCGCGCTCCACCGGCGTGTCGAAGTTCTTGCCGATGTTGATGCCGAGCACGCCGTCGTAGCGCGCGCGCTCGACGTTGCGGATCAGATTGTCGACGCCGCCGTTGTTGAAGCCGAGCCGGTTGATGAGCGCGCCGGCCTGCGGCAGGCGGAACATGCGCGGCTGTGGATTGCCCGGCTGCGGGCGCGGCGTGACCGTGCCGATCTCGATGAAGCCGAAGCCCAGCGCCGCCAGCGCGTCGATGTAGTCGCCGTTCTTGTCGAGACCCGCCGACAGGCCCACCGGATTGCGGAAGCTCAGGCCCAGCAGCTCCACCGGCTGGTCCGGCACCTGCGGCCAGAGCCTGAGCAGCCCCAGACGCTCGGCCTGCGCCAGGCTGTTCAGGGTGAAGTGATGCGCGGTCTCGGGATCGAGCTTGAACAGTGCGTTACGCACCAGGGGGTACCACATGGGTCAGGGTCTCGGCGGGGACAGGCTGGGGATTATACGCGAGCCGGCAGGCAGCGGACGCCATATTGCGGAATCATGGCGCCAGCAGGCTCAGCCTTACCCTCGTATCCGCGCCAGCGTCTCCCGCGCATCCGCCGACAGATCTCCCGTCAGCAGCCGATCCAGCTGCCCGCGCACCAGTGCCTGACGTCCGGCATCCAGCTTGTGCCAGACGCCGAACGCTCCCGCCAGCCTGGAGGCCAGCTGCGGATTCTGCCGGTCTATCGCCCGCACCTCGTCCGCCAGCAGCCGGTAGCCGGCGCCATCGGCCCGGTGGAAGGCCACCGGGTTGTTGGCGGCCAGCTGCGAGACCACGGCGCGCACGCGGTTGGGCACGGCGCGGTCGAAGTCGGGATGCGCCAGCAGGCCGGTGGCGATCTCCACCGCGCCCGGCAGCGGCAGCGAGGCCTGGATGGCGAACCACTGGTCCAGCACCAAGGCCTCGTGCTGCCAGCGCTGGTAGAAGCTCTGCAAGGCATCCTGCGCGCCTGCCAGCTGGTGATGCACCAGCAAGGTCAGCGCGGCCTGCTCGGCGGTCATGTGCGGCGCGGTGGTCAGCCACCGGGCGGCGATCCCGGCCGCTTCGGCCGGGACCACGCGCGCCAGGCTGTCGAGGGCGACGCGGGCCAGGCCGCGGGCGGCGATGGCCTGCGCGTTGTAGGCATAGGCGTGGAGCATGTCGCCACGCGCCAGGATCTCGCGCAGGCTGTCGGCCAGCGGCGTGACCACGGCCAGCAGAAGCTGCTCGCGGGCATCCTGCAGCGCCTGCGGGTCGTAGACCCCGACCTGCTCGGCGAGGTAACCCAGCCCCGGCAGCTCCAGCAGCTTCACCGCCAGCGCGGGGTCGCGGCCGGCGAGATCGGGCCAGACCTCCGCCAGCGCCAGAGCAAGCACACTCTCCTCGCCCGCCTGTCCGGCCGCGCGCGCCAGGATCTCGCGCGTGGCCAGCTCCTGCGCCGCCGCCCAGCGGTTGAAGCCGTTCTTGTCGCCGCGCACCAAGCGCGCCAGCGCGGCGTCATCGCAGGCGTAGTCCACCCGCACCGGCGCGCTGAAGTCGCGGAACAGCGAGAGCACGGGGTCCTCACTGACCTCGGTGAACACCCAGGTCTGCTCGGCCCGGTCGAGCAGGAGCAGGAAGTCTTCGCCGCGCTGACCGTCGAGATGCGCGGTGAGCGCGCCATGCGCCCCGACCAGCCCCAGGCGCACGGGAATCGGCAGCGGCTGCGGCGCCGCATGCCCGTCGAGCGCGCGCTGCGACTGGCACAGGGTCAGGCGCAGCTGATGCGTGGCGGCGTCCCAGCGTGCGTCCACCGACACCGTCGGCGTGCCCGGCTGGCGGTACCAGCACAGCCAGGTCGGCAGCCACTGCGCCAGATCCTTGCCGTTGGCCTCGCCCAGCGCGCTCAGGAAATCCTCGACCGTGGCGGCGCGGCCGTCATTGTCGGCGAAATAACGGTCGGTGCCCCGGCGGAAGCCTTCGGCGCCCAGCACGGTGTGCAGCATGCGCGCGATCTCGGCGCCCTTCTCGTACACGGTCAGCGTGTAGAAATTGTTGATCTCGACGAAGGACTCCGGCCGCACCGGATGCGCCAGCGGGCCGGCATCCTCGGCGAACTGGTGGGTGCGCAGGAAGGCGACATCCTCCAGACGCTGCACGGCGGCGGAGAGCTGGTCGGCGGAGAACTGCTGGTCGCGGAAGACCGTGAAGCCTTCCTTCAGGCAGAGCTGGAACCAGTCGCGGCAGGTCACGCGGTTGCCGCTCCAGTTGTGGAAGTACTCGTGCGCCACCACCGACTCCACGCGCTGGAAGCCGGCATCCGTCGTGGTCGCCGGATGCGCCAGCACGCAGCTGGTGTTGAACACGTTGAGGCCCTTGTTCTCCATGGCGCCCATGTTGAAATGCGAGACCGCGACAATCATGTAGATGCCGAGGTCGTACTCACAGCCGTACTGCTCCTCGTCCCAGCGCATGGCCGCCTTCAGCGACGCCATGGCGTGATGGCATTTGTCCTGGTCCTCGGGCGCGGTGAAGATCTGCAGGGTGACGCTGCGCCCAGAACGCGTGGCGAAGTGGTCCTCCAGGCAGGCCAGGTCGCCGGCCACCAGCGCGAACAGATAGCTGGGCTTGGGATGCGGGTCCTCCCAGGTCGCCCAGTGACGGCCGCCCTCCAGCTCGCCCTGCGCCACGCGGTTGCCGTTCGACAGCAGCACCGGGCACTGCGCCTTGTCGGCGATGATGGTCACGCGGAACGGCGCGAGCACGTCCGGACGGTCCGGATAGAGCGTGATCTTGCGGAAACCCTCGGCCTCGCACTGGGTGCAGTAGAGCCCGTGCGAGCGGTACAGCCCCTCCAGCGCGAGGTTGCGGTCCGGGTGGATGCGCACTTTCGTGCTCAGCGTGCCGGCCACGGTCGCGCCCGGGAACACCCACTGCTCGCCCTGCCAGTGCCACTCGTCATCGGCCAGGGGACGGTCGTTCCAGGCCAGCGCGCATATTTCCAGGTCGGCGCCGAACAGCACCAGCGGCGCATCCGTGGCAGCCTGCGGGTGGCGCTCCAGCGCCAGCTTCGCGCTGACCTCGGCGCAGTCGGCCAGCAGCTCCACGGTCAGCTCGGCATGGCGGACGATGAAGTTGGGAACCGTGTAATCCTTCAGATGGATCTTGCCGGAGGACGCGGCGGCATCAGTTTTCATGAGACGGTGATCTCCCAGTCATGGCCGGTGAATTTGCGGACGTTGAGCACGCCGGAGTCGAACAGCAGGTACTGGCCCTTGATGCCGGTCAGCACGCCGGCGGCCTCCTCCTTCTCGGGACTCAGCGATTTCGCCTTGAGGGCATAACGCTCGACCGGGTAATCCAGTTCCAGCACCTCGGCATCCAGGCGCTCGACACCAGCCGGGAATTCGGCCGCGATGGCGGCGATGGCCTCCGCCGCCTCGGCCAGCAGGCGGTCGCGCTCGGCCTTCAGGTCCATGGGCGCGTACTCGCCCTTGACCAGCGCCTGCCACTTGGTCTTGTCGGCGACATGCTCGGCCAGCGCGCTTTCGATCAGGCCGGAGATGCGCCGCGTGGCGACACGGAAGATGGGCAGCGCCTGGCCGGCGCCCTGGTCTATCCAGCGTGTCGGTATCTGCGTCTCGCGGGTGATGCCGACCTTGAGCCCGGTCGAGTTGGCGAGGTAGACGATGTGCGGGATCATGCAGTGCTGTTCGCCCCAGGCCGGCTCGCGGCAGGTGCCGAGATGGTAGTGGCAGGTCTCCGGCTTCATGATGCAGAGGTCGCAGGCCGCCAGCTTGATGAAGCAGCGGTAGCAGTAGCCCTGGTTGAACGACTTGTTGCTGGCCTTGCCGCAGCCCACGCAGGTGATGCCCGCGCTGGCGCGTATGCTCACGCGCCGCCCGATGAGCTCGTTCATGGCCAGCAGCTCGCCGCTCAGCGGCAGGAAGTAGCGCAGCGGCTGTCCGCCGTCCGCATTCCGTTCGCCCTGCATTTTCCTTACAGTACCGCGCATGTGCTGAATCCTGTCCTGTTCCCGGATGTTTCCCGATGATGATTGCCGACGCCGCCCGCCAACTGCTGCAAGCCGCCCTGGATGATGCCACGCCGGGCAGCGGCCTGTGGGTGGCCGACGCCGAGGTCGCCGCCCTGCCCGCGCCGCTGGCATGGCAGTGGCGCACGCCGGCCGACCTGCTGGCCTCGCCCTGGCAGCGTCGCCACGACCTCGCCGCCGCCTGGCTGCCCGCCACCCTGCCCGCCCGCGACGCCCTGCACCTGCTGTCCGCCCTGCGCGACCTGCACGCCCGCCAGCTCCTGGCTTTCGTGCCCGTCACCGCCTACGGCTGGCAGGAGGATGACCTGCTCGCGCTGGCCCTGCAACGCCAGGCCCGCTTCGAGCACGATGGGGAGGTCTACGAGGCCTGGAGCTACGACATCCGCACCTACAAGGCCGTGCCTGACTGGCTGAACCCGAAGTTCTGGGCCAACCCGGAGAACTGGAACAAGTATCGCTGGTGAACGGAGCCGGCCTCAGCCCCGCCATGACCCCTCAGTGCAGGAACTTGACCTCTTGTTCGTGCACATGGGCCGGATCGTCGCAGACCTCGCCTTCCTTCTCTTCCTTGGCGATGTAGCCCGTGCGCTCGGCCTCGGGCAGATGCTTCGTCTCCCAGGCGATCACCGCCTGCAGGCAGGTGGCGACCTGCTCGCGGCTCAGGCGCTGGCCATCCGGCCATTTGCCGAGCTCGACGGCGCGGCGCAGGCGCCCGACGATTTCCGGGTTGAGCACTTCCAGCATGCGCGCCAGCAGGGCCTCGTTCATGTCACCACTCCTTCGCCAGGTGGCTGCTCCAGCCCAGCTTGGTGCGGCAGGCTTCGTAGAAGTCATGTCCGGGCGGGTGCAGCAGGCGCAATTTGAAAGGATGCTTGCGGATGTAGATCCAGTCGCCGGCCTGCAGCACCTGGCCGGGCTGGCCGTCGGCGCTGACGCGCGGCGGAATCTCCGAGAGCACCTGTATCTTGATCTCGCTGTCGCCGTCGACCACGATGGGCCGGCTGCTCAGCGTGTGCGGGTGCATGGGCACCAGGCCGATGGCATCGAGGCGCGGATGCAGGATGGGCCCGCCGCCTGACAGCGCGTAGGCCGTGGAGCCGGTCGGCGTGCAGGCGATGATGCCATCCGAGCGCAGGCGGTAGACGAACTGCCCTTCGACGTAGAGCTCGAACTCGATCATGTGCACGGTGGTGCCGGTGTGCAGCACGACGTCGTTGAGCGCCAGCGCCTCGCCGCGAATGGCGCCGCCCGAACGCACCTCGACGCTGAGCATGGCGCGGCGGTCCTCGGCATAGTCGCCGCGCAGCACGGCGCCGACCTTCTCCTCGATCTGGCTGGGCGCGACATCGGTGAGGAAGCCCAGGCGGCCGCGGTTGATGCCGAGCACGGGCTTGTTGAAACGGGCGAGCTGGCGGGCGGCGTGCAGCAGCGAGCCGTCGCCGCCGACGACGATGACGAGATCGCAGGCCTCGCCCAGCGACTGGCGCGAGCAGACCTGCAGGTCATCGCGCGGCACCAGCCGGGCGGTGTCCTCGTCGTAGATCACGCGCAGGCCCCGGGACTCCAGGTAGCGCTGCACGTCATTGAGGGTGTCGGCGACCGCGGCATTGCCGGGCCGCCCCATCAGACCGATATTGCGGAAAACTTCCATAGGCGGGCCATCTGGACGGATGCCCGCAGTCTAGCGCCTGCGGGCACGCCCGGAAAGCGTTCCGGGCCTCATCCCGGCGCCGTCTCAGATGGTCGCCGCCAGCCGCGCGCCCTGATTGATCGCGCGCTTGGCGTCCAGCTCGGCCGCGACATCGGCGCCGCCGATCAGGTGCGGCTCGCGGCCCAGCGCGCGCAGGCCCTCCTGCAGCGCGCGCTGCGGCTCCTGGCCGGCGCAGATGATGACGTTGTCGACCTCCAGCACTTTGGTCGAACCATCGGCCAGGCGGATGTGCAGGCCGGCGTCATCGACCTTCTCGTACTGCACGCCCGGCATCAGCTGCACACCCTTGGCCATGAGCGTGGCGCGGTGTATCCAGCCGGTGGTCTTGCCCGGCCCGATGATCTTCTTCGGCTTGCGCTGCAGCAGGTAGATCTCGCGCGCGCTGGCCCCCGGCGCGGGCTCGACGCCGGCGACGCCGCCGCGCGCCGTCAGGGTCCGGTCTATGCCCCAGAAACGGCAGAAGGCGTCGATGTCGGTGGTGATGTCCGGCGTACCGTGGTCGTGACTGAGGTACTCGGCGGTGTCCATGCCGATGCCGCCGGCGCCGATGATGGCGACGCGCCGTCCCACCGGCCTGTGGTCGCGGAGCACATCGAGATAGCCCATGACCTTGGGATGATCGGCGCCCTCCAGGTCCAGGTCGCGCGGCACGATGCCGGTGGCCAGCACGACCTCGTCGAAGTCGCGCAGGTCATCCGCGCCGACCCGGCGGCCCAGCTGGCGACGCACGCCGTGCTTGTCGAGCATGGCGTCGAAATAGCGCAGGGTTTCGTGGAACTCGCCCTTGCCCGGCACCTGCTTGGCGACATTGAACTGGCCGCCGATCTCGGACGCGGCATCGAACACCGTCACCTCATGGCCGCGCTCCGCCGCCACCGACGAGAACGCCAGCCCGGCCGGACCGGCGCCGACCACGGCGATGCGCTTCTTCTGCGCAACCGGCCGGTAGACCAGCTCGGTCTCGTGGCAGGCCTGCGGGTTCACCAGGCAGCTCGACAACTGCAGATTGAAGGTGTTGTCCAGGCAGGCCTGGTTGCAGCCTATGCAGGTGTTGATCTCGTTGACGCGGCCCTCGGCGGTCTTCTTCACCCAGTCCGGATCGGCCAGCAGCGGACGTGCCATGGACACCAGGTCGGCGTCGCCGTCGGCGATGATGCGCTC
>Ga0222424_100600_pt1 | contig 15782 bp, 19 predicted proteins | sample 2B2ome_FD_182468 | JGI IMG/M metagenome (GOLD analysis project Ga0222424, IMG submission 182468) | Enriched microbial communities from leaf-cutter ant dump, University of Wisconsin, Madison, United States - 2B200A (version 2) | ecosystem: Environmental > Terrestrial > Nest > Insects nest > Nest... | reverse complement strand
TGCTGACCTGTCAGCGCGGCCTGCCGCACCCCGACAGCCTGCCGGCCATGCCGCGCAGCACCCTGCAGGTGAGCGCGTGAACCGGCCCGGCGCGCGCTCGCCGGGCGCGGTGGCGCTGGCCTACGACGGGGTCGCCGCGCCGCGCGTCATCGCCCGCGCCGATGACGGCGATCTGCAGCAGGCCATGCTGACACTCGCGCACGCGCATGGCATCCCCATACACCGTGACGCGCGGCTGGCGCAGCTGCTGTCACAGGTCAGGCTGGATGACGAGATTCCCCTGCCGCTGTTCGTGGCCGTGGCGGAAATCCTGGCGTTCGCCTACCGCCTGCGCGGCTCCGCGCCGCCCGGCTGGTCCGCGGACGGTCGCAAGGCGCCCCCCGGAGCGCCCGATGGCTCAGCGGGCGACGCCGGCTGAGGCGGCATCGGCGCCAGCCTGGCCATGGACCAGATTGATGAGCCGGGCCTCGGCGGCCGACAAGCCGAGCTGACTGACCAGCTCCTGCTCATCCGCGCCCCGGGCCGCCAGCGCGATGGCCTGCTCCAGTGCCGGCAGCATGTCGCCCGCCGGCTGCCCTGCGGTCACCGCCGGCGCCACCGCCCCGCCACCGGACAGGGCGGCCACGCGCGCCTCCAGCGCCAGCAGACGCTCGCCCTGCACCACCAGCGCCGAGGACTGGGCCTTGAGCTCATCGAGCAAGGCGCGGATCTGCGACTGCTGGGACTCGACACGCTGCAACAGCCGGTCGACGGCGGAGACCATCAGCTTCAGCGAGGCGTTCTCGCGCGCCACCGGCACCGGACCGGCGACCGCGACGTCCGGGACCGGCGCCGCTGTCTCCGGCACCGGTCTGGCTGGCACGCTGACCGTGGCGGCCACCGGCTCCGCCGGTGCCGAGGACAGCACCGGTTCACGCCGAGACGGCGCGTCATAAAGCATGGCCAGCGCCTCCGGATGCGTGCGTCCGGGCTCCCCGCCCAGCACCGGCTCCACCGGCGCGACGGTCGCCGCCGTGTCGGACCGGTCGGCCGCCTGGCGACGCCGGCGCCGGGTCAACAACACCGCCAGCGCGAGCAGGATCAGCAACGCCGCGACACCCAGCGTCACCGGCAACGCCGAATCGCTCATCAGCCAGCTCCCCAGCGGCGTGTCGGCGCCTATGCCGGCACCCAGCGCATGCAGGGTATCGGCCAGCCCTTGCAGCGGGTTCGGGGCGGATGCGGCGCTCATGGTCATGGTTTGCTTCCTGTTTTCTGATCGGCGGACAGCAGGTCCTCGCGTACCATGGGGATATTGGCATTCCTCGCGGGAATTATCAGCTGCACCCGACGATTGCGGTTGCGGCCGGCGGCGTTGTCATTGCCGGCCAGCGGACGATACTCGCCCAGGCCGATCACCGCCAGGCGCGACGGCGCCACGCCCGCCTCCATGAGCAGATGCACGACACTGGCCGCGCGCGCCGCCGACAGCTCCCAGTTCGACGGAAAGGCCGGCGTGCTGATCGGCAGGTTGTCGGTATGCCCCTCCACCCGTATCGGGTTGGGAAAACGCGCCAGCACGGCGGCCAGCCGGGTCAGGATGTCGCGCGCCTGCGCCGACAGCCGGGACGTGCCGCTGGCGAACAGCAGGTCGGTCTGTATCTCGATCTCCAGCCAGTAAGGCGTCTCCCGCACCACGATGACCTTCGCCTCGATGAGATCGGCCAGGGCCTGATGCAGGTCATCCGACATATCCTGCAGGCCCTCCTTGTCGCCCATGCTGCCATCGGCGGCATCCTGCGCGTCGGTGGCGCGCTGGCCCGGGGGCTGCTCGGGCGGCAGCAGGTCGACATCGGGCCGCTGGCCCTGCGACTGTATGGGTATCTCTCCGATCTGCACCGGGATGGGCGTGCGCGGCACGCCGTTGAAGGCGGCCGTGAGCGAGGCCGACACGGCGCGGTACTTGCCCTCGTTGACCGAGGAGATGGCGTACATGACCACGAAGAAGGCCAGCAGCAGCGTGATCAGGTCGCCGTAGGGAATGGCCCAGGCCTCGTGATTCACATGGTCTTCGTGCTTGTGCTTGCGCGCCATGTCAGCCCTTCTCCTGGCCCTTGTCCTTGCCCTTCGCGGGTTCGGGCACGAAATACCCCTGCAGGCGGGTCTCGATGTTGCGCGGATTGTCGCCCTGGGCGATGGACACCAGACCCTCGATCATCATGGCGCGGATCTTGGCCTGCTCCTTGACCAGGTGCTTGAGCTTGTTGCCGAAGGGCAGGAAGAACAGGTTGGCCGAGGCGATGCCGTAGATGGTCGCGGTGAAGGCCGCCGCGATGCCGTGGCCGAGCTTGCTGGGGTCGGCCAGGTTGGCCATGACCGCCATCAGGCCGAGCACGGCGCCGACGATGCCCAGCGTGGGCGCGTAGATGCCCATGGCCTCGAACACCTTGGCGGCCGCCGTGTCGTGCTCCTCGGCGGTCTCCAGCTCGATCTCCAGGACATGGCGTATGCTTTCCGGCTCGCCGCCGTCGACCAGCAGCTGCAGGCCTTTCTGCACGAAGCTGTCATCGACATCCTCGATGCGCGCCTCCAGCCCCATCAGGCCGTCCTTGCGGGCGATGCGGCTCCACTCGACCACGCGCGCGACCTGGGCCTCGGGCTCGAAGCGCGGCGGCTTGAACAGCCAGCCGAACATCTTCATGGCGCGCATGAACACCGGCTTGGGTGTCTGCACGAGCACGGCGGCCAGCGTGCCGACGAGCACGATCATGAAGGCCGCGCCGCCGACCAGGCCCTTCAGGCCAGCGCCCTTGAGGATGCTGCCGACGATGATGGCCACGAAGGCCAGCACGATGCCGATGATGGTCATGAGATCCATGGACTATCTCCCCACCCGCTCACGCGGTTTCTCCGGCCCATTCGGCCAGCGCCTTGCGCAGGCGGCCGACAGCCTGGGCATGGAGCTGGCAGACACGTGATTCTGTGACTTCCAGCACCAGCCCGATTTCCTTCATGTTCAGGCCCTGCTCGTAGTAGAGCGACATGACCAGACGCTCACGCTCGGGCAGACGGTCTATCTCCTCGGCCAGCGAATGCTCGAAGCCCTCGCCCAGCAGCTGGTGCAGCGGCGTGCCAGCGCCGGCGTCGGCCAGCAGTGGCGCTTCCGGGTGCTCCTCGATGAGCTGGTCCAGGCTGGACAGATAGAGCCCTTCGGTATCCTGCAGCCAGGCGTGGTAGGTCTGCAGGTCGACGGCCAGTTCGCGCGCGACTTCGGCCGCCGTGGCCTCGCGTCCCAGGCGCTGCTGCACCTTGCTGCGCGCTTCGCCGATCTCGCGCGAGGTCTTCGCCACCGAACGCGGCGCCCAGCCGCCGCGACGGAGCTGGTCCATCATGGCGCCGCGGATGCGGATGCCGGCGTAGGTCTCGAAGCTCGCGCCCTTGTCGCCCTCGTAATGGCTGGCGGCCTCCAGCAGGCCGATCATGCCGGCCTGGATGAGGTCGTCGATGTCCTGGCTGGGTGGCAGCCGGCCCTTGAGATGCAGGGCATGGCGCTTGACCAGGGCGGCGTGCCGTAGCACCAGCTCGTCACGGCTGCCGCGCTGCACCTGCTGATATGTCGCGTATGCGCTCACCATGCCATGCTCACCTCTTGTTCGCCGGGCAGCATCCGCTCGAAAAAGAATTCGATATGACCGCGCGGGCCGGATGGCACAGGCCAGGTCATCGACGCATCGGCCAGGCGCTTGAAGGCCGCCACCGATTCAGTGGCCGGGTACAGCTCGCTGACCGCGCGCTGACGCGCCACGGCCTTGAGCAGGTATTCATCGCGCGGGACCGCCCCTTCCAGGCTCAGGCGCACATCCAGGAAGCGCTCGGCCACCGAGCACAGGCGCTCGAACACCAGCCGCGCCTGGGCGTCGCTGCTGACCATGTTGCAGACGACCCGGAAGCGGTCTATGCCGGCATCCCGGTTGAGCACCTTGATGAGTCCGTAGGCGTCCGCCAGCGAGGTCGGCTCCTCGGTGACCACGACCAGCACGTGCTGGCTGGCCCGGCTGAAGCTCACCACGCTGTCGGATATGCCGGCGGCGGTATCCACGATCAGCACGTCATACGGCGCGGCCAGGCTGCCGAAGCCCTGCACCAGCGAGGCGTGCTGCGATGGCGTCAGCTCGGCCATGCGGCGGACGCCCGACGCCGCCGGAATCACATCCATGCCGAACGGACCGGGAATGAGGATGTCCTTCAGCTCACACTCGCCGCTCATGACATTGGACAGGTTCAGGGTCGCGCGTATCCCCAGCAGGATATCGACGTTGGCCAGGCCGAGGTCGGCGTCCATGAGCAGCACGCGCTGTCCGCGCCGGGCCAGCTGGCAGGCCAGATTGACGGAGACATTGGTCTTGCCGACGCCGCCCTTGCCGCTGGCGACCGCGATGACTTGTACGGGATGCATGTTTCTGATCTCCCCGTGCTCAGGCCGGAATGCGCTGACTGGTCCAGGACCAGCGCGAGACTTCGGCGGGCGCGAGCTCCGCCGCGGACACCGGCCAGGCGGCCAGCAGCCCGTCCGTCAGGCCGTCGATGTCGGCCTCCCGCCAGGCCGATGCCGGGTCCCGGCCGGCGCTGGTGCCCAGCCAGTGCAGACCGGCGCGGCACAGCCAGGAGGCCTGGACGCCGGCGGAAACGACATCCGCGCGGGTGGTGACCAGACCGGACGGCCTCAGCGGCGCGCTCGCCGCCAGCGTGTCGCGGCGGGTGGCCTCGGCCATGTCCAGCGGCATGACCAGCACGCGATGGCTGATGCCGGCGGCATCCAGCAGACCGGCCAGCGCGGTCATGCCGGCGCTGTCGCCATGATCGACACCGGCCGTGTCCAGCAGCACGCGGGCATCCGCCGGCAGGGCCGCGAGCGCCTCGACCAGCGCGTCGGCACCGGACACGAACAGCGTGGGCAGGCGCAGCACGCGACCCAGCGCGAGCAGCTGCTCGCGGGCGCCGAAACGCTGCTGGTCGCAGCTGACCAGGTAAAGCGGCTGCCGGTTGCCGGCCAGCACATGGCGCAGCGCCAGGGTGGCCAGCAGCTGGCTCTTGCCCGCGCCGGACGGACCGACCAGGGCCGACACCCCCTGCACAGGCCACTCGCCACAGCTCAGGTCGGCCAGGCTGGCGCGCAGGGCGTCGGCGGCGGCGACACGATCAGCGGCCTCCGGCAGCAGCATGCGCAGACGCTGCTGCAACGCGCCGGAAACTTCCATCTCGTCGAGCTGCCGGCCCAGCGCCGAGGCCTCCGCCACGGGCTGCGGCTCGCGCACGGCGAGACGGTGCAGATGCCTTTCCAGCAGCGTGCGCATGGAGCCCAGCTCCTGGCGCAGTGTCAGCATGTCGCGGTCGCCGCCGGCGCCGTCAATTTTCTGACGACGCGCGGGCCCGGTGGCGGCGACGGCGTGATCGGCATCCTGCAGGTCCGGAACATCCAGCGCGACCACGAACTCCACCCCCTCCGGCACCTGGTAGCAGGTCAGGATGCTGGCGTCCGGCCCCTGTTCGGCGCGGATCAGGCGCATGGCCTGCTGGCTGTCGGCGGCACGGTATTTCTTGATCTTCATGTTCCTGGACTCCTGCTGCCGGTCACGCCGGCTTCCGCGTCATTGCTGGCTCAGGCGGCCCTGGGGACCGAGACTGGTCACCAGGCGCACCTGCTTGCTGTCAGGCACCTCGTTGTACGAGAGCACATGCAGCGAGGGGATGCTGCGGCGCATGAAGCGCGACAGCCAGGACCGGATCGACGGCGACACCAGCAGCACCGCCGGCTCTCCGTTGCCCTCCTGACGGCGGGCGTAATCCGCCAGTCCCTGCTGCAGCCTTTCCGCCAGTCCGGGCTCCAGACCGACCGCTCCAGCCCCTCCACGAATGCTGTTCAGCAATATCTGTTCCAACTCCGGATCCAGCACGATCACCGGCAATTCTTCTTCCAAGCCATTGATTTCCTGAACGATAGTCCGACCAAGCGCAATGCGGACACCTTCCAGCAATTCGTCAGGATTCTTGCTTCTCGGCGCCTGCTCCGCCAAAGATTCGGCGATCAGGCGGAGGCTGCGGATGGACACGCCCTCGCGCAGCAGGCTCTGCAGCACGCGCACGACCACGCTCAGCGGCAGCTGCTTGGGCACCAGGCTGTCGACCAGCTTGGGATCGGTCTCGGCCAGGCGGTCGAGCAGCTGCTGGACCTCCTCGTGGCCGAGCAGCTCGTGCGCGTGCTGGCGTATGACCTGGCTGAGATGGGTGGCGATGACCGTGCCGCAATCGACCACGGTGTAGCCCATGGCCTGCGCCTGTTCGCGCAGGGACGGCTCTATCCACAGCGCCTCCATGCCGAAGGCCGGGTCGCGCGTCGGCATGCCGCGCAGGCTGCCATGCACCTGGCCCGGATTGATGGCCAGCTCCAGCCCCGGCTGGATCTCGCCCTGCGCGACCACGTCGCCAAGAACCAGCAGGCGGTAGCCGGTCGGCGGCATGTCGAGGTTGTCGCGGATGTGCACGGCCTGCACGAGGAAGCCGAGGTCCTTGGACAGCTTCTTGCGCACGCCAGTGATACGGCCGACCAGCTCGCCGCCCTGCCCCCGGTCCACCAGCGGGATCAGCCGGTAGCCGACCTCCAGGCCGATGATGTCGTGATGCGCCACGTCATCCCACTGGATGTCGGCCGGCGCGCGCGAGCCCTGCGCGGCGTCGGCCGCCGCCGGCGCGCCCTCGGCCACCACCTCCGGCACCAGCGCGCGCTGCTGCAGCAGCCAGCCGCCGCCCATGCAGGCCGAGGCCAGCAGCAGAAAGACCAGGTGCGGCATGTTCGGGATCAGGCCGACGATGAGCAGGATGACGCCGGACAGGTAGAGCACGCGCGGGTTGCTGAACACCTGCCCGATCACCTGCTCGCTCATCGACTGCGAGCGCGAGATGCGGGTGACGATGACCGCGACCGCAATCGACAGCAGCAGCGCCGGGATCTGCGCCACCAGGCCGTCGCCGATGCTGAGCAGCACGTAGTACTCGGCGGCCTGCGCGGCGCTCAGGTCGTGCTGCATCATGCCGATGATGAGGCCGCCGATGAGGTTGATGAAGAGGATGAGGATGCCGGCGATGGCGTCACCCTTGACGAACTTGCTGGCGCCGTCCATCGCGCCGTAGAAGTCGGACTCGATGCGCACTTCCTCGCGGCGCTTGCGCGCCTCGTCCTGGCTCAGCAGGCCGGCGTTGAGGTCGGCGTCGATGGCCATCTGCTTGCCGGGCATGGCGTCGAGGGTGAAGCGCGCGGTCACTTCCGAGACGCGGCCGGCGCCCTTGGTCACCACCATGAAGTTGATGATGACGAGGATCACGAAGACGACGATGCCGACGGCGAAGTTGCCGCCGATGATGAAGTGCCCGAACGACTCGATGACCTTGCCGGCCGCGCCCGGACCCTGGTGGCCTTCGAGCAGCACGACGCGCGTGGAGGCGACATTGAGCGACAGGCGCAGCAGGGTCGCCAGCAGCAGCACCGTCGGGAAGGCGCTGAAGTCCATGGGCCGCTGCACGTAGATGACGGCGAACAGGATCACCAGCGACAAGGTGATGTTGAAGGTGAAGAACAGGTCGAGCAGGAACGGCGGCAGCGGCAGCACGAGCATGCCCAGCAGCGCCATGATCAGCAGCAGGATGCCCAGGCCGTTGCGGCTGAGGTCGTGCAGCGTGGCCTGCCAGCCACGGGAGAGTTGAGCCTGGTTCATGAGCTTGCCTGATCCTGGTTGTCGCCCGGCGCCATGCCGTGGCCCTTGAGGAACTGTTCATCGACCACCGGCTCGGGCGCGGCCGGGAAGGTGCCGCCCATGGCCTCCCACTGCTTGAGCTGGTAGACGTAGGTGAGGATCTGTGCGACCGCGAGGTAGAGCCCGGCCGGAATCTCCTGGTCGAGTTCGCAGCTGGCGTAGACGGCGCGCGCCAGGCGCGGCGAGGCCACCAGCGGCACCTTGTGCTCGCCGGCGACGGCGCGGATGCGCGCGGCGACCTCGTCGATGCCCTTGGCCACCACCACCGGCGCGCCGCCCCTGGCTTCGTCGTAGCGCAGGGCCACGGCGTAATGGGTCGGGTTGGTGATGATGACGTCGGCCTTGGGCACCTTCTCCATCATGCGGCGGCGGGCGGCGGCCTGCTGCATTTCGCGGATGCGGCTCTTGACCTCGGGCCGGCCCTCGGATTCCTTGTGCTCGTCCATGACCTCCTGGCGAGTCATGCGCAGCTGCTTGTGGTGGTTCCACATCTGCCAGGGCACGTCGATGGCGGCGATCAGCACCAGCGGCAGGCTGACCACCAGGAAGAACCAGGCCAGGATGCCGCCACTGCCCTGCAGGGCGGCCTCCGGCGACTGCAGCGACAAACCCAGGATGTCGTCCGTGAGGCTGCCCAGCAGCACCCAGGCGACACCGCCGATGAACAGCACCTTGAGCACCGACTTGCCCAGCTCGACCGCGCTCTGCAGCGAGAACATGCGGCCTATGCCGCTGATCGGGTTGAGCTTCTCCGGCTTGAAGGAGAGCGAGAAGGTGAAACCGCCGAGCATGACGGCGGCCACCAGCGCGGCCAGGAAGCTCACCGCCAGCAGCGGCCAGGTCAGCCACAGGCCTTCGACCAGGAAGCTGTGGAAGAGCGCCGGCAGGCGCGCCGGGTCGCGGGTGTTGAGATAGCTCGGCGACAGGCCGTAGCTCAGCAGGTGCATGAAGCCCTGCGCCAGCTCCGAACCGAGGGCGTAGAGCACCGTGGCCGAGGCCAGCGTCACCAGCATGGTCGAGAGCTCGCGCGAGCGCGGCACCTGGCCCTGGCGGCGCGCGTCCTCCAGCTTCTTGGCGGTGGGTTGCTCGGTCCGTTCCTGACCTTCGTCACTGGCTGACATGTCGGCCTGTCTCCAGCAGCTGGCTCATGGTCTCGAAACTGCCGGCGATCAGGCGCTCGACCTGGGGCCGCAGCGCCGGCAGCGTGCGTTCCATCACGATCAGCCCCAGCATGAGCGTGACCGGGAAACCCACGGCGAAAAGGTTGAGGGTGGGCGCGGAACGGCTGATCACGCCCATGGCGATCTGCACGACCATGAGCGCGATCACCGCCGGCAGCGCGATGCCGAGCGCCCCGCGCAGCATGGCGGCGATGGCCTTGAGCACCAGCTGCAGGCTGTCCGGCGTGAGCGCGGCGGTGCCGGCGGGCCAGACCGTGAAGCTGTCGGCGAGGAAGCGGATGAAAGCCAGATGCCCGTTCATGGCCAGGAACAGGAGCATGGTCATGAGCATGAGGAACTGGCCGACCACGGCAACCGAGATACCCTGCTGCTGGTCCACCAGCGTGGCGAAACCCAGGCCCATGCCGGTGGCGACGAACTGGCCGGCGAAGAGCACGGCCTCGAACACCAGCTGCAGGATGAAACCCAGGCAGACGCCGAGCAGCAGCTCGTTGGCGGTCAGCAGCACGCCCTTCAGGCTGAGCGGATCGAAGCCCTCCACCGCCGGCTGCCAGGGCATGAGCAGCGTCGCCAGCATCAGCGCCATGGCCAGGCGCACCTGCGGCGGGATCATCTTGTGCCCGAACAGCGGCGCCGCCATCAGGGCGGCGGCGATGCGCGCGAACGGCAGCCACCAGGCCGTCAGCCAGGCCGCGATCTGGGCATCGGAGAAGACCATGCGCCCCGCCCTCAGCTGCCCATGCCCGGGATCATCCCGAACAGGTTGCGGGTGTAGTCGATGAGCAGGCGCAGCATCCAGTGGCCGGTGAGGCCGAGCGCGATGATGAGCACGATGAGCTTGGGAATGAAGCTCAGCGTCATGTCCTGGATCTGCGTGGCGGCCTGGAACAGGCCGATGAGCAGGCCGGCGATCAGCGCCGAGATCAGCAGCGGCGCGGACAGCAGCGCGGTCACGATGAGGGCCTGGCGGCCGAGTTCGATCACCATGTCAGGCGTCATGTCGCACCTCAGGTCTGGAAGCTGCCGGCGAGCGAGCCCATGAGCAGGGCCCAGCCATCGACCAGCACGAAAAGCATGATCTTGAACGGCAGCGAGACCATCATCGGCGACAGCATCATCATGCCCATGGCCATGAGCACGCTGGCCACCACCAGGTCGATCACGATGAACGGGATGAAGAGCAGGAAGCCGATCTGGAAGGCCGTCTTCAGCTCGCTGGTCAGGAAGGCCGCGGCAAGGATGGGGAACGGCACGTCGTCCTGGGTCTGGAAGCTGCCGGCGTGCGCGATGTTGGCGAACATGGCGATGTCGTCTTCACGGGTCTGCGCCATCATGAACCTGCGCATGGGCTCGGCGGCCTTCTGCAGCGCCGGTTCGAAGGCCAGGCTGTCGTTCATGTAGGGCACGATGGCGTCCTGGTGCACCTGCTGCAGCACCGGGCTCATGACGAACAGGGTCAGGAACAGCGCGGCGCTGAGCAGGACCTGGTTGGACGGCGTCTGGCCGGTGCCCAGCGCCTGGCGCAGCAGCGCCAGCACGATGATGATGCGCGTGAACGCGGTCATGCCCAGGAGCATGGCCGGCAGCAGCGTCAGCATCGTCATGATGCCGAGTATCTGGATCGGCACGCTGTAGTCCTGGCCGCCGCTGGCGTTGCGGCTGACCGACATCAGCGGCAGGCCCTTGCTCTCGGCCCAGGCCGCCGCCGGCGTGGCCAGCAGCAGGACGATGGCGGCCAGCGCCGTCGGCAGGCGTCTCATGACTTGCGCTCCGCCAGCAGGCGCCTGAGATGATCGACGAAGGCCGTCGCGGCCGGTGCCGCGAACGCCGGCTGCGACGGCGCGGCGGTCAGCCCCTGCGGCATCGGCCCCTGCCAGGCGTGCAGCGCACGTATGCCCTGCGGCGTGCAGCCGATGAGCACGTTCTCCTGGTCTATGCGGATCAGCAGCACGCGCTCCTTGAGGCCCAGCTGCATCTGCGCGACCGGCTGGATCAGGCTGGGCGCGCCCTGCTGCAGGCCCTGGAAGCGGCGCAGCAGCCACGCCGTGCCGAGCAGCAGGCCGACGACCACGACCAGGCCGAAGAGCACCGAGAACACGCTGCCGGCCGACAGCGGCTCGACACGCACCGGCTGCTGGGCGGCCTGCGCCAGCGCGGCGGCGGACAGCAGCGGCAGCGGCAGCGCGAGGCGGATGGCGCGGAGGATGGCGTTCATGGCGGCCCCTCAGCGCAGACGACGCAGGCGTTCTTCGGCGCTGACCACTTCGGTCAGCATGATGCCGAACTTGTCGCGCACGACGACGATCTCGCCGCGCGCCACCAGCGTGCCGTTGACCAGCACGTCCAGTGGCTCGCCGGCCATGCGGTCGAGCTCGATGATGGCGCCCTGGCTGAGCTTGAGCAGGTCGTTGATGCTCATGCGCGAGCGGCCGACCTCGATGGACACGGTCACGCTGACATCAAGGATCATGTCCAGATTGAGGTTGGCAGCCGAGGGCGCGGCCGCGCCGGCCTGCCCCTGCAGCTCCCTGAGCCCGGCCGGCTGCATGGCGGCATCACCGCTGTTTTCGTTGTTCAGGCTGTCTTCAAACATGATGCGGCTCTCTCACTGATGCATGGACAAGGGGTCGACGCAGCCGCCGACCTTCACGGCCAGCTGGCCCTGGTGGCTGCCGAAGGTGCCGGCCAGCAGGGCCAGCGACTCGATCAGCACGGTGACGTTGTGCGGGGATTCGATGGGAATGACATCGCCCACGCGCAGGCGCGAGACCCGCGACAGCGGCATGGCGGTCTGCCCCAGCCGGGCGACGACCTCCAGGCGCGCGGCCTCGACGCCGCCCAGCAGACGCTGGCGCCACTGGTCATCGTGGTCCTGGCGGCTGACGCGGCCATGGCCGCCGAGCTGTTCGCGCACCGGGTCTATGGCCGCCCAGGGCAGCAACAGCCAGATGGCCGAATCCAGCCCCGGCAGGCTGACGGCGAAACGGGTGGCGAGCACGGTGTCGCGCGGCTGCAGGCCATCGACGAAACGCAGGTCGCTGTGGCGTTCGGCCAGTTGCGGCGTGATCTCGACCACGCTGTGCCAGCTCTGCGCCAGATCCGGCAGCAGTGCGCGCGCCAGCTGCTGCATGAACCGGCTTTCGGAAGGAGAGAACTCGCTCTGCAGGCGCTTGCGGCCGGAACCGACCTGCCCGCCGAAGAAATGATCGACCAGGGCGAACACCAGGTCGGCCTCGAACACCAGGTAGAGCGGCGCGGCCAGCGGCGCGGCGCTGATCGTGCTGATGTCGCAGGGCGGCGTCAGCATGCGCTGCATCTCGTCGAACTTCATGACCGCGACGCGCTCCGCGCGCACGCCGTCAAGATCGGGAATCAGCTGGCGCAGGCGGCCCTTGAGCGCCTCGGCGAACTGCGTCTGCACCAGCGACAGCGCCGGAATCAGACGCTGCACCGCGTAATCCTGGGTGGCGAAGTCGTAGCGGTCGCTGCCACCCTGACGGTCGGCCGTGGCGCCCTCCTTGCCGAGCCCCATCAGGGCATCGAGTTCAGCTGGCTCAAGAATGTCATTCATGGCTGATGGCCCTCACTGCACCACGAACTTGCTGAAGTAGACCGCCTCCACGCCGCCGCTGCCCGCCTCTTCCTTGAGGATGCGGTTGATGGTGTCGAGGGTGTCTTTCTGCAGGGTCTGGCGCCCGATGGCGTCGTGCGCCTGCTCGCTGGTGACCGCGCTGTAGAGCATGGTGAGCTCACCCTTGATGCGCGGCTGGTACTTGTCGAAACGGGTGATGGCGGCCTGGTCCCGGCTCATGACATCGACCTGGATCTGCAGGTAGCGGTAGCGGTTGCCATCGAGGATGTTGACCACGAAGGCCGGCTCTATGGTTTCGTAGATGGGGTCCTTGACCACCGGCCTGGCCGGTTCGGCGGCAACCGTGGCAGCTGGCGCGGCCGGCGTCTTGAAGAGGAAGAACTTGGCGAAGAAGAGCGTGCCGACCATGGTGCCGGCGAGCACCAGCACGGCGAGCACGGAAAGCAGGATGGATTTCTTGGACATGATGTCTACCGGAGCGGCCACAGTGTGTGCAAGCCCCGAAGCAACTCATATGCCAACTATTTTTTGTATATATTTCAATTACTTGAAAAAATACATCAAGGAAATGACGTCAACTGTCCGGCAGCCCCTCCGGCTTCGTCAAAATTCCGTTGCGGCGCACGCCGGCATGCCGTCCTTCAGTCCCGCCGCGCGAGCGCGTCCAGCGCCATGCCGGCCAGCTCGGCCGGCGTGCCCTCGCCCATGGACGCACCCAGCTCCACCGCCGCCCTGGGCATGCCATAGACCACGCAGCTGGCCGCGCTCTGCGTCAGCGTGTGCGCGCCGGCCTCGCGCAGACGCAGCAGGCCGGCCGCGCCATCCTTGCCCATGCCGGTGAGCAGCACGGCGGCGGCGTGCCGGCCGACCTCGCCCGCCGCCGAATCGAACAGCACATCCACCGATGGCCGGTGACGATTGACCTCCGGCCCGTCCGACAGGCGCGTCTCGTAGCTGCCGCCCGCCAGGCGGCGCACCAGCAGATGCGAATGACCAGGCGCTATATAGGCCCAGCCCGCCTGCAGGCGCTCGCCATGCTCGGCCTCCTTGACGCGGATCGCGCAGCAGTCGTTCATGCGCTTGGCGAAGCGCGCGGTGAAATCCTCGGGCATGTGCTGCGCGATCAGCACGGGCGGGCCATGCGGCGGCAGCACCTCGAGCAGGCTCTTGATGGCCTCGGTGCCGCCGGTGGAGGCGCCCACGAACAGCACCTTGCGCCGGTCGAAGCCCGAGTCGGCATGCACCAGGGTCCGCGGCAGCGCCAGCGCCGGCCGGGCGCTGCCCTGCAGCTGCCCCGCCGCCAGCCCGGCCTGGCGTATCTTGCCGGTGATCTCGCTGGCCATCTGCGCCAGCTCGCTTTTCACCGCCAGGCTGCGCTTGTGCACGATGTCGACCGCGCCCAGCTCGAGCGCCTGCAGGCTTTGCTCGCTGCCGGCCGAGGTCCGGCTGGAGATCATCAGTACCGGCAGCGGATGCAGGCGCATCAGGCGCGCCAGGAAATCCAGGCCGTTCATGCCCGGCATCTCGATGTCCAGCGTCACCACGTCCGGCCGCAGCTGCTTGATCAGCTCGCGCGCCACCAGCGGGTCGGGCGCGCTGCCGACCACGCGCATGTCCTGCTCGCGGTTGATCATCTCCTGCAGCAGCAGGCGCATGGAGGGGGAGTCGTCGATGACCAGGACACGGATCTGCCGGTCGCCGGTCGTCCTGATGTCGGTATTCGCCAGTGCCATGATCAAGCCTCGCGGACGATGCGCTGCCGGTAGGCCTGCTCTTCGCGCAGCACCATCACGCCATCGTCGGATGGCAGGCGGCGCAGCAGGACGCGACCGGAGTCGGGATAGAAGTAGAGCTTGCGCGGGCAGACATCGCCGAGGTCGCGCGCGGTCACCGGAATGCCCTGCTCGGCCAGCCAGGACAGCACGAAACGGGCATTGTCGCCGCCTATGTCGCTACTGCTGAGCCGGCGCATGACCTGGCCGCCGCCGAAGACCTTGGCCTCCAGGCTGTGGCGCAGCGCGCCCGCCGCCAGCACATGGCGCACCAGCGTGTCCATGGCGAAGCAGCCGTAGCGCATGCTGTCGTCGCCGCGACCGACGCCGGCGAGCATGAAATGGTTCATGCCGCCTATGCGCGTGATCGGATCCCATATGCAGGCCGCCACGCAGGAGCCGAGCACGGTCGCCAGCGCGATATGGCCGGAGGCGACGAAGAACTCGCCGGGCATGATCTTGACCACCTCGCACTTGAGCTGATGGTCATGGAAGCGCTTGCTGGCGAGGAACTCGTCGCCGGGCAGCGCCTGTCCGCGCACCGCGCGCTGGACGATGCGGGTCATGTCCGGGCACCCGGCGGGACAGGCGGCCCGCGCAGCTCGTAGACGGTCTTGCCGCGCAGGCGGAACAGGTCGCCCATGTGCAGCAGGGACTCGGAATGGCCGACGAAGAGCAGCGCATCCGGCGTCATGTAGGGCACGAAGCGCTCCAGCACGCGGCGCTGGGTGTCCTTGTCGAAGTAGATCAGCACATTGCGGCAGAACATGGCGTCGAACTGCCCCTCCAGCGGCCAGTCCGGCGCCAGCAGGTTGAGCTGGCGGAAACTGATCATCTCCTGCAGCCTGGGCTTGACCCGCACCATGCCGGCCTTGCTGCCGGTGCCGCGCAGGAAATGCCGGCGGTGACGGGCATCGACACGCTCCAGCCGGTCGGCGGCGTACACGCCCTGCTCCGCCCGGGCCAGCACGCTGGTGTCGATGTCGGTGGCGACGATCTCGACCTGGCGCGCCTGCTCGCCCAGTGTCTCCAGCGCGGTCATCGCCAGCGAATAAGGTTCCTCGCCGGTGGAGGCCGCGCTGCACCAGATGCGGAACGGCCGCCCGGCCTTGCGGCGCATGAGCTCGGCGAGGATGGGAAAGTGGTACTCCTCACGGAAGAACGCCGTGAGGTTGGTGGTCAGGCTGTTGATGAAGCACTCCCACTCGGCCGGATCACGCTCGATCAGCGCCAGGTAGTCGCCGAAGCCGGACAGGCCGGTCGCGCGCAGGCGGCGGATGATGCGGCTGTAGACCATGTCGTGCTTGGCGTCCGACAGGCGGATGCCGGCATGATCGTAGATCAGGCGCTGCACGACCTTGAAGTCGTGCTGGCTGAAATCGAAGATGCGTTCCTTCTCGAGCACGCTGACGTGGGGCTTCATGGCTTTCCCTGACTAAATCGCTGATCG
>Ga0222424_100598_pt1 | contig 15843 bp, 12 predicted proteins | sample 2B2ome_FD_182468 | JGI IMG/M metagenome (GOLD analysis project Ga0222424, IMG submission 182468) | Enriched microbial communities from leaf-cutter ant dump, University of Wisconsin, Madison, United States - 2B200A (version 2) | ecosystem: Environmental > Terrestrial > Nest > Insects nest > Nest... | reverse complement strand
AGGTGGATGAAACGGACCGGCATACAGGCGGACTGGATTACGAAAGTCGTCTCTGGATCTACGGTAGTTTTGGTGAAGACCCGGGAAAAGGTAAACGCAACGTAACGATCAATAATGGAGAGGTCCCCGTTGCTCTTTGGACACCCGGCATGATTGCCTGTGATATCCCTACTGTGGGACCTTCATCCTCCGGTATGGTGGTGGTCACATCCGGGAAAAAGGCAACCAGCAAAATGCTCAACGAGTGGATTGTGGATCTGTTCTATGATCAAAAGCAAAGCCCCGATGGTGCGCTTACCAAAAAGGTCAATGTTGTTTTGCATTTAAGAGGAGATGCGGATGGCTTTTTCAGACAGGGACAGGCACCAAGGGTGAGTAAGACGGATCTGCATACCTATTGTAAAGGTATTATCGGGATGCCTGCAGGCAGTTTTACCAATCATGTAACCGTGGACGCCTGCGGCGACTATAGTGTTGGGTGGGATGCTATACACGATTTAGTGATCGGCCGCAAGAAGAATACAGATCCCGGGAGTGACGGACTAAGAGGGGAGGTGATTAACCAGCCGGAAGGTTTTGATATAAAGATCCGTTTTATGGCAACCGATGTGCTGATGAGCCATCGCCGGTTTACAGACTGTGTCAGCGGCGGCGCGCTGGATCACGTACCGGAGTACGTTCAAATTGAAGGCTTTCATGAAGTTACAATACCCCTGCGTTTTGCAGCGCTCAATGGTAAGGTGCGCATCAGGGCTGGCCGGATGCCAACGCGCACCGGAGGCCCGGCTGCGGGTCTGTATTGGGATGCGCAGGATTATAATCCATTACTGTTTACCATCGACCTGCATTGGAATGAAGCGGAGCCTAAATTTTAGGATGCATCATTCAAACAGGAATTTCAGGAAGCTGGTATGAATAATGGCCTATACGGCAATAGAGCCTGCGCTGTGCAACAGAAACCGGCCAGTGTTTTACCTGCTGTTTAAACGATCGATCCGTTGCCGGTCATCCGGATCGGATCAATCGGGATCCCTGGAATCTATTGACAGAAGTAAAAGCCCTGATTTGCTGCATTACATGGAGCCGATTGCAGGACCGCAGTGACCTGCCGGCGGTACTGTCGATACTGTAAAAACAGCACCAAGTTTGTTGCAAAGAGCCTCCCCAAAATAATGTTGAATACGATTTTTTGGGGAGGTCAAAGTAGGTTTACAATGCCTGCGTAAGTTATAACCAAAAATTTATATTTTATATTTTTTTTATCGTTTTGCTGTCACCAATTATAGTGACAAAAAGGAACATATAAGCAGCCGGGGGAACAAAAATGGGTAATTGCCCTGGTAACACAGGGGAAAGATGCGATTGCAGGGCATGTTCAAAACCGGTAAAAGAAGTTGTGCTATGCCGCAATGAGGGTTACCTATATTTATATCCGGACAAATAGTGATGGAGTGTCGCTCAGCAGAACAGTCTCCTTTCTTTATCTTCTAATACCCCAAGCCCGAAATATTCCGGTATTCTAATAAAAAATACCGGTAAAATACAGATTGGTCATCCCGCGTAACGGAGATTGCGGCTTGAAATTCGGATAAGAAAAGATGGTCTAAATTTGCTACAATTAAAAAACAGCTTGTAATGAAATTTAAAACAACTATTCTGCAAACAGGAATGAACACAACAGGCATTGAAGTTTCTGAGAAAATGTTGGAGCAGCTGGGCGGAGGCAAGCGCCCGCTGGTAATGGTAACGGTGAATAATTACACCTACAGAAGTGCTGTAGGTAAAATGGGTAACAAATTTATGGTCGGCTTAAGTGCTGAAAACCGCAAAAATGCCAACGTCTCAGGTGGAGATAACGTCGAGGTTACAATGGAATTAGATACTGCGCCAAGAATAATTGAAATTCCGGAAGATTTACAAAAGGCGTTGGATAAAAGCAAACCTGTTAAAGCAAAATTTGAGGCATTGGCTCCGGGTAAAAAGAAAGCGATGGTACATTCCATTACGGACGCAAAATCGGCGGAAACCAGGGCCAGGAGGATTGAGAAAATAATAGAAGGCCTGAAGTAATTGTGTGGCGCAAAGAGCCGTATCCGGGGAATAATACGGGCAGGGCCGGAAACCAGGAGAAATTAGTTTTTTATTTTTATAAAACTGCGGGTGTGCCGGTATAGCAGAGCTGAGGCGCCATCGGGGCAAGTTCCTTATAACCGGTGCCGTACGCCTTCATTCATGAAATAATTTTAACAGATTTCCTATTCAGGAACTGAAGATGTGCTTCGCAAAAATCATTTAGGCTGCTGATTTTTATATCTGCGGTTTCAAATCCGATATCATCAAACTCCGATTTATCCGGTACTGCGATCACTTTCATTCCTGCTGCGATTGCAGCCTGAATACCGGATGCAGAATCCTCAAAAGCAATACAGTTCACCGGGGAGACATTGAGCATGAGTGCTGTCTTTAGATATACATCAGGACTTGGCTTGCCTTTATCTACAGCGTCTGAAGAAACGGTGGTATTAAAATAATGTTCAATATTCAGCTTGCGCAGCACTTTTGAAACAAGAATATCCGGTGCGTTTGTGGCCAAGCCTATTTTATAGCCGGTTCGTTTAAAAAACAGAAGTGTCGTTATCACTCCGGGCATTATCACTCCATCACGCTCAATAAGCTGGCCAACCTGTTGTATTACAGCCTGCTCAACTTCCGGCAGGCTTTTGTGTTCCCAGGGTTTAAGACGGTACCAATATTCGGTAACTTCTTTGGTAGTCATCCGGCTGGTTTGGAGGGCAAGTTCCGCTGTTACATCTACTCCCAGGCTACCAAAAACCTCTTTTTCGGCGGTTCTCCAAAAAGGTTCAGAATCGATCAACAAACCGTCCATATCAAAAATTACAGCTTCAAACATCTTATTAAGCGTATCAATTTATTCGTGTTTTACCAATGCTCATTTCTTTGTTGCGTCGTTTATATAAACCAGGCAAACAGATGCCAAAGGTAGTTCTTCCAGTTGACAGCTTTCTGGCTGTTTTAAAAAACCCTTACTTTCAAAAAAATCAATCACCGGGCTTTCAGGATATTCATTTACCCAAATGCCTTCCCGGCGTTTGCAAACGGAAAGGCACTTTTCAAAGAGTGCATTTCTTACTTCATGCTCCGGATATTTTTTAAGTATGCCAAATTCAGCGATACGTACAACACGTTTGTGCTCCAGCAAAAGCGGTGCTTTGCCTTTGGATGTGATTTTGGCATATCCGGCAGGATGATCATTTACATATACGGTCAGCCATTCATTTGACATACTGTTGATTTCATCTACAAGCGTTTTCCGGTTGAAATACTGATCAATGTAAGTATCGATGACAGGTGTTTCAAGAAGAGCGGAAAATTTTTCCCTGGCCAGTTCCCTGGTTAACATCGAAAGAGTCTCTATTCCTTCATGCGAGGCTATGGTGAATTTTGTGACAATATTCATATCCGTTTTACTATTTACAGGCAAAACTAGCATCTTTAGGGGGTGTCATACAGGTACACTTTTTGTAATTATTTACAGTACAGATGGCTGCAGAAAAGAGGATGTGCTCAAATAGGATTGCCCCAGAAGACAGGCGTATATAAAAAAACGACCGGTATCGCGGCTATCGTAATTGTTGTCCTGCAAGCTTGATAGCCTCAATTCGTTTTGAAGAAAATGAATCGGCAAATACCACCCGGAAATGCTGATCAAAGGTGCCTGAAAATGAGAAGGTATTGCCGGGCGTAAATCTTACCGCAATCTTTTCGCACCGGGTATAAAAGCCGGCCATATCGGTTTGGTCCGGCATTTTTACCCAGGTATTGTATCCCCCTGATGGCGTTGTGATAGTGGTTTTCTCCGGGAAGTGCGTTGCGATCAAATTGATGGCGATGTAGGCATTCTTTGCCAACAGCATCCTGAATGCCCTGACGTGCCGGTCGTAGGTACTCCCGGTTAACAGGCGATTGACGGTTTCCTGATACAGCGGGGAAACCGTACTCCCCAGTGCAAACCTTACCTGTTCTGCACGCTGCATAAATTTACCGGCGCTGAGCCAGCCGAGTCTTATGCCGGGTGCCAGCGTTTTGGCATAAGATGAATAGGATAATACGATGCCACTGTCATCGAACCCTTTTATAGTAGTTGGTCTTTGTCCGTGAAAATGCAGATCCCCATATATATCATTCTCGATGAGCGCAACGTTATACCGATGTGCAACAGCTAATAACATCCGCTTTTGCTCATTGGTCAGTATCAGTCCTGTGGGGTTATGGAAATTGGGTGTAACGATAGCGGCTTTGACGGTGTTGTTTTGACAAGCTTTTTTAAAAAAGTCCACATCAAATCCGTTTGCCGGATCTACAGGAATTTCAACTACCCTTAGTTTCAATACCCGTATCACTTCAAGTACTGAAAACACACAAGGACTTTCTACCGCTATAGTATCTCCCGTATTGCAAACGGCTGCCAATGCAATATATAACGCCTGTAATGCTCCATCTGTGATCACCAGTTCGTCCGGATGTATGATGGTTTGGTAAGCTGCTGCTCGTTTAATGATATTGCTTTTCAGCTCCGGTAGCCCGTTTGAAGGATAATACCGCAATAAACCGGCGCCTTGTTCCCTGATGACCTGTTGCATGGTACGTAATAACAACTTTTGCGGAATGAATAGATCACCCGGCGCGGCAACATTAAATTCAGAAATCTTTCTTCCCACCCTCAGTGAGGTTGTTAGTGCAAGATGATTCTTAAAAACGGCGTCCCTCGCTATCGGCCGCTGTTTGGTTCGTACGGACTCATGCGTTGTTTCCGGTCTGTTGCTGACATAGTAACCTGATTTTGGCACACTCTCTACAAGCCCGCTGAGGATCAGGTGGTCATAGCCACTTTGTATAGTGCTGATGCTGATCTGATATTGCTCCTTAATCTCCCGGACGGAAGGTAATTTATGTCCTGGTTTAAACATCCCCTCCTTAATGTTCTTTTCAATGATCGTAGTAAACGCTTCGAATTTATAGGTCTTCTTCTGCATTGGGTAACTTTTCTGAAATTCATATCTGTACGACAAAATTAATGCATTTGATTTTGGAGAAAATAAAGAATGACCGGCTCTGTTAATCGATCTCAGTGGTTGCTGAAGCTTCCTTTGCCATCTTCACCGGGTTTATGTGCGGAATTAAGTTTTTGATTGACTATCTCCGATCAAATGAAGGGCGTTTTAGTCCGGGTATTGCTGTGCTTGAGCGAGCCGTTGAACTGCATCATTATACACGCATTGGGTATACCGGTAGCTCAACTCAGGAAAAGGTGTTTTCATTCTGATAGGAGGGCGGGGGACATTAGCGGCATACGGGTATGAAGAAAAGTGAATCAGAAGTCCCTGCAACGGGGTATTTGCCAACCTTCCTCTCCGCAATACCGGAAGTGACCCGGGCTGTGTAATAGCGTAGCACCAACGGAGCCCAGGCATTTTATTTAGTTGTTGTTTCCGGCAGCTGTATCTGCAGCATTTTTCAAATTCATTCTTTCTTTTAGTTTTATCAATTCACCCAGCAGCTCTATTTGTTTCGCTTCGGTGGCAATGCCTCCTGTTTTTGCTACCCGGGCAATTTCAAAGTTTAAAGCTTCTATTTCTGTATTTCTTCCATTGCTGATGTCCTGCAGGGTAGAAATGAACTGTCCGGCCGATGCCTTGCTGATATTGAGTAAACCCGTTTCGACGTCTTTCGGGTCTAATTCGACCCCGGCTTTTTTTGCAATGATAATGCCGGACCTTATAAGCGATTCTGCTACCTGAAGCGCTAACGGATCTTTATAAAAAATACCATTGTCTGCGTTGAGCAGCGGACAAATGGAATTAAAAACCGTATTGATGATTGCTTTCTTCCAGATAACCGGCTGAATGTTTTTCTCCGGTTTGAACTGGAAATATTCCGAATCAATTTGCCCGGCCAGGTTGTTGAGTGTAGCTGCGTTGCCCTTAATAATACCTATCGGCGAGTCTGAAACCGGCCGAAATCTTACAACGCCGTTTTCCAGGACCTGGCTGGTGGCAAACAATACACATCGGTATATGTGACTAAAACCATTTTCAAGGAATGGTTTTTCAATATTTAAACCATTTTGAAGTATTACAATGGGGGCATTACGCACCTTTGGTTTCAGGGCCTTCGAAAGCGCCGTATTTCCGAATGACTTGGTCGTCAGGATGATCAATCCATCGATTTTATCAATGTTTTTTAGGGTGACCACTTCTATGCTTTGCACGATCATGGTACCATTGGCCTGCTCTACGGCAACCTGTTCATAAGCTACGCTTCCGTTGTCAGCACGGCCTCGGATAACCACTGTTTTTTTGCCCAGGCTGGTCAAAAAAACAGCTAATGCTTTGCCAATAGCACCATACCCTATAATGAATATTGGTTGATTGTTCATAATTGAAGATAATTGTTCCCGTTTGAAGTAATGCGTCCGTTTATCAAAGCTATGCTCAATGACGCTGCAATAGCAGACACACTATTTGCGTTTTTATAGGGGCACAGTTTCTGTTTTTGACCTGCACAAAGCGTAGTTCCAACTGTCTCGATTAAACAGTCGGATTCTGTATCGGTGATGTAGCGCGATTCTGTAGTTTCCTTGGTGGGTTAAAATCAAAAATCAAATGCTCATTGACCGATCTATCGAACAGCGAAATTGCATACGCCCCGGGGATTTGAACATCTGCAGTCTTTTAGCCGATTGTTTAAGACGAAGACCCGGCTTTCACCCATGGGCTTCCGGCAGTTGTTCAAAAATTAGTTATTGCAATCAATGCATCCGGGAATAGCCGCCTGCTCTTTTCTGACCGATCTGCTGTTTGGATGCTGCCAGGCCATTCACTAATGTATTGAACCAACCTGATTATCATGAAAACAAAAAAATCAGTACGGTTTATCCGCGAAGCTGGCCTTCAGAGAATCGATCTGAGTTCATAATAGAAGCATCATTGCTCCAACCGCAATTAAAGAGAATAATTTGTCTGACATTAAAAGTACCGGAAGCATGGCTGAGAACCAGCTGTAACAGGCCGGTTCCGGGCGACTGCATCTCCAGCCCCGGTTCGGGTGCTACCCTGGTATATAGAAAGACCGGCTCACACGATCGAGTTCTTGTATGAGCCGGTCTTTATGAAATATTAAAATCGGTTTTACCGGTAATGCTATGGCTTTTTATCCCACCAGACCCGGGATAAGAATGAATCACCGTTCTGCATCCGGCCAACAGCTTCTTTATAGTGCGTGTTGTTTAATTGCGCCTCATTGGATGAATAAATGCCCCGGCGGGGAATTTGTCCGTTTGTGGAACCAGGATTAGGCCCCGGTGTTAGCATGGGGTAGCCGGTACGCCTCCATTCTGAAAAGGCCTCCATATTGCGGCCAAAAAGATGAATCCACTTCTGCGTGGCAATTTTTTCCATTTTCTGTGCGTCGGTGAGCCCGTCAAAACTTAACACCGTATTCTCATAACTGGAAGGCACCGTACTGAGGTTATACGGAGCAATGGCGAAAGCAGCTTTAACGCCCTCATAAAAGAAATTATATGCATCTGTGTTACTGGCACCCCAACCCAATAAGGCGGCTTCTGCCTTGTAAAAGCAAATATCGGAATAGGTGAGTGCATAGCTGGGTATAGGCGTAAACGTCTGACTGAAATAGGTATTGCGGCTGGCGGTTGAATAATTGGCCCGGATCAGTTGGGATAACTGGTCATCTGTAAGCGCCACGCCGATGCCCTGATACACCTGGGCCCCGCTAATGGTAACGGGCTGAGCCAACAACGGCAGCCTGGGGTCATTATAACTTTTTAGTTTGTCCACAAGTGTATTGGCCAGGTAACGCAGGTCGGCGGAGCCGGTTACGAACTGCCGTAAAATGGGATTGTAATTTTCTGCCTGGGCGTTGTTGTAGGTAGGTACGGCGGCGTTTTCAGCATTGCTGCTTAAAAGCCCCGATGCGGAAGCCATTGCCGCCTGCACGGTCTGCTGTGCCAGTGTTGGATTGGCGTAGCGGATGCGCAATCCCAGCCGCAGTTTCAGTGAGTTGCCAAACTTTTTCCATTTATCAATATTGCCGTTATAAAAGAAATCGGCAGTGCCGTAAGACTGATCGCCGGTAGTAAGCTTTGCCAGGGCTGCATCCACACGCTGGATCAACATCGGATAAATATCTTCCTGTTTGTCAAATTTCGGCGTCCGGTTGATGGCGGCATCTGATGTTGTTACTTCAGAAAAAGGGATGTCGCCAAACAGGTCGGTAAGACGCTGATACAGGTACACCTCATAAAGTTCTGCGATCGCCCATTTTGACCGTCCGGCGGGATCATTTTCCAGACCGGCGAGTTCTTCCTTAATGCGGATGATATTGCGCAGCAAGGTATAGTGTTGCGACCAGATCAGGTCTTCGGGCCCTTCAAAGTACCTGGAAACCGGCACTACCGGACCGCCTGCCCAATGCTGCACCCAGGAGCCCATTTTGGTATCGGGCAGCTCACCTGACTCCTGGAAGGTGCCATCTCTTAATATCCGTGCAAAAAGCAGTGCCGGGTCTATTGAAACCACGGAAGTGGGAGGTGTATTGATCTTTTCAAAATCTTTTGTACAGGCACTCATGGTTACCACCAATGCAAGCCCTGTTATGATATGTATATTTAGTAATCGCTTTTTCATGACTGATCAGAATTTAAAATGCAAGGGATAAGTTGATACCAAGATTGCGCATCATTGGCAATGAAGTGGATTCAATACCAATGGAGGAATTGTTTACATTAAAAGCAGCGGTTTCCGGGGAAAAGCCATCTGTCTTTCGTTGAAAATAAAACAGGTTGCGGCCATAGACGCCCAGCTTTGCGGATTTGATCACCCCGGAGGGCAACCAGTTTTTTGGTAACTGGTACGCAAGACTGATCTCGCGCATGGCCACATAACTCATATCGTTGATCATTTCTTCCGATACCATTACTTCTTTATCACTGGCTACCATGTTCCAGTAATCCTGCGCCTTTACGGCAATATTGTTTTTTTGACCGCTGTTGATCCAGTTCCCGTTGTCATCCTTAGCGGCAATATAGCCATCCGCTATATAGCTTCCGTCCCTTCCCGGAACGGTTTTACTGGAAACCCCGTAAATGATCTCTTCGCGGTTCGACTGCGAAAAAATAACGCCGCCCTGGCGGATATCTACCAGTGCATAGAGGGTAAAGCCCTTATACTTCCAGGTGTTGCCAAACCCGCCCAGCCAGTCGGGCTGGGCATTCCCCAGCTCCGTTTCCACACGGCCGCTGGTGCGCAGTGGTAACCCGGTTGCCGGGTCAATCAGGCGATTGCCGCTGGCATCTTTGATCCAGGCGAACTGTGTGCCGATCAGCTGGCCGAATGGTTTACCTACTTCAGCTACCACATTAATACCGCGGTCCGTTGCCAGTAAAAAGGTTTCCACACCGGGATACAGTGATTCTACCTTGTTCTGATTCCGGTTGAAATTAAAGATGGTATTCCACTCAAATCCGGAAGCACTGCGAACCGGCGTTGCGGTCAGCACAAACTCAAATCCTTTATTGCTGATCTCCCCGGCATTGATCCGGTTCTTTGTATAAAGGCTGGAGGGGGCAATGGGTACATCGAGGATCTGGTTTTTGGTGCTGGCCTGATAATAGGTGAAGGATAATCCCAACCGGTTTTTAAGAAAACGCAGATCTGCCCCCGCTTCAATGGAGGTGGTCAGCTCGTTCTTCAGGTTCGGATCCGGGATCACATCGGTATAAGATGCCATGGGCACACCGCCGTGTGTATACTGATTGAGGCTATAGGTACCTGTTAACTGATACGGATTTCCGGAACTGCCCGCCTGCGCCCAGGAGGCTCTTAGTTTTGCATATGAGAGCGCATCGGATTTAATAGCTGCGAGATCGGACAGGATCAAACTGGAGCTGATCGAGGGATAGAAAAAGGAATTATTGCTTTTGGAAAGGGTAGAGGACCAGTCGTTACGTGCGGAAAAATCAATAAACCAGTAATTGCGGAACCCGAACTGTCCCGACATATAGGCCGAATTGATCTGGGATTGGCTTAAATCGAACAGATAAGAGTTAACGGTGGTATTGTTGATCACATACAGGTTGGGTGTAATAAACGAGTTGCCGGTATTGCCGGTAAGCCGCAGGTAACGGCTCTGATGACTGGCCCCCAGGTTTACGCCCAGGTTTATGTCTTTTCCCAATGAAAAACTGGAGCTGGCCAGAAAGTCGAAATTGTTTTCCCGTACACGGATCACCTCTTCACGCAGATCCCCCTTTTTATTCAGGCTTTGGTAGGTATTGATGGGCCGGTAGCGGAAGCGCTGATCGGTGTAAAAGTCCGTTCCGCCGGTTGCCATTAATTTTAACCAGGGCAATACTTCATACGTTAGTCTTAACATACCGATGATGCGGTCCCTGCGGTCTTCGTTATGATTTTCATGAATCGTCCAGAACGGATTACCGGTAGAGCTGTTGGTGGCATAAGTTTTTTCCAGACCGGCATATACACCCGAAAACCCAAGTTGCTTGGCTACTTCCTCATCGGTCCATTTATAGTCAGACATGATGGAATTTCCCAGGCTTCTTGGCTGGCTGATCAGCAGGTAAGCGGGATTGTCCGCTGCATCTGAAAGCGTGGGCCGGTTTTGTGCGTTCTGCATGATATAGCTTATTTTACCATCGAGGGTTACCCCCGGCCAGAGTTTGGCCTGTGTTCTGAGTCCAAAATTATTCCGGTTGAGATCATTGGTAGGAATGTATCCGTTAACATTGGTATTGGCATAGGAAAACCGGTAGTTGATCTTTTCACTGCCTCCATCAACGCTGAGGTTATTTACCAACTGTTTTTCTGTTTGAAAAAAACTGCCATAGGTATCGGGTTGCGGCGTCAGCTGAAGTACATGGCCATATTGATCTTCATAGGTCTGTCCGTCCATCCGCGCCCCCCAGGATGCCCGGGTGGTCCGGTCGCGCCCTGCACTCATTTTGGGTATTCCCTGGTAGTTATTGGCCCGGGCATCGGCCATGGAAACGATGGTGCCATCCGACTTACGGAAATGGGTAAAATCTCCGTTGAGTCCCTGTGCGTATTCGTTTTGAAAATCGGGTAACACCAGGGCATTGCCAATGGAATAGTCGACGTTATAGTTCACATTGATCTTACCCGCCTTACCGGATTTTGTGGTAATTAAAATCACACCATTACTACCCCGCTGGCCATAAAGTGCTGCAGCGTTGGGGCCTTTCAATACCGACATGGTTTCGATATCATCCGGGTTGATGTTGCCGATCCCATCGCCATAATCGGTTCCACCTGTCTGACTGGCGGCGCCAATATTCTGATTGTCGATCGGCACTCCATCCACCACATACAGGGGCTGACTGTTGCCGATGAGTGAATTATTACCTCGGATAACCACTTTAGCCGAGCCACCCGCCCCGGAGGCGGCCCGGGAAACCTGTACCCCCGATACTTTGCCCGATAATGCATTGGATACATTGGCTTCTTTACCCTGAGTCAGTTCATCTCCTTTTAACTCTGCCACCGTATATCCCAATGCGCGCTTCTCCCGTTTAATACCCAAAGCCGTTACCACTACCTCACTCAACTGCGCCTGTTCGGTTTCAAGCGTTACGGTAAGCGCCAGCCGGTCGTTTGCCGCTACATTGTAATCGGTGAGCTGTTTGGTTTTGAACCCCACAGAGCTGAAGTTGATGATATACCCTGTACCCTGCGGAACAGATGTAATTAAAAAATTGCCGCTTGCATCTGTTGCCGTGGTCTTATTAAAACCGTTTGCCCCATTCGACAACGCAACCGTTACACCCTGCAGCGGCTGATTGGCTTCATCTCTTACCACGCCGTTAATCGTTGCTGTATTCTGGGCAAACAACGCGAGGTTTATGCACAGTAGTAGGGAAACCCCGGAAATACGTCCCAGAACGGGAAACCGATATAGCCGCTTCCATGCTGATAATCTTCTCATAACTCGAAATTTCAATTGATGGATTTTATTGTTTAGATATAAGGATATTTATCTTGTGTAAATAATTCATTTCCCGGATCATGTCTTCATAAACCCGGTCCGATTTTTTAAATGTTCCGCTGTAAAAGCGGTTCGCCAGCTGATCTGCAGGTACCTGCAACCGCAAATGATAATTGTTTTCAAGGATCTGTACTACTTTTTCGAGGGCCATATTTTTAAATGTGAGGGTTGTGCCGTCGTCTCTGAAATATTCCCCGCGGTCGAAATCCGTTTGCTGGTCTTTTGACTCCGATAAAATCTGCAGACTAAGCGGGTTGATCTCTATTTCCCTGTTGGGTGTCAGCTCCAGATGCACCGGTTTGGCTATTTCCTTTTCACTGCCCGTAATTTTAATTTTCCCTTCCAGCAACCGGATCCGGGTGCGCGCACTGCCAGACGATTCATCCACTATAAATATGGTACCCAGCGCAGTTGTGACCAGGTTTTTTGAGTATACATTAAACGGCAGAGCCTTATTTTTTGCAACGGTAAACCGCGCTTTGCCCTTTAGCCAGAAGTCGCGGCTGTTACGGCCGGTGAAGTTTGCCGGGAACCGGATCTCGGAACCGGGGTATAAACGGATCTCAGATCCGTCCGCAGCGTTTATGGTCAGCACTTCGTTGCCGGTGTTGGTGTAATGCCGCATCAAAGAAGGATGAGCCACAGGCGGTTTCTTTTGTGTCAGTACCGGTAGGCTTGGCGGTTCCGGGCCGGCAAGGAACCGGGTAAAAAAGACGAGGCCGATGATTGCCGCAGCAGCTGTGCTGTAAAGCAGGTAGCGTATATTACGCCGCCGGCGCTCATAATGTTTTATTTGCCGGAGTAATGAAGCATATAGCTGCTTGTCATTATAACCAGGCGTTGCCCCGTTGGGGGGCTGTTCTTCCCACCGGAACGCATCCAGCAAGGCCGCAATCTTTTCCGGATGCCTGCGGAGCAGTTGCCGGATCAGGCGTTGTTCTCCCGGGGTGCAGGCTCCTGAAAAAAAACGCTGTAACAGGTCTTTTGAAACTTCCATTCCTATAAAATACGAATGCCGCTCCTTTAGCCCCTAGTCAGGTAAAAAAAAATATTAAAAAAGCCGTAATGGTCTTCCGGAGTGTTTTCAGCGCTACAGATATATGGTTTTCCACCGTTTTGACGGAAAGCGAAAGCCGTTCTGCGATCTCCCTGTGCGAGAGCTCTTCAAACCGGCTCATGGTAAAAACCTTTCTGCGCATTTCGGGCATGGCGGCCACCTGGGCCTCTATCCGCCCCAGCAATTCTTTGGCATTGAAGAACTCTTCTGTATTAACAGTGACTTCCCCCTCCCGTGCAGTGGTTTGCAGTTTGTTCCGCCGGGTTTGCTCGCGCAACAGATCAATGATCACAGACCTGCTGATGCAGCGGATCTGCGCTTCTGCCGGAATATCCGTTTTGCCTGTTTTAAGGTTTTTCCACAATTTTAAAAATACACGCTGCACCGTTTCGTCTGCCAGGTAGGCAGATTTTGTAAATTGCCAGGCATACGCATATACCTGCCTGCTCCATTTCTTAAACAGATCTTCAAAATCATTCGATATGGCATCGGACGTTGGAGGCATCGTTACAGACTTCCGGTTGAATCCCGATAAAGATATTTATTAAATAATTATAACCCATATCCTGGTAAAATATTTAGCAGCCGGTGGATCAATAGCAGCCAGGTATGCAATATGAGGCATTGCGTATGTAATGGTATTAAAGTTTGTGTATATATATACGGTAAATTAAAGCCGCCTGCAGTTGATCTGGTATTTGACGACTTCCTTTGAATACCTTTATACCACCCTGGCGGGCAGATGATCGTTGTCAGATGAGCGCTCTTATAAAGCATATAGCCAGTCCGTATTATTAAAAGCAGATCCTCCGAAATGGGCCGCGGAGAAACGTGCATTGACAGGTTGGCCGGTGTTCCCGGGCGTACTAAAGAAAACAAGCCGGCCGATGTTTCACATACTTTGAAATGTGCTGCGGCGCAATGTCCGGGAAGATTCGCTTTGTCTGTGGCTTTGATGGAAAGATCCGGATGGCGGAGACCAGGTGATAAAAGCATCGGATTTTTTCTTCCGTATGCGCTGGATACCCGGAATACTTTAGGGTTAATGCTCAACGTACTCAAATGCCGAACCGGCGTGTGTTGCCGCCGGACCGATGGTGCTCATATTGTCTTAAACGCCTGCGGCATCACTCATTCAGGCGATGCCCTGATCTCAAAAATCATGTTTTTAGAGGATAAGTAAACGGTTGCTGACTGTATATTTTTACACTGTTAATTGCATGCAACAGACCGTCTGTATCATCCGTTTCTAAAAAGTATTTAGATGAGTGTGAAACAGGCCCTATTTAATTACCATTTTTTAAACCTCTAAAAGAGCAACACATGAAACGTCTATTACCTTTTTTATTGCTGGCGCTTATGATAACAATGAGCCATTGTGTCAAGAAAAATCAAACAGATCCTGATTTGTCAATAGAAAAAAGTCAGCTTCGGGAGTCCTTCTCAAAAAATCCGGTGGCTTTAATGGGAGAGAAGGATTCGGTCACATCTATTTCGCCCATTCCACAAAAATTCTTTGACGCGGTAACTGAACTTGTAAAGCCTTTACAGGAAAAGTTAGATGCGGTTTATAAGGAAATGAACCCTTCGTTGTACGAAGCCTATCGAAAAGATGCCGGTGAACTCAGCAAGCTGACTTCTGATGCGGAAAAAGAAAAAATGCTTTACAATATGAAAAACAGCTATTATCCCTTTTTAAAGGAGGGCTGGGTAAAAGCAGGTATAAACGATGCCGCCTATAAAGAAAAAATAACCGGCCTGCTACCTGACGATTTACGTAAGCTGATCCGCTTTGATACTGATTTTTTAAACTTCTATTTTGACCTTGTGAGAGCACCGGACGCCACTACGTGGTCGTTGCGTATGAGGGATCGGGATCGTATCGATTATGATGATAATGATGATCCTGTTCCTCCCGCGCCCACCTGCACCTGGGTAGAGGGCAAAGTGTATTATCCAAATATTTTTGGCTGGCATCCTTATGTGCAAAAATTTGCTTCTACCGATGCAGAAGCATACAGTGTGGGCTCAAATGGTGTTTATACGCATGCCAATACGTATCCCCTCTGGGGACGCGGTCTTGCGAGTATGGATCTTATGACCAATACAACGCCTGATAATAATGCGTGTACCAAAGTCCGGGTGCGTAAAACCACAAAATGGAGCGCGTCTCTTTATGCCTTTTGTTTTTATGGTCATGCAACAGTATCAACCACAGAGTACAACACCGGATATACTGCCGGGTACATAGCTGCTGTGGCCCCGGTTATATTTTATCAGGAACGACACCCAAGCAGTATTATCACGGAACAATACACGCTTTATAAAGGCGATTCCAAAATAAAATTTGGTGGTAACTCTATATCAACGGTGGCTTCTGAGGGCATCTTTTCCCACGGGTCATCCAAGTCAAATCTGTCCATATCGTCATGGACCATTACGGATCTTTGTTGTAACAAATAATACAGGGTTGATATATGGTGGAAGCAAGCGAAAAAAGGCGCTGCTTTTCCAATACACGGTAAAATAAAAAAGGTTGTAAGTTAATTGCTTACAACCTTTTTGTGTGCCCGAGACTGGATTGGCAATCCTCTGGCTATTAATGCGTTATAAGCAAAATGTGTCAAACATGTGTCATGTGTAAAGATTCTACACTTTCTTCTTAC
>Ga0222424_100594_pt1 | contig 16126 bp, 12 predicted proteins | sample 2B2ome_FD_182468 | JGI IMG/M metagenome (GOLD analysis project Ga0222424, IMG submission 182468) | Enriched microbial communities from leaf-cutter ant dump, University of Wisconsin, Madison, United States - 2B200A (version 2) | ecosystem: Environmental > Terrestrial > Nest > Insects nest > Nest... | reverse complement strand
CCGGAGAAATCGTGGTACCCGCCCGTGCAAAAAGCAGCCGCAGGTAATCATAGATCTCCGTCATGGTGCCTACCGTGCTCCGGGGGGTACGGGTGATCACTTTTTGCTCAATAGCGATGGCCGGGCACAGGTTTTTGATATAATCCACATCCGGTTTGTTCATCCGGTTCAGGAACTGGCGGGCGTAGGCGCTTAAACTCTCCGCGTAGCGGCGCTGGCCTTCGGCATATAATGTATCGATGGTGAGCGAAGATTTTCCTGATCCCGATACACCTGTTACCACTATAAACTGATTCCTTGGGAACCCTACGGTTACATTTTTCAGGTTGTGTACCCGGGCGCCTTTCACAAAGATCTCATCTTTCTTTTCCACGGTTTTTGCCTTCGCCATTCCATTTATTATTTAAGAGGGCACAAATTTAGTCCTTAAATCCCTGAAAACGGCGCCGTTTTTTGATACCGGAAGATATTTTAACCTGTCGTTGGAACAAAGCCTGCATCTAGGAATAGCCTCTCATCTTATTACATATCAACATATTACAAATATTGTTAAAAAATTTTAACAATATTTTGAAGGTTTTGGGAGCAATTTGTAAGTAGAAAGCGCGGCCCATAAACGTTGAAACGCCTATTTTCGCAACACTCGTTTACCCAAAAAGTGTAAAATGAAATGTGGGGGGTAAATTCGGAGGTTATTGAAATAAGTTTTAATCTAAAAATGCAGGAAGCAATTGCTGCACTAATTGAACAACGGATGATAACTTACTTAAAGAAGACTGATAACGAGCTCATAAATTTATTTTCAAAAGGACATACGCCTGCGTTGGATTCGTTGTTGAACCGTTACCAGGAAAAGCTGTTCAGTACGGTATTGTTTCTGGTAAAGGATAAATACCACGCCGAAGATATTTGTCAGGACGTTTTTATAAAGATCATTGAGACTTTAAAAAACGGCAAATACAAAGAAGAAGGTAAGTTTTTGCCCTGGGCCATGCGTATTGCGCACAATCTTTGTGTGGACTATTTCAGAAAGCTGAAAAGGATCCCTTTTACCAAGAACAGTGTGGACCACGAGGTACTGGATACTATTAACTCCTCTGATCAGAACGTAGAAGAAAAAATCATCACCGTCCAGAACATTGGCAAGGCACAGGATATGCTGGAGCAGTTGCCGGAAGAGCAGCGGGAGGTTATCATCCTCCGCCACTTTGCCAACCTGAGTTTTAAGGAAATCGCAGACATCACCGGATGCAGCATCAATACAGCGCTGGGCCGGATGCGGTATGGTCTGCTGAATCTCAGGAAAATGATGACGGGTAAATAAAGAGCCTGTCATCTTGTAACTCCTGATGGAAAAATTAATTCTGCAATTGCGTTTGAAATTGTCTGAATTTATTTGCCGAATACCACCCGGTTGTTACAAGATGACGACTAATTGAAACCGCTTCCGCAACGAAGCGGTTTTTTTATGAAAAAGCCTGCCACTTTAGCCGCCTCTGCCCCGGAGCCGTTGCGCTCTTGCGCTGTTGTGTAGAAAGAAGATCCCCCGATGCAGTTAGAACAGCAATCCGGTACCTCCCGGCCGGATTCTTTTTATTTCAAACGTTGTAGTAAAAATTGCTGCTGCTAATTCAGCAGCCTGTCAGTTAAAGTTGCTATTTTAGTTACCCGTAACAACAATAGAAGTGCCTGCAACGATTGCTTTACAAAACTTTGTTGCTATCAGGCATCCACACAACAGCTTCAATACCTGTTTTAATTTTTAAGAACATGTCTAACGCAAAAAGCAGAAGAAACTTTATTAAGAGCTCCGCCACACTTTCAGCGGGTGCACTCCTGTTACCCAAAGTGCCCATGATTGTACCATCGTCCTTTTTTACCAAGGATGCCCCCAGCAACAAGATCAATATTGCACAGATCGGCTGCGGACGTATTGCCATGACGCATGATTCGGTAGAAACCTTCAAACACGAGTCGGCAAGGATCATGGCAATGGCCGATGTAGACCGTTACCGTCTTGAAGCCGGTAAAAAAAGAGTGGAAGGATGGTATGCAAAGAAAACAGGAAAATCCAACTACATCGATATCCGGATGTACGATGATTACCGCGAGCTGCTGTTAAATAAGGATATTGATGCGGTCATCATCAGCACGCCCGATCACTGGCATGCCCAACCCGCAATGGAGGCAGCACTGGCAGGCAAGCATATTTACCTGCAAAAGCCAACCTCGTTAACCATTGAAGAAGGACGTTCCATGAGTGATACGGTACGGAAATCCGGCGTGGTTTTCCAGCTAGGAAGCCAGCAACGCTCCGTAAGCCCCTGGCCGCAATTCAAAAAAGCCTGCGAACTGGTACGGAACGGGCGTATCGGCAAACTGCATACCGTACACGTGGGGCTTCCGGCAGATCCTCCCGGGGGCAACACTACAGAAATGCCCATCCCCGAGGGGTTCAATTATGATATGTGGCTGGGCTCTACCCCCTATATCTACTATACACTGGACCGGGTGCACAACCAGAAGGATGTGGAATCACGGGGTGGGTGGCTGCGCCAGGAGCAGTTTGGTGCCGGCATGATCACCGGATGGGGCGTACACCATATCGACATTGCACATTGGGGCATGAATACGGAACTGACCGGTCCCATTGAAGTAGAAGGCACCGCCCAATACCCCAAAACGGGCTTGTGGAACGTACACGGCGATTACGAAGTAAAAGCAAAATATGCCAATGGCGTTACCATGCTTATCAACAGCAAGAACCCCAATGGCGTTAAATTTGAAGGCAGCAACGGATGGATCTTTGTATCCCGGGGCAATGTAGGAGTAACCGCCTCCGATCCCGGTGCCGGTTCGGGTGCACAAAACAAAGCGTTCAATGCCAGCGATCCAAAGATTCTCACTTCTGTTATCGGTCCTAATGAAGTACATTTGTATGAAAGCCGGGAGCAGCACCTGAATTGGGTTGATTGCATCATTAATAAAAAACCGAATATCAGTCCGGCAGAAGTGGCACACCGCTCCTGTAGCGCCTGCCTGGTGGCCCATGCCGCCATGAAGCTGGGAACCAAATTATACTGGGATCCCAAAAAAGAGATCTTTAAAGATAATATTGAAGCCAATAAACTCTTGTCAAGACCGCAACGCTATCCCTATGGAACCAATTATGTATTGAATAAATTAAAAAAATAAATGAAAAAACTCCTTTTACCGGTTGCGCTGCTCGCTGTTATGATATCCTGTAAAAACAACGAATCCGGCAGTTCTGCTACAGCAGATTCATCCAGGATCACACTGATCACACTGGACCCCGGGCATTTTCATGCAGCCCTGGTGCAAAAAGAAATGTACCCCGATGTGGACAGCAATGTATATGTGTACGCACCGGAAGGACAGGATGTGGACCTGCATTTGAAAAGGATCGAAGCCTACAATACCCGTGCAGAAAACCCGACGCACTGGAAGGAGAACGTTTATACCGGAGCTGATTTCTTCCGGAAAATGATCTCGGAGAAAAAGGGCAATGTAGTGGTCATGAGCGGCAATAACCAGAAGAAGGCAGAGTATGTGCTCAATACGGTGGATGCCGGGTTGAATGTACTGGCAGACAAACCCATGGCCATTGACAAAGCGGGCTTTGAACTGGTGAAAAACGCCTTTGCAAAAGCCGCCGAAAAGAAAGTGCTCCTTTATGACATCATGACCGAGCGCTTTGAGATCAATACCCTGCTGCAACGGGAGTTTTCTCAGATTAAGGAGGTGTTTGGCGACCTGGAAAAAGGCACCCCCGAAAACCCCGCTGTTACCAAAGAGAGTGTGCATTACCTTTATAAACTGGTTTCCGGAGCCGTGTTACAGCGCCCGGCCTGGTTCCTCGATGTAACACAACAGGGCGAAGGCATTGTGGATGTAACCACACACCTGGTAGACCTGGTACAGTGGGAGTGTTTCCCCGAGCAGGTCATCGATTATCAGAAAGATATTGAAATGGTATCCGCAAAACGCTGGACAACGCCCATCACCCTCAGCCAGTTTTCGGATCTTACCAAACAAACCGCATTTCCGGATTATCTGAAGAAGGATGTTAAGAACGATTCAGTGCTCAACATCTACAGTAACGGAAGCTTTAACTATAAGTTGCGCGGTGTAAACGCCAAGGTATCGGTAACCTGGGGGTATAAAGCACCCGAAGGAACAGGCGACACGCATTATTCGATCATGAGGGGTACCCGTGCCAACCTGATCATCCGCCAGGGAGCTGAGCAAAAGTATAAACCGGTGCTGTATATTGAGCCGGCGAAAAAATCAGATGCCGGTTTTGAAAAGGACCTCACCGCAGCATTGGCAGGTATACAGGCAAAATACCCCGGCGTTGAGCTCACGAAGACCGCTGCAGGATGGCAGGTTGTGGTGCCTGAAAAATACAATACCGGGCACGAAGCACATTTTGGCCAGGTAATGCAACGCTATCTTCAGTTCCTGAAAGAAAAGAAGATGCCCGACTGGGAAGTACCCAATATGATCGCAAAATACTTCACTACCACTTCAGCATTGGAACTCGCAAAAAAATCAGAAACCAAATAGTAAAATGACAAAGAAGATCCTTTGCCTGCTGGCTTTTATCACATTAGCCGGGAGTGCCCCGCTTTGTGCCCAACGCATCAGCAGCTGGCAGGTGAAAACATCAGGAAAAGAGGCATTCTCTATTCCCATGAGCATAGACCTGGATGCGGTTACGTTCGAAGCAGACAGCAGCCTGCAGCTCCTGGAAACGACGGGAGGCCGGAAAACACCGGTTCCGTTCCAGATCGAAACCAATGGCGGCCGGAGACTGTACTGGATGCTGGAACCGGGAAAACAAACGACCCGTTCTTTTGAACTGGCTAAAGCAAGGCCGGGAGGAAGTGCGGTCAACAATATGCAGACCCGTTTAGACGCCGGGGCCCTTACCGTTCAATACGGCAGCAAGAACCTCCTGCAATACCATTCTGAAACCGTATATCCGCCCAAGGGGATTGATACTGCCTATAAACGCAGTGGGTTCATTCATCCTTTATGGACACCCAATGGCGAAGAGCTGACAAGGATCAACGCTCCGGATCATTATCACCACTGGGGTATGTGGAATCCATGGACACACGTATTGTTTGAAAAAGATACTGTTGACTTCTGGAACCTAAGGGACCGCAAAGGAACGGTACGGTTTGCAGGATTCGGGGCCCTGTATAACGGACCCGTTTATTCCGGCTTTGAGGCACTGCATGAACATATAGCCTTTAAAAAAGGCGGGGCAGAAAAAAATGCGATCAACGAGCTACAAACAGTAAGGATCTACCGGCCGGATAGCCGTAACGACAGCTACTACATCATGGATATAACGGTACAGCTGAGCTGCGCCAGCTCCAGCCCCGTAAAATTGCTGGAATACCGGTACGGAGGCATGGGGATCCGCGCTACCGCAGCCTGGAACAGGGACAACAGCGTTATTTTTACATCAGAAGGCAAAAACCGGAAGGAAGCCGACGGCAGTACCGCCCGCTGGTGTGTGGCCCAGGGACAGCTCAACCAGCAATATGGCGGATTGGAAATGATGAGTTACCCTGCCAACTACAACTACCCCGAGCCCCTGCGGGTATGGCCGGAGAATATGAATAACCGGGGCGACGTGTTTTTAAATTTTTCTCCCACCAAAAATAAGGACTGGCTGCTGGAGCCTGGTAAACAATATATTTTACGGTACCGCTTCCTGGTATTTAACGACCGGCTGCCTAAAGAGCAGGCAGAGGAAGCCTGGCAATCTTTTGCCCACCCGCCAAAAATCACATTTAAATAAAAAATAATAATGAAATTACGCTACAGGGTTCTTTTTTTTGTGGCCTTTCTGTTTGCCGCCGCAATCGTTCAGGGTCAGGATGTCAACTGGAAAAAAGTACGGGTATTGGTATATACCAAGAACGGAAAGGGGTATATACACGACAATATCCCCTCCGCCGTCAGCGCGGTGCAGCAACTGGGGGCCCGGCATGGATTTAAGGTAGACACCAGCTCCAACCCGGCAGTAATGACGGAAAAGAACTTACAGCAGTATACCCTGCTCCTTTTCCCCAGCACCAATAATGATGTATTCGACACGGATGCGCAACGGCTGGCCTTCCGCCGCTATATAGAGGCCGGGGGCGGATTTGTAGGCCTGCACTCCGTAACGGGCACCGAACGGAACTGGCGCTGGTTCAAAATGATGCTGGGCGGAACTTTTTCCTGGCATGCCAAATTTCAGCAGTTCACTGTAAGGGTCATTGATACCAAGCACCCCTCCATGAAAGGCGTTCCCGCCGTTTGGGAAAAAGGCGATGAGTGCTATTTTGCCAAAGAAATGTATCCGGGCCCGCGCGTGCTGATGGTCCATGACCTGCGCACCATTGATACCACAAACGCAAAGCAAAAGGAAACACTTCAAAAGAACAGGGGTAATTATGGCGACTTTTATCCCACAGCCTGGGAATATCCTTTTGATGGGGGCCATACCTGGGTAACCACCCTGGGACACGACAAAAAAGACTACAGTGATCCCGTATATTTAAACCACATCCTGGGAGGGATCCGTTTCATTGCCGGACAGGTAAAAACGATCGACTTCAAAAAAGCTTATGCGCAGGACCGGGATGACGAGGTACGGTTTTAGCAATCACCGCATTAAAAATAACGTTCTGTTGACCCCGCCTGTTAATATACAGGCAGGGTCATTCATTTTGGCGGTAAGCGGGATCCTCCCCTTATAGCGGGCGCCCTTCACCGGTTACACCCAAACTGGTTGCCTCCTCTTTACTGCCGTCGCATATAATTGCAATTCAACCAATTAAACATAAAATTTCCCGATCTCGTAAAACATTTTTTCCCGATCTCGTAAATCAATTTCCGCATTTAGAAAATGAAAAGGCGGAAAATGAACGTCTTTTGCGGCGAAAATTTAAAGGAAAATGAGAAGATTTTTGCTGTTTTTGATGACGCTAATGACGTTTTTAAGTGTAAATGCGCAGACCAATACCGGGAATATTGAAGGAGTGATCACCACCCCTGAAGGCAACCCGGTACCAAATGTAAACGTGACGATCAAGGGAAAGAAAAAACACGCGGTTACGAATGAACGGGGATACTTTGAGTTTAAAGAGATCCCTTACGGGGAATACATACTGGTATATTCATTTGAGGGCGAAACCAGCCAGGAGGTACCGGTTACCGTTCCCCCGGTGAGCGCCGAAGCATCCAAATACAACCTGTCATTAAACGCACGGGAACTAAAAGAAGTGATCGTACGTATCGGCGGAAGCATTAACCAGGGCACAGCAAGGATCGGAAAATCCAATATCCCCGTTATGGATCTGCCCCAGGCAGTAACGATCATTGGCCAGGCCACCATTGAGAACCAGCAGGCGCAGCGCCTGAGCGATGTGATCAAAAATGTGAACGGTATGTACCTGGGTGGCGCCCGTGCCAGCACACAGGAAACCTTTTATGCCCGCGGTTATAACCTGGGCAGCACCAATACATTTAAGAACGGCTTCCGCGTAAACAGCGGCGCCATGCCTGAAATGAGCGCCATTGAAAGCGTGGAAGTATTAAAAGGAGGTGCAGCACTTTTATATGGCAATGTGGCACCCGGCGGCATTGTGAACATGGTTACCAAAAAGCCCCGTTTCAATTTTGGCGGAGAAATCAACATGCGCGTGGGCAGTTATGATCTTTATAAGCCCGCTGTAGATATCTATGGCCCCATCAGCAAATCGGTTGCCTACCGGCTGAATGGTACTTATGAAAAAGCGAACAGTTACCGCGACGGGGTACATTCCGAGCGTTACTATGTAAACCCTTCACTGCTGTTCAAATTAAGCGATAAAACCAAATTGCTGGTACAGGGCGATTACCTGCAGCACGAGTTTACACCGGATTTTGGAATTGGCTCTATGAGTGACCAGCCCGATGTATTTGGCGGTAAAAACGTACCCCCGGTTGACCGTTCAGCCTTTTTCGGTACCCCCTGGCAGTATGCTAAAACAACGCAGGCCACTGCTTCTGTAGAGCTAAATCATCAATTTAACGATCGTTGGGCCATGAGCGCACTGGGTGGTTATCAGAATTATGAAAGGGATTATTTCTCTACAGAACGTATACAAGCCGACGTAAACGGCAAATGGAAAAGGCCATTGGGCAAAACAAACAACAAAGAAGATTATATTACTGGGCAGCTGAACCTGAATGGAGATGTAAAAACCGGCGCTATCGGTCATAAATTGCTGATTGGTGCTGATGTTGAAAAAGTGATCAGTACTGCACTTGCATCAGATATTGCCACTGTGGTTCCCAAGGGGATCTACGATTCTATAAACCTGCTGGATCCAACAATGTATGTACGCAGAACGGACATACCCCAGGCCAGCTGGATCACCAGCACAAAAAATCCGGTGACCCGTTTCGGCGCTTATGTACAGGACCTGGTGTCGCTTTCTGAAAAATTCAAATTACTGGCAGGCGTACGTTGGTCGTACCAACAGGCAGACCGCTCTAAAGCAACCACCCTTGCTACAAACGTTGTAAAAGAAGGTGCGGTACTGCAGATCGATAAAGCATTTTCTCCGAGAGTAGGACTGGTTTACCAACCTACTAATCATACTACAGCTTTTGCCAGCTATTCCAACTCATTCTCTCCAAACTCCGGGATGGATGTTGACAGTAATACGTTAAAACCTTCGATCATTGATCAGTTTGAAATCGGGGTAAAAAATGATTTCTTCGACGGGTTGCTGAGCGCAAATCTGACCGTTTATAGAATTATCAATAACAACCTGGTGCAGCCGATTCAAACCTTTAGTGATGGATCCCCTGTTGGAAATGCATCAACAACTTTAAGGGAACTCACCGGCCTAACCACCAGTGATGGTGTTGAAATAGATCTGAAAAGTCAGCCCATAAAGGGATGGGACATCCTGGCCGGCTATAGCTACAATAACATGCGCTATACAAAAACCTCCGGCAAATCCGGAAGCTATGTAGAGGGCGAACGGCTGGTAAACAGCCCGGCGCACACGGCCAATGCCACTACCTTTTATACCTTCCAGGACGGAGCTGTTAAAGGCCTGAAATTAGGTGCAGGTGTTTATTATGTAGGCGAGCGCAATGCAGGTTGGAACACAACTTATTCAGATAACAACGGGAAACTAAATGACCGCTTATTTCAGGTAAAAGGGTTTGCAACTGCAGATATTTCTGCAGGCTATACCTATAAAAAATGGTCGTTGCTGGCTAAACTGGCAAATATCACCAATACCTTTAACTACTATGTACATGAGAACTACAGCATTAACCCCATTCCTCCGCGGAGTTTTGTGGCAACTGCTGCATTTAGGTTCTGATCGGTCTTTTTCAAAACGAACAGCCCTGCAATGTATGTTGCGGGGCTTTTTTATGAGAACTCAGCAGGGAGAATCGAGCTGCAATATTCCGGCCTTCAGCTATCAGCTTTTAGTTTCAGCTTTCAGTTCTCCGCCCCTCTCAACAAACTGCTGTTTCGCTCCTGCATAGGTCACTGCATCGATCGGGAGCGTGGCGTGGTCTGCAATCACGGACCTCAGCCCCAGTTCCAGGGCATCCAGTGCCGTAAAATACACACAGAAGTCGGCAGCCAGTCCGCATACATGTACTTCCGTTACACCCCGGCCCCTCAGGTAATCGCCCATCCCGGTCGATCGCAAATGACCGTTATCATAAAAGCCGCTGTAGCTGTCAATTTCAGGGTCCATTCCCTTGCGGAAGATTGCTTCAATCCTGCGTTGATCCAGGTCCGGGTGCAATTCCGCACCACGCGTGCCTTGTACACAATGATCCGGCCAAAGGGTTTGCCGGTCGCCCTTCCATTCGATCACATCAAAAGGCTTTTTCCCTTCGTGCCGGGATGCAAAGCTTTTATGATCCGCCGGATGCCAGTCCTGGGTAGCCACCACCAGTTCATAATCCGGCTGCAACCGGTTGATCTCCGGGATGAGGGCATCCCCTCCCGCTACCGGCAACGCGCCACCCGGTAAAAAATCATATTGCATGTCTACAATGATCAGGCATTTCATAATGTGTTATTTTAGAAGGAAAGATAGGATATAGATGTGAGAATCGAGAGACCAGCATTGAGCGGCCAGCTTTCAGCAACCAGCCGCCGCAACGGAAAATCCGGGATCCGGCATCCGGTGTTAAACGTAACCTGCTTTGCACCTGGAACTTGAAACATCAAACCTGAAACTTTACATTTCACATCTCACCAACCCAGTTCTCACGGATGCCCACCAAACCAGGATACTCAACGCTGAATGCTCCATTCTGCAATCGCAATTCAAAAACTTTCAACCGTTCGTTACCATATCCTAATTTTTTCCCCATAGTGTTCCCCGTACGCAAACGATTCGTTAACTTGCGGCCACAAATCAAATTTTCAAAAAATCACTTCAATTTTTTCCAATGAGCTACATTTCAGAGGTATTTGCCAGACAAATTTTGGACAGCCGCGGTAATCCTACTATCGAGGTGGATGTACTAACAGACGAAGGTGCCCTGGGCCGTGCCGCTGTTCCAAGCGGAGCCAGCACCGGTATCCACGAAGCCGTGGAGCTGCGCGACGGCGATAAGAAAAAATACCTGGGAAAGGGTACCTTAAAAGCGGTTAAAAACGTTAATAATACCATCGCTCCGGCATTGCTGGGTTATGATGTAGCGGACCAAACCGGTATCGACCAGCTGATGATCGAACTGGATGGCACCCCCAATAAAGGTAAATTAGGCGCCAATGCACTGCTGGCCGTAAGTATGGCCGCTGCAAAGGCTGCAGCTGAAGAAGCAGGTTTGCCCCTGTACCGCTATGTAGGTGGTACAAACGCCAAAACCCTGCCCATCCCGATGATGAACATCCTCAACGGTGGTGCGCACGCTGATAACAAGATCGACTTCCAGGAATTTATGGTAATGCCCATCGGTGCTTCTACCTTCAGTGAAGGACTGCGCTGGGGTGTTGAAATCTTCCACGCCCTGAAATCCGTTCTGAAGAAAAAAGGTTTCAGCACCAACGTGGGTGACGAAGGTGGTTTTGCCCCCAACATCCAAAGCAACGAAGAAGCCATCGAAACCGTACTGGCTGCTATCGATGCTGCTGGCTACAAAGCCGGTTCGCAGATCGTAATTGCCATGGACGCTGCCAACAGCGAGCTTTGGGATGCTAAAAAGAAGAAATACGTATTCCATAAAAGCAGCGGCAAAGCCGTAAGCAGCGACGAGCTGGTAAAATTCTGGGAAAGCTGGGTAAAACAATATCCCATTGCGAGCATAGAAGATGGTATGGCTGAAGACGACTGGAAAGGATGGGCTGCACTGACCCAGGCAGTAGGCGATAAATGCCAGCTGGTGGGTGATGACCTGTTTGTAACCAATGTAACGCGCCTGCAGCAGGGTATCGACAAAAGCATTGCCAACGGACTGCTGGTTAAAGTAAACCAGATCGGTACCATCACAGAAACCATCAATGCCGTAACCCTGGCTCAGCACAACGGGTACAATACCATTATGAGCCACAGAAGCGGTGAAACAGAAGATACCACCATCGCCGACCTGGCCGTAGCCCTGAACTGCGGACAGATCAAGACCGGTTCTGCAAGCCGTACCGACCGGATCGCAAAATACAACCAGCTGATCCGTATCGAAGAACAATTGGGCGAAAGCGCGGTTTATCCGAAAGGAACCATTAAATTTGGTAAGAAATAATTATTCGATCATCGCTCGTGCTGCTATCGGCTTCGTTGTATCGCGCATTTGTACTCCGGTACATACATCGGCAAAAGCTCCAATAGCACATTAGCAAATCGGCACATCAGGCATGGAAACATTTGTTGATTTTGTCCCCGAAAAGGAGCCCGTGCAGGAAACGGACCCGCAGAAGCCGCGTAAAGCACTCAGCAAAATTTCTCGGTTCCTGACCAATAAGTTTTTCCTGGCTACCATTGGTTTTTTAACGATCATGTTGTTCCTGGATAAGAACGACCTGTTTTCCATCGTAGAGCGCCGTAAGGAGCTGAATGACCTGGAGCTGAGCAAAGATCATTATAACAAAGAGCTGATCGAGCTGCACAAGATCAAAAATGACCTTGAAACGGATCCGGCCACTATCGAAAAGCTGGCCCGGGAAAAATACCTGATGAAACGGAACAATGAGGATATTTTTCTGACAGAAGATCAGACCAAATTAAAACAGGCTGAATAATTTTTCAGACTTTATACAAACACCCGGGGCCTGCGCTTCGGGTGTTTTTTTATGAGGGTAAGCTACTTGGGTGACAGCCGGGACCGGGGCGACATATAGTTTTTGAAGAACAGGATTACAATTGCTTCCATCATACCTGCGCCTGCCCGTCACCCAAGTCTCCACCATCCCAATACCCTCCTCACCATTTTTGGCTACCTGTAATCCTCACCCATTTTGTAACTTTATTTACAGGCCGTGTGTTTCCTGCTTGTATGTGTACCAGTGCTTTGCCACCCTTTTTAACAGCTTCCAAAATTACCCGCATGAATAATCTCGTTTTCCTGCTTGCCGCATTGCTCTTTACTGCCGGCTGCAAAGAGCGCCGTAAAAAAGCAGACACTGCCAACGTACCGGAAAAGGAAACGATCGGGTGCGCGCCGGCCACAACAGACAAGGCCTGGTATACGGCAGGTACCAAAGCACCTTTGTTTAAAGGACTGCACGGTATTCAGTTTAAAATCTCTACCTCCAGCAAAGAAGCCCAGGACTACTTCAACCAGGGTATGATGCTGGCTTACGGGTTCAACCATGCAGAGGCGGCCCGGTCGTTTTTTGAAGCCACACGGCTCGACTCCAATTGTGCCATGGCCTATTGGGGACTTGCCTATGTATTGGGGCCTAATTATAATGCAGGCATGGAGGAGGACAATTACCAGCGGGCATGGCAGGCTGTTCAAAAAGCGCTTTCCCTGGCCGCCAGCGGTACATCAAAAGAAAAAGCCCTGATCCAGGCTCTGAGCCAGCGGTACACGGAGCAGGCACCCAAAAGCCGGGGCCACCTCGATAGTGCTTTTGCCAGGGCGATGAAAACGGTATATGATGCCTACCCGACAGATCCGGATGTGAGCGCGCTCTATGCTGAGTCATTGATGGACCTGCACCCCTGGGACCTGTATGATAAAAAAACAAAAGCACCCAAGCCCTGGACCCCTGAAATTGTAGCCATACTCGAAAAACTGATCCGGCAATACCCCAAACATCCCGGCGCACCACATTTCTATATCCACGCCGTGGAAGCGTCCAAAACGCCTGAAAGGGGATTGGCCAGCGCACAGCTGCTGATGCAGCTGGTGCCCGCCTCCGGACATTTATTGCATATGCCCTCCCATATCTACATCTGGACCGGGGATTATCACCTGGGTTCGCTTGCCAATCTGAATGCCATCAAAGCAGACAGCATTTATGTAACCGCATGTCATGCCCAGGGCGCCTATCCTCTTGCCTATTATCTGCACAATTACCACTACCTGGCAGCCACGGCTACCTTCGAAGGCAATGCGAAGCTTGCATGGATGGCCGCTAAACAGGTGCAGGAAAAAACAGCAAGAGACGTGATGACGCAGCCCGGATGGAGCACCCTGCAACACTATTATGCGATCCCTTATTTCGTAGCCGTAAAATTTTCGCTATGGGATAGCATCCTGGCAATGAAACAGGAGCGAAAGGATCTTATTTATCCCCGCGCCATACAGCATTATGCAAAGGGGATGGCCCTGCTGGGAAAAAAGGATATTACCGGGGCACAAAAAGAACTGGCACAGCTAAATGAACTGGCAGCCGACACGGTATTAAAAGAAATGACCATCTGGAACATCAACAGCATGAATGACATTGTACAAATTGCGGTGCAGATACTTACAGCAGAAATTTGCCGGGATAAAAAGGAGTACGATAATGCCATTGCCGCCTTTAACAAGGCTGTTGCTATTGAAGACAACCTGAATTATAACGAACCTCCGGATTGGTTCTTTTCTGTACGGCATCACCTGGGTGTAACGCTGCTGCAGGCCGGAAAATTCAGCCAGGCAGAAAAAATATACCGAGAAGACCTGGAAACCTGGAAAGAGAACGGCTGGGCCCTGGCCGGACTGCAGCAGGCATTGCAAAAACAGGGAAAGGAGCCGGAAGCTGCGCTTACAGGTAAACGGCTGGCAAAGGCCTGGCAGTATGCAGACACCGATCCCGCTTCAACATTTTAGCCCCTGAGAGGTCTGTCTTTCGCATTGCCGCTTTTCACAAAACGAATACATCATTCTTTGATAACAGATAACGCAGATTGATGCGTGGAAAAGCAGTCGGTACAACGCGGCTTATCTGCAGCGATCTGACCCAAAAAACACCGCGTTACCATTGGTACATCCGCTTTGATGTTCAAGATAGATCCGGATTATAAAAAACCCTGTATATTTATCATCCGGCAGCAGCGGAAGACCTTCCGGAACCCTCATATGAACATCAGCTCAATAGCCCCATCCGGCGAATGGAAAAAATTCAGCCATCTTTTCCGGCGAGAGGAAGTGCCTGCAAAAAAAATACTGTTACGGGAAGGGCAGGTTTCCAAAACTGCTTATTTCATCGAAAAAGGTTGCCTCCGGATCTGGTTCAACAACAACGGCAAAGACATCACCTTCCAGTTCTTTTTTGAAGGCGAAGGCGTTTCCTCTGTCGAAAGTTTCCGCACCCATCAACCCAGCCTCTTCAACCTGGAAAGCATTGAGCCCTGTATCGTACACCAAATTTCCAGGGAAGATTTTGAATCGATCCTGGACCAGTCCCCTGCCATAAAAAAAGAGATTGAATCCCATATGGTACAGCGGTTGATCTTTTATCAAAAGCTCTTCCTCTCCCGTATTAAAAACAGTCCGCAGGAGCGCTATCAGGAACTGCTGGAACAGCGCCCGGATATATTGCAGCGGGTTCCGCAACACTACATCGCGTCCTACCTGGGCATCACGCCTGTTTCCCTCAGCCGGATCCGCAACCGTCGCTGATTTCTTTACAATTGTTATCGTTTGGCTCCTCTCCGGCATGTCATCTTTGTGGGGTAATTAAACAAGCTTAACATGAAAGTAGTCATCGTTTTTAATCACCCTTACGAGGGCAGCTATTGCAACGCCATTTTAAATACGGTAACGGCCGGGCTTAAAACAGCACAACACGAAGTAGACCTCATACACCTCGATAAGGAAGGCTTTAACCCGGTGATGACACCGGCAGATCTGTTAGCCTTCAAAAACCGGCAGGCTGTGGACCCCAAGGTGATTGAGTACAAACAGCGGCTGGATGCCGCCGATCACCTCATCTTTATTTTTCCTATCTGGTGGGAGCTGATGCCCGCTCTCACCAAGGGCTTTATTGATAAGGTGATCTTTCCGGGCGTGGCCTATGATTACACCCGCGGCGGATATGGAATGATCCCGCTTTTTAAAAAGATCCGGAGCATTACAGTGATCACCACAATGAACACACCGGGCTTTTTATACCGGTTGGTCTTTGGCAACGCCATCCGGAAAGCCGTCATTACCGGCACCTTCTGGAAAATGGGATATAAGAACAGGAAATGGATCAATCTCTCCGGTGTTAAACAGGCGTCTGAAAAGAAGCGGATCAAATGGCTCCGGGATCTTGAGAACCGGTACACGCAACTCCGGTAAACACCCTGCCACAACGGCTGCGGCTGTACAAACCCGGGTCCGCCACCTTCTTCTTACACGGAGGCTTTTGATCGTTGATGACCACCCTGTTCCTTTGTGGTGTAAAAGAAAACAGGTGTTGCCACTGCTACTTTATTAACTTTACAGCAATCAATATACGCCCATGATTTTCAGATATCGCCATCCTCTGAGCGCTTCTTCACCAAGCCGATTAAACCTCAAAACGCGCTTTATGAAGTTCCTGTGCATGCTGCCTGTATTGTTTTTCCTAGTTGGCTGTTCGGCGGGTATAATCAGCACAGACTCTGGTCTGCAATACAAGATATTGCAGCGGGGTGCCGGGAAAAAAGCAGCGGCC
>Ga0222424_100593_pt1 | contig 16129 bp, 15 predicted proteins | sample 2B2ome_FD_182468 | JGI IMG/M metagenome (GOLD analysis project Ga0222424, IMG submission 182468) | Enriched microbial communities from leaf-cutter ant dump, University of Wisconsin, Madison, United States - 2B200A (version 2) | ecosystem: Environmental > Terrestrial > Nest > Insects nest > Nest... | reverse complement strand
TGGCGGTGCAGCGCAGGGGCAGGGCGGGTGGTCCGCCGGCGACCCAGTCGATGTGGCTGGCGACCAGCGCCCGGCTCATCATGCGCGGATGCCCGTGGCCCTGGCCGACCACCAGCACATTGCGCGCGAGGTCCTTGCCGACCACGTACCAGGGCGCCTCCTCGGCGTCGCGCAGGCCGCCTATGCCTATGCCCTGGCGCTGCCCCAGCGTGTAGTACATCAGCCCCTCGTGCTCGCCGATGACCTCGCCGGCGTCGGTCTCGATGCGGCCCGGCCGGGCGGGCAGGTACTGCTTCAGGAAGTCGCGGAAGCGCCGCTCGCCGATGAAGCAGATGCCGGTGGAGTCGCGCTTGGCCGCGGTGGCCAGGCCCAGCTCGCCGGCGATGCGCCGCACCTCGGGTTTCTCCAGCCCGCCGACCGGGAACAGCGTGCGCGCGATCTGCGTGCCGGCCACCGCGTGCAGGAAGTAGCTCTGGTCCTTGTTGGCGTCCAGCCCGCGCAGCAGCGGCGCCACGCCATGGGCGTCGGCTTCGCCGCGGCGGGTGTAGTGGCCGGTGGCGATGAAGTCCGCGCCCAGCGTCAGCGCGTAGTCGAGGAAGGCGCGGAACTTGATTTCCTTGTTGCAGAGGATGTCCGGGTTGGGCGTGCGCCCGGCCTGGTACTCGTGCAGGAAGTGCTCGAACACGCGGTCCCAGTATTCGGCGGCGAAATTGGCCTGGTGCAGGCGTATGCCGATGCGGTCGCAGACCGCCTGGGCGTCGGCCAGGTCCTGCCGGGCCGTGCAGTACTCGGTGCCGTCGTCCTCTTCCCAGTTCTTCATGAACAGGCCCTCGACCGCGTAGCCCTGCTGCAGGAGCAGCCAGGCGGACACGGACGAGTCGACGCCGCCGGACATGCCGACGATGACCTTGCGGCCCTGGGATGCGGTTGCGGTGGTGGTCATGGGCTGGCGTTGCGCGCGGCATTTCCGGAAACTAGGCGGCAATGCTAGCAAGGAAACCCGTGCCATGGCACTGACCCATCTCGACAGCCGGGGCGCCGCCCGCATGGTCGATGTCGGCGACAAGCCCGATACCGCCCGCGAGGCGACGGCGACGGCGGCCATCCGCATGCGGCCGGAGACGCTGGCGCTGATCCAGGATGGCGGACACCCCAAGGGCGATGTGCTGGCGGTCGCCCGCGTCGCCGGCATCCAGGCCGCCAAGCGCACCTGGGAGCTGATCCCGCTCTGCCATCCGCTCATGCTCACCGGCGTCCGGGTCGAGCTGGCGCCGGACGCCGAGCTGCCGGGCGTGCGCATCAGCGCGCGCTGCCGCGTGCAGGGACCGACCGGTGTCGAGATGGAGGCGCTGACGGCGGCCTCGGTGGCGGCGCTCACCCTCTATGACATGTGCAAGGCCGTCGACCGCGGCATGGTGATCGAGCAGGTGCGGCTGGAGGAGAAGTCCGGCGGCGCCAGCGGTCACTGGCTGCGCGGGGAGGCTGCGACATGAACACGCTGGTCACGCTGCGCTATTTCGCCCGTTTCCGCGAGCGCCTGGGCCGCGACGAGGAGGTCATCGCGCTCAGCGAGGACATGCACAGCCTGCGGGCGCTGCGCCGTCTGCTGGCCGGGCGCGGCCCCGAATGGGCCGAGCTGCTCGGGCCGGACGCCACCCGCCTGATGGTGGCGGTCAACCAGGAGCTGTTCGATCCGGCGCAGGAGGTCCTGCTGCAGCCGGGTGACGAGATCGCCTTCTTCCCGCCGGTCACCGGTGGCTGAGTGATGGCGGCCGTGCGCTTCCGGGTCCGCGTGCAGCATGAGCTGCTGTCGCCGCACAGCGATCTGCAGGCGGACTGGGCGGCCCTGCCGGGCGTGGGCGCCACGGTCAGCTTCACCGGCCAGGTACGTGTCGCGGATGGCGGCGGCGCTGCTGTCGAGGCGCTGGAGCTGGAGCATTACCCCGGCATGAGCGAGCGCATGCTGACGGCGCTGCTGGACGAGGCGGCGGCGCGCTGGTCGCTGCAGGCCGGCGAGATCGCGCACCGCGTCGGCCGCATCGGGGCGGGCGAGACCATCGTCCGTGTCAGCGTGGCGTCCGCCCATCGCCGCGCGGCGTTCGAGGCGGCCGAGTGGCTGATGGACGCCCTGAAGACGCGGGCGCCGTTCTGGAAGCGCGAGTGGGTGGGCGGTCGTCCGGCCTGGGTGGACGAGAAGGCGTCCGATGCCGAGGCGGCGGCGCGCTGGCGTTTCGACGACCCGTCTCGCTGACGGCATCCTCCCGGGTGGCGCGCACCGGGCCGAGCACGGCCTCGGCCTCGGCCCGGGGCACCTCGCGCCAGGCGCCGCCAGCCAGACCATCCAGTCGCCAGGGGCCGATGGCGACGCGGATCAGGCGCAGCGTCGGCAGGCCGACGGCGGCGGTCATGCGCCGCACCTGGCGGTTGCGGCCCTCATCCAGCACGATCTCCAGCCAGTCGGTCGGTATCTGCGCGCGATAGCGCACGGGCGGCACGCGCTCGCCCACATCCGGCGCCGCGTCCAGATGGCGCACGCTCACCGCCCGCGCCGCACCATCATTGAGCATCACGCCCGCGCGCAGGCGCGCCAGCGCCTCTTCGTCGGCCACGCCCTCCACCTGCACCCAGTAGGTCTTGCGCAGCTTGTGGCGGGGATGCGCCACGCGCGCCTGCCAGGGACCGTGGCTGGTGAGCAGCAGCAGGCCTTCCGAGTCGAAATCCAGCCGGCCGGCGGGATACAGGCCCGAAAATTGCTTCCCGTCGCCGTTCCCGGCGGCCCCGAGGACATCCGCCAGCGTCGTCTTGCCCTCGTGGGGACTGAACTGGCACAGCACACGGAAGGGTTTGTGCAGGAGCACGAGACGCGCCTCTCCCGGCGACCGGTCGGCGCTCGACTTTGGTCGGGAGTCGGGCTTGAAAGGCGCTTTCTTGTACATGGGGTGCCTTGGGAGTGACATGTCGGGTGAGTATACTCGGGCCCGCAAAAACGCATCATCGATCGCAGTCCACAAGGCGCTACCCGCGCCGTCCAACCCTACGGAGTACCTGCAGAATGGGTTACCAGAAGATCACGGTGCCGGCGGATGGTGACAAAATCACCGTCAATGCCGACCTCTCACTCAACGTCCCCAACTTCCCCATCATTCCCTACATCGAAGGGGACGGCATCGGCGTCGACATCTCGCCGGTCATGCTCAAGGTGGTGGACGCCGCGGTCAGCAAGGCCTACGGCTCCAAGCGCGCGATCTCGTGGATGGAAATCTACTGCGGCGAGAAGGCCACCCGGGTCTACGGGCCGGATGTGTGGATGCCGGAGGAGACCTTCGAGGCGCTGCGCGAGTACGTGGTCTCCATCAAGGGCCCGCTGACCACGCCGGTCGGTGGCGGCATCCGCTCCCTCAACGTGGCCCTGCGCCAGGAACTGGACCTCTACGTCTGCGTGCGTCCGGTGCGCTGGTTCCCCGGCGTGCCCAGCCCGGTCTCGCACCCGGAGCTGACCGACATGACCATCTTTCGCGAGAACTCGGAAGACATCTACGCCGGCATCGAGTGGAAGGCCGACAGCCCCGAGGCGATCAAGGTCATCAAGTTCCTGCGCGAGGAAATGGGCGTCAAGAAGATCCGCTTCCCCGAAGGCTGCGGCATCGGCATCAAGCCGGTCTCGAAGGAGGGCACGCAGCGCCTGGTGCGCAAGGCCATCCAGTTCGCCATCGACAACGACAAGCCCAGCGTGACCCTCGTGCACAAGGGCAACATCATGAAATTCACCGAGGGCGCCTTCAAGGACTGGGGCTACGAGCTGGCGGCGGAGCGCTTCGGCGGCCAGCTGATCGACGGCGGCCCGTGGATGAAGATCCGCAACCCCAGGACCGGCAAGGACATCATCATGAAGGATGTCATCGCCGACGCCTTCCTGCAGCAGATCCTCATGCGTCCGGCCGAGTACTCGGTGATCGCCACGCTGAACCTGAACGGCGACTACATCTCCGACGCGCTGGCCGCGGAAGTCGGCGGCATCGGCATCGCGCCGGGCGCCAACCTGGGCGGTTCGGTGGCCATGTTCGAGGCCACCCACGGCACCGCGCCCAAGTACGCCGGCCAGGACAAGGTCAATCCGGGCTCCATCATCCTCTCCGCCGAGATGATGCTGCGCCACATGGGCTGGGGCGAGGCCGCCGACCTGATCATCCAGGGCGTGGAGCGGGCGATTGCCGCGAAGACGGTGACCTACGACTTCGAGCGCCTCATGCCGGATGCCACGCTGCTGCGCTGCTCCGAGTTCGGCGACGCCATCATCAGCCACATGTGAGATGTGGGCGGCCGGCGCGGCGCCGGCTGGCCGCAAGCGAACGCCCCGGCTCCTGACGGAGACCGGGGCGTTTTCATGTCGGCACGGGTCTTGCTGTAATCCGCTCAGGAGGCGGACGGGTGACGGAAATCCGTCAGGCCTGCCAGCGTGTCTGGTGGCGGTCGATGCGGTTGCCGTCCGCTTCGCGGTGGCCGTGCGCGTGTTCGCCGCCGGTCCTGCCCGCCGGTTCGCCGGTGACGGTGAGGTTGATGGCGTGGAAGCCGGTGGTGGCCGTGTGCAGATCGAAGCTGACCTGCTGCCCGGCGCGCAGGCTGCGGTAGCCTTCCATCTGGATGTAGCTGAAATGCACGAAAATGTCGTCACCGCCGGTGTCGGGGCGTATGAAGCCGAATCCCTTGGCGTTGTTGAACCACTTCACGGTGCCTGTGGCCATGTTGCTGCTCCCGGATGCTGAGGCATCTCTTGTTGTCGCGCCGGTGCCGTGCGCGCCGGCGGCTTGCCGTCCCCATGATGATTCATGGCCTGTGCCAGTCAACGCCGACCGTCCGGCTTTCGCTTCTTTTCATCGGGCGCCGATTTATCGCGCGCGGCCAGGTGCTTCCCGATGCGGTTCTGGTAGAGTCAGGGACATGTACACAGTCATCTACAACGGTCCGGATCAGGTGCGTGACGGCGAGAGCCAGGCCCAGGGCACGGCGCTGGTCGAGGCGGTCAAGCCCGCGCTGAAAAAGCCGCGCCGCTATCAAGTTGTCATCCTCAATGACGATTACACCCCCATGGAGTTCGTCATCGAAGTCCTGGGGCGTTTCTTCAGCCTCGATGTCGAGCAGGCCACCCGGCTGATGCTGCAGGTGCATCACCAGGGCAGGGCGGCGGTCGGCAGCTATTCGCGCGATGTGGCGGAAACCAAGGCGGCCCTGGTGGTCGATTACGCACGGCAGCACGAGCATCCGCTGCTGTGCCAGGCAGAGCCGATGCCCTGAGCAGCGGCAAGGAGTGGCAGGCAATGTTGAGTCGTGAGCTGGAACTGACCCTCAATCTCGCGTTCCGCGATGCCCGTGGCAAGCGCCACGAGTTCATCACCGTGGAGCATCTGCTGCTGGCCCTGCTCGACAACGAGTCGGCCCTGGGCGCGCTGCGCGCTTGCGGCGCGGAAGTGCCGGCCCTGCGCCGCGAGCTGCAGACCTATGTCGATGACGCCACGCCGCTGCTGCCGGTGCCCGATGGCGGCCGCGAGACCCAGCCCACGCTGGGCTTCCAGCGCGTGCTGCAGCGCGCCGTCTTCCATGTCCAGTCCTCGGGCAAGCGCGAGGTCAGCGGCGCCAACGTGCTCGTGGCCATCTTCTCCGAGCAGGAGTCGCAGGCCGTGTTCCTGCTCAAGCAGCAGGGCATCAACCGCCTCGACGTGGTCAACTATCTCTCGCATGGCGGCGGTCAGCGCGAGGACGAGGGGGGCGACGGCGAGCAGCCGGATGTCGAGGCCGCGCCGGACGCCGTGCCCGACACCGCGCTGCACAACTACACCGTCAACCTCAACGAGATGGCGAAGAAGGGCCGCCTGGACCCGCTGGTCGGCCGCGAGCACGAGATCGAGCGCGCCATCCAGGTGCTCTGCCGCCGGCGCAAGAACAATCCGGTGCTGGTCGGCGAGCCGGGCGTCGGCAAGACCGCCATCGCCGAGGGCCTGGCCTGGCTGATCGTCGAGGGCAAGGTGCCCGAGGCCATCGCCAACGCCACGGTCTACTCGCTGGACATCGGCGCGCTGCTGGCCGGCACCAAGTACCGCGGCGATTTCGAGAAGCGCTTCAAGGCGCTGGTCGGCGAGCTGGCCGAGCAGCCGGGCGCGGTGCTGTTCATCGACGAGATCCACACCATCATCGGCGCCGGTTCGGCCGGCGGCGGCGTGCTCGATGTCTCCAACCTGCTCAAGCCGGCGCTCGCCAACGGCACGCTGAAGTGCATGGGATCAACGACTTACCAGGAATACCGCAACCTGTTCGAAAAGGATGGCGCGCTGTCGCGGCGCTTCCACAAGATCGACGTGGCCGAGCCCAGCGTGGACGAGACCTACCGCATCCTGCGCGGGCTCAAGTCGCGCTTCGAGGAGCATCACGGCGTGCGCTACGCCGACAAGGCGCTGCATGTGGCCGCCAGCCTGGCCGACCGCTACATCCACGAGCGCTACCTGCCCGACAAGGCCATCGACCTCATCGACGAGGCCGGTTCCTTCCAGCGCCTGCAGCCGCAGAGCCGGCGCAAGAAGGTCATCGGCGTGGCCGAGATCGAGGAGATGGTGGCCAAGGTCGCGCGCATTCCGGCCAAGGCCGTGTCGTCGAACGACAAGGAGTCGCTGCGCAACCTCGAGCGCGACCTGAAGATGACCGTGTTCGGCCAGGATCTGGCCATCGACGCGCTGGCGGCGGCGATCAAGCTGTCGCGCGCGGGCCTGAAGTCGCCGGAGAAGCCCATCGGATGCTTCCTCTTCGCCGGCCCCACCGGCGTCGGCAAGACCGAGGTCACCAAGCAGCTGGCGCGCAAGCTGGGCATCGAGCTGGTGCGCTTCGACATGTCCGAGTACATGGAGCGGCACACGGTCTCGCGCCTGATCGGCGCACCGCCGGGCTATGTCGGCTATGACCAGGGCGGGCTGCTGACCGAGGCCATCGTCAAGCATCCGCACTGCGTGCTGCTGCTGGACGAGATCGAGAAGGCGCATCCGGAGGTGTTCAACCTGCTGCTGCAGGTCATGGACCACGGCACGCTGACCGACAACAACGGCCGCAAGGCCGACTTCCGCCACGTCATCCTGGTCATGACCACCAATGCCGGGGCGGAGCAGGTCAGCCGCGCCAGCATCGGCTTCACCCAGCAGGACCACAGCACGGACGGCATGGAGATCGTCAAGAAGAGCTTCACGCCGGAGTTCCGCAACCGCCTGGACGGCATCATCCAGTTCGCCGCGCTGGATCCGCTGGTGATCGTCAGCGTGGTCGACAAGTTCCTGGTGGAGCTGCAGGCCCAGCTCGACGACAAGCATGTCCAGCTCGATGTCGATGCCGAGGCGCGCGCCTGGCTGGCCGAGAAGGGCTACGACCGGCTCATGGGCGCGCGGCCGATGGCGCGCGTCATCCAGGAGCAGCTCAAGAAGCCGCTGGCCGAGCTCATCCTGTTCGGCGCGCTGGCCGACAAGGGCGGGCGCGTGCATGTCACCGTCGCCGACGATCAGCTCCGGCTGGACGCCGAGCCGGTGGAGCGGCGCGAGCTGGAGAAGACCATCTGAGGGCCGGCGGGCGCTGACGGCCCGCCACAGGTGATCGCGGAGCCCGGTCCTGCGTCAGCGGGGCCGGGCTTTTTCATGTCTGCGGAGCGTGTTCCGGTGACATTGGCCCGGTGTTTGCTGTTCCGGATGAGCAAGCCGGCTTTTCCGCCCTGATCCTGATACCAGGGCCGCCGGCCTGGCCGTGCCGGGGCGGGGGCTGAGCCGTGTGCACGCATCTGGAGCATGATGGAGGCCGGAGTCATGGCTGCGAAGGGCCGCTTGCCCACCGCGTTGAACTTCCTGATCGCCGCCCGCCGCAGCGAGCTGGTGAGCCTGGAGCGTCTGGCCGAGACCTGCGAGCTGGTCATGCTGATCGGCAGCCTCGTGCACGCCCTGCAGCGTGAGCGGGGCTACAGCAACATCTATCTGGGCCGGACCGGCGAAGAAACCTTGCCCATCCTGCTCGGCTACAGCAGCGATGCCGGGCGCTGGCAGGCCGAGGTCTGCGGCTGGCTGGAACCGCTGCAGCACGAGGCCGGCGAGCGCATGCGCCTGTTCGACCGCGTCGCCTACGCCCTGCACGGCCTGGATGAGCTGACATCGCTGAGGCGGCGTGTCCGTGAACGCCAGGTCGATGATGTCGGCGCGACGGCGGCTTTCACGCGTCTGATCGGCATTCTGCTCAATGTGGTGTTCGAGGCCGCCGACACGGCCGCTGACCCTGAACTGGCGCGGATGCTGGTCGCGCTCTTCAACTTCATGCAGGGCAAGGAGCTGGCCGGGCAGGAGCGCGCGCTGGGCGTCCTGGCCCTGTCCGCCGGTTGCCTGAGCGAAGACCAGGCGACGCAGATGACGCGTCTGGTCGAGCACCAGCAGCGTTGTTTCGAGGCCTTCGAGCGTTACGCCGAGCCCGCGCACCTGAACCAGTGGCGGGCGCAGGCCGGCTTGCTGGCGCCAGTCGTGCGCCTGCGCGCGCTGGTGCGCGGCATCACCACGGCGCAGCGTGTCGATGCCAGTCTGGCCGAGACCTGGTTCATGGTCTGCACGCAGCGCATGGACGCCATGCGCGAGCTGGAGATGGCGCTGGCGCTGACCCTGCAGCAGCAGTGCCGGCAGCAGGTCGGGCGCGCCCGCAGTGTGCTGGAGAATCACCGCATGCTCGCGCGCCAGCTCGGCGAGCACGGGGCGCCGGCGGATCAGCCGCTGTGGTTCAGCGTGCGCGAGCATGTCATGGAGCTGCGCGAGAGCGAGGTGCCGGGTCAGGAGATGGATCGCGCCATCCTGTCCTTGCTGCAGACGCGCGAGCAGCGCCTGCAGCAGCTCTCCGACGAGCTGCGCGAAGCCCGTCAGAGTCTCGCCGAGCGCCGGCGCATAGAGCAGGCCAAGCAGATGCTGATGCAGTATCAGCAGCTGGGCGAGCAGGAGGCCTGGGACCGCATGCGCCGCGCCGCCATGGGGCGCCATCTGCGCCTGATCGATGTCGCGGAGCAGTTGCTGGCTTGCCGGCCCGACGGCGGCTGAGCGCGCTCAGCCGCGATTCCGGCTGGCGCCGCCTTCCTGCCCGATGCGCCCGCCGGCCGCGCAGGCCCGTGCCAGCACGCGGTTCTCCACGCCGGTCCTGCGCGCGATCACGTCGGCCCGGCGGCATTCGCGGGCGTCGACCGGATCGGCGCTGCTCCAGGCCGCGTAGAGCTGCTCGCTCTGGCGCGAGAGCTTGAGACCGTAACGGTCGCGGAAGTACAGATAGGTGCGGGCGACATCGCCGCGCGCATCGGCCCGGGGCATGAACACGCGGGCCTTGAAGTCGACACGGCTGCCGCAGGCCCCGTAGCCCTGGCCGGCATCCTCCGCGATCATGCCGTAGCGGAGGTTGCCGCGGTCGCCGTTGACCTCGCCGACCACGGGCAGCAGGTTGTAGGGGTCGCCCTCCATGGCGGAGAAGCCGGGGTCGTGCTGGCTGCAGTTGCCGCGTCCGCCTTCGCGCCAGCAGGCGCGCTGGCGGCCGAACTCCGAAGCGGGCACGACATGCTCCCACTCGATGCGTTCGCCGCGCTGCGCGTTGCGTCGCGGCGCGAAACCGCAGCTGGCCCAGTCCACTGTCCACTTCCGGCCTTCCGCGCGGATGTCGCAGCCGCAGTAGTAGTCCTTCTCGCCCGGCCCGTGCACCTCGCTCATCAGGAAACGCTTGGCCTCCCGGAAGGTCATGGCGGCCGGGTCGGACTGGCGGCCATCCTGGGCGTGCAGGGCGGTGGACATGATCAGCAGCAGGCAGGACGGCAGGCGGGAAATCACATGGGCTCCAGCAGGTGGGAAAGAGGCGCCGGGCGGGGTGTGCGTGCGGATGAGGACAGCCGGGCCGCGCCGGGAGGGCGGCATCATAGTCAGGGCGATGGCGCTGTAAAGGCGTGATCGCCGGAATTTCCGGCGATCAGCGGCTCATGGCCGCGCGGATGCTCGCGCCGTGTCCAGGATGCGGCGCGCGGCGCCGGTGTCGCGGTAACTGTAGCCAGGGGGCGGGTAGGCCACTGGTCGCGTCTTGCGGTCCTGCGCCGGGAAGACGATGACCAGCGGCGTGTAGCAGGGGCGGCCGGGCGCCTCGCCCAGCGGGGTGACCACATGCTGCCTGAGCAGCCAGTCCCTGAGCGGCTGTTCGAAGATGCGATGGCTGGAGCTGGAGATGGCGACGTATTCGATACCGCCATCCGCGCGGACATCGACCACCGTCGATACCCAGCCGTCAGTGCCGGGCTTGAGCGCGCGCGCCGCGTCCGGCCGTGGCGGCAGGTCGCGGGGTCTGCTGGTGAGCAGGCGATAGCCCGCGTCGCACCAGCCGGCGTGGCCGGGCTCGCCCAGCCGCGCCAGCTCACTGAGCGCCAGGCGGTCCAGCGCCTCGCCGCGCGCCGGCAGCGCGCGCAGCTGGCGGTAGGCGGCGATGGCTTCCTCGCGCCGTCCCAGGGCTTGCAGCAGGCTGGCGCGCTGCCAGGCCAGCCAGACGTGGTCGCGGTCCGGCCGCGCGTCGTCCGCGGGCAGCGCGTCCAGGGCGGCGAGAGCGGCTTCGTCCGCGCGTCGGCGCAACTCGGGCGTGACCGGCGGCTGTGCGGACGCGGTCGCGACGGGTGGCGACAGGTCCAGCGTCCGGATCAGGCGGGCGGAGGGCTCGGGCTCGGTGGTGCGTGTCTGCAGCCCGGCCTGGTCCTGCGCGCTCAGGTTGAGCACGGCGGCCGGTGCGGGGGCCGTCGCCGCCAGCAGCAGCGCGGCGGCGAGCCGGGACAGGGCCGGTGTCATGGCTGCAGCGTGCGGCGCCTGATGCCGATCTTGGCCATGATGCGCGTCGAGATTTCCTCGATGGACGCGTGCGTGGTCTGGATGTAGGGCACGCCTTCGCGGTTGAACATGGCTTCGACCGCGCGCACTTCCATCTGGCACTGGCCCAGCGAGGCGTAGGTGGAGTTGGCGCGGCGCTCGTTGCGGATGGCCGCCAGGCGCGTGGGGTCGATGGTCAGGCCGAACAGCTTGTGCTTGTGCTCGCGCAGGCAGGCGGGCAGGCGCAGGTCGTCGAAGTCATCCTCGGTGAGCGGATAGTTGGCGACATGCACGCCGAATTGCAGCGCCATGTAGAGCGAGGTCGGCGTCTTGCCCGAGCGCGACACGCCGACGAGGATGAGATCGGCCTTGTCGTAGTGTCGGGTGCGCGCGCCGTCGTCGTTGTCGAGCGCGAAATGCACGGCGTCGATGCGGTTGTTGTAGGTCTTGTTGTTGGCGATCGAGTGCGACTTGCCGACGGTGTTCACCGGCGCCGTGCACAGCTCTTCCTGGAGCTTGGCGACGAAGGTGTCGAAGACGTCCATCATGTAGCCGTTGGCGCGGCTGATGGTGGTGCGGATGTCCTGGTCGACGATGGTATCGATGATGACGGGGCGCACGCCGTCGACCTCGGCCGTGCGGTTGATTTCGCGGACGACCTGCTCGGCTTTCTCGACGGTGTCGATGTAGGGCAGGGTGGTTTCGTCGAACTCGATCTCCTCGAACTGGGCGAGCAGGCTGTGGCCCAGGGTCTCGGCGGTGATGCCGGTGCCGTCGGAGATGAAGAAAACAGAGCGCTTCATGGGGGTCGTCCGGGTTGCGTGTGGGCGGAAGGTCATGTGGCCGATGGATTGCCTTATCACCTGCATGAATGAGTGGCATTCATGTAGGGAATTCTGGCGGCAACCATCCGGTGTCCTGACGGGCGCGGATGCCTTCTGCATATCTATAAGAAAAACATGAGCTTGTCACCATGAATCGGCGTGCTTTCAGGGACTGGCGCAGGCTAGTACCTTGGTCGCGCTCCCGATGAGCGTCATCAGCATTTCACAGGGGCATGGAGTAGAATCCGGCCCAGCAGTCGCGACCGTGCGATCCACGGCGACGCTTCCTCACGACAAAGGAGCACCACACCTTGGCTAATCTCGTTATCAAGTTCCAGAACCTGGGCAAGCACGACGTCGAGATCGTCGGCGGCAAGAACGCCTCGCTCGGCGAAATGATCAGCAACCTTGCCAACGCCGGCGTGTCCGTGCCGGGCGGTTTCGCCACCACGGCCCAGGCCTACCGCGAGTTTCTGGAGCAGAGCGGTCTCAATCAGCGCATCAATGACATCCTCGACAAGCTGAACGTGGATGACGTGGTGGCGCTCGCCGAGGCCGGCCGCAAGATCCGCCAGTGGGTGGTCGACACGCCGCTGCTGCCGGCGCTGGAGCAGGAAGTGCGCGCCGCCTTCGACGAGCTGACCGGCGGCAACGAGAACATGGCGGTGGCCGTGCGCTCCTCCGCCACCGCCGAGGACCTGCCGGACGCCTCCTTCGCCGGCCAGCAGGAGACCTTCCTGAACATCCGCGGCTATGACAACGTGCTCATCGCCATCAAGGAAGTCTTCGCCTCGCTGTTCAACGACCGCGCCATCGCCTACCGCGTGCACCAGGGCTTCGAGCACAAGCTGGTCGCGCTGTCGGCGGGTGTCCAGCGCATGGTGCGCTCGGAAACCGGCGCTTCCGGCGTCATGTTCACGCTCGACACCGAATCCGGCTTCCGCGATGTCGTCTTCATCACCTCGTCCTACGGCCTGGGTGAAATGGTCGTGCAGGGCGCGGTCAATCCGGACGAGTTCTACGTCCACAAGAACACCCTGGTCGCCGGCCGCCCGGCCGTGCTGCGCCGCAACCTCGGCACCAAGGCGCAGAAGATGATCTACGCCAACAGCGGCGCCGCCGGCCGCTCCACGCAGATCGTCGAGGTCGACAAGGCCGAGCGCGCCAAGTTCTCCATCATCGACAGCGAGATCGAGGAACTGGCCAAGCAGGCGCTGATCATCGAGAAGCACTACGGCGCGCCCATGGACATCGAGTGGGCCAAGGACGGTGACGACGGCAAGCTCTATATCGTGCAGGCCCGTCCGGAGACCGTGAAGAGCCGCCAGAACGCCGGCACCATGGAGCGCTACCTGCTCAAGCAGAAGGGCAAGGTGCTCTGCGAAGGCCGTTCCATCGGCCAGCGCATCGGCTCCGGTGTCGTGCGCGTGGTGCGCTCGATCAAGGAAATGGAGAAGGTGCAGGATGGCGACGTGCTCGTCTCCGACATGACCGACCCGGACTGGGAGCCGGTCATGAAGCGCGCCAGCGCCATCATCACCAACCGTGGCGGTCGCACCTGCCACGCCGCCATCATCGCCCGCGAGCTGGGCGTGCCGGCCATCGTCGGCTGCGGCAACGCCACCGAGGTGCTGGCCGACGGCATGCCGGTCACGGCATCCTGCGCCGAGGGCGACACCGGCTTCATCTATGAGGGCCTGCTGGATTTCGAGATCCAGAAGAACACCATCGACTCCATGCCCAAGCTGCCGTTCAAGATCATGATGAACGTCGGCAACCCGGACCGCGCCTTCGATTTCGCCACGCTGCCCAACGAGGGCGTCGGCCTGGCGCGCCTGGAGTTCATCATCAACCGCATGATCGGCGTGCACCCGAAGGCGCTGCTCAACTACGACAGCCTGCCGCGCGACATCAAGCAGGCCGTGGACCAGCGCTGCGCCGGCTACGCCTCGCCGGTGGACTTCTACGTCGAGAAGCTGACCGAGGGCGTGGCCACCATCGCCGCCGCGTTCTGGCCGAAGAAGGTCATCGTGCGCATGTCGGACTTCAAGTCCAACGAGTACGCCAACCTGATCGGCGGCCGCCTGTACGAGCCGGAGGAAGAGAACCCGATGCTGGGCTTCCGTGGCGCCAGCCGCTACATCTCCGACAGCTTCCGTGACTGCTTCGATCTGGAAGTGCGCGCGCTGAAGAAGGTGCGCGACACCATGGGCCTGACCAACGTCGAGATCATGATTCCGTTCGTGCGCACGCCCACGGGCGCCGCCCGCGTCATCGAGCTGCTGGCGGAGAAGGGTCTGAAGCGCGGCGAGAACGGCCTGCGCATCATCATGATGTGCGAGCTGCCGACCAACGCCATCATGGCCGAGGAGTTCCTGCAGCACTTCGACGGCTTCTCCATCGGCTCCAACGACCTGACCCAGCTCACCCTGGGCCTGGACCGCGACTCGGGCATCGTCTCGCACCTGTTCGACGAGCGCGATCCGGCGGTGAAGTTCCTGCTCTCGCGCGCCATCCAGGCCTGCCGCAAGGCCGGCAAGTACATCGGCATCTGCGGCCAGGGGCCGTCGGACCACCCGGACCTGGCCAAGTGGCTGATGGACGAGGGCATAGACACCGTGTCGCTGAACCCGGACTCGGTGCTGGAGACCTGGTTCTTCCTGGCCGGCAAGCACGGCAAGTAAGCGCCGGGCGGACCATGGAAAAGGCGGGGAAACCCGCCTTTTTCGCATCCGCCATGTGTTCACGCGAAATATGACGGAGCTTCAGGATGGCGTTCCATGCCCTTGAAAGGCTGATGTTTCTTGAGGATGGCTACCGCCGCGAATTCGTCATCAACGGCATTCCGCTGCTGTTGCTGCAGGAAGACGGCCGGCCGCAGCTGATCCGCAACCAGTGCCCGCACCGGGGCCAGCCGCTGACGCGCGGCGAGGTCAGCAACGGCGCCATCCGCTGTCCCGGCCACGGCTGGTCGTTCAGCCTGGCGGATGGCCAGTGCCGCCTGCCGGGCCCCGGCCCCTGCCTGACCCGCTACGCGCTGGTCTATGAGGGCAACCAGATCGGTGTGGATATCTGAGCGCGACCGGCGGCTGCGGTCCGCAGGGTCTCAGTCGGCGATGACGGCGACCGCGGCCGGCGTTGTCGGGGCCAGGCCGCTGGTGAGCGGGGGGATGCTGTCGCGCGCGGACAGTCCGCTGGTGGCGCCACCCGCCTGCGCCTGCGGGGCGCCCGTGCCGGTCATGCCGCCGTCACCGCCATAGAGCCGGCTGAAGCGTCCGGTCACGCGCCGCACATAGTCCTGGGTTTCCGCGAAGGGCGGAATACCGCCGTACTTGTCCACGTTGCCCTCGCCGGCGTTGTAGGCCGCCAGCGCCTTGGACAGGTCGCCATAGCGGGTGAGCAGGTAACGCAGATGCCGGCTGCCGGCCTCGATGTTCTGCGCCGGATCCCAGACATTGTCGACCTTGTAGCGCGCGGCGGTGGCCGGCATGAGCTGCATCAGCCCCTGCGCGCCGGGACCGGAGCGGGCCCGGGGGTCGAAGCCGGACTCGGTGTGGATGACCGCCTTGACCAGCCCGAAATCGAGGTGGTGGCGGCTGGCGGCCTGGCGGATGATGTCGTCGAAGGCGTTGCGGTTGCGGCTGGCGCTGGGCTTCACGGCGGCTTCGCCATCGCCCCAGTTGCCGTAGCGGTGCACGTTGGTGTCCGGGTACCAGGTCACTTTCACCAGGCGGTGGTACTGGCGGGCGTCGCCGTGGAGCGGCTTGCGGGCGCCATCCACCTGGTTGGTCAGCAGGATGTTGCCGTCCTTGTCCTGGAACTTGTAGAGATTGCCGGCCGCCGACGCGAGCGGCCACGCCGACAGGCCGCACAGGCACAGCAGCAGGCTGGCCCGGCGCAACGGCAGCGCGCGCATCAGGGGAAAAGACGGCATTTCATGCCCTCCGGCAAGGTCGGCAAATTGTGGCAAAGGGGCCCGGCGCGGTAAAGTCGCGGACAGTCACGATCCAGGCCCGTGTCACAGGAGTCTTCCGCCATGCAGTCCACACCCAGGCAGCGCGTCATGATCGCCGGCGCCTCCGGCTTCATCGGGCAGCGTCTGCTGCGGCTGCTGCTCGCCGACACGCGCATCGCCGAGGTGCACGCCTTCGTGCGCCGGCCCCTGCCGGACACGCTGACGGCATCCGCCCCGGCCCGCCTGGTGCAGCATGTGCAGGACCTTGGCGCGCTGGACCAGCTCGCGCCCGATTTCAGCGCCGATGCCGCGTTCAACTGCCTGGGCACGACGATCAAGGTCGCCGGCAGCCAGGATGCCTTCCGCGCCGTCGACCAGGACGCGGTGCTGGCCTTCGCCCGCCTGGCCCGCCGCGCCGGTGTCCGCCATTTCCTCAGTGTCAGCGCCATAGGCGCCAGCCCGCGTTCGGGCAATTTCTA
>Ga0222424_100589_pt1 | contig 16415 bp, 17 predicted proteins | sample 2B2ome_FD_182468 | JGI IMG/M metagenome (GOLD analysis project Ga0222424, IMG submission 182468) | Enriched microbial communities from leaf-cutter ant dump, University of Wisconsin, Madison, United States - 2B200A (version 2) | ecosystem: Environmental > Terrestrial > Nest > Insects nest > Nest... | reverse complement strand
AGGGCTATGTCGGCCGCACCATCGGCATCAAGGTGCGCTATGACGATTTCAGGACGGCGACCCGCGATCACACGGTGGAGGCGCATGTCGGCGATGCCGCTGCCATCCGCGCCCTGGCCGGGCAGTGCCTGAAGCGGGTGCCGCTGGAGCGCCGCCTGCGCCTGCTCGGCGTGCGCGTGGGCTCGCTGATGCGCCGGGATGATCCGGCGCTCGCGGCCGCCGGCCCGGGCGCCGCGCAGGTCATGCAGGCCCGCCTGTTCGATGACTGAGGCGGTGGTCAGCGCCGGATGCGGGCCAGCCCGGCCGGCAGCTGTTCGCTGATGACGTGGACGCTGTCGCGGTCATGGCGGGCGAAGCTGCCGCCCTCGATCTGCGGCAGGTTGGGCAGGCTGACGGCCCGGGGCGGGCGCGACAGGGCCTGCTGCCAGGACTCGCCAGGCCGGCGGTCATAGAAATAGCCCGTGGTCAGGGTACCGACATAAGCCCGGCTCAGGCTGTCGTCGAAGTCCATGGCGGTGACCCAGTCGTGACGCAGGCGGCTGCCGCGATAGCCCGGGCCGGCGCGGGGAATGTCGATGAGTCCCAGTGATTCCATGACGACGGGCTGTGGCTGATCCGCCCGCAGCGGGAAGCGGTAGAGCCGGGGCAGGGCATCGCGTTTGCTGATGACATAGGCCATGTCTTCGTCGCCATCCACGGCCAGCGCCTCGGCGTCACGCGCGCCATCCGGATAGACGACCTCGTAGCGGCGCAGCACGTCGACGCCGTGTGTGACGGGCCTGCCGGCGGGCAGCCGGCCCAGCGCGGGCTCGCGTATCAGGTAGAAGGCCAGGCTGTCGCGCAGGGCGAAGTTGTCGCCCATGTCGCCGATCAGCAGGCAGGGCTCGCCGTCATGCCGGAAGCTGGCGACATCCTCCCAGTCGATGTTGCCGAAGCGGTCGCCGCGCAGGACCAGCGTGACGGCGTGGTGGCCGCGCCGGGTGACGCCGTAGAGTTCGGCGCGGCCGCCGCTGTCATTGTGCGTCCACAGCAGGTCGTCGCGGCGCTGCGAGCGCGCCAGCCCGCTGGACTCGTCGAGCAGCGGGTCGTCGATGCGGACGATGGCGGTCGGCGGGTCGGCGGCGAGCATCCAGCCCGCCGGCAGCAGGGCCAGCGCCAGCCCCAGGCAGGACAGCAGCGGCGCGTGGCGGCGCCGGATGCGCGCGGGGCCGGGCGGCATGACGGGCGGCGTGCTCTCAGCCCGCGATGCGCTGGTGGAAGGCCTGCAGCGCGGCCTCCGCGGACGGCTCCAGCACCAGGCCCGCGCTGTTCAGCGTGCCGGCGAGCATCTGGTAGTGGCCGACCAGCAGCATGAATTCCAGCAGCTGCTTCTCGTCCAGCCGCGCGCTCAGCTCGGCCCAGGTCATGTCGCCGACATGATGCTGCCGGCAGAGTTCGTCGCAGGCCTGGATCATGACCTGCTCGTCGAGGTCGGTGAGGGCGGCGACGCTGCCGGTGAGCGCGACGATCTCGGCGTCGGTCACGCCGGCGCGCAGCGCCAGCTCGACATGCTGGCCCCATTCATAGCGGCTGCGGCAGTTCCAGGCCGTGCGCAGGATGAGCTTCTCGCGGTCGCGCGCGGGCAGGCGGCCGAAGGGCATCAGGCGCGAGGCGAAGTAGAGCCAGCCCCAGAACAGGCGGGGGTTGATGTGCAGCATGCTGAACACGTCCGGCACCTGCGCGCGACCGAACAGGCGCGAGGCCTGGGCCACGGTGCGGAAGAACAGGCCGCGCTCGGCGGGCGGCGGCGGCGCGATGCGCGGCGTGGCGGTGACGATCCAGCCGCCGTCGGGCTGCAGTTCGCGGGTGGTCATGACATGCTGCTCCCTGTTGTTGTTCTGGTATGTTATGGCGTCACTAGTCTGAGGTTCGTCGAAGCGGAGTGCAAACATGGCCATCAAGAGCCTGAAAGATCGCAAGTGCCTCATCACCGGCGCCGCCAGCGGCATAGGCCGCGCCGTCGCCGAGCAGGCCGCCGCCGAAGGAGCGGAGCTGTTCCTCACCGACCTCAGGGCGGAGTCGCTGGACGAGGTGGTCGCGGGCATCCGCGCGCGCGGCGGCCGGGTCGCGCTGGCGCGCGCCTTCGACATCACCAGCCTGGACGCGGTCAAGGCATTCGCCGACGACATCCACGCCACCAGCGGCAGCCTGGACGTGCTCATGAACATCGCCGGCATTTCGGCCTGGGGCACCATGGACAAGCTGGAGCATTCGCACTGGCGCAAGATCATCGAGGTCAACCTGATGGGGCCGGTCCATGTCATGGAGTGCTTCCTGCCCCCCATGATGGCGGCGGGCCGGGGTGGTCATCTGGTCAACGTGTCCTCGGCGGCCGGCCTGTTTGGCCTGCCCTGGCACGCCGCCTACAGCGCCAGCAAGTTCGGCCTGCGCGGCATCTCCGAGGTGCTGCGCTTCGATCTCCAGCGCCACAACATCGGCGTCAGCCTGGTCTGTCCGGGCGCGGTCAACACGCCGCTGGTGGGCACGGTCGAGATCGTCGGCGTCGACCGCGGCAATCCCAAGGTGGCGGCCATGGTGCGCCGCTTCCAGCGTCACGCGGTCACGCCCGAAAAAGCGGCGGCGGCCATCATCACGGGCATCAAGCGCGGCAGCTACATGGTCTTCACCTCGCCCGACATCCGCGTCGGCTACTGGTTCCAGCAGAAGTTCTCCTGGCCCTACGAGGTCGCCATGAGCCTGCTCAACCGCCAGGTCAGCCGGCTGGCCGACAAGCTCGGCGGCTGACCGTCACCGGCGCCAAGGAATATCCATGCAGCAATCCATCGCCGTCATCGGCAGCGGCATGGCGGGTCTCGCCGCCGCGCGCATCTGCCACGACGCCGGGCACCGCGTCACCATCTTCGAGGCCCAGTCGCAGCGCGGCATGGACGCCCACAGCATCCGCCTCCACGGCGGCCTGATCGACGTGCCGCTGCGGGTCATGAGCCCGCTGGCCTGGCGCAGCGTGCTGGCGCTGGCGGAGCAGGTCGGCGTCGGCACCTTCAAGGTCGACACCTACACCTCCTGCAGCTGGCTGGATCAGCAGACCTGGTTCCGCAGCAGCCGCATGCTGCTGACGCGCTGGCCGCTGGTCGGCTCCTGGCGCTACCTCAACGGCCGCACGCTGCGCATCGCGCGCGGGCTGGCCCAGCTGCGCCTGGCCACTTTCCGTCTGCGGCGTGCCCAGGACCACCAGATCACGCTGGCCGGCTTCCTCGCCGCGCATCCGTTCGACCCGCTGTTCTGGCGCGGGCTGGTGCTGCCGGTGCTGACCACCATCTGCACCTGCCGCGAGGAGCATCTGCTGGCCTGGCCGGCGCTGGACCTGCTCGCGCTGCTGGAGAAGATACTGCACGGCAAGACCCTGCTGCGCCTGCAGGGCGGCACGCCGGCGCTGGTCGACGGCCTCGCGCGCGGCCTCGACTTCGTCAGCGGCAGCCCGGTCATCCGTGTGCACGAGGACGAGTCCGGCGCGCATGTCGCCAACCAGCGCGGCGAGGGCGGATGCTTCGACCGCGTCATCGTCGCCACCCAGGCCAACCAGCTCGGCTTCCTCGACGGCGGCCAGTACGCGCGCGAGATGGCGGCGCTCAAGGCCATACGCTTCGATCACGGCGAACTGGTGGTGCACAGCGACACGCGTTTCCTGCCGGCCCGCCGCGAGGACTGGACGGCGCTCAACTACCTCATGCGCGAGGACCTGGGCGAGGCCATGTTCACGGTCTGGGTCAACGCCGTCGAGCCCAGCCTGGCCGGCGCGCCGCCGGTGCTGCAGACCTGGAATCCGCTGTTTCCGCCCGACCCGGACAAGGTCATCGCCCGCGTGCCGCTGGCGCGCGCGGTCGTCCACGGCGGCACCCGCCAGGCTCAGGATGAGCTGGCGGTGCTGCACGCCGAGCCCGGCCGGCGCGTGTTCTTCTGCGGCTCCTGGGCCTGCCAGGGCGTGCCGCTGCTGGAGTCGGCGGTGCGCTCGGCCATGGCCGTGGCCGGCCATCTCGGCCTGCCCGTGACCTTCGCGGCGGCCTGAGCGCCGTGGCCGGGACGGCGAAGGAGGGCAGGGCGGGCGCCGGCTTCGCCATCGCCAGCGATCTGCTGGCCGACGAGGGCGCCGGCGGCTGGGCCAATCTTGGCTGCTGGCCGGCCCCGGCGCCGGCCGCCATGGACTATGCCGGCGCCTGCCGCGCGCTGGCGCTGCGTGTCGGCGAGGCCGCCGGGCTGTCGCCGGATGACCGGGTGCTGGACGCGGGCTGCGGCCCCGGCGCCAGCCTGCGGCTCTGGCCAGAGGCCTTCGGCGTGCGCGCGGTCACGGCGCTGGAGCGTCAGCCGGCCTGCGTGGAGGCCATCCGGCGTGATCCGCCGCCCGGCCTGGTCGCCTGTCACGCCGGCCGCTTCGATCATCTGCCGCCACCGGCCGGCCTGCCGCCCGCCGGCTTCGACGCCATGGTCTGTGTCGATGCCGCCTACCATGCCGCGTCGCTGTCGGCTTTCGCCGCCTTCGCCGCCACCGTCCTGCGTCCGGGCGGGCGGCTGGCCTTCTCCACGCTGACCCTGTCGCCAGCCGGCGACCGGGCCGCCGGCTGGCGTCTGCGCCGCCTGCGCGTCCTGCTCGCGCTGGCCGGCGTGCCTGCGGCGAGCCTGCGCGGCGAGAGCGCGCTGGGCGCCGAGCTCGTGAACGCCGGCTTAACCGGGGTCGCGCTGACGCATCTGGATGCCGAGGTGCTGGCCGGCTTCGCCGATTTCGTCGCCCGCCGCGCGCCCGCGCTGAGCCGGACCGCGCGGCTGTCGCCGGGCTGGCGCAAGATCGCGCTGACGGCGCGGCTCTGCCGCCATCTGCAGGAGGGAGGGCTGGTGCGTTACAGCCTGGTCAGCGCCCGCCGCGCGGGGTGAGCGCCGGTCAACACAAACACCATGATCTGTTACGCAACTCGCCTCCACATTCCCGCGTGGTCTGGCTAACTTGCGGAATCATGGACAAGAACTGGCTCATCCTCTGCGGACTCCTCGTGCTCCTCGCTTATGTGCTGGGGCAGGTGCAGGGCGCGCGCCGCGGGCGCCGGCAGGAAACGCTGAAGCGCGCCGACATCGCCGCCACTGCGCTGGACTACATGCGTGCCGCCAACCTGCCGGCACCGGCCTCGCAAAAGCTGTTCAACTACCTGCTCACCGGCACCGCGCCGGAGCACGCGCCATCACGCCAGGAGCGCACGCCGCCCACGCTGGGCTCGCCGGAGTAGCGGCAGGCCGGGCTGCTCCGGCGGTGCTTATGCGCTGCGCCGATATGCTCTTCAGTATTCCTTGAGATTGTTTGCGCCGACTTGTCGTAAAATGCGCCGCCATCCGCGCTGCGGGCCCGTTTTGCCATGTACGAGGAAAGTCATGTCGGCGTTCAATGAAGAGAAGGTGCTGTCGGTCCACCACTGGAACGACACGCTGTTCAGTTTCACCACCACCCGTGATCCCAGCCTGCGCTTCAAGACCGGCCAGTTCGTCATGATCGGCCTGCAGGTCAACGGCAAGCCGCTGATGCGCGCCTACTCGGTGGTCAGCGCCCATTACGCCGATCACCTCGAGTTCTACAGCATTAAGGTCCAGGACGGTCCGCTGACCTCGCGCCTGCAGCATCTCCAGGTCGGCGACACCCTGCTGGTCTCGCGCAAGCCCACCGGCTCGCTGATCATCGACAACCTCAAGTCGGGCAAGAACCTCTACCTGCTCTCCACCGGCACCGGCCTGGCGCCGTTCATGAGCGTGATCCGCGACCCCGAGTTCTACGAGGCCTACGACAAGATCATCCTCACCCACGGCGTGCGCTGGAAGAGCGAGCTGGGCTACTTCGAGCACATCACCGAGGACATGCCGGACGACGAGCACTTCGGCGAGCTGGTGCGCGACAAGCTGATCTACTACCCGACGGTGACGCGCGAGGAGTTCGAGAAGCAGGGCCGCCTGACCGACCTGATCAGGTCCGGCAAGCTGTTCGAGGACATCGGCCTGCCGCCGTTCACGCCCGAGAACGACCGCGTGATGATCTGCGGCAGCCCGAGCATGCTCAAGGACCTGGTCGAGATCCTGGAGGAGCGCGGCTTCGTCGAAGGCACCAGCCACGCGCCGGGCGACTACGTCATCGAACGCGCCTTCGTCGAGAAGTGAGGCCATGACCGGCGACCAGGCTGTCAGGCATCTGGTCGCCGCCGATCCGGCCTGGTTGGTGCTGATCGACCGGGTCGGCCCCTGCGGCCTGAGCCATGAGAGCGGGCGCACGCCCTACGAAGCGCTGATGCGCGCCATCGCCTACCAGCAGATCCACGGTCGCGCCGCCGAAGCCATCCTCGGTCGTTTCCTCGCGCATTTCGCCCAGGCCGGCGAGTCCGGCTTTCCCTCGCCGCGGGCCGTGCTCGCCGCCGACCCGGAAGTGCTGCGCGCCTGCGGCTTCTCCGCGCGCAAGGTCCTGACCCTGCGCGGCATCGCCGAGGGCTCGGTCCGTGGCCTGGTGCCGGGGCTGGACGAGGCGGCGGCGCTGAGCGACGACGAGCTGGTCGCGCGCCTGGTCACGCTGTCCGGCGTCGGTCGCTGGACCGTCGAGATGCTGCTGATCTTCACGCTCGGGCGGCCGGATGTGCTGCCGGTCGATGACTTCGGCGTGCGCGAAGGCTGGCGCGTGCTCAAGGGCCTGGATGAGCAGCCGAAGCCGCGGGCGCTGGCCGCCGTCGGCCAGGACTGGCGTCCGTACCGGTCGACCGCGGCCTGGTATCTCTGGCGCGCCGCCGACCTCGCCCGCGCGGGCTGGCGTCCGACAGCCGCCTGAGGGCGGGCCGATTCGGGTTAGAATCAGGCGACATCCATTGCCGGGGACCCGCCTTGCGCGCCGCTCTCTTCCTCATCTTCCGCCTCGCCGTGCTGACCCTGCAGATGGCTGGCGTGCTGGCTTTCTTCTCGCATCACCTCGCCTGGAGCCTGTTCGCCTCGGTGCTCTGCGCCGTGCTGCTGGTGGCTTTCCTGCCACTGGTGGCGACCGTCCTCGGCTTCATCGGCGCCGTCAAGGTCTGGCTCTGGCCCTGGTGGCTGGCGCTGCTGGTCTTCCTGCCGGGTCTGGCGCTGTCGCTGGCGGCTTTGCTGGGCCTGGGCACGGCCGGAGCGGCGCTGATCCTGCGCCGTCGCCTGCGGGGCGGCGCTGCGGCACCTGGCGCGGGCTGGCGCCGGCCCGGGTGGCAGGGCGGCCAGCCGGCGGGGCAGTCCGACCCCGAGGCCCCCGGTCCGGGGGATACCATCGAAGGCGAGGTGCTGAGTTCGCGCGTGGACAAGGATGCCCGCGATTGATGCCGGAGTGACAACAGTGCTGTGCATTTTCGCAGGCTTATCAGCCGGTGCCTGATCGGTAGACTGTGTCCAAGCCCAGGCATTTTCCGCTGAAACGGCCGTGCAAGCTCATTGCCCGACGAGACCTCCTCGCCGGGCTTTTTTATGTCCGCGCGCCGGAGGCACCGCCATGCCCGGTGGACAGATCCGCTTGACCTTACCATGATGGAAAGGTTGATGCTGTTGCCACAGTCATCAACACGGGAGGTTCATCATGGTCACCATCCTGCTGTCCGGGGTCACCTGCGGGGGTTGCGAGGGCCGCATCAGCCGGGCCGTGCGCGCCCTGGATGCCGACGCCGACCTGCGTTTCAGCGCGGATCGCGGCGCCGTCGAGATCCGCAGCGAGGTCAGCGCGGCCGATCTCGCCGACATCATCCGCGAGCAGGGCTATGGCGCCGAGCCGGCGCGGAGCCTGTCGTCATCATGAGCACGACGACCGAGCTGGATATCGGCGGCATGACCTGCGCCTCCTGCGTGGCGCATGTCGAGAAGGCGCTGCGGCGGGTGCCGGGCGTGGATGGGGTGAGCGTCAACCTGGCCACCGAGCGCGCGCGCATCGACAGCGAGGATGTATCCGAGGCCGCCCTCATCGCGGCCGTGGTCGCGGCCGGCTACGAGGCCTCCCCGCGTGTTCCCGACGCGCCGGCCGCGGCCCGCGCCGGCGAGGCCGGCTGGCCGGTGGCGCTTGCCGCGCTGCTCAGCCTGCCGCTGGCGCTGCCCATGCTGGCCGCGCCGGCGGGCATCCACCTCATGCCGCCGGGCTGGGCGCAGTGGCTGCTGGCGACGCCGGTGCAGTTCTGGCTGGGCGCGCGCTTCTACCGGGCCGGCTGGCGCGCGCTGCGCGCCGGCAGCGGCAACATGGACCTGCTGGTGGCGCTGGGCACGTCGGCGGCCTACGGCCTGTCGCTGTGGCAGCTCGCGCAGGGTCACGAGCATCTGTATTTCGAGGCGTCGGCGGTGGTCATCACCCTGGTGCTGCTGGGCAAGTGGCTGGAAGGCCGCGCCCGCCGCCAGACCACTGCGGCCATCCGCGCCCTCCAGGCCCTGCGTCCGGACACCGCCCGCCTGGTCACGGCCGAGGGCGAGCGCGAGGTGGCGACAGGCGACATCCGCGTCGGCGACCGGGTCGCCATCCTGCCCGGTGAGCGCCTGCCGGTGGACGGCCTGGTCCTGGAGGGCGCCAGTCATCTCGACGAGTCGCTGATCACCGGCGAGAGCCTGCCGGTGGCGCGCGCCAGCGGGGATCGCGTCACCGCCGGCGCCATCAACGGCGAGGGCCGCCTGCTGGTCGAGGTGCGTGCCACCGGGGCCGAGACCACGCTCGCGCGCGTCATCCGCCTGATCGAGAACGCCCAGGCCGGCAAGGCGCCCATACAGCGCCTGGTCGACCGCGTCAGCGCCGTCTTCGTGCCGGTAGTGCTGGGCATCGCGCTGCTCACCGCGCTGGGCTGGCTGCTGGCCGGGCAGGATGCCGGAACCGCCATCATGCGCGCCGTCGCCGTGCTGGTCATCGCCTGTCCCTGCGCGCTCGGGCTGGCGACGCCGGTCACGCTGATGGCGGGCACCGGCGTGGCCGCGCGCCGGGGAATCCTCATCCGCGACGCGGAGGCGCTGGAACTGCTGGAAGGCGTGCGGGTGGTGGCGCTGGACAAGACCGGCACACTCACCGAGGGGCGGCCCGGGCTGACCGCGCTGCGCGCGCTGGCCGGGCAGGATGAGCGCGCGGCGCTGGCCCTGCTGGCCGCCATCCAGCAGGGCAGCGAGCATCCGCTGGCGCGCGCCGTGCTGCGCCGCGCCGGCGAGGAGGGCGTCGCGCCGCCGCCGGCGAAGGCGCTGCGGGCCTTGCCCGGCCTGGGCATGGCGGCCTCGGTGGAGGGTCGCGCCCTGCGCTTCGGCAATGGCCGCCTCATGGCCGCGCTCGGTCTGGATGTGGCTGCGCTGCCGGTGGCGGGCGGCGAGGGCGACACGCTGTCCTGGCTGGCGCGCGTGCATGACGATGGCCGCGCCGAGCTGCTGGCGGTTGCGGCCTTCTCCGACCGCCTGCGCGCGCAGGCGCCGGAGGCGGTCGCCGCGTTGCACACACTGTGCCTGGAGACGGTGCTGCTGAGCGGCGACCGCGAGCAGGCGGCGCGACCGGTGGCGGCCGCGCTGGGCATATCCCGGGTGATCGCGGAGGTGTCGCCCGAGGGCAAGGTCGAGGCCGTGCGCGCGCTGCGCGCGGGTGGCCGCCGCGTCGCCATGGTCGGCGATGGCGTCAACGACGGCCCGGCGCTGGCGGCGGCCGACATCGGCATCGCCATGGCCGGCGGCAGCGATGTCGCCATGGAGGCGGCCGGCGTCACGCTCATGCGCGACGACCCGGCGCTGGTCGCGGACGCCATCGACATCTCCCGGCGCACGCGCGCGAAGATCCGCCAGAACCTGTTCTGGGCGTTCATCTACAATGTCATCGGCATTCCGCTGGCCGCCGCCGGCCTGCTCTCGCCGGTGCTCGCGGGCGGCGCGATGGCGCTGTCCAGCGTCAGCGTGGTCGGCAACGCCCTACTGCTGCGCGACTGGCGCGGCCGCGCCGGCCGGCAGGAAACGGGAGGTGAGTCATGAACATCGGCGCCGCCGCCCGCGCCTCGGGCCTGTCCGCCAAGATGATCCGCTACTACGAGCGCATCGGCCTGCTGCCGGCGGCCACCCGCCGCGACAGCGGCTACCGCGACTACAGCGCGCGCGACATCGACACCCTGCGCTTCGTGCATCAGGCGCGGGCGCTGGGCTTCACGCTGGAGACCATCGGCGCGCTGCTGTCACTCTGGCAGGACCGCCAGCGCAGCAGCGCCGATGTGAAGGCGCTGGCGCTGACCCAGGTCGCCGAGCTGGATGCCCGTATCGCCGAGCTCATCCGCATGCGTGACGCCGTGGCGCGGCTGGCGCATCAGTGCCATGGCGACCAGCGGCCGGAGTGCCCCATCCTGGACGAGCTGGGCAAGGGCACGGCATCCGGCGCGGGCTGACGGGGACAGCAAGCAACGGATTGTTCCGCCCGGGCGCATGGCCCATGCTGGGCGCCTCTCATCCACCGGTATGCCGCCATGCCCCACAGCCAGAGCGATGTCCGTCCGCGCCACCAGCCGGATGCCGCCGTCAGCGCGCGCCGGAACGAGCGGGTGCTGGCGGCCTGCCGCCACATCGAGGCCTGCGAGACGCCGCCGACCCTGGACGAGCTGGCGGCCACCGCGGGCCTCAGCCGTTTCCATTTCCATCGCCTGTTCCGGCAGGTCACCGGCGTCACCCCGGCGGCCTACGCGCGCGCCTGCCGGGCCGCGCGCGCCCGCGCCGCGCTGGCCGGCGGCGGCAGCGTCACCGAGGCCATCCACGAGGCCGGCTTCAATTCCAGCGGGCGCTTCTACGAGCAGACGGACGGGATGCTGGGCATGACGCCCACGCGCTATCGCCGGGGCGGCGCCGCCGAGACCATACGCTTCGCCGTCGGCGTCTGCTCGCTCGGGCACATCCTCGTCGCCGCCACCGGCAAGGGCGTCTGCGCCATCCTGCTGGGCGACGACCCGGATGCGCTGCTGCGCGACCTGCAGGACCGCTTCGCGCAGGCCGAGCTGATCGGCGGAGATGCCGGTTTCGAGGATCTGGTGGCGCGCGCGGTCGGGCTGGTCGACCACCCGGGGCGGCTCTGCGAGCTGCCGCTGGATGTGCGCGGCACGGCTTTCCAGCGCCAGGTCTGGCAGGCCCTGCGGGATATTCCGGCGGGCGCCACGGTGAGCTATGCCGAACTGGCCGCGCGCCTGGGCCGGCCCTCGGCCACGCGTGCGGTCGCCGGCGCCTGCGCCGCCAACGCCATCGCGGTGGCGATTCCCTGTCACCGTGTGGTGCGCGGCGACGGCGCGTTGTCCGGCTACCGCTGGGGCGTGGCGCGCAAGCGGGCGTTGCTGGATGCCGAAGCTGGCGAGCCGGGCCTGGGCCGTCCGGACAGGCGCTGACGCGGGTCGCGCAGCCGACTCAGGCGGCCGCGGTCGCCACGTCTGCGCCGGCGGCGATGGCCGCCGCCGTTCCGGCCGCCGTAGCCGCCGCCGCTTCCAGCGGGCGCAGCTCATGCGGGGCCAGGGCCTCCACATGTTCCGCGATGAGGTGGCGGTTGTCGTGCTGCCAGGGGTGGAAGCCGGGCCGGTAGTAGTCCAGGTACTGCGGGATGATGCGGGTCAGCAGGCCCGGCTTGAGCAGCAGGAATTTCGCGAAGCCGAGCGCATCGCGCCAGTTGGTGAGCTGGCCGTCGTGCTTGAGCAGGCTGTGCTGCATGCGCAGCGTCACCAGCAGGAAGAAGAAGCTGGCGCGGGCCATGGCCTTCACGCGCAGCCAGTAGTCGCCATCCACCGCCTGGTAGACATCGAAGGCCACGGCCTTGTGCTCGGTCTCCTCGACGGCGTGCCAGAGGAACATGTCGGCGCAGACCGGGTCCGCGCTCTCCAGCAGGTCCGGATGCGCCAGCATGACGTTGGCGAGGATGGCCGTGAAGTGCTCGAAGCCGGCGGTCAGCGCCAGCTGCTCGCGGTGGCTGATGTGCCGGCGGGCGAAGGCCAGCGCGTTGCGCACGAACTTCAGCTTGTTCTCCAGCGGCAGGCCGTGCTGGTCGATCAGGGCCTGGTTGAAGGCCTCGTGCTCCTTGCCGTGGTTGGCTTCCTGGCCGATGAAGGCGCGGATCTGCGCCTGCAGCTCGGGGTCGGTGATCTGCTTCTCGAAGTTGCGCACCGAGTGGATGAAGAAGCGCTCGCCATCCGGGAAGGTGGTGGACAGCGCGTTCAGGAAGTGGGTGATCCAGGCGTTGTCCTTGTACCAGTAGCGGCGCAGGCCGCTCATGTCGTAGTCCATGCGGCGCACGCGGATGCGCAGGGGGGTCTTGCTGGCCATGATGTCGGCTCCGGCTTGTCGTGGCGGGCTGCGCGGGCGCAGCCGGGTGCAAGGGCAGGAAAGATGCCCATGCCTCTAATGTGACTTGCCAGTCGCAGTCGCAGAAGGTTAATGTCTGCCGAAAATCGGTCATTAACGGCCAATTCGTCGGGGCGGCCTGACCGGGTCGGAGGGGGCGGGCATGACGATAGCGAGACGCGGCGCCGGGGAGACGCTGTCAGGCCATTACCTGGCCATGGCCTGCCGCCATGCCGCCCTGCGCGGACTGGATGTGGCGCAGGTGCTGGCGGGCACCGGCCTGAGCGCGGATGACCTGGAGCAGCCCGGCCGCCAGGTGCCGCTGCCGGTCTGCCTGCGTTTGTTCGCCAACCTGCACGCGCTGGATGCCGCGCCCGAGCTGGGCATCGCGCTGGGGCGCCAGCTCGACATCCGCAGCCACGGCTTCCTGGGCTATGCCATCCTTTCCAGCCGGACCATAGGCGAGGCGCTGGACCTGTGCATACGCTACATACGCACCCGCACCAGCCTGTTCGAGATACGCCTGTTCCGCGAGGATGACATGGCGGTGGTGCAGCTGGACGAGCGCGTGCCGCTCGGACCGTTCGGCCCGCTGCTCATGGATGCCCTGGTGACGCTGATGGCGGTGGGCGGGCAGCAGCTGACCGGCCGCGCCTTCAATGGCGCCGTCCGTCTGGCGCAGCCGCGCCGGCCGCATCATGATGACTGGCCCGAGCTGGCCCAGGCCGGCCTGCTCTTCGACGCCGCCTTCACCCAGTTCCGCTTTCCGCGCCTGGGCCTGCAGCTGCCCATCGCGCATCCCGACCCGCAGCTGCTGCAGATGGCCACGGCGCAGTGCGAGGAGGAGATGAAGCATCTGCACGACAGCGGCGGGCTGCTCGCCGATGTGCGCCGGCTGGCCAAGCAGCACATGGCCGAGGATGCTTCGCTGGAGCGCATCGCCGGCGAGCTGGGCCTGAGCGAGCGTACGCTGCGCCGGCGTCTTTCCGAGCTGGGCACCAGTTACCAGATGCTCATCGAGCAGCTGCGCCGGGGGCGGGCGGTGGAGCTGCTGCTGCACAGCGGGCTGCCGGTCGAGCAGATCGCCGCCGAGCTGGGGTACGAGGACCCGTCCAACTTCGGACGGGCGTTCAGACGGTGGACGGGGAGGTCGCCGAGGGAGTATCGGGCGGGACGTTGAACGCGCCGGGCGCTTTGTCCATGGTTGTCCAATCGGTCAAAATGACGGGTGACAAATAGTAATAATTCCTATTAACATTCTTGTCCTTATACGATTGCCGTGAGCGAGCGTGCAATTCGGGGGAACAAGTGAACGCTTCGGACTCCGCGTCCTATCCTGCCATTGACATGCTCTATGTTGATCACCATGCCTGGTTGCAGGCGTGGTTGCGTCGTCGTCTGGGCAATGCCGCCGATGCCGCCGACCTTGCGCACGACGCTTTCTTGCGCCTCATCGACAAGCCCCGCCGCTTCAACAGTGCGCCCGAGGCCCGCAGCTACCTGCGCAGCATGGCCAGCGGCATGTGCGTCGATCTCTGGCGTCGCCGCAGCATTGAGCAGGCCTGGCTCGATGTGCTCGCCGCCCAGCCCGAGGCGGTGGCCCCATCGGCCGAGCATCAGGTCATTGTGCTTGAGGCGCTGTACGAAATCGACGCCATGCTGCGCAACCTGCCGCCCAAGGCCGCGCAGGCTTTCGTGATGGCGGTGGCCTGTGACATGACCTACAGGGAAGTCGCCCGGGAGCTGGGCGTTTCCGTGCGCATGGTGGCCAAGTACATCGCCAAGGCCACTCTTTGCTGCCTGCAACTCGAGGCGCGGCAAACGGTGGAGGAACTGCCCCGTGGCGCTTCCGTGCCGCCGGCCGCCACGTCAGTGCCCGCCGTCTCCTGACGATTCGCCGCTGATGACCGCCAAGCCGCCCGAGTCGCATCCGCCCGAGCCTTCGCACCAGGCGCTGGAGCAGGCCGCTGAATGGTTTGCCCTGCTGCTTTCCGGTGAGGCCACGGAGGCCGAGCGCCGCCGTTGGGAAGTCTGGCTGGGCGAGTCCGCCGAGCACCGGCAGGCCTGGCAGTATGTAGAGCGCATGAGCCGCCGCTTTGACACGCTCAAGGCCGGCTCTGCATCGCGCCTTGCCGCTTCGGCCTATCAGCAGGCCAGCAATGTGCTGTTTCAGCGCCGCCAGCTGTTGCTGGGCATGGCCGCGCTGGCCGGCAGCGGTCTGCTGGGCTGGATGAGCTGGCGGCCTGGCGCGATGCCGGGCCTGGCGCAGGCCTGGCTGGCCGACCACCGCACCGGCACGGGCGAAGTGCGCGAAATGGTTCTGGCCGATGGCACCCGCGTCTGGCTCAACGCCGCCAGCGCCTTCAACCAGCACTTCGACCCCGTCCGTCGCCGCCTGCATCTGCTGGCGGGCGAAATTCTCATCGATACCGCCGCTGACCCGTCGCAGCGCCCCTTCTACGTCGAAACGCCACAGGGCTGTTTGCAGGCGTTGGGCACCCGCTTCAGCGTGCGTCTGGATGACAGCGCACAGACCTTTTTGGCGGTCTACGAAGGAGCGGTGGCAGTGCGTACGCAAACCGGCTCGACCACGGTGGTGCCTGCCGGGCAGCAGGTGATTTTCAGCGCCGACAGCCTGAGCGCGATGGCGCCCGCCGACCCGGCCCGCGAAGCCTGGACGCGTGGCATTCTCATTGCGCGCAACATTCCGTTGAGTGAAGTGGTGGACGAGCTGCGCCACCACTACCACGGCTACCTGAGTCTGGCCCCCGAGCTGGCCGGACTGCGTGTGTTCGGCAGCTATCCGATGAGTGACCCTGAAGCGGCGCTGGCCATGCTCGAACAGGTCATGCCCATCCGCGTGAGTCGCAAGCTGTCGTGGTGGATCAGCATCGAAGCCAGGGGCTGATATCGGGCTGCCAGAAAAAATTCTCGTTTTCCCGGCAAAAACGGTTCGTCTTTTTCCTGCCTCATTCGATCAGGTGGTGAGAGATCAATCATTCACTTGCCCGAGGAAGAGCATCTGCCATGTCCCGTCGTCGTCCGTCTCATGCTGTTGCGGCAGCCTCCGCCGCGTCTCCCGCCATCATGCCTCTGCGCGGAGGCCCGCGCCTCAGGCCGCTGGCGGCGGCTGTCCATTTCGCCCTGATCGGCAGTCTGCTGGCTTTCGGGCAGCCTGCGGCGCAGGCGCAGACAATCGCCGCTCAGGCGCAAGCGTCGGCAACCCGCGCCTGGGATATTCCCGCAGGTCCGCTGGACGTGGCGCTGGCTCGCTTCGCCGGCGAATCCGGCGTGCTGCTGGCGGCCACGCCGGATCTGGTTCAGGGCAGACAGACTCAGGGCGTGCACGGCGCATTCAGCGCCGAGAACGCACTGGATGCGCTGCTGGCGGGCACCGGGCTGCAAGCGCAGCGCAATGCACAGGGGCAGTATGTGTTGCATGTGGTTGAACGGGAAAGCGCCACATTGCCGATGGTCAACGTCACCGCGAAAAGCGAGGGTGTCACGGAAGGTACCGGCTCTTACACGACCGGCAGCATGAGCACAGCCACCAAGCTGCCGCTGTCGATCCGCGAGACGCCGCAGTCGGTGACGGTGATTACCCGCCAGCGAATGGATGATCAGGCCATCGCGACCGCCAGTGATGTGTTGAGGCAGGCGCCTGGCATCACCACGACTGCATCTGCGCCGAATCGTGAAACATACTCTGCGCGCGGCTTCTCGGTAGAAAATGTGGCCTTCGACGGCTTGATCGTCACAGGCCAATGGACACGGTTCGGTTCGCTCATCAGCGATATGGCGATCTATGACCGGGTAGAGGTGGTGCGCGGCGCGGCCGGGCTGACTCAGGGCGCGGGAGAGCCTTCCGCCGCCATCAACTTCGTGCGCAAGCGCCCAACTGCTGAGTTTGCAGGCTATGTGCAGGGGCAGGTCGGCAGTTGGAGCCATTACAACTTGGAGGCCGATGTATCTGGCCCCTTGAACAAGGCCGGTAGCCTGCGCGGTCGCACGGTGCTGAGCTACACCGACGCCGACAGCTTCATGGACGTAGTGAACAAGCAGAACTCGATTTTCTACGCCATTGGCGA
>Ga0222424_100587_pt1 | contig 16444 bp, 18 predicted proteins | sample 2B2ome_FD_182468 | JGI IMG/M metagenome (GOLD analysis project Ga0222424, IMG submission 182468) | Enriched microbial communities from leaf-cutter ant dump, University of Wisconsin, Madison, United States - 2B200A (version 2) | ecosystem: Environmental > Terrestrial > Nest > Insects nest > Nest... | reverse complement strand
CTCGCCGTGCAGGCGGGACGCGATGTCGCCCAGCACCATGGACAGCCCGGGAATGACCAGCACCGGCACGCCATCGACGACCCGGTGCTGCTGCCAGTCGCCGCCCGCCTCGGCCAGCACGGCGACGGCGCCGGCGGCGATCGCGGCGGGAATGTGCGCGCGGGCGTCATGCTGGATACCGGCCAGCGCCACGAAGGCCTGGCCCGGCGTGATGCGGCGGGAGTCGCCGACCAGACCGGCCACCGGCAGGTCGGCCCATTCGGCGGGAGTCTGCGGCCACAGCGTGCGCAAGGTCAGCATGTCAGCCCTCCTTGCCCGTGTGCCAGGTCGCCGGATGCGGCAGATGCTGCTGCTCGGCCAGACGCTCGGCGCTGCGGTCCGGCTCGATGTTCATCAGGCGCAGCGTGTCCGACATCATGCGCGAGAACACCGGCGCCGCGGCCAGGCCGCCGTAGTAGCCGCCCTTGCGCGGATTGTCGATGACCACGATGGTGACCACGCGCGGATTGCTGGCCGGCGCCACGCCCGCGAACACCGACATGTATTCGTTGCTGGCGTAGCCGCCGGCCTGGGCCTTGTGCGCCGTGCCCGTCTTGCCGGCGATGCGGTAGCCCGGAACGGCCGCGCGCAGCGCCGTGCCCTCCTGGCTGACCACGGTCTCCAGCATCGGGATCAGGCTGCGCGCGATCTTCTCGTCGAGCACGCGCGTGCCCTGCACCGGGCCGTCCACGCGCAGGAAGCTGACCGGACGCTCGATGCCACCGGCGGCGACGGCGGCGTAGGCGCGCGCGAGCTGGAGCGCGGTCACGGTGATGCCATAGCCATAGGACATGGTGGCCACTTCGACCGGGTTCCAGCGGCTGGACGGCTGCAGGCGGCCGGCGCTCTCGCCGGGGAAGCCGCTGCCCGTGCTCGCGCCGAAGCCGAAACGCTGGTGGAAATGCGGCAGGGTGTCGCGCGGCAGCGACATGGCGATCTGCGCCGACGCCACGTTGCTGGACTTGGTCAGGATGGTCGGCAGGTCGATGGTGCCGTAGTTCTCGTGGTCGCGGACCAGCTTGTTGAGCACCTTGTACGTGCCCGGGCTGGTGTTGAACAGGCTGCGCGGGCTGTACTTGCCGCTCTCCAGCGCCGCCGCGACGGTGAACAGCTTCATGGTCGAGCCCGGCTCGAACATGTCGATCACGGCGCGGTTGCGCAGCGCGGCCGGCGTCAGGCGGGCGCGGTTGTTGGGGTTGTAGGACGGCAGGTTGGCCATGGCCAGCACTTCGCCGGTCTGCACATCCAGCGAGACCAGCGCGCCGGCGTCGGCGCCATGCTCGGCGACACCGCGGGCCAGCTCGCGGTAGGCGGCGTACTGCACGCGCGAATCGAAGCTGAGCATGACATCCTTGCCCGGCCTGGCGGCCTTGACCAGGGCCACATCCTGGACACGATGCCCCTTGAGGTCCTTGATGGTGCGCTTGACGCCGGGCACGCCGGCCAGCTGGTCATCGAGCGCCAGCTCCAGTCCTTCCTTGCCGTGATCGTCCAGGTCGGTGAAACCGAGCAGATGCGCGGTGACCTCGGCCTCCGGATAGAAGCGGCGGTACTCGGTCATGCCGTAGACACCGGGGAAGTCACGATCCAGCACGGCCTCGGCGATCTGCGGCGGCAGCAGGCGCTTGACGTAGATGAAGCCCTTCCGGGCGCTGCGGTGCACGCGCCGCGACAGATCGGACGGATCCAGGCGCAGCGCGACCGCCAGCGCGTTGAGGTCGGTGCCGGCGGCCAGCGCCTGGCGCGGATTCATCCAGATCGAGGTCACCGGCGTGCTGACCGCCAGCGGCGCGCCGTTGCGGTCGCGGATCATGCCGCGCATGGCCATGATGGGCTCGGTGCGCATCATGCGGGCATCGCCCTGGGCGCGCAGGAAATCGCTGTCGATGACGGTGAGATAACCGGCGCGCAGGGCCAGGCCGCCAAACAGCAGCGCGAACACGCCGAGCACGAAATAGTGCCGGCCGGCGTAGCGCAGGGTGTCCGGAGCCGGGGACTTCATGGCCGCACCATCATGACTTCATGCGGCGCCGGCGAGCGCATGCCCAGCTCGTCCACCGCGACCTTGCCGATGCGCCCGTAGGCGCCCCAGGCCTGCTGCTCCAGCAGCAGCTGCCCCCACTCCACCTCCAGATGGTCGCGCTCTTCCTGCAGCGCCTGCAGCTCGGCCAGGTTCAGGCGGGACTTGTGCACGCTGTAGGCCACCGCCACCGACGACGCCACCAGCGCGAGCACGATCGCGGCCGTCTGCCAGATCACCGGCTGCAGCAGGGTGTGGCGCAACGCGCTGATGCGGGAGCCCCAGATCATGCCGCCACCTCCAGGCGCTCGGCGACGCGCAGGCGCGCGCTGCGGGCGCGCGGATTGCGCTCGACCTCGGCGGACGACGGCTCGATGGCCTTGCCGATCTTGCGCAGCTGCGGCTTGAGCTGCTGCCAGGTCACCGGCAGACCGGGCGGAAAGTCGTCGCCCTTGGCCTCGCGCTGGATGAACTGCTTGACGATGCGGTCCTCCAGCGAGTGGAAGCTGATCACCGCCAGGCGACCACCGGGCGCGAGCACGCGCAGCGCCTGGGCGAGGAAATCCTCCAGGTCGCCCAGCTCGCGGTTGACCAGGATGCGGATGGCCTGGAAGCAGCGCGTGGCCGGGTGCTTGTGCTTCTCCCAGGCGGGATGCGCGGCCGCGATCAGGTCGGCGAGCTGTTTCGTGCGCGTGATCGGCTCGCGGCCCCGGGCCGCGACCAGCGCCCGCGCGATGCGCCTGGCGAAGCGCTCCTCGCCATAGGTCTTGAAGGCCTCGGCGAGATCCTCCTCGCCGACGGTGGCCAGCCAGGCGGCCGCGCTCTGCCCGCGCGTCGGATCCATGCGCATGTCGAGCGGACCATCATTCATGAAGCTGAAGCCGCGCTCGGCGTCATCCAGCTGCGGCGAGGACACGCCGAGGTCGGCGAGTATGCCGGTCACCTGCCCGTCCAGGCCGCGCTCGGCGAGGCGCTCGGCCAGCGTCGCGAAGGAGTCGTGGATGATGCTGAAGCGCGCGTCCGCGCCCGCCAGCGCCTCGCCGGCGGCGATGGCCTGCGGGTCCTTGTCGAAGCCGATGACGCGGGCGCGCGGACCCAGCTCGGCGAGCAGGCGGCGGCTGTGCCCGCCCCGGCCGAAGGTGGCGTCGACATAGCAGCCCTGGCGATCACCTAGGACGGCGTCGACCGTTTCTTCGCAAAGGACGGTGAGGTGCTGGAAGGCGTTCATGGTCAGAGCGCCAGGGAGTCTATCGCTTGCGCGAGTTCGGCCGCGGAGAAGTCCGCCGCCAGGAGTTCGGCCTGCAACGCGTCCCAGGCCGCCTTGTGCCAGATTTCGCACTTCTTGCCCTGGCCGGCGAGCACGACCGCCTTGTCCAGGCGGGCGAACTGGCGCAGCTCCGGGCTGACCAGGAAGCGTCCGGCGCTGTCGAGGGAGATTTCGGTGGCGTAGCCGAGGATGCGGCGCTTGAGCTGAGTCAGCGCGGGATTGGAGCCCGGCAGGTTGTTGAAGCGGGCCTCGATGGCCTCCCACTCGGGCAGCGGGTAGAGTGCCAGGCAGGGTTCGCGCAGGTCGACGGTCAGGACGAACTTGCCCTGGCATTCGGCCAGGACGCGCTCATGGTAGCGGGTCGGCAAGCCGATACGCCCCTTGGCATCCATGGTCAGTTCGTCGTAGCCACGAAACATTGTTTTTGCTTCCTGAGATGGAGGGCTTTTCCAGAAAACACCACAAACCCACACTTTCCCCCACCATGAGCGCAAATATAGGCAAGGCACCGTGACAGCGTCAAGGTCGCGGACAGCGGTTATAAGTCTTTATTATTCTTTCTAAATCATTGACTTAGAAACATGGTCGCAACAACGATCGCAAGTCAGCATGATTATAAATCAACGACTTGCGATACAGTCTTCAGTCGATTGTTACGACGCAGGATGTCCTAGAATTTTTCGCTATATGCGAAAAGAGCGAGCAAACCTAAGACCTTATGATGATGAGGTGGAGTCGGCCTGTAAGCCGGGTTCTGTCGTGGACGATCATTCCTCTAGGCCCGCCGTCGCCGACGGGCTCGAGCGACCTACCCGTGTCCCGCGCGGGCCGCGCGTATGGACACCTATTTGGTCTTGCTTCGAGTGGGGTTTGCCGTGCCGGTCTGTTGCCAGACTCGCGGTGCGCTCTTACCGCACCGTTTCACCCTTGCCTGATCCTCTTGCGAGGCCATCGGCGGTCTGCTCTCTGTTGCACTTTCCGTCGGCTCGCGCCGCCCAGGCGTTACCTGGCACCCTGCCCTGTGAAGCCCGGACTTTCCTCCCCCATGCAAGCATGGCAGCGATCGCCCGGCCGACTCCGGGGCGGAGCTTAAGGGCGGGACGCCCCGAACTCAAGCCGAATCTTGCGGCAGCTCTGGCGACCGCGCCCGCTCGCGCAGGTTTTGCGCCAGATCGTAGAGCACGTTCTTCTTCACGCCCAGCATCTCCGCCGCCAGCGCGGCCGCCTGCTTGACCGGCAGCTCGCGCACCAGCACCCGCAGAATGTCTTCCGCCGTCAGCGCGCGCGCGTCCTGCGCCTCGCGCTCGGGCGCACCCGCCACCACCAGCACGATCTCGCCGCGCTGCTGGTCCGGGTCGGACGCCACCCAGGCCGCCAGCTCGGCCAGCGACGCGCGCCGCACCGTCTCGAAGGTCTTGGTCAGCTCACGCGCCAGCGTGGCCAGGCGCGCGCCGCCCCAGACCGCGGCCATGTCGGCCAGGGTCTCGGCAACGCGGTGCGGCGCCTCGTAGAAGATGAGGGTGTGCGGCAGCTCGGCCAGCGCGCGCAGACGCGCCTGCCGGGGCCCCGCCTTGGCCGACAGGAAGCCCTCGAAATGGAAGCGGTCCGAGGCTAGGCCAGCGGCGCTCAGCGCCGCGATGGCCGCGCAGGGCCCCGGCACCGGCACCACGCGGACACCCGCGTCGTGGGCGGCGGCGATCAGGCGATAACCCGGATCGCTGATCAGCGGCGTGCCCGCGTCCGACACCAGCGCCACCGACTCGCCGTCATGGAGGCGGCGGATCAGGCCCGGCACGCGCTCGGCCTCGTTGTGATCGTGCACCGCCACCATGGGCACATCCAGCCCGAACTGCTGGAACAGGCGGCCGGAGTGCCTCGTGTCCTCGGCGGCCACCTGCGCCACGGACGACAACACGGCCCGCGCGCGCGGACTGAAGTCATCGAGATGTCCTATCGGCGTGGCGACCACATAAAGGGTACCGGCGGGCATGGCAACATCCTGCTTGGCTGAACTGGCGAAAGCGCCGTGCGCAGTCTATCTCTTTTATGGACAGCCACCGTCACGAGATCGCCCATGACGACACCCCCGCACGTCCCGCGCCCGGCCACGCAGCCCCTGCGCGCCGGCTCGCCCAGTCAGCACCGGGGGCGCCGGGCCGAGGACGCAGCCCTCGCCCTGCTGCTGCGGGCCGGACACAGACTGATCAGCCGCAACTTCCACTGTCGCCTGGGCGAGATCGACTTGATAACCTTGTCGCGCCGGGGCGTCCTGGTCTTCACCGAGGTGCGCTGGCGCACGCGGGATGACTACGGCGGCGCGGCGGCCTCCGTGGGCCCGGCCAAGATACGCCGCCTGCTGGCCACGGCGGAGGTCTTCCTCTGCCGCCAGCCGGTAAACCGTAGCCGGCCCGCGCGGTTTGATGTAATAACCTTCAGCGGCCGCCCGCCGGACTGGCGACCGGACTGGATCAAGGGCGCCTTCGGCACCCGCTAGGAACAGACATGCAGTCAAGAATCGCGCAACTGTGCCAGGACAGCATGACCATGCTGTCGCGGCTGGTCGAAGATCAATCCGACGTCATCGAACAGGCGGCCATGCTCATGGTCGACGCCCTGGTGCAGGAGCGGAAGCTGATCTGCTGCGGCAACGGCGCCTCCGGCGCCAACGCGCAATCCTTCGTCAGCAAGCTGCTCAACCGCTTCGAGCACGAGCGGCCCGCCCTGCCGGCACTGGCCCTGGCACCCGACAGCGTGACCCTGAGCGCGCTGGCCCAGGACAACCGCCTGACCGAGTCCTTCTCCCGCCCCTTCCTGGCCATCGCCCAGCCCGGCGACATCCTCGTCGTGCTCTCCGCCACGGCCACCGCCGCCAACATCCAGTCCGTGGTCAACGCCGCGCGCGAGCGCCAGTGCGCCGTGATCGCGCTCACCGGCGGCAGCGGCGGCGAGGTCGCGCGCCTGCTCGGCCCGGACGACGTGCTGATCCAGATTCCGGAACACCGCGCCTATCGGGTGCACGAAGCCCAGCTGTTTACATTGCACTGCTGCTGCGCGTTAATCGACACCGCACTGTTTGGAGATCCAGATCTTGTCTAAGCAACTCACCATCCGCCATCTGGCGCTCGCCACCGCCCTTTCCGCCTCCCTGCTGTCCCTGACCGGCTGCAACACGATGGCCCAGATGGGCGTGGGCCCCTCCATCTCCGAGCCGGGCACGCGCACCACCGCCATGCGCCTGACCGACATGAACCTGGCTCAGGCCATCCGCCGCGACATCTACCGCGATATTCCCGCGGCCCGCGACGCGCGCATCGAGGTTTACGCCTTCTATCAGGCCGTGCTGCTGCTGGGCGAGGCCCAGGATGACGCCATGAAGGAGAGGGTGGCCGCCATCGCCCGCGCCTATCCGGATGTCCGCGTCGTCCACAACGAGCTGACCGTGGGTCCGACACGCGCCCTGTCCGGCCGCCTCGCCGATGACCTGCTGGAGCGCAAAGCCGGGCTTTCGCTGTTCTCGGCCGACAGCCTGCGCAGCAGCCAGGCCCTGGTCGCGGCGGTCGACGGCACGGTCTATCTCATGGGCAAGCTGACACAGCGCGAAACCGACCGCGCCATCGTGCGCCTGCAGGCGCTGGACGGCGTGAGGCGCATCATCAAGATCGTGGACATCCTGCCGGAGCCGTCCGAGCCGGCGGCGACCATACGCCCCGCCACGGGTCAGCCCTCCGTCGCTGAATGAGCTGTCGGGTGACGCCTATTTGACCACGCGCAGCGCGGGGCGCGGCCTGGCCTCGCCGGGCGCGCCCGCCTTGCCTGCCGCCACGGCTCCGTCGGCATCACCGGCATCATCAGGCTCGGGACTGTATTCGTCGGCATCGAAGAACAGTCCCTCGCCATTCTCCCGGGCGTAAATGCCCAGCACCGCGCCGACAGGCACGCGCACCCAGTGCGGCTGGCCACCGAAACGCGCCGAGAAGCTCAGCTCGTCATTGCCCAGCAGCAGGTCGCGCACCGCGCTCGGACTGATGTTGAGCACGATCCGGCCATCCTCGACGAAGGCGGTCGGCACCTCCGCTCCCGGCCACCCGGCATTGACCAGGAGATGGGGCGTCCAGCGCCGGTCGACGATCCACTCGTGGATGGCCCGGATGAAGTACGGACGGGTTCCGGTCAGCGCCATGCCCTCAGCCTCCACGGCGCATGTCGCGCTCGGCCTCGGTCAGGCTGGCGATGAAGCCGTCGCGGCGGAACACGCGGTCCATGTAGCGCAGCATGCCCCGGCACGAGCGCTCGGGCAGGTCGATCTCCAGCACCGGCAGGCGCCAGAGTATCGGCGCCAGCATGCAGTCCAGCAGCGAGAATTCGTCGCTCATGAAAAAGTCCTTCTCGTTGAACAGCGGCGCCACCGTGACCAGGCTGTCGCGCAGCTCCTTGCGCGCCTTCAGCACCGCCGCCTCGCGCGCCTTGCCGGACAGCAGCAGATCGACATGGCCGCACCAGTCGCGCTCCATGCGGTAGGCCAGCAGACGGGCCTGCGCGCGCGCGACCGGATAGACCGGCAGCAGCGGCGGATGCGGAAAGCGCTCGTCCAGATACTCCATCATGATCCGGGTTTCGTAGAGCGACAGCTCCCGATCCACCAGGACCGGCAGCTCGTTGTAGGGATTGAGATCGGCGAGGTCATCCGGCCTGTTGCTGTCATTGACGTTGACCACGTCCACGGACACGCCCTTCTCGGCCAGGACTATGCGCACCCGGTGACTGTAATGGTCAGCCGCGTCCGAATAGAACGTCATTGAGGCACGCCGCGTCACGCTTCCCATCTCTGCACCCTCCAAAACCAGCAAAAAGCCGCAAAATCCCGGAAAGATCCGGCAAAAACCTCCACCACACGGTCACGGCCCGATGTCTTTCCAGAGCCGCCCGGCAGACGGACCGGCACGGGCAGCATGCGCAAAAGCAGCAGGCGCCAGGACACCGGGCATGCTGGCACCCGATTATTCACGCCCCACGGACGCTTGTCATCCGGCCAGAAGTCGGGCAGATCGAGCCGCTCCGACAGCATCCGCGGAAAAGCGAAAGCCCGCGATGTGACTCGCGGGCTTTCTGGTTGGCTGGGGAACTAGGATTCGAACCTAGACAGACGGTGTCAGAGACCGTAGTCCTACCATTAGACGATTCCCCAAAACTTGCAGCCCCGGCAGGGCTCCAGCGATTAACGCTTGGAGTACTGCGGACGCTTGCGAGCCTTGCGCAGACCGAGCTTCTTGCGCTCGACCTCACGGGCATCGCGAGTCACGAAGCCGGCCTTGCGCAGCGGCGACTTCAGTTCCTCGTTGTATTCGACCAGGGCACGGGTGATGCCGTGGCGGATGGCGCCAGCCTGGCCACCGATGCCACCACCGGCGACGGTCACCTTGATGTCGAACTTGTTCAGCAGCTCGACCAGCTCCAGCGGCTGACGCACGACCATGCGGGCGGTCTCGCGGCCGAAGTAGACATCCAGCGGACGGTCATTGACAACGATGTTGCCAGTGCCCGGGCTGATGAAGACGCGAGCGGTGGCGGTCTTGCGACGGCCGGTTCCGTAATTCGTAGTCATTCTTGAATGCTCAGATGTTCAGTTCTTGCGGCTGCTGGGCGGCGTGCGGGTGCTCGGCACCGGCATAGACCTTCAGCTTGGCCAGCATGTCACGACCCAGCGGGCCCTTCGGCAGCATGCCACGGACGGCGATCTCGAGCGGGGCTTCCGGACGGTGAGCCACCAGCTTCTCGAAATTCACGCCCTTGATGCCACCCGGGAAACCGGTGTGGTGCCAGTACATCTTGTCGCCGGCCTTGTTGCCGGTGACAGCGACCTTATCGGCGTTCACGACGACGATGTAGTCACCGGTATCCACGTGCGGCGTGAATTCCGGCTTGTGCTTGCCACGCAGGCGGCGGGCAATTTCGGACGCCAGGCGACCGAGCGTCTTGCCGCTGGCGTCGACGACGAACCAGTCGCGCTTCACGGTCTCAGGCTTGGCACTGAAAGTCTTCATGTCAACTTGCCTTCAAAATCTGGTTTGGCGACCACCTGAAACCCAGGCCGCCGCAATGAGGCGCGCATAGTACCGAAGGACCGGCACCTTGGCAACGCCTGACCGAAGAAATTTTCCCGCCTCCGGCCAGGCCGCCCGCTTCACGCGCAACGCATGCGCGCACGCCGGTTCAGACCAGCGCCCGCGCGATGATGCCCTTCATGATCTCGTTGGTGCCGCCGTAGATGCGCTGCACACGGCAATCGGCCCACATGCGGGCGATCGGATACTCCCACATGTAGCCATAACCACCGAAAAGCTGCACGCAGCCGTCGAGCACCTCGAACTGCAGGTCGGTCACCCAGTATTTTGCCGCAGCCGCCGTGGGCACATCCAGCTTTTTCTGCACATGCAGGTCTATGCAGCGATCGACATAGGTGCGCGCCACCTCAACCTTTGTGTGCAGCTCGGCCAGCTTGTACTGCGTGTTCTGGAAGTCGGCGATGCGCTTGCCGAAGGCCTTGCGCTCGCGCACATAGTCCAGGGTCAGCTGCAGCGCACCTTCCATCATGGCGGCGCCGTTGACGGCGATCCCCAGGCGCTCCTGCGGCAGTTCCTGCATCAGGTAGACGAAACCCTTGCCCTCGGCGCCGATCAGGTTGGCCTTGGGCACCCTGACATCATTGAAGAACAGCTCGGAGGTGTCCTGCGCCTTCATGCCGACCTTGTGCAGGTTGCGGCCACGCTCGAAGCCCGCCATGCCGCGCTCCACCAGCAGCAGCGAAATGCCCTTGGCGCCCTGGGCCGGATCGGTCTTGGCGACCACGATCACGACATCGGCCATCTGCCCGTTGGTGATGAATGTCTTTGAACCATTGAGCAGATAATGATCACCTTTGTCGATGGCTGTGGTCTTGACGCCCTGCAGGTCGGAACCCGCGCCCGGCTCGGTCATGGCGATGGCACCGATCAGCTCCCCGCTCACCATTTTCGGCAGCACGCGCCGCTTCATGTCCTCCGAACCGTAGTGCTCGATGTAGGGCGCCACGATGTCGGTGTGCAGGCCCCAGCCTATGCCGCTGAGACCGAGCCGGTTGATCTCCTCCATGACCACGATGGAGTAGAGATAGTCGGCGCCCAGCCCGCCATAGGCCTCGGCCACGGTCGGGCAGAGGAAGCCGTTGGCGCCGGCCTGCGCCCAGAGCTCGCGCGAGACCTGCCCCTCCTCCTCCCAGCGGGCATGGTGGGGGACCGCCTCTTTCTCCAGGAACTTGCGGACGCTGTCACGAAAGGCTTCGTGATCGGAATTGAACAGGGTACGGGGAATCATCTGGCTCTCCAGCATACGGGTGATGCGGGAGAACCCCGGCGCGTCAGGCCCGGGACAGTGGAGCGGCAACGCTCACGGGCGGTGTTCGCGCGCGAGATACTCCCGCGACTGCATTTCCTGCAGACGGCTCTGCGTCCGCTGGAACTCGAAGTTCAGCCTGCCCTCGCCATACAGCGAGAGGATGGGCAGCGCCGCCGACATGATCAGCTTCACGCCCCGGTCGTAGAACTCGTCGACCAGGTTGATGAAGCGCCGCCCCGCGTCGTCGTTGTGCGAGCCCATGGCGGGGACATCGGCCAGCAGCACGGTGCGGTACTCGCGGGCGATCTCGATGTAGTCATGGGCGCTGCGCGGCTTTTCGCAAAGCTCGGCGAAACGGCACCAGAGCACATCGTCGGTGCGGGCAATAACCTCGACTGAACGGTCATTGATGTCAAGAGGCTCGTGCGCCACGGTGACGCCGGCCGCGAGCTCCTCGAAGCTGCGCCGCAGCGACGCCTGCGCCGCCTCATCCAGCGGCGTGTGATAAAGCTCGGCCTGCTCCAGCACGCGCAGACGGTAATCGACACCGGAATCGACATTGAGCACGTCGCAGTACTGCTCGACCAGCGCGATGGCCGGCAGGAAGCGCTGGCGCTGCAGACCGTTCTCGTAGAGCCGGTTGGGCACGATGTTGGAGGTCGCCACCAGCGTCACGCCGCGCGCGAACAGGCGCTCGAACAGCCCGCCGAGGATCATGGCGTCGCCGATGTCGGTGACGAAGAACTCGTCGAAGCAGATCACCACGGCATCCTGGTGGATACGCTCGGCCACGGCGGTGAGCGGATCCTTGACGCCCTGCAGCGCGGTCAGCTCCTTGTGCACATGCTGCATGAAGCGATGGAAATGGACGCGCAGCTTGCGCCGGAACGGCAGGGTCTCGTAGAACAGGTCCATGAGATAGGTCTTGCCGCGCCCCACCCCGCCCCAGAGATACAGCCCCTGCGCCGGCGTCTTCTGGCGCTTGATCTCGCGCAGGCGCGCCGGCCCGCGCACACGCTGCGCCTTCTCGAAGCGCTCCAGCAGGGCCGCGTGGACCTGCTCCAGCGCGCGCACGGCGGCCTGCTGGGCCGGATCGGCCTGGAAGCCATTGCGCACCAGATCATCCTGATAGCGCCGGAACGGCGTCATGGCCACCGCCTCATTCATCGCCCTGCTCCTGCAAGCCCGCGCCAACCCAGTCCTTGAGCTCGGACAGTCGGCCATGGAAGAAATGTCCGGCGCCGGTCAGCACGCGGATGTCCAGCGCCTGCGGCTGCGTCGCCAGCCAGTCGCGGATGGCCAGCGGATCGACCACCTCGTCGGCATCACCGTAGATGACGCGCGTGCCGGCCGGCAACGCGTGTCCGACCAGCGGAAAGCGCGTGACCGGCGGCGCCACCAGCAGCAGCTGCCGCCCCAGCCAGCCCGCGGCCAGTGCGCCCGGCCAGGCCGACGCGGCGACGAAGGAGCCGAAGGAGAAACCGGCCAGCACCAGCCGCCGGGCGTTCAGCGTGGCGCGCGCCCAGGCCAGCACGGCGAGCAGGTCGGCCTGCTCGCCGACACCGTGGTCGTAGACACCCTCGCTGGCACCGACCCCGCGGAAGTTGAAGCGTATCGTTGCCAGGCCCTGATCACGGCAGGCGCGGTGCAGCGTGAACACCACCTTGTTGTCCAGGCTGCCGCCCATGAGCGGATGCGGATGGCAGATGACCGCGACGGATGTCGGAAAATCCGTGCCTTCAGCCCCGGCATCCGGCACACTCAGCACCGCCTGCAGGCCGCCCGAGGGGCCGGCTATGGTCAGCCGGTGCTCACCTTTGGCGAATGGCTTGTCAGTGCTGTCTGCCGGCATGATGCCCCCGTGCTCGTCCGACCCTTCCTCTAGGGCGCGGGCAGATGTTATAGATAGTCCGTTCACGCGCCAACGATGATCGCGCGATCCCGGGCCCGGCCCGGACTGGAGAAAACCCATGACTGTTCTGCTGTATCTGCTGGTGTTCCTGGTCGGCGTCGCCGCCGGCGTGCTCTATGCCAAGCGGCAGGTGCCCGATCACCGCGTCCGCGAGCTGGAAGGCCTGCTGCACGACCTGCAGGGCCGCCACGAGCGCTACCAGCGTGATGTCAGCGATCATTTCGAGCAGACGGCGCATCTCGTCAACGAGCTCACCCAGCGCTACCGCGAGGTGCATGAGCATCTGGTACAGGGCGCCCTCACCCTCTGCGACGACCCCAAGCGCCACCGCGACGAGAACCCGGCCCGCGTCTTCAACAGCCTCGAAGGCCCGGCCGGCACGCCCGCCAGCGCACCGGTCTACGCACCTTATTCACGCCTGGACGACCAGGATCTGTCCGGTTTCGAGCCGCCGCGCGACTACGCGACCAAGAGCCCGAGCGACAAGGGCACGCTGGACGAGCGCTTCGGCTTCAAATAAGGCCGCCGGGGCGACGGAAGTCTCGGTCTTCCGTCCGGCGAACAGCCTTACTTTCAGCAGGCCTTTAGGCTACAATTTGCGCCCGTATTCATGCTCTTCCTTCCTGGCACGCCGCGTGCAGAAGCACAGGTCAGCCCGGAGGGGAAGCGTCCCGCCGCCCCGATGATGAGGACATCATTGTGCTCGAAGCCTACCGCAGCCATGTTGCCGAACGCGCCGCCCTCGGCGTGCCCCCGAAGCCCCTGGACGACAAGCAGGTTGCCGCTCTCGTCGAACTGCTGAAGAACCCGCCGGCCGGCGAAGAGGCCTTCCTGGTCGATCTGCTGGAAAACCGCGTCCCGGCCGGTGTCGACCCCGCCGCCTACGTCAAGGCCGCGTTCCTGGCCGCCATCACCAAGGGCGATGCCACCTCGCCGCTGGTCAGCCGGGAGCGCGCGGTCTACCTGCTCGGCACCATGCTCGGCGGCTACAACGTCGAACCCCTGATCAGCCTGCTCGACAACGCCGAGCTGGGTGTCGCCGCCGCCGAAGCCCTGAAGAAGACCCTGCTGGTCTTCGACGCCTTCCACGACGTGGAAGAGAAGGCCAGGGCCGGCAATGCCAACGCCAAGGCCGTGCTGCAGTCCTGGGCCGACGCCGAATGGTTCACCAGCCGTCCGGATGTGCCGACCGAGATCAAGCTGACCGTGTTCAAGGTCACCGGCGAAACCAACACCGACGACCTCTCCCCGGCGCAGGACGCCTGGAGCCGCCCGGACATTCCGCTGCACGCCAACGCCATGCTGAAGAACACGCGTGACGGCATCCGCCCGGAAAAGCCGCAGGAAATCGGCCCGCTGAACCAGATCAAGGAACTGGTCGCCAAGGGCAATCCGGTCGCCTACGTCGGCGACGTGGTCGGCACCGGCTCCAGCCGCAAGTCCGCCACCAATTCGGTGCTGTGGTTCTTCGGCGACGACATCCCGCACATCCCGAACAAGCGTGACGGCGGCGTCTGCATCGGCTCCAAGATCGCCCCGATCTTCTTCAACACCATGGAAGACGCCGGCGCCCTGCCGATCGAGCTGGATGTCGGTCAGATGGGCATGGGCGACGAGATCGTCCTCAAGATCGACCACGCCACCGCCAGCGTGACCGCGCTGAAGAACGGCGCCGAGATCGCCAAGGCCCCGCTCAAGACCCCGGTGCTGCTGGACGAAGTCCGCGCCGGCGGCCGCATCAACCTGATCATCGGCCGCGGCCTGACCTCCAAGGCCCGCGAGTCGCTGGGCCTGGCGCCGTCCGAACTGTTCCGCCACCCGCAGCAGCCCGCCGACACCGGCAAGGGCTACACCCAGGCCCAGAAAATGGTCGGTCGCGCCTGCGGCCTGCCGGAAGGCAAGGGCATCCGTCCGGGCACCTACTGCGAACCGAAGATGACCACCGTCGGCTCCCAGGACACCACCGGCCCGATGACCCGCGACGAGCTGAAGGACCTGGCCTGCCTGGGCTTCTCCGCCGGCCTGGTCATGCAGTCGTTCTGCCACACCGCCGCCTATCCGAAGCCGGTCGACGTCAACACCCACCACACGCTGCCGGACTTCATCATGAACCGCGGCGGTGTCTCGCTGCGTCCGGGTGACGGCATCATCCACTCCTGGCTGAACCGCATGCTGCTGCCGGACACCGTCGGCACCGGCGGCGACTCGCACACCCGCTTCCCGATCGGCATCTCCTTCCCGGCCGGTTCCGGCCTGGTCGCCTTCGCCGCCGCCACCGGCGTCATGCCGCTGGACATGCCGGAATCGGTGCTGGTCCGCTTCAAGGGCAAGATGCAGCCCGGCATCACCCTGCGTGACCTGGTGCATGCCATCCCCTACGCCGCCATCCAGCGTGGCGAGCTGACCATCGAGAAGAAGGGCAAGAAGAACGTCTTCAACGGCCGCATCCTCGAGATCGAAGGTCTGGAAGACCTGACCGTTGAACAGGCTTTCGAGCTGTCCGACGCCTCGGCCGAACGCTCCGCCGCCGGCTGCTCCATCACCCTGTCGGAAGCCTCGGTGAAGGAATACCTGACCTCGAACATCACCATGCTGAAGTGGATGATCTCGCAGGGCTACGGCGACGCGCGCACCATCGCCCGCCGCATTGAGGCCATGGAGAAGTGGCTGGCCAACCCGTCGCTGCTGCGCGCCGACGCCGACGCCGAATACGCCGCCGTCTACGAGATCGACCTGGCCACCATCACCGAACCGGTGCTGTGCTGCCCGAACGACCCGGACGACGCCAAGCTGCTGTCCGATGTCGCCGGCGCCAAGATCGACGAAGTGTTCATCGGTTCGTGCATGACCAACATCGGCCACTTCCGCGCCGCCGGCAAGCTGCTCGACAAGGTGGAGGGCGGCTCGCTCGCCACCCGCCTGTGGCTGGCTCCGCCGACCCGCATGGACGAACACCAGCTGATGGAAGAAGGCTACTACAACATCTACGGCCGCGCCGGTGCCCGCACCGAAATGCCGGGCTGCTCGCTGTGCATGGGCAACCAGGCCCGCGTCGCGCCGAACACCACCTGCGTGTCGACCTCGACCCGTAACTTCCCGAACCGTCTCGGCCAGGGCGCCAATGTCTATCTCGCCTCGGCCGAGCTCGCCTCCGTCGCCGCCGTGATGGGCAAGCTCCCGACCGTCGCCGAGTACATGGAGTACGCCGGCAAGATCGACTCGATGGCGGGTGACATCTACCGTTACCTGAACTTCGACAAGATCGGCGAGTACACGGAACAGGCCGACAAGATCAACGTCGCCCAGCTGACCTGATCCTGACGGTGTGATGCGAAAAGCCCGGCCATGCGCCGGGCTTTTTGTTGGCCGCCGCAGGGCGCACGCCATGAAAAAGCCCCGCGCATGGCGGGGCTTGATGCACGGCGAACAGCCCAGGGGTCAGTGGTGGAAGAGCTCCCCCGCCCCCATCTTGATCACATGGCCACCGATGCGGCAGCGCACTTCGCGGCCCGGACGCTTGTCGAACTCGACATGCAGGATGCTCTTGCGCGTACCTTCGCTGCCACGGTCTATGGCGAAGGTGTGGGTGCCGTCGGCGGTGTCATCCTGCTCGGCGAGATAAGCGATGAACTCCGGCATGACGCTACCGATGGGCGGATAGACATCACGCCCCAGATCCAGGTTGAGCAGGCGGCCATGGAACTGGGACTGCCCGGTGACGCTGCCCGGCGCGAACAGGAAAAGCTGCGAAGTGTAGACCAGTCCGGCCAGCTCGGCCCAGCGCTCCGGGTTCAGGCTGGCGGCCAGCACATGCTCCGGGCGGGTGAAGGGGATG
>Ga0222424_100583_pt1 | contig 16576 bp, 15 predicted proteins | sample 2B2ome_FD_182468 | JGI IMG/M metagenome (GOLD analysis project Ga0222424, IMG submission 182468) | Enriched microbial communities from leaf-cutter ant dump, University of Wisconsin, Madison, United States - 2B200A (version 2) | ecosystem: Environmental > Terrestrial > Nest > Insects nest > Nest... | reverse complement strand
TATTGAGATGCCGGAGATCAGCGGCATCGCATTGCTGCGCAGCCTTCCGCATCCGCCTATAACGGTTTTTACCACGGCGTTCCGCGATTACGCGTTTGAAGGATTTGAACTGGGCGTGATCGATTTCCTGCTAAAGCCGATCGCACAGAACCGGTTTTACCGGTCGCTGGAAAAGATCCGGGACTTCCTGCAACTGCAGCAAAAAGAAGCAAACCTGGAACAGGCCGGGGAAGGCACGGATATTATTTTTGTAAAAAGCGGGGTTGAAAAAATAAAACTATTGCTTACGGACATCATCTTTATCCAGGGACTGAAGGACTATGCCATCATCCATTCCACTACCGGTAAAACGGTTGTCAAAGGCTCCGTCAAATCCATGCAGGAGCTCTTTGCCGTACCGGCATTTATACGCGTGCACAAATCATTTATTGTGGCACAGGACCGGATACAGCGCATCTCGCGGAACCGCATCCTGATCGGGGAACATTCCATTCCCATCGGGAAGGTATACCGGGATGATCTGAACAAACAGATGCCGGGGCTTTCGGCATAACTGCATCCTATCTTCAAACCCTGATGGGTCATCTTCCGGCCGGCTGCTGCGGGAGGCGGATACAAATAAGGGCCGCGGCTGCCAAAAGAATGCAAAAGGCCGCGCATTGATAAATGGTGCTGAGCGGAATCTCCGCATCGCGGAGCGCCCCTCCAAAATACAGCCCGATACCCCCGATCAGCGTACCGCAAAAGTTCAGGATGCCATAGCCGGTAGCCCGGTACTTTGCATCAACGATCATACTTAATATGGGCATGGTGTTGGTATCTGTGAACGACTTTGTAAAAGCATATATAACAAAACAGCATACGGCTATAAAAAGCGCCGTTGTGTAACTGGCCAAAAAGATGGCCGGTGCTGCTATACATAAACCTATTGCAGGCACCCATATCCGGCCTCTTTTATTCCTTTTACTCCACAGATCCGCCAGTACACCTCCCGCCAGTACCCCAAAAATGGCTGCTGTAAAAACATAGCCGGTAGCATACACCCCTGCCCTCGTTTGCGACAATGCAAATTTTTCCTGAAAATACGTAGGCAGCCAGCCCACTACCAGCCAGGACATAATACTTACCAGTGCAAAAAACACAACCAGCAGTACATAAGATCGTTGCTTTAAAAGTATTTTCACGGTTTGGGAAAACCGCATTCCCGATCGTGCAGGTGCCGGACCCGCCGCGGGCGCTGCAGGTGCATCTTTTAAAACAAATAACAACAGGATGGCATAGGCCACTCCAAAAATACCAAATGCAAAAAAAGCCGTGTTCCAGCTATGATCCTCTGCGATCCATCCACCCAGGAAGCCCAGGCTCTGCCCCATCATGATCCCTGCCATATGAATGCCGGTAGCCAATGAACGGGTAGGTCCTTTATGGTAATCCATGATCAGTGCCAGGGCTGCGGGAATATAACAGGCCTCGCTCAACCCCATTAACGCCCGGGTAACCAGTAACGCCTGAAAAGATGTGGCATAAGCCGTCATCCAGGTTACTGCCGACCAGATGAATAAGCTCACAAGGATCACTTTACTTCTGCTGAACCGGTCTGCTACAAACCCGGCAATGGGACTGAACAATCCATATACCCAGAGGAATACGGCCGTTAACAGGCCAAACTCTGCATCCGTCATGGGGATAGCGGTTACGATAGACGTACGCATGGTCGTTACCATGGTACGGTCTATATAATTCAGCATAGCAATAACAAACAACAATCCTACCACGAGCCAGGCCCGCATCATTGTATCCTTTTTCGCAGCTGCATCTCTCATTATAAATATTTTACAACCATCTTCCTTTTAAACCTTTTTCAATTCTTTATGATCTTTTGAGACCATCGATACGCTGAAGCGTACCGGGCTTCGTCTATAACGCAGCCAGTACTTCTTTCGCTACTTCAATAGCATGATCAATTTCTGCTTCAGTATGAACCGCGCTGATATACCAGAGTCCCCTGCCGATGACCCGGATATTCCGGTCGTGCATGGCCGCAATAAACCGGTTCAGTTTTACTTTATCTGCCTGCAGTGTATCCCGGTAATGACTCACAGATTCCAGATCGGTAAACGAAGTATGCACCATCGGCCCCGGCCCCGTTACCAAAAGGTTCTGACCTGCACTCCGCGCTGCTTCTGCTAATCCCGCCATCAGCCGTTTGCCCAGCGCAAACATACGCGTATAGGGAGCCTCCCGTTCCAGTACGCGGATGGTTGCCAGCGAAGCAGCGATCATCGGGCAGCTGGCATTCATTGTACCGGCATGGATGACCACCGATTTTTCAATCAGCTGCATCCATTCATATTTACCGGTTATCGCGCTGATCGGATAGCCGCTTCCCATTGCCTTGGCAAATACCGACAGGTCCGGCGTTACTCCATAATAGGTCTGTGCACCACCAAGCCCCATTCTGAACCCGGTGATCACTTCATCAAAGATCAGGGCGATCCCGTACTGATCGCATAGCTGCCGGAGCCCGCTCAAAAAACCGGCTGCCGGCTCAATACAACCACTATTACACATAACGGGCTCTGTTATGATCGCAGCTATTTCATGGTGCCGTTTTTTCAACGTTTCCGCCACCAGGTCCAGGTTATTCCAGGGCAGGATCACAAACTCGTCCCTTGTGCCGGCGGCAATACCATTGGACCAGGGAAACACCTCCGGTTCTTCCAGGCTGCCCAGCGCGTCTGCCCCCGGAGCAGAAATCCCCCAGGCCACATTATCGAGCCAGCCATGATAATGTCCCTCAAACCGCAGGAACCGCGATTTTCCTGTTTTAGCCCTGGCCACACGGAACGCTGTCTGAACCGCCGTGGATCCATCCAGGCAAAAGCGCACCCGTTCTGCGGAAGGGATCAGTGCTGTTATCTTTTCTGCCAGCTCTACTTCCTGTATGTGCTGGCCAGCGTAAAGCTGCCCCTGCTCCGAATAAGATCGGATCGCTTCAAGTACTTCCGGATGCGAATGCCCCAGGATCATCGGCCCCTGGCTCAGGGTAAAATCCAGGTACACATTGCCATCCACATCCGTGATCCGGCTGCCGGCTGCTGCTTTATAAAACAATGCATGCGGATGGTTGTATTTTCTGAACTCGGAGGAAACCCCACCTGCAAGCACTTTAGCGGCACGTTCAAGCAGTTCTTTTGAGTGCTGATATCGGTTCTTCATTGTTTATTTTTTTACTGTTGTACTGAATGCGATGTGATCCGTTGGGGCTGTTTTTACAGACGCCCTCATAACGTTCGCTTTTTTCTTTTTAAACATATTTACCTTTCCCGTTCTTTTATGTGGCAGTACGGATCCGGGTTATCCTGCTCACGATTCCAGGCGCACAGGATCCCGGATCCTTTTTTTTATCTTACTCCAGCTTAAACGATAATACCTTGTTAGACCGTATACCAGGCCTCACTTCCCCGTTAATGATCCAGCAACGGCTGATCCATTCCACTGCCGGCGCCGTTAACCGCATCTCGTTTTTTGGCAACCGGTCAAACACTGTCCATTGATCCTGTTTTATATCATAGGCCAGTACCTCCGGAATAAACCCCGGGTGGGTTACAGGATCTGCATGTTGCGCGGTCTGCTGATCAAGTCCGCCGGGAAAGAGCAGGTACCTTTTTTTAAACACGGGCGCAGGACCCGGACCTGCCGCCACACCCCGGGGCATGGAGGCAACAGCCTTCCAGCATCCCCCCGAAAGCATCCCGTTCCGGTACTCCGGTACAAAACAATAGCCGTCTTCCAGCACCCTCCGTTTCTTTCCCGCCCCGGTATCCAGTACCTGTATACCACTGAACAGAAAAAAACGATGGTCAAATCCTGCGGCAACGGCGTTGATCCTTGCCTCGCCCGGCCAGGAAGGCAGTTCGACCCAACGGTTCCTTTTAATATCCAATGCCCAAAAAATCTTTAACGGCGCGCCTTCCGGTGTTTGCGAACCGCCTGCGATAAAAAACAGATCGTCCACAATAGCACCGGCCATGTTGGCAAGGGAACAGGGCATGGGCGCCAATACTTCAACCATAACATCATTATTCCCTTTTACAGAAAGGGCATACACGTCCCTGCGATGCCCGTTCTGATTGCTTCCGCCTGCAAGGATCATTTTATTGCCATATGATCCATAAGCGCCATAAGCCAGCGGCACGGGCAACCGGGCAGCAGCCTTTATCCACTGCCGACCATCCTTATGCAGCAGGAAAACGCCATCATACCATTTCTTTACCCCCCCTTCCCAGGGCCGTTTATCCGGGAAATTGGCACCGCCCGCTGCGATCAATGTGTTATGGCTTACTCCCGCAAACATGCCGGCAAAGCCCTCCTTATCCGGTATCGCCGGAGCATCCATTGTAACCAGCCGCTTCCCCGGCTGTGCCTGCACTGCTCCATGCATCATTAATGCCATACTGAATATCAATAATTGGTTCTGCATATTTTTTATACCTGATTACCAGCTGGTCCAGCCTCCATCCACTAATAAATGATGGCCTGTTATGTAGGCCGATGCTTCAGAAGCTAAAAAGACCACGGGCCCCTTTATATCCGCGTCACCGGCAAACCGGCCAAGCGGTGTAAGCCGTTTATAGTTACGGGTAAAATCGGTTTCGCCAAAGGCCTCACTTACGCCCGGGCCATATCCTCCGGGGCTCAGGCAATTGCAGCGGATATTCCATTTTCCATAATAATTGGCGATCCATTTTGTGAACCCGACCATAGCCCATTTATCATAGGTATAGTTGACCGGACTGGTCATCCCCGTTTCACCATATACCGGAAAATGCGGTCCCACAGCACCCTGTATGGATCCGATGTTGATGATATTACCACTTCCGCGCCGGCACATATCCCCAAGCACTTCTTTTGTCAGCAACATCATACCGGTGGAGTTTACCGCCTGGGCATTTTCCCATTCCGTTTTATTCATGGCATCCAGGTTCTTAAACCCTTCCCGCGATACCGCATTATTAACCAGTACATCGATCTGCCCAAGATCTTTGAGCACCTGCTTTACAAAACCGGTTATGGATCGTTCATCTTTAAGATCCAGCTGTGCCCCGCTTGCCTTATATCCCATTTCCGTCAGCTGTGCCGCATAGCTTTCGCAGGCAGCCAGCTGCCGCGAAGCAATGACCACATGAGCACCTGCTTCTGCCAGGGCCAGGGCCATTGGCTTTCCAAAAAGACCGGTGCCGCCTGTAATGATGACGACCTTTCCTTCCAAACTAAATAATTGCATCATATGTTTATAATTTCCATGTTCGGGGTGTGAGCAACTGTTCGGGAACCGAACGGAAGCATGTTTGGATCTCCGCCAGAAGCCCGGAGGGTATGGCGGGTCCCTGCAGCAGACGGATATTCTCCAGCAGTTGCCGGTCGTTATCCGCACCAAAAACGATACTGGTAATACCCCGCAGGTCCCGCACATAGGAAAAGCAGAGTTGCGCAACGCTCATAGCGCATTTTTCCGCAAAGACAGCTAGCTGCTCCAGGTACAAAGCGCCCTGCTTCAGGTCTCCGGTAAGCGTTCCGGGATCCCGCAATAGCAATCCCTTTAAAAAGATACTCCGGGCAAAAACAATTTTATCCGCTGCAACCAGCTGATCCCATACCGGGTGACCGGCCAGGCGCTGATCCCATATATTTACGGGCACCTGCAGCACTTTTACTGAAGGCAGCGCCGCAAAACGTTCCAGCTCCATCAAATGATCTGCCGAAACGCCTCCGCAGGCGATCAGTCCTTCCTGTTCCAGGAATTGCAACAGCTCCGGCAACAGTTTGCATACGGCATCCATATCATAGCCGGAAACCATATGGAACAGGCAATAAGGTAACCGGTTAAGGTTTAAGCAGCGTAAAGATGCAGTAACACTCCGGAGGGCCTGTTCTTTCGCCAGCGCCGGGTTTATCGTAGCCTCTCCGGTTATTTTAAACTTGCTGACCACCTGCACACCGGGAGCCTGCACATCAGAGATAAGACCGCCCAGTAACTGTTCTGCGCTGCCGTATTCCCGGGCCGTATCAAATGTAGTGATCCCGTTAGCCCGGGCCTGCCTTAGAAGTTGTTGGGCAGCAGCGGTATCCGGCTGCTGCTGTCCCGGGAACACCCCATATTGGAGTCCCAGTGACACCGTACCCAGGGTCAGTGGCGAAATATCCGCTTTATTGATCTCGTTCATCCGCATGTGCTGTCGTTTTTACCAGCCTGATCAACCCCGGACCGGGTTCCCCCACTCCGCCGGTGACCAACAGCAGGCCATTCGTTATAAAAATATTTGAAGTAAGCAGGATACCGGTATCCCATTTACGGATCTTTTGTCCCAGGGCATCGATCACCCAGATACAGGACATTCCATAATGCGCCACCCATAAACTACCAAACAGATCCAGCGCCATTCCATCCGGCAAATTTGCCCCCGGTTGCATAGACGCATGCCGGGGCAGATCGCAAAAGACCCGGAGCGGCATACCAGGCTGCTTCAGATCCAACACAAGGATCCGGTTGCGATAGCTTTCTGCAATAAAAAGCTGACCGGATGTGTGATTCAACACTAACCCGTTTGGATAATCCAACTCCCGGGCAATGATCTTCTTTGTTCCAAAGCGATCCACATGCGCCACAAATCCGCTGTGCCGTACGGAATCGGTAAAGAAAAAACCACCATCCCCATCGCTTACGAGGTCGTTGGGACACCGGATGCGGTCGGCTCCGATTGCACCTTCGGCAGCCACCCCCACCAGGTTCCCTGAAGGATCAAAACGTTTCACGCAGGCCTCCAGGCTATCGCAGATCCAATGCACCCCATCCGCGGTTATGAGTTGCCCGTTCGGGCAGGACGACCTTGCCCATTCCCTGGTTTCTCCCTGCGGACCTACAAGCAGGATCTGCCCGCCCTGCAGGTTGGTTACAAAAAGGTTACCCGCAGGATCCACCGCCGGCCCTTCCGTGTAAAAAGGCTGATGGAGCAATATTCCTTCCAATGGTTGTACACCCGGTTCTTTATACATCGGTTATCGGTTCAAACGGATAAAGCGGTTTTCTCCGGTTTTTAAATGTAAATATTGTGGGATCGGCGCAGGTTTCCCCCGGTGTATTTACCTGGATGACGGCCGTACAAATATCTTTATAGGCCGCCACCGGCGCATTGACCCCTTTTGCAATAATCCAGTTCAACGTTTCCGGGACGATACCCAAACTGGTAAGCTGACGGCTGCTGAACGGCGGTACCCGTAATGTGGTGACCACGATCAGGTGCTCATTTTCCGTTCTTAGCAAGGCCACTTTTCCCATATCATACTGCACCTGTCCGCCATGCCGGGGATCCGGCTCGGTAAATAAGCCATTCCTGTAATCTGCCAGGGTTACCGTATACGGCTGTGTCCTGTTCAGCGGATTTATTTCGTTAAAAGAAATATCAAAATGCTGCCCCTGCTCAAAACCCGCTATGTAAGCAACGGTTGCCGGATGTGTTATACAAATGCAGCCCTTTTGTTCCCCTTTTGCTTCCAGCCAGTCCATCAGGTACATACTGGTGCCGGCAGCGCCGCCTCCCACGTTATCTCCCATATCCAGCAATAACACGGGCCCGGCAACAGATGCCGCGTGCAATGCTATCATATCCGCATCAACCTTCTGACCGCAAAATTGCCGGTGCCTCTTTAAAAAACAGGACCGCAATTCCGGCACTGATACGCCGGAGTTTTTCCCCTGCTCCGAGATCACGACCACAGCCGTTCCCATTTCCGGTACATCTGCATAGGGAAAGCCCAGTAAAATGCTTGCATGCAGAGCGCCCTGTTCTCCGGCGATCTGCTGTACTTCCCTGTATAATGACTTGCAGGGTTCTGCCTGGGTATGCTGCTGCTCTATGCTGATCAAAAGCGGTAATTGGATCAGCTCCTGGCATGTCCTCAAATCTTCCAGCAAGATCCTGTTCAAAAGCAGGGCTGCTTTTATACCGGTCTGCCGCTGATCCAGGTGCGGGTTTGTAGCATAGGCAAACAGTGCATCTGTGCTGGCCACCATTTGCGCACTTACGTTTGCATGCGGGTCCAATGTGCCTACAACAGGCACACCCGCTCCGACCAGCTGCCGTACATATGCCAGCCAATCACCATCCATATCGGGGTAGCGCTCACAAACGCCGGCACCATGTGGCGCCACCAGCACCGCATCTACCGGCAATACGGCTTCTAGTAAGGTGCCTAATTCTTCTTTCAGCCGCTCATAGGTATCCGCAGTAACCGTACCACCAGGCGTTGCGGTTGCATAAAATACCGGTACCAGTTCTATTGACCGATGATCCAGGGCTTCGATAAATCCTCCGATCTCATGATGCGCATCCCTGTAGTGACTTACAATGGCGTCACCCCTCAGCAAGTGCCCGTTCTCAAAATCCGAATAAACCGTAGGCCGTTCACTAAAGGTGTTCGATTCATGATAGATGCCCACCAATGCTACTCTTTTCTTCATAAGCTTACTGATAGCGCGCAATGGCTTCCACTTCAAATTTCAAAAGGGTGCCCAGGCAACCGATCAATGTGGTCCTTGCCGGAAAGGGAGCCGAAAAATAGGTCTTATAGATCTCGTTAAATGCAACCAGATCTTCCTGACGGCCTACATAATTCCGCACCTGAACCACATCCTCCAGGGTTAGACCGGCCCCTTCCAGGATCCGCCTCAGGTTATCGAATGAACGCCGGCACTCTTCTTCAAAACTCCCGGTAATGATTTTCCCCTCCAGGTCTACAGAGGCCTGCCCGGATATAAATAAAAAATCGCCGCTTTTTATTGCCGGTGAAAAGGGCAAATGACTTTTGGGAATCCCATTCCCCGATAACGCTTCCTTTGCTGTCATAACTGATATTTATATTTTCTGAATATGGTTCTTAATAAATGTTACCGATTGATCCGGCCGCTCAAAATACCGGCAGGCATCTGCTGAAAAGATCCGGTTGCCAGACCTGGGGTCTTTAAACCCGTGGCCAGTGACCAGGCATACCACCCTGTCCGACCTGCGGACCTGTCCCAGACGAAGCGCTGCTTTTAAACCCGCCAGCGCCACTGCGCCCGCCGGCTCACAATAGATGCCCTCCAGCTGTGCCAGTTGCTGCTGACATTCATACACCTCCGTATCATGTACCAGCGTGCCCTTTACTTTTCCTCTCAGGGAGGCCGTTTTGATGCGGTCTCCATCCAGTATATTGGGGACCTGAAGACCGCTGACGGTGGTCGTGCTTTTGGACAATGCTTTTACAACACCCTGCCGGTTGCTGAGGGCACCTGCGATGGTATTGTTACCTTCCGGCTGCACGCAAAAGACCACGGGCCGCTGAAACGCCGGGTATGCCTGCTTCCATCGCTGAAACCCTTTTATCATAGCCAGCGTAAGACCGCCTCCGCCAGCGGGAACAAATACCTGGTCTACCTCCGGAAGGGCTTCCGCTATTTCGTACGCGAGCGTTTGCACGCCCTCCATGCCCGCGGGCGAGTAACAATAGGCGCTGATCTCAACACGGGTATGATATTCTAGTGCCAGGCGCCGCAGGGTTTCCATCAGACTGCCGGTAACCGTCCTGGTGATCCCAAAATCCTTCACCATAAAGATCTGCGCCCCATAGATCCCCATTTGTTCCACCTTGCCCACGGGTGCGCCGTCTACTACTGCCAGAAAACATTGGATCCCTGCGGCCGCGCCATAAGCGGCCAGGGCAGCACCGGTATTACCACTGGAGGTTGCCAGGAAAAAAGAAGCCTTCTGCTTACGAAGCGCCGAAAGCGCCACTGCCGCAAAACGATCCTTGTAGGAGCCCGTAGGGTTCAGACTTTCCAGTTTAAAATAAAGCGCATCCAGCCCCAGCAGGGCGCCGATATTCCGTGACCTGAGCAATGGAGTGTTCCCCTCGCCCAATGTGATCCTGCTTGCCGTTTCTACTTCCGGCAGCAACGCCCGGTATTTCCAGATCCCTTTCAAAACCCGCCTGTTTTTAAACGTTTCTTAATCATATACGGATTGAAGTTCCGCGACAACCCGCCATCCACCGTAATTGTTGTACCGGTAATAAAGGAGGCTTCCGGAGAAGACAGCCAGAAAACAGCATTGGCAATTTCCTCCGGTGCCGCCGTCCTGTTTAATGGTGTGCGGTCATTAATTTCTGCTACGATCTCGTTACTGATATTCTGCTGTTCACTGCTGATATAGTCATCGCTGAGGGAAGTGGCCACGTTTCCCGGTCTTACAGCAACAGCCCGGAATCCCCGGGGTCCGTATAACACTGCAAGCTCATATGTGAGGCTTTCCAAAGCACCTTTGCAAACCGTATAGGCCGGAGCATATCCCCCTGCCAGCTCCGACATCACACTTGAAATATTGATGATAACACAGGATAGTCCGCGGTCTATCAGCATACCTGCCGTGATCTTTGCCAGGAATGCCGGGGCGGTGATATTGACCCGGAGGGTCTTTTCCCAGTTCTCCAGTGAAATCGTATTTAATGTTTCCACGGAGCGCCAGGCTGCATTGTTGACCAGTACATCGATACGGCCCCACCGCGAAATACAGGCGGCAACCACTGCTTCCAGGAATTGCATATCCTGCAGATCCCCGGGCAATATTATATAATCCGCTGTATAGGCGCTTACCCGCTGAGCCGTTCCCTGTAATCCTTCTGCGTCTATATCTACCAATGCCAGGGCAACACCCGCACGGGCAAACCGCTCTGCTGTAGCCCGGCCGATACCACCGGCCGCTCCGGTAAGTAATAATACTTTAGTCATGTTGTTCATTTTTATGGATCCATTGCCAGTATTCCTCCCAGCGATTCACCGGCACTTACGCGGGGATGCCGGCGAACAAATAATACAAGGCCGGACCGGTCGGCAAAAACAGGGTACTTCTCTTGCCGTACCGGATCAAAGATGCAGCCCCATTCCGCACCTTTTTTTACCATTGCACCCACCTGTACGGCGGGTACAAAGATGCCGTCAAAAGCCGACTGCATTTTGCCCTGTAAAAAACCGCTCTCCGGTTCCGCATCCTCCACTGTATGTTTTACAGCAACAGGTGCTTTGCTGAATGCCCCATCCACCAGCATTTTAAAATGATCCAGTACGCCCAGGCATCCCTGAACATAGGCCGCAATGATGGAGGCCTGAACCATATTGCCTCCCCCGTATTCTGCATAAATAGCGGGAATGCCGGCATCTCTTGCAACAGAAAGGGTACGCCCCCCGGCGCGCGCATCTGTTCCCCATACCAGGGGCAGGTTAAAAGCAGCCGCCATCCGGCGTTGTGTTTCCAATACCTCCGGCTGATGATGCAGCATATAGCCACTCAGCGGATAGATATCAAAAAGCGCCCCGCCCGTATGCAGATCCACCACCCCATCACAGGCCCGTATCCATTCGGAAAGCCTGAAGGCCGCTACTTCCGAGACCGACCCGTTTGTGTTACCCGGACAGATCCGTGCCAGGTCCAACCCATCGGCCCCGGTTCTTGTTCCTGCGGCATATGCCGTTTCACTGGCTCCGGTAACCAGGGTCACTTTTCCTTTTACAAGAATCCTTTTAAGCTGGTTGTACAATTCCATTACCGCGATCATAGGTTCGTATTCATCCCCGTGCACGCCGGCAATCAGCAGGATATGCGGGCCCTTATGTTGGCTGTCTATCTGCAGCATGTTCTTACCAGTTTTTATTTTCGTAATAGGCCCCTCCGCAACTGGGCTCCTTTGCATCATAAACGGAAAGCGTTTTAAAAAGGAGCATCGCGATCTCCTGGTGGCCATAACCATTCGGGTGCAACGGATCATTGAGCAACCTGCGGTACTGTTGCCCTCCGTACTTCTGCTCCAGTTCCGTGTCCCAGGCATTCCAGACATCTGCGTAGATCACGGGGCCGGACACAGCGATGGCCTTCAATACTGCTACATAATCCTTTAGCCACGCCCGTTCTTTTGCCTGTGACTCAACGATCCGGTTCGGACTGAGCAGCACGGGAATCGCATTGTTGTTCCTTACCTGCGTGGCAATAGTCCGTATATTCTGCTCAAACATTTCAACAGAGATCCCCTTTTGCAACGCTGCGTCATTGGTACCCAGCATTACAAAAACCGCCTGCGGCTGATACTGAAATATCCTCCGTTCAAGATCACGGATGATATCCGCGCTGGTATTGCCGCTGACCGCGGTATTGATCACCACATCTCCCATCCTTCCCAGCTCCCAGCGCACCCGTTCTGCAAATATTTCGGGGTAAGACCGCATACCATGCGTATGCTTTGCTCCCTGGGTAATGCTATCGCCTGTAAACAACCATTTAACCGGTTCCTTTTTTTTAAAGAGTGCAGCGATCCGCGCCGGATCATCCGTGATTTTTTCTTCACGGGACACCGGCAATCCGTTTGCACCCTGCAATACAGAGGTGCCCGCTGTTGCCAGACAAAGACTTCCCAGAAATTGCCGCCGGTTTACCATCGCTTACTGTTTGTATAATTTTTTTAATTCAAAACGGGACACATCCGTAACGGACAAATGGGTGCGGGCTTTCTGGCTTCCTGCACAATAGGACAACAGCACCGCATTTTTATAAAAATGGACCGCGATATAACAATACCAGCCGTCGGGATCTGCTTCCAGGTTAGTAATATGCGTCCAGCTTCGGCCGTCATCTTTTGACAGTGCCACTGTGAGCGGGGTCCGTTTGTCTTTGATCGCCGGATCACTGCCATCATTATTGTTCCATACAGCCAGCAGATCACCCGTAGAAGGGATCCGCTCTATAGTGGCCGGAGACAGCGGGGACTTTAAGTTATAAGGCTCCGCCCGGCTCCAGGTAGCCCCCCGGTCTCCGGAATAGGCTACATATTGCGTGCCGCCGCTGGCGCGGATGAACATCATTACCCGGCCATCCTTTAACGCTACCAGACCGGGCTCCTGTGTAACAATGCCGGCAGGAGTTGCTACCTGTTTACCGGAGGTCCAGGTTTTACCATTATCATCCGAGTAATAAGCGAACAGGGCTCCGGTGCCCGACCATTTGGGATCCGAAGCCGTGGTATGGCGGGCCACGGCCATCATCAGGCGGCCATCCGCCAACTGGATCACACGGTCGTTATTCAATACAAAATATCCTTTCTGATCGGTGATACAATCCACCGGAGCGCTCCAGGTCCGGGCTTCATCCGTAGAAAAGCGGACCACCGGTATACAATCCACCGTTGAGTTCTTCCTTAAATAAAAAAGGGCGATGGTGCCATTGCGCAGCCGGAGCAGGGATACCGACATCACATTCATATCCCCTTCCTGCGCTACGATCTGTATATCGTTTGCAGACCAGGTTTTACCCCCATCAGCGGAGTACCTGCCCGCCAGGTAAGCAGGTGCATGGTCACTGGAGCTTTTGCCGGTGTACCGGGAATAAACGAATAAGATACGTCCATCTTTTAACGTGATAAAAGACCCCTCACTATTGCGCGGATTATCCGCTCCGGGAGCAAGCTTCATAACAACCGTATGCAAGGTTCCGGTAGTATTGGTTGCGTTCCGGTTAACCGCGCAGGAACTGCAGAGCAGTACCAGCAGCATTGCAAAAAGACCTGTTTTGTGGCTCATTATCAACAATCGTTTAAATGAATAAAAAAATACAAATTATAAAATTAAGTTTAACAGCCCTATACATGATCCTGTGATGTATACGCCCCGGCAGATCTTTTTATCGCTTAACAATAAGTCCAGCCGCCGTTTCAATTTTATCGGAGAGGGCAAGCACCTCTTCATCATCCCATTCCCGCTGACCGGTACCCAGCGGAGCCTTGGTTGCACCGATATCGATCCCGTATTTCAACTGCATGGCCTTTCTGAAGAAGGTCCATACATCCGGAAGCACATACAGGATCGTTCGCTGAAATTCCAGCATAAAGGTCCTGCCCCGTTCAAAATCACCGGCTTTGAATGCCTGAAGCACTTCTTTACAGGCCACGCCCCACAGGTTATAAAAAGACCCGATCGCGCCAATAGCCCCACAAAGACTGGCATGACACATTAATTCATCAGCTCCGCTGAACAATCTTAAACGGTTGCCCGCCTGAAGATGAATGGCACTGATCTCCATCAGCTGCCCGGTGGTCAGTTTCATGCCGGCAACATTAGGGATCTTCAACAATTGCTTTATAAAGCCGGGAATATCGCCCATGGTATTATTGCCCAGCTGGTACGGGAAAAAAGGCAGATCGGTTGCGGCAGCGATCTCCCGGTAATGCTGCAGGGCATTGGCCACCGATCCTGAAAAATAGATGGGCCCTACCGAAGATATGGCATCGGCACCGTGCGCAGCTGCATGCTGTGCAAGCCGTACCGATTCCGCTGTTGTAAGCGCGCCCACCTGTACCATTACCGGCAGGCGTCCTGCCACCACAGCGGTTACCTTCGCCAATACGGCCTTCCGCTGAGCTTCTGTAAAAAGCACGCCCTGCCCGGTAGATCCCAGAATATACAGCCCATCCTGTCCCTGCGTTACCAACAGGTCTGCCAGCTTTTCCAACTGCTCCATTTCCGGCGCTCCCGTTTCATCTGTTGGCGTAAACATGGCCGACCACAAGCCCTCAAAAGTATCATTCATATTTAAAGTTTTTATTGTTTTAACGTAAGCTACGCAAGGCGGATCCTGTACCAGGAATCTGCTGCTGCAGCGCCCGTTTTATCTCTACGCCTTAGCGATATTATGATCTCATTTTTTGTTTTATGTTCCATGATCCGGAAGTTGGATAACTGAACGCTTTCATCTTCTTTATCCTCCTGCCGGGTATCGATCCGGATCACCGTATCCCTGACCAGTCCAAATGCATCCGGATCCATTTCGCCTATCACAAGCGGATACCGGGGAGCACTGGCCTTCGGATTTTCTTTCTGAAGATTACCGACCCAATATGTTTTTCCGGTTGCCCTTGACTTAAAAAGTGCCGACTGTGCTGTTGTTACAAAAAACGAACCGCCATCACTATATCCCAACGGACGGCAGGGCGACCAGGTCCGGCAATAGTCTTTTGAAAAGGATACCCATGCATAGCAGGGCAGATCGGGTGCACCCAGGTTGGATCCCCGCGCAACCATTGCAAAATGACCCGGCGTTCTTAACTCCACAATGGATGGCTCGGACAGACCTCTTGTGGACAGGTGATGATCTATACGCAGCCATTCTCCAAATTCCCATTGCAAATCACTTCCGTCTGCGGCCCACTTACCGGCTAACACACCTGCATCCTGAAAAAGGAAGGCCTTTGGGTTGGGCAGGTATCGCTTATTTTGCACCGCATCCCAGGGATGCAGGCCAACCGGCACCATGATCTCCCCGTTACTTGCTTTTACGACCGGCCGGCCAAAGTCCACGTTGAACCCATTCCGGCCGATCTGCACTCCTTCAACAGGTTTCATACGGTCATGTCCTTTAACGATGAGCTGCTTTAATGGTGTAAAATGTACTCCGTTGTCTGTTGACACCCGGTACCATATTTTATATAAGGGAGATCCTGAAGCCGTATCACTTTTACCCGGGGTCGAAATGGCCAGCTGCAATACCCAGGGTTTGCCATCTTCCAGGTAAACGTTATCCGTAATATGATACCCGTTTCCGCTGCTGAAATTTTCCTTTTCCCATTCAAAAGGAACCGGGTTTACCGCCGGAATCCCCGGAAGATGCGGATGCAGCAGAAAACCCGGATCCGGGGGTACCGGTCTGCAGCCAGTGGTCTGATATGCGTTGTTTACAAAACAGCGTTCCTGGTCCAGCACCCGTAACCCATGGGCGCTCCTGCCTGTAATGCGGGGAGCCAGCCAAACGCCCCCCATCATCCATACAGCCTGTTTAATAAAGGTTCTCCGTTCTTCCATATGTTTATTTTAGCTGAACACGCACCTGTTTTAATAGCGGATACCGGTCCCCGTTGTCTGATACAAACGTATACCGGTATTGCAGGAAGCGGTCTCCGTTCTCCAGGCCTGCGGTTCCATCAAGCCGTTTCCAGGGTGCACCGGCAAGCCCCGCTTCGGATGCAGCAGCACGATAAGAGGCTTCTAACCGGGCGTTACCGGGGATATCCGCATCTGCTGCCAGTACCAGCTGTGTCCGGGGGCGCGTCCATTTAAACACCCGCGAGGTATAGTGCTGTTGCCAGCTGCGGTTGTAAATATGTCCCATGTCCTTATTCCACATCCAGTGCGGGCCGGGCACCGGAAACATTTCCATTTTCAGTGTTCCGGTACTAAAGCGCTTTCCGTCGTTATAGTAGATCCTGGAGGCCGCCTTGCCATGATCCGGTCCGTTGGTATGGTTTGCCACCGCCAGGTCCAGCAGTCCGTCCTTATTAAAGTCTGCCGCCAGCGCATCGGAACCGGAATCCCCCACAAAAACGGACCGGTTCTGTTTGGAAAAGCCTTCTGCTGCACCCCAGTAAAGGTACATGGCAATTTGCCCCCGCATGTTATCTCCATGATAGGCCGGGCAAAAAATATCGAGGTATCCGTCCGCATCAA
>Ga0222424_100582_pt1 | contig 16608 bp, 11 predicted proteins | sample 2B2ome_FD_182468 | JGI IMG/M metagenome (GOLD analysis project Ga0222424, IMG submission 182468) | Enriched microbial communities from leaf-cutter ant dump, University of Wisconsin, Madison, United States - 2B200A (version 2) | ecosystem: Environmental > Terrestrial > Nest > Insects nest > Nest... | reverse complement strand
TAGCAGCGGATCACCTGCCTGTCCGGTCTGCATCTGCGCCCGGCCATACTCCCGTTTACTGCTTTTTTCTACACGACCGCCAAACAGTTTGGTAGAAAGCTGCGCTCCATAACAAATACCCAAAACAGGTACCTGGCCCAGGAGGCTTTTTACGCTGATAACCGGCGCATTTTCATCATTTACCGAAAAGGGCGATCCGGAAAGGATAATTCCTTTTAAATTGCCTTCGAATTCAAATGATTTGGAGTAAGGAATGATTTCGCAATAAACATTGGCCTCCCGTACGCTGCGCGCGATCAATTGGGTATACTGGGAGCCAAAATCAAGTATTAAGATTTTTTCGGTCATGATGCGCGAAGGTAATAAAATTGCAAATCACATAGGTGGAGAATCCGGAGAACCTTTGGTTAAATTACCGGTACTTTTTGTTTAATCATTTATTTTTATAACATGAAACATGGTAAACCCGCTTTGTTTCCGGAAGCATCAGTCATCAACAACTTAAAACCCATACGGATGAAAAAATTATTTTTTATAGCATTGGCGGTCATTTTACTCGCAGGATCCTGCAATATCATTGATCAGCAGCGCATTAAGGGGAACGGAAAGATCGTGAGCAAAACCTATGACCTTAAAGACTTCAGCAGCATTGATATTGGTAATGCCTCTTATGTGTTCCTTAAACAGGACTCCGTATTCAGCGTAAAGATCGAAACCGATGAAAATCTTTTCCAATACATCATTGCAGGTGTTGAAGAAGGAGAGCTGGATATTGACGAAAAGAACGATTTTGACCTGAAACCCAGCAACGATATAAAGATCTATATCTCGATGCCCGTTGTAAAAAAAGCGGCGCTGTCCGGTGCCTCCACTTTAAAGGGTGATAATAAGATCCTGCAGGAGGAACCATTTGCGCTCGACATCAGCGGCGCCTCCAATGCCACGATACAGGTAAAAGCGCCTTCCGTACAAATGGATGTAAGCGGAGCATCTACCCTGAACATTACCGGAGAAACCCGCGACATCCGGGGAGAAGCCAGCGGCGCCAGCACCATTCACGGATTTGACCTGAAAGCAGAAACCACTAATATTGAGGCCAGCGGCGCCAGTACCGCCAATGTTTTTGCAAGCGTGCAGCTTACTGCTGATGCCAGCGGCGCTTCCAGCATTAAATATATGGGCAATCCCAAAGTGAGCTCCTCCGCTAATGGTGCGGGCAGTGTGAACAAGGCGGATTGAGAATCAAGATTTGAGTGTTCGGAGATTTAAATCCGGATCTGTCGGTGGTGGTCAGCGATCAAACCGTCCCGTATTCCACAACCGGCATCACCGGTAAAATTCTAAAGGATAGGTTGTGTGTACCTTTCCATTCCGGATCCGCTTTAGTTTTGCTCCAAGCAGTTTCCGGGACAGCGGTGAAAGATGATCCAGGTACAAAATGCCCTGGGTATGGTCGTACTCGTGCTGGATCATGCGCGCTGTAATGCCGCTAAACATTCTATGCTGCGTTTTAAGAGCCCTGTCTGTATACATCACCTCAACCGACCAGGGCCGCTCTACCGGCTGATACAACCCGGGAATGCTCAAACAACCTTCATCATCTACCCAGGTTTGTACCGACCGGTTCAGGATCTGCGCATTTATGAACGTTTCCTCAATACCCGTATCCCCTGCTTCAAAGCCGGCCTTACGCGCTGCCACCTCCTGTTGCAGGTAGGTGCTCCGGCTGTCAATAATAAACAACTGCAAGGCGCTCCCGGCCTGGCTGGCGGCCAGCCCGCAGCCATTTGCCCGGCGCATTGTTTGCCACAAACCCTCAATGAACGGGTCCAGACTTTTTTCTTCCGGATCTACCATTGCTCCCTTTGCCCGGAGCAGCGGATGGCCATACGCCAGTACAGGATAAACCATTTGCGATCTTTTCCTGCAAATTTGATACGGTCTGCCCGATCCTGCAATGAACAATTGTTAAGAAATCTGCCGCCGGATCCGGCTCAGGGCCTGCGGTGTAACACCGATATAGGAGGCTATATATTTGAGCGGCACATTCCGGACCACTTCCGGTTCTTCATCGAGCAGTTTCAGATAGCGCTCCGTGGCATTGTATCGCACCAATGCGATCTCATGTTTTGTTTTGGCCAGCAGGAGTCTTTCGGCCACGAACCGTCCCAGGTAATTACCGGCTACCGTATTTGCATATACCTGTTGAAGATCATCATACGCTATTTGCCAGGCAACGGTGTCTGAGAGCGCCTGCATTTCGTACCCCGCAGGGCTTCTCGTTAAAAATGAATCATAGGCACAGGCAAAATCCTTTTCAAAATTAAAATGGAAGGTATGATCATTTTCATCACCCGGAATATAATAACGCAGGAATCCTGACTCAATAAAAGAAAGAAAATTTTCGGTTTGCCCCAGCCGGATCACCACTTCATGTTTCCGGAATATCCTTCTTTGAAAATGAGCAGCAATAAAATCCCATTCCGCTTCATCCAGTTTGCGGAAACGTTCATAATATGCGCGGAGATGTCCCATGAGTCAAAGTTACCGGGATATTGCAGGATCTGAGCCATTCAGAGTTGAGATTCGAGTATGGAGACTTAAGTCCGTATCCACCGGAAAGGGCGGTGACCAGCTTTCAGCAATCAGAGATTCCCGCGTTCAATAACCGGCCTCACCGGCACAATTCTAAAGGATATGTTGTATGCACTTTCCATCCGGATCCTCTTTGGCGTTGCCCGAAGCAGTTTCCGCGACGGCTCTGAAAGATGATCCCGGTACAACATGCTCCGTGTCTGATCCTGTTCATGCCGGAGCTGAGCGCTGAGATTCAGAACCTGACATTCCCCCTTCACTCCTTATCCAGCCGTTCCCAGGCCTCTGTAAGTTTCTTTTTGATCCCTGCCGGAAGCGTGTCAAAATTTTCAGAATACCTGCTTTGCCGGTATCCATCCGAGGCGGCAGCACTGATCGTATAAAACGCAGTGCCCTTCGAAAACAGCAGGTGTACTGATTGCTGCCGCAGATCAGCATCCGCCAGGCTGTAAATAAAATAGGCGTCTGCACTTCCATCGCCATCCTCGTCAAAAAAGCCTTTCCGTGCATCCCAGTTCATGATAACGCCCTTGTGCACCAGCATGGTATCGGCCGTTACAGCCCAGTTGTTTTTTTCTTTTGTATACCGCTGCAGGTACATGGTATCCGGTTGTGCACCTTTGGCCGCCTTTGAAAAAATAAAAACATTGTCTTCCCTGCCTTCAATATGGACCTCGTTCACATTGAGCAGGCGTGCACCCGGATATCTAAAATTGCTGTATGCTTCGGCAGCGCGTGTTATTACACTGACCTGTGCCCTGGTTATGATGGCTCCGGTAATAAGCGCCAGCAGCAGTATGAGGTGTTTCATGGCATTCATTGTTTTTAGTTATCAGTATACGAACAATGGGGCACAGCTCAAACGTTAAGAACCATGCCCCATTGATTATTAAGTAGCCATTATTTGCGGCTGTAATTCGGTGCTTCCTTGGTTACATCCACATCATGCGGGTGGCTTTCATTCATACCCGCATTGGTGATCTTTACAAATTGTGCGTTCTGAAGATCTTTGATGCTCTTTGCTCCACAATACCCCATACCGGCACGCAGTCCACCGGTGTATTGATAGATCACTTCCTTTAATGTGCCCTTATAAGCCACCCGGCCTTCGATACCCTCCGGTACAAATTTCTTTACATCATCTTCCGGGTCCTGGAAATACCGGTCGCTGCTGCCTTTGGCCATGGCCCCCAGCGAACCCATTCCGCGGTATGCTTTAAATTTCCGGCCCTCAAAAATGATGGTCTCACCCGGGCTTTCTTCCGTACCTGCAAAAATGCTTCCCATCATGGCACAATCGGCGCCGGCGGCCAGTGCCTTCACCAGGTCGCCGGTATACCGGATGCCACCATCGGCAATGATCGGAACGCCCTTTCTTTTCAATCCGGACGCTGCTTCCATGATGGCAGTCAGCTGCGGCATACCCGCACCCGCCACAATGCGTGTGGTACAGATAGAGCCGGGCCCTATACCCACTTTTACAGCATCAGCGCCGGCCTCGGCCATTGCAAGGGCACCCTGTGCGGTACCTACATTACCGGCAATGATATTCAGTTTTTTAAAATTCTTTTTTACGCGTTTCAATGCATCCAGTACTCCCCTGGTATGTCCGTGCGCGCTGTCCAGCACCACAATATCCACGCCTACCTGCTGCAATGCATCGATGCGTTCGGCCACATCTCCGGTAATGCCTACACCGGCGCCAACCAGCAAGCGTCCGAAGGAATCTTTAATGGCATTGGGAAACGATGTTACCTGTAAGATATCCCGGTAGGTGATAAGGCCGATCAGTTTACCCTGTTTATCCACCACCGGCAGTTTTTCCACTTTATGCTGGCGCAGGATGGTCTTTGCTTTTTTCAGATCTGTTCCCTCAGGGGCAGTGATCAGGTTGGCGCTGGTCATCACTTCGCTTACCTTACGATGGGGGTTGTCTTCAAAACGCAGGTCGCGGTTGGTAAGGATCCCTTTCAGTTTTTTGTTTTTATCGATAACGGGGATACCGCCTATTTTATTCTCCGCCATCAGCTGCAGGGCATCGCCGATGGTAGCATCTTCCAGCAGGGTAATGGGGTCAAGGATCAAACCGCTCTCGCTCCGCTTTACTTTACGCACCTGTTCGGCCTGTTTTTCAATGCTCATGTTCTTATGCAGGATACCCAGACCACCCTCACGGGCAATAGCGGTAGCCAGGGCCGCCTCCGTAACCGTATCCATGGCTGCGGATAAAATCGGGATGTTTAAAGAAATATCTTTTGTGAGTTTTGTACGGATGTCTACCTCACGCGGTAATACCTGGCTAAATGCCGGCACCAGTAGTACATCATCAAATGTTAAGCCTTCAAAGGCGATTTTGGGATTATTTGCAGAAGCTGCAGAAGATTTTCTTGTTGCCATGTGCAAAGGTAAGGGAAAATGGAAATACGATCCATGGTTTTACTATTTGATCACATTGATCTTGCAATTCTGTGACGCTGAAAGCGGCTTCCTGTCTGCTTTTTTGAGGAAAATATTTTTTGCAGCCGCAGACCTGTTTTACCCCGCGCGGCATGAACATCTTTGCACCCACACACGGGCATAAAACCGCGAAGGTTTCTTTGGGGTAATGCCACAGATATGGAAGCACTGCCTTTTTTCCATTTTCCGGCATCCATAATAACAGGACCCGGAAAAATGTTCTTGATATTCCTCCCAATAAGTGGCCCACTGTTCGGGTACCGAATCGGTTTCACTCCAAAAGACGTCTTTTGTGTTCCTGCGCTTCAGTGGCAAACATGGAGGCAAAGGAGATATAACCAATACCCGACCGATGGCCTTTACAGGAGCTGCAAGCGGCAACGTTTGCGTAAACAACGAAACCGATCCGGTCCTTCCGAAAAACCCGCGAAACGCATAAACATTACCCTTTTCCTCTTTTTAGCCGTACTTTTGCAGACAAAATTTAACGAAGAACTGAATCATGTTTAAAAGCAGTCATACAAAAAAGCCCGCGCCTACCATTGTTTTTATTTTTGGCGGGAGCGGAGATCTGAACCAGCGTAAACTGACCCCTGCCCTGTATAACCTCTGGATGGATGGCCTGATGCCGGAAAAATTCTCCATCATCGGTACGGGTCGTACCGATTACTCCAACGAAAAGTTCAGGGATCACCTGCTGGAAGGGATCAACGAGTTTTCGCGCAGGAAAAGTGATGGTAACGGAAGCTGGGAAAAGTTTTCAGGACATGTTTCCTATCTGCGTATGGATGTGGACCAGCCGGCCGACTATGCCGCCATGGCAAAGATCATCAGCGATTATGAAGCCGAATGGGGTGTGGAGGCGCATGTACTGTTTTACCTGGCAGTAGCCCCGCAGCTGGTGCCGGAGATCACCACGAATTTAAACAAGCTGGAAAAAGCAAAGGATAAGAACAGGGCGCGCATCGTTATTGAAAAGCCGTTTGGCCATGACCTGAAAAGCGCGCAGGAACTGAACCGTCTGCTCACCGAGTTGTTTGATGAAAGCCAGATCTACCGCATTGATCACTATCTTGGAAAAGAAACGGTACAGAACATCCTGGCGCTGCGTTTTGCCAATGCCTTGTTTGAGCCGATCTGGAACCGCAACTATATCGATCATGTACAGATCACCGCTGCAGAAACCGTAGGTGTTGAAGACCGCGGCGGCTATTATGAGCGTTCCGGTGCCCTGCGCGATATGGTGCAGAACCATATCCTGCAATTGCTGTGCATGGTGGCCATGGAAGCGCCGGTATCCTTTGAAGCCGATGAGATCCGCAATAAAAAATCGGATGTACTCAATGCGATCCGGAAGATCAAAAAAGAAGAAGTACAACAATACGCCGTACGCGGGCAATACTCGCAGGGGTGGGTGCAGGGCCAGGAAGAAAAAGCCTATCGTGAAGAAAAAGGTGTAGCACCCGGATCGTCCGTAGAAACCTTTGCCGCTGTAAAATTCTATATCGACAACTGGCGCTGGCAGGATGTTCCGTTCTATGTACGTACCGGGAAATTCCTGAAAGAAAAAACCACCCTTATTACCGTACAGTTCAAAGAAGCGCCCAAGTATGCGTTTCCGCCGGAAGCTTCCGAAACCTGGCGCTCCAACCGGCTTACGATCAGTATACAGCCCGAAATGGACATCCGGCTGCGGTTCCAGGCCAAACGCCCGGGACAGACTATGTCGCTCAACCCTGTGAACATGGTGTTCAGCTATGCCGACAGTTATGATGCACCGCAACCCGAAGCATACGAAACCTTATTACTGGATGCAATGATGGGCAACCCCACCCAGTTTATGCGCGGCGACCAGGTAGAAGTAGCCTGGGAAGTAATAGCGCCGATCCAGGAAACCTGGGAGAACCGGCCGCCGGTCGATTTTCCGAACTATGCACCTGGTACCTGGGGGCCGGAAGATGCAGAAGCACTGATAGCGCGCGAAGGCCGGAACTGGATCACCCTACCTCCAAAGCGGAAAGATTAATTAACCCCCGGTGATACATGATTGAACAGGCCCCGGAGCATACTCCGGGGCCTGTTGCATAAAACACCCAGCTGTATTTAACTTTTCCTTTTCAAAGATTCGTTGGAGGTTTGTAGTTATACCGGAATGATGTAACAAAGAACCCCACAAGCACGAATCATAACAATGAAAACATGTTTACTGACTGCCCTCGCCATCCTGATGCTGACACCGGTCTTTGCGGCCCGGGTAAAAGGTTTTATTACAGACGGGAACGGGGCACCGCTTCCGTATGCCACTGTTACAATCAAGGGCTCCGTAAACGGAACCACAGCTAACAGCAAGGGTTTTTACGCCGTGGACCTGACACCCGGCACCCACACATTCATCGTTGAGTATGTAGGCTACATCGCTGTTGAAAAAACGGTGACCGTTGCCGACAAGGACCAGGAACTGAACATCGTCCTTTTCACGAACGATCATCTTATGAAAGAGGTGGTGGTGCAGAGCAGGGGCGAAGATCCGGCCTACAGGATCATCCGCCAGGCTATAAAACGGAAATCCTACTATGCGCACCAGAACGACTCCCTGTCCGTAACCATTTACCTGAAAGGGATCATCCGCACCTTAAACATTCCCAAAAAAGTACTGGGACAAAAAGTGGAGCGCGACGCCAATGACGGGTTAGACACGGCCGGCAAGGGGGTGCTGCTGCTTTCCGAATCCACTGTACAGCTGGATGAGGTAAGACCCCGGCAATCAAAAATAACGGTGCTTTCCAGTTATGAGCGCGGCAACAATATGGGATTGAATTTTTCAAAGGTTACCTCTTTTTACACCAACAACGTAGCGGTCTTTGATATCAGCAGCGGTTCGCGTGGGTATATTTCTCCCATTGCAGACGGAGCGCTCAATTTTTACCGGTACCGGTTGCTGAACACCTATACCAGGGATGGCATTACGGTAAAGACCATCCGTGTTATTCCCAAAAGAAAGCAGGAACCCCTGTTCTCGGGCACCATTGAGATCACCGATGCTTCCTGGCGCATTTATAGCCTGGATCTTATGCTTACCAAAGACTATCAGCTGGAGCTTATTGATACACTCCGCATTAAACAGCTGCACGGTCCGGTTACACCTGATGTCTGGAAAACAAAGAATCAGATCCTTTCCTTTTCCTTTAACCAGTTCGGCTTCAGGGGCATTGGCAGTTTCGTAAATGTATACAGCAACTATAGCCTGCACCCCAACTACGCTGCAGGCTATTTCAACAATATTGTAATGAAATATGATACCGGCTACTATAAAAGAGATTCCAATTTCTGGAAAGAGGCCCGGCCTGTTACACTCGAAAACGATGAGCAAAAATACTATGCATTCCGTGATAGTATCAATGCGCTTAACAAGAACCGGCCACAGACCTATTACGATTCTTTAAGACGTCATCAAAAGATCAAACTCACTAACATTTTATGGAGCAATCAGCAATACCGCTGGTATTCAAAAAACCATACACTTACCTACAACCTGAGGGGCCTGTTAAAAGGCCTCGAGTATAATACCGTAGAGGGCCTGGCCTTAAAGGCGAACCAGACATTTAATTATACACCGGTAAACGGCAAATACATCTATGACCTGTTGTGGAACATGCGTTACGGTTTTGAGAATCATCATTTCAACAGCTATGGCACGTTTACCATACGGTCCAAAACACTACCCTACCGCAAGCGGTACTTAAGTTTTTCGGGTGGTAAGCGGGTATCGCAATTCAATCCCGATGAGCCCATCGATGCGCTCACCAACAGCTTCTACACCTTGTTTATCCGGAGCAATTTTATGAAGCTGTACGAAAACCGGTTTGGCAGCATCCGTTATAACAATCGCTTTGAGAATGGGTTTGCCATCAACGCCGGCCTGCGGTATGAAGACCGCATCCCGTTGCAGAACCGTGCCGATTATTCCTTTTTTAACCGCGATAAAAATTTTACCCCCAATCATCCTGAAGCCCTGCAGCAGATCACCTTTGACCCGCACCAGGCATTGACGGGAAGTATGACCCTTACGTGGCAGCCCGGACAGAAATACATTCAGTATCCCAGCTACAAAGCCTCCATCGGTTCTGATGAACCGGTGTTTTCCCTCAGCTATACAGCCGGTATTCCAAAGCTATTGGGCAGCGATGTTGACTATCATAAATGGGCAGCGGAAATGACACATGATAAAAACTTCCGGCTGGCCGGCTTATTTAAATACCGCCTGGGGGCCGGTGGCTTTTTAAGCGCCAAAGGATATTCCATACCGGATATGAAACATTTTAACGGCAACCAGACCTTTTATAATATCAAATACCTGAACAGTTTTCAGCTGGCGCCTTACTATGCGTACAGCAATACAGCCCGGTTTTATGCCGAAGGAAATATTGAGCATCATTTTAACGGACTGCTGACCAATAAGATCCCCCTGTTCAACAAACTCAAATGGAACCTCGTTGCGGGTAGCAATGCTTTTTATGTAAACAGAGAGCAGTATTATGCGGAAGGATTTGTGGGTATTGAAAACATCCTCAAATTGTTCCGGGTGGATGTGATCGCTGGCTATCAGCCGCTGCTGAAAACGAGTTACGGCGTGCGCGTTGGATTGGGTGGTTTATTGGGCAGCGCACTCCGGTTTGAAAAATAAAGGCAGAAGATTATAAAAGGCTTAACAGTAAAACCGGCCGGCCTGTTTTAAATTTACGGGACGGATGAAGTTTGCTCACCCAAAATAACTACTATGCGAACCCTGTTGCTCTTTTTCCTTTTGAAAATAACATGGATTGCTGATGCCCAAACAAACCGGGAAGTACAGAACCTCAATGCATTTGCACGGCTTTATGGTTATATCAGGTATTTCCATCCCTCCGACGAGGCTGCTTCTATGGATTGGAATCAGTTTGCCGTATATGGCTCCAATGCCGTGCTGGCAGCCCGGTCTGATCAGGAGCTGACCCATGTTCTGAAACAATTGTTCCTGCCAATGGCGCCTTCCATACAGATCGGAGCATCAGCGGAATGGTCTGCCAAAAGTATCACCCCGGCAGACACCAGCGGGTATCAGCCGGTTTTTTGGTTTCATACGGGCGTCGACGTAGGGTTTTCGACTAATGGCCCCTATTACAGCGTACGGTTAAACAGACCCGGCCCCTCCATCACTCCCAAACAGGGCTTTGCCCCTTTTTCCCAGGGCATCGATGCATTGCCTTTACGCAATAAAGAGATCCGGCTCGCAGGCCGGATGAAAGCCGATGTTCCGGAAGACGGTGATGGCCACTTCTGGCTTCGCGTAGACAAACCTGAAGGAATGGGATTTTTTTACAATATGAGCGACAAACCCATTACCCAAAATCAATGGAACACTTATGAGTTCACAGGAAAAGTTGATCCGGACGCCACCCAGATCTATTTCGGCGGTTTTTTGAATGGCAAGGGCACCATCTGGGTAGATAAGATCGAATTATTTGAACGGAACGGAGCAGGCGATCCCTGGCGTTCCGTTCCCATTCAGAACGGGGACTTCACAACACTGGTAGACAAGCTTCCTTATGGCTGGAATACCCATACGATCGACGGCTACAAATATGCCATAACCCCGCTTAACAACCGGAATGTACTCGAAATATCAAGCGCCCCGCCAACAGCAGCAGGCGCAGTGATACACCGTATTGATTACCGTCCGCAGCCACAGCCGGGAACAACCGTACGCAAAAAACTGCTATCCGGCATTGAGGCAATCATTCCGGTTGCACTTTACGGCTCAGCGGCACATACCTACCCGGTGGCGGATACTACGGCTTTAAAGAGGCTTAAGAAAGCCATGCACCAATACACTATGCAAAATGCTACCGCCGATAATCTGGCCGTACGACTGGGAGGCGTGGTCATTGCATGGAACATTTTCAAACATTTTTTTCCCTACTGGCCCGATGCCTCTAAGGATCCGGATACCATCTTGTCGCAGGCTATAAACAGCTGCTTCACGGATATCACCCCGATCGACTTTAAGAAGACCCTGCTGAAGATGACCGAACCGCTGAATGACGGGCATATCTGGGTAACACTGATGAGGGATACAACAGAAGCCTTTAGCCTTCCGCTGCAACTGGCGCTGGCCGAAAACAAAATAGTAGTGGATGAAATATTCGACAGCAGTCTCACAAACATCCGGAAAGGCGATATCCTCGAACAGATCGATGGCCGAAAAGCAATGGACGTCTATGAAGAACGCATGAATTATATCTCGGGATCTCCCCAATGGAAATCGTACCGTGCGGTTTTCGACCTTACAAACGGAAAAGAGCATTCAGCAGCAACGCTTGTATTGCTGCACGATGGACAACGGATCGAACAAAAAGTATCCAGGAAGATGGGGGGGCCTCAATTTAATAAGCAAAAAAAGTATACCCAGCGCAAAAGTGGTATCCTTACAAAAGATATTTACTATCTGAATATAAGCAGCATTCCGGCAGATACCATTGATCAATGGGCAGATGATCTTGCCGGTGCAAAGGGGATCATCTGTGACCTGAGGGGTTACCCTGCCAGTAATCACAACCTGATCAGCTATCTGCTTAAAAAGGGAGAGGACTCCAAATGGATGTTTGTTCCAAAGACCGCCTGGCCGGACCAGGAAAAAACCGAGTTCCGTTCATCAGGATGGAATATTAAACCGAAGAAGCCCCACTTTAATGGAAAAATTGTTTTTATAACCGACGGAAGGGCCATCAGCTATGCCGAAAGTTTTATGGGCTTTATCAAGGACTTAAAACTGGCTACTATTGTAGGACAGCCTACAGCAGGTACCAACGGAAATATCAATCCCTTTACCCTGCCCGGCGGATATACAATATCCTGGACGGGTATGCTGGTAAAGAACCATGATGGCAGCAAACACCACCTGAAAGGTATTGTACCGGATGTATTTGTAGAACGGACCATTAAGGGTATTAAGGAAGGCCGGGATGAGTTTCTCGATAAGGCACTTGAAATTGTTACACAATAAAGACCACCGGTTACAACAGCTGGTACCTTTTTCCCGGCAGGGCCTGGATCACCTGCTGCATCTCAAGATTGAGCACGGCCACCGCCACCCGGCTGCTGCTGAGCCCGGAGCGCAGGTGCAACTCATCAATATCGGCCTGCTGCCGCTCCTGTAAAAGCGTTACAATAGCCTGCTCTTCGGCGGATAATTCGATAAATAATTGGCGCGGTTGCTTCCTCACCCGCTTTTTAGGCAGCGCCCAGCCCATGGTTTCCAGGAGTTGCGTTCCATCTGTAAGCAGCTGCGCGCGGTTGGTTTTAATAAGATGGTTACAGCCGCCGCTTTTTTTATCCAGCGTTCTTCCCGGAAACGCAAATACATCTTTGTGATACCCGTTGGCCAGCTCAGCCGTGATCATGCTGCCGCCTTTAACCTCCGTTTCCACCACGATGGTAGCATCGCTTATGCCGGCTACGATCCGGTTACGGCTGGGGAAATGATGCCGGTCCGGCTGCGTGCCGGTCACAAATTCCGTCAGCAATCCGCCCTGCGCGGTCATTTCTTTTGCCATGGCAAAATGATCCGCAGGATATATTTTGTCCAGCCCGTGCGCCAGTACACCTACTGTTTGCAGCTCCGCTTTTAACGACTGCTTATGTACCAGCGAATCGATCCCATAGGCCAGCCCGCTGATCACCAGCACACCGCTGCCCTGCAGGTCATCGGCCAGCTTTTCGCAAACCTGCCGGCCATATTCCGTATGGGAACGGGATCCTACAACGGCAATGATCTTCGACTGGTTCAGATCGGCGTTGCCCTTATAATACAAAAGCACCGGGGCATCATAACAGTGCTGCAAACGCCGGGGATAATCCGGGTCCGTGAGAAAAAGCGGCCGCACCCGGTGTTTTTCAATAAATGCGATCTCCGCCTCAGCCCGGGCAAAATCCTTAAACTTGCGGATGCTGCCAATACGCAGCCTGCCCACGCCTTCAATACGTTCCAGGAGTGTCTGCTTCTCTGTAAAAATTTCCTCCGGCGATAAGTGTTGCAACAGCAGCCGCGCCACAACAGGCCCGATATTGGGCACCAGGGTGAGCGCAATACGATACACGAGTGGGTGTTCCATGAGGTTGTCTTTGTATTAAAGATACAAAGATTTTTGTATTACTTCCAACGCCACAGAAACACCGGAACACTGCTTTTCCGGGACAAATTCCCCTCACAGACTTTCAATATCGAAAGCAATGCGCCCGGTAGATAAGGAACACAAAATCGGTCCTTCACTTTCTCACGGCCATTGCCCCAACTCCTGTCCCAATGCTTCAGTGAATATCATGTGCAGCTTCCAGGTGCACCTGCGGCCGGTACACTTCCATCAGTGTGGACATATTTGCCGGCTGCTCAAACCCATATTGCCGGTAAAGACCGTGCGCATCCTTTGTATTCAGCATCAGCCGCCGCATCCGCCTGGCCCAGGGTTGCTCCAGCAATACAGCCAACATGGCTTTTGAAATGCCTTTGCCGCGGTGTTGCGGCAATACAAAAAAATCGGCCAGCCAGCCAAAAGTGGCATAATCTGTAATCATCCGGCCGAAAGCTATCTGGCGGTCACCGATAAAAGCGCCAATGCAAAAGGAGTGCTTTATCGAATGTTCCACTATTTCAAAACCGATGCCCCCGGCCCAATAGGATTCGGTACTCAAAAAATGATGGATCGCCGGAACATCCATCTGCTCACTGCCGGTGCGGATAATAAATGTATTCATTGTTGTTGTTTTTTACAAAAGAAGCTCAAATATTAAAATGGATACAGATACAATTTTTAAATATTTAATGGTTACAGTTTAACTTTGCACTCATGAAAAAAGAATTCCTGTATCTGGGTCTTGCGCAGCACCTCGCCCGGCAGATCCGGACAAACGTGTTAAAGACCGGCGACCGGCTTCCTTCCGTACGGACCCTGTGCAGGGAGCAGGGCGTCAGTATCAACACGGCAAAACGGGTATACCTGGAGCTGGAGAAACAGGCACTGATCGAGGCGCGGCCACAATCCGGGTATTATGTAAGCAACAGCAGACGGCGCATGTTACCGGTGCCGGACACCAGCAGGCCCTTACCCATCAGGAGCAGCGAAGCCCCCAACAACATCATCAGCAATGTATACGGTAACATGGGAAAGAAAGGGTTAACCCTATTTTCCATCGGAGCGCCCGCTGAGGCATTGCTGCCCGTTTTGAGGCTCAACCGCGAAATGGCCCGTGCGCTGCAACAGCTGCAGGGCAGCGGTACGGCCTACGAGGAGTTACAGGGGAATCTGAAATTAAGACAGGCTGTTGCACGCAGGTCCCTTTTCTGGGGTGGCAATCTTACCAGTGATGATATTATAACCACCGCAGGCGGGATGAACGCCCTGTCCTTTTGTATAATGGCGGTAAGCAAACCCGGCCAGACCCTTGCAGTGGAAAGCCCGGTGTATCCCGGCATCCTGCAGCTGGCCAGAAGCCTGGGGCTTCGGGTGCTGGAACTGCCTACCAACCCGGTTACCGGTATTGAGATCGATGCGCTAAGGAAGGTGGTGCACAAGATCGACCTCTGCCTGTTGGTTACCAATTTCAGTACACCCCTGGGCAGCCTGATGCCGGATACCCATAAGCGGGCAGTAGTGCAATTACTGGCCGCACACGATATACCGCTTATTGAAGACGATATCTATGGCGATCTGTATTTTGGAAAAAGCCGGCCAACATGTTGCAAGGCCTTTGATCAGAACGGAACGGTATTGCTGTGCAGTTCGGTATCCAAAACACTGGCTCCGGGCTACCGGGTTGGATGGGTAGCACCGGGCAGATACCGGGAGGCGCTGCTGAACCTGAAATATATTCATTCCATTTCTCCGGCTGCCATTACCCAGGAAGTTACTGCCCGGTTCCTGGAAAATGACCGCTATGATCTTCATCTGCGCCGGCTGCGCCAACAGCTTCTGTTAAACCGCGACCGGTTTACAGACACCATTGCAGCCAGCTTTCCGCCCGGTACAAAAATAAGCCGGCCGCAGGGTGGGCTTGCCTTATGGGTGGTGCTAAATGAGCAGATCCAAACAACGGAACTTTATGAACGGGCCATCCGGCAAAAAATAAGTATCGCGCCCGGACGCATGTTCACCCTGCAGGATCAATACAATCATTGTATGCGCCTTTGCATCGGCCTGGAATGGACGGATGAGCTGCAACGGAAACTGAAACAACTGGGGAAGATAGCCACATCCCTGCAATAACCGGCAACTACGCTGGTTTTCTTCGCCGGCCATAGACCAGGTGCGCCGCCAGCGCCAGCAGGGTAAAGGAAAAACCAACCAGCACCGCTCCGTTCCATTGTGCATGCTTCCAGGCCTGTGCGGCCAGCCAGGTGCCCGCTGAGCCTCCGATAAAATAGCTGAACATATACACCGTGTTGAGCCGGTTATTGGCACCAAGGTTCAATGCAAAAAAAGAAGACTGGTTCATGATATGCATCGATTGCAGCCCAAGGTCCAGCAGGACAACGCCGATGATAAGCCCCGCATAGGTATAGCCGCCAAAATAGAACATCGCCCAGCTCATACCCAGCATTGCAATGGCCGATAAAACAATCGAAAAGGGGTTGATCTTTTTAGCCACGCGGCCCACAAGGGCTGCAGCCAGCGCACCCACCGCTCCGATGATGCCGAAGGAGCCTGCAACAGCAGCACCGGCATGAAAAGGCGCATCTTCCAGATGAAAGACCAGTGTGGTCCAGAATGCACTGAACGACGCAAACCCCATTGCCCCCCGGAATGCAGCCAGCCGGAGAACGGGCTGGGTGCGGGTAAGATGCAACAGGGATTTCATCAGCGACCCGTAGCTTCCTTTAAATGAAGGATGCACTTCGGGTAACTTCCATGCGATCAACCCGGCCAGCAGTACCATACATCCCGTGGCAATATAGTACATCATCTTCCAGCCCCAGATATCGCCTACAAACCCACTCACCACCCTCGATAATAATATACCCAGCAGTAGTCCGCTCATCACCATGCCTATAGCCGCACTCTGTTTTTCCTTTGCAGCCAGCTCTGCCGCCATCGGCACAAACAACTGTGGAAGTACCGAGGTAAAGCCAATCATAAAGCTGGCCAGGAACAACCATCCTACCGTGGGGGCCACCGTCATCCCGATAAGGGAAAGGACGATCAACCCAAAATCGATAAGGATCAAACGCTTTCGTTTCAGCATATCGCCCAGGGGCACAATGAACAGCAGCCCCAATGCAAAACCAACCTGGGTAAGCATGGCAATATTACTGATCCGGCCTTCACTTACCCCAAAATCACGGGCCATCAACCCCAGCAGGGGCTGGTTGTAATAATTATTACCTACCACTATTCCGGTAGCGATCGTCATCAGCCAAAGCGTACCGCGGCTCAGTGGCGGCCTTGCCTTTCCCTGTTCATTGTGGTGCTCATGGTGCATTTTTAACACGGTCTTTTTTGCCCGCGCTGTTATTACTTCAGTATC
>Ga0222424_100581_pt1 | contig 16628 bp, 15 predicted proteins | sample 2B2ome_FD_182468 | JGI IMG/M metagenome (GOLD analysis project Ga0222424, IMG submission 182468) | Enriched microbial communities from leaf-cutter ant dump, University of Wisconsin, Madison, United States - 2B200A (version 2) | ecosystem: Environmental > Terrestrial > Nest > Insects nest > Nest... | reverse complement strand
GAAAAATCATTGTTACACGAACGATCATTGTTCTGTTTTTTATTAAAGATTCATTTTATTATTGTGCCCACCATACTTTTACGTCGCTGTTGTCACCTCCTATGGAAGCCACAGCAGCCGCAAGATTATCCGGGTTCAGTGATTGCAAATAGGTAGGATAGGGTATGCGGTTGGGGAAATTATTTTCGGCTGGAATCCCGGCCCCTCTCGGCAATACCGGGTATCCTGTTCTTCTTTTTTCAAACCAGGACTGATAGTCTACAAAGAAATATGCATAATATTTTTCCAGTAAAATCTGCTCCAGCTGCTGCTCACTTGTCCCGGAAATTTTATAGGCTACCCCGGGTCTGGCTAAAAAACCGGCTGGCATCGTTACCCCCCATTGCGTCATGGATGCCTTAATGCCGTTTTCGTAATGCTCACGTGCTGTTTTTCCTGTTGCAAATCCCCTGAGCGCCAACTCCGCCTTAATAAACTCCACTTCTGCATAAGTCATCATTATTCCTAATGATGCAACTGTTTTGAGGCCATCGTTGTAACTCGAATTCTTTCCTACCTTGTATTCAACATCTGCCGGATAACCGCTTTCTATGCCGGTATATTGAGGCTGCCCGTTTACCACTACCTCGGTAGCCCATGCTGCTCTGCGCGGATCCTCATCCTCGTTGAGCTTATTTATAAAAAATTTTGTAAAATAATCATTGTCCCTCCAGTCTACCTGGCGCGATTTATAGTAAGGGTTAAAATAAGGATATGACCCGGTGTATTTGAATATGGCTTCGTCTGCATTGCCGGTAAATACGGGATAAACATCCGGGTTCGAAAGAATTGCCGTTATCTGCTCATTAATGTTCATTTCATCCCTGCGATTGTAAATCCTTAACAGCAGGCGCAGTTTAAGTGAATTGGCAAATTTCTTCCATTTGATGATGCCGGGGCTAGCGCCCGCCGATACACTATTGGCATCATAAACCATATCTCCGCCATAAGTGAGCGCGGCACCGCTGTTTAGAATCTTTGCGGCGGTATCAAGGTTTTTCAGCAACTGCTCATAAACATATTTCTGTTTATCAAATTCCGGCTGAAACAATGCCTCGGTAGCTTTTGTAGCCTGGCTATAAGGCACATCACCATATAAGTCTGTCAAAATAGAATAGGCCCAGCTCTTATAAATTAATGCGATCGCCCTGTAATTATCCTCATGAAGCGCGGACGACATGGCGCCAATATCTTCAATATCTGTTAAACAACCATACAAATCTGTCCAGATACCGGCATTAGTACCAATAACATACCGGTGCAATCCCCCCCCACCGGCACTCGCCCTGGGTGCATCTACCTGCATTAAGGCATTGGTAAATGATTTGGATGCTTTTATAGTTGTATTTACAATACGGTATTGCAACTGCCCCAGCATGACTCCCGGAGTAATTTCTTTAGGCCTGTTTGGATCGGTGTTTATTTTTTCAAAATTTTTGGTACAGCCTGAAATAAACAGACAGAAAAATAAAATATACTTGTTCATCGTTTATCAGAATTTAAAAGTAAGATTAATTCCCATGTTCCTGGTTGAGGGAAACTGTGTCAACTCAACTCCCGGCGTTAACGTACCATTGTTTAGATTTCCCCCTTCCGGGTCAAACGCCGGGAATTTTGTAAAATTGAATAATTCCCGTCCGTAAACAGCCACGTTTGTTTGTGTAATCCCTATTTTATTCAATAGCCTTGGGGACAATGCGCACTCTAAACGCACTTCCCTTATCTTTATAAATGAAGCATCGAAAATATTTGTTTCCGCGTTGGCGATGGTGTAATAATTATTGTAATAAGAACTTGCAGGTACCCTTACCGTGTTCGGCTCATATTGCCGGGTAACCGCATTATAAACCACGCCATCCCCAATGATGCCCTCTTCTCTTCCGGGCAGGGTTACCTTCGTTTTACCCAATGTGTTGTTTTTTACATTCGTCTGGGAGTACATACTTCCGCCTTTCTGCCCGTCAACCAGTACACTTATCCGAAATCTTTTTATGGTCAGTTCGTTCAGTACGCCCGCCTTCCAGTCTGCAAATGCATTTCCCCATTTTTTTACTACGGGATCAAGCGCAGCAGGCAGCCCCACGGAAGAGTAAATTACTTTACCATCAGGCGCACGCTGAAAACCGTTACCATACATATCTCCCATTCTGCCTCCTACACGCGCTTCAATCGTTACCCCCTCCGCATGCTTATAAATCACCTGGCTGGCAATACCTTCGCTTAGCTCTTTTACGTAGCTCCTGTTGGTGCTCCAGTTTAAAACAGTGGTCCATGAAAAATCTTTATGGACCACCGGTTTAAGTGTTACCGCTGCTTCCACCCCTCTGCTGTTAATCAAACCGGCATTCACCAAAGCGCTTGTATATCCGGTTACCGGGTCAATTGGTGTAGCTAAGATCTGGTTGCGGCTGTTATTGGTGTAAACAGCCACATCAATGCCCACCCTGCTTTTGAAAAACCGGGCATCAATGCCCGCTTCGTAACTTGAGGTAATTTCAGGCTTCAGATCAGGATTAAACAGTACAGCGGGATTGGTAAAGCTGTTACTGTAAATCCGGTCATAATATTTACTGGTTTGATAGGGCCTTGTGTCGTTACCCACCTGCGCCCAGGAAAGTCGCAGCTTTGCAAAAGATACCTGGGATGGCAGCCGCAGTATATCTGACAAAATCAGGCTGGTGCTTACGGACGGATAAAAAAAGGAATTATGCTGAAAAGGCAGGGTGCTGGACCAGTCATTGCGACCAGTTACATCTAGGAAAATCTTTTCGGCATAGCTTACCTGTCCATACGCGTATACACTGTTGATGGCCTTTTGCGTATGCTGCGGATCTGCTACGGCCTGATCCAGGCTGTTGGAGATCTGGTAAACGCCTGGCTGTGCCAACTGATCGGCATAAATACCTGCAAAATCATACCGCTGCCGCATAGCATTGGCCCCGCCCGAAACCGTATAACGGAAATCATTATTGATGCGGCCCTTATAGGTAAGGAGCATATCGGTATTGATTTCATAGTTAAATACATCCTGCTCCCGAAACATACCGCGCGGGTATTTTGTCATACTGAACGGGCGTTGCTGCGATCTGTATTCGAAAGACATGTCCAGCCCACTCCTTACCATTAATTCAAGGTTATCAGTAAACGAATAATTTGCGGATACGGTTCCCACTACGCCATGTTTATTCATTTTATTCAGCATTTCATACAGGTCCAGATAGGGGTTATCCGGCCCGGGGTTAAAGGGATTTCTTTGCTCCACATTTTCTAACCCGGGTTCCCAATAAGGTTTATACCATTCAGCTTTTATATTAGGCATCGCACCAAGAATCAGGAAGTACATAATTGACTGGTTATTGTAACCTGCAGCGGGGAGGTTATCACTTTTCTTGTTTGTATAGTTCACCTTCCCGTTAATTTTAAGTTTATCTGTAACTTTATGATTAAAGGAGAAGGAAACATTACTGCGTTGAAAACCGGTATTGGGCAATATCCATTCATTCTTTAAATGCGTCAGCGACAAGCGCGCGCTCCCCTTTTCATTACCTCCTTCAATAGCGATACTGTTCGACAAGGTATATCCTGTTCTGAAGAAATCAGCTATGTAATTTTTATTTGCCACCCACGGGGTTCTTTCCACGGGCTTCCCGTCCGGCGCATCAGGATTAAACTGATAATACAATTGCCCCTCAAAACGGGGACCCCATGCCCTGCCGGCAGCCACATCCGTTGCGGTATTGGGACCATCTTCGCTATCCAGGTAGGAAAAATAATCAGCGGTCCTTCCTTCACCATATTCAAACTGGTAATCCGGCCACCGGTTTACACGGTCAATGCTCCCGTTAACATTATAGGTAATCCCTAATCCTTTACCTGTTTTAGCGCCCGATTTCGTTGTAATAATCAGGGCACCCCCTGCTGCGCGGCTGCCATACAAAGCCGTTGCGCCCGGACCTTTCAATACCGTAATACTTTCTATGTCATCCGGGTTTAGATCAGAAACATCAGAGCCAAAATCAACCGCATTATCGCTGCCTAAATAGGAACTAAAGCCGGTACCTGTTATTTTATTGCTTACAGGAACCCCGTCAATAACGATTAACGCCTGGTTATTATCTAAATTAAGTGAGGATTCACCCCTCAATGTAATGCGTGATGAACCTAATGGCCCGGTACCTGCAGACTGTATATTTAATCCGGGCACTTTACCGGAAAGGCTGTTGACCCAATTGTTTGTTTTTGCATCTTTAACAGCATTTTCTTTAACCGTTTGCGCAGCATACCCCAACGACTTTTCCTCGCGGCGGATTCCGAGGGCCGTTACCACCACTTCCTCCAGCGCCGCTTTTTGCTGTTTAAGCGTCACATTTATTTCAGTCCGGTGAGCTACCGCCATTTCAGTGGGAATAAATCCTACATAAGTAAATACCAGGATATCACGTGCACCGGCCTTAATAATGTATTTTCCCAAGCCATCCGTTATGGTTGTCTCCGCAGCATTCTTAATCTTAACACTCACCCCGATCAGCGGCTCGCCATTTTCATCCGTAACCCGGCCATGTACCGTGCTTTCTATAGCCGGTACGGGTTTAATAATATTTGCCGCAGGCCTGCTTCTGATAATTACAAAGTTTTTATCGATGTGGTAACTTAAAGGCTGATCGGAAAAGCAGCGATCCAGTACCTGCTGCAATGATTGATTCTTTAAATTCATGGTCACAGGCCGCGCATTTTTCAAATCCGTTTCCCGGTAAAGAAAACCATACCCCGTTTGATCCCGGAGCAGCCTGAATACTTCTTTAAGGTTTGTATTTGTCACCGATATGGATACCGTTTGGGCATAGCCCGAAGCCTGCACATGTATAAATGCACCTAATAGAAGAATCATAACCAGCTTCACTTTCAGAAAAGATTTTAGGAAACCTTGCCGGGGACTAAAAAATATAATCCCGGCAAATGCAGCATTTTTTTTATACATTTGAACGTTGGGTTTAATTTACAATCTGTTATTACCTACGATTGAGAATTACCTGATGCCATCTTTGCTGATGGTCCCCCGGAGGCGCAGCAACGCCTCCGGATTTTTAGGTATGATTTATTATTTGTTTTCTATTTTATGGTGAAACAATTATCTTTCTTCCTACTATTTTAAAGTGAATCCCTCCATAAGCTTCCAGATATTTTAGTAAGTCGCTAAGCGTGGCGGTCCGTGGAAAAGCCCCTCCGAATTTCTGTGGCGTAACCATTCCTTTATACACTATATCAACATCATACCATCTTGCAAGATTGTCCATAATCACATGGAGATCTGCATCTTCAAATGCAAAATATCCATTTTTCCATGCTATAACATCATCATTTGTTATCTGCCGGATCTGAACAGGCTTTAACGAATGAACCTGCGCCTGCTGCCCCGGCCTTAATAAGCCCGTATAGGATGTATTACGCACTTTTACTTTTACGCTCCCCTCCAGTAATGTAGTGCTGGCTTTGTCTTCGTCAGGATATGCGTGCACATTAAAATGCGTACCCAGTACTTCTACTTCCTGATTTTCGGTGACCACAATAAATGGCACTCTTAAACCATCCACTTTCTTTGCAACTTCAAAATAGGCTTCTCCGGAAAGCTCTACCCGCCGCTCATCTTTACCAAATACAGGCGGATAATGCAATGTTGATGACGAGTTCAGCCATACTTTTGTTCCGTCCGGAAGCCGGACCTGATATTGCCCGCCACGCGGCACTTCCAGCGTATTAAATACAACTGCAGCGTTATCCGGATTTGCCGGGGACGATGCGCCAAGCATATAAACCAACTGCCCGTCAGATTGCTTTACTATTTTAATTCCCGCCTGCCGGGTCAGCTCTCCGTCCCTAACATCGGTGAGGTTAATCCGTTCACCATTACCAAGCGTCAATATGGCTTTATTGCCTCCAGGTATAATAGCCGCCGGTTGTTCCTGCCTGGTGACAGCTATTTTTGTATCCGGGCGATACTGATACCTGTACCACCCCCATATTAATAATAAAAAACCAGCAACAGAAGCCGCCACCCGCAACCAGACAAAGACCGGACGCTGTGCTTTCCCTATGCGGGCTCTCAGGGAACGAAGTCCGTCCACATGCGCTTTCAGCAGTTCTTCCTCTGTAAGATCCGAACTCCCGGGGCTGTATTGTAAATACCAGCTTTCAACCAGCGCCTTTTCTTCTTCACTGGCCCTCCCTGAATTATATTTATCTAATAAATCTTTGGCGTGTTGCATCATTATGAGCCTGATAAACCCTTATATGTATAAACACGTTAAAAAAGCGATGAGGGTATATGGATTTAAAAAAAAAGCAAAAAAATATTTTCTCCCAGTTTGGCACGTAAAATACGTAAAGCGCTTCTTACCTGTGTACGAACGGTGTGCTGGCTGATATCCAATTCATCAGCTATCTGTGGGTGACTCATCTCCAATTTACGGCTCATTTCAAAAATCAGTCTCATTTTAGGCGGTAATGCGGCAATTTCCTGTTCAACCAGCCGGATCAGTTCTTTATGGCGCATTGCTTCATCAGTAATGTTTTGTCCGTTATTGACAAAACGTTGCAGGGATTGAAGATATGTGTCCCGGACTTTCTGATTCCGATAGGCATTCAATATCCGGTTCCTGACAGAAGCGTACAGGTACGAAGATAAGTTTAAGGGAACCGGTAACTGTTCCCTGTTCGTCCAGAGGTACATAAAAAGATCCTGCACCAGGTCTCCGGCCTCCTGCTGATCCGAAAGGCGTCGGCAGGCGTGGCTGAAAAGCAGTCCATGATAGCGCTTATATATTTCCTCAAATGCCGTTTGGTCCCCGGTTCTTAATAAACGTACCAGTTGCTGATCATTATATGACTGATAAAGAAACATAGATGGTTTACAAAAAAATATAAGTATCGACTAAATATAGTTCTGGAATGCATTCATATGCAAGTTCGCAAATGCAATCTAATTCAACCCAGCGCCTCAAGTTTCCGGACGTAAATTTACTGTTTTCAATTAAATTCGGGCATTTCCCAAAAACAAACCTGTATACAGGCAGAAAATAAATGCGTGGCTTAATTCCTCGTTGCAACACGGGGTTGCCAAAAATGCATAATCGTCCTCAACTTCGACAATTTCTTTAAATGCTATCTGGGGATTTGCCTTTGCACTAATTCCTTCAGTCGGATTTTCGATAAACCGAGTAAAGTAATTTTGAAGCGTTTCCCCTGTTAGCTGATCTAACAAATATTGTCTGAATTGTTTACAAAGATCCTCTGTTATTTCTGTGGGAGAAATAACAGTTCTATTGATAAATTTCTCAAACCTGGTAAAGCCACAAGGCAACTGCCGTTGTCATCTTTTTCGTGGTCATTCACGTACCTCTTAAAAAAAATTCAGGAAATTCTCCTTGAATTTGTGCTTTGGAATAAATGGCGTTCCGATAGCCTGGTATTCTATTACAGTTTGGCTTTTCTTTACTTCCAAAACTTTTCAGCTTCTTTATTATGATCTCCCAGAATCTGATCTTTAGGTTTTTTATAAAGAAAAATCCCGGTGGAAGCCCTACTTCCTTTTCCCCGGCCAATATCAAAATAGAGGTAAATTTTATTTCCTTTTTTTCAACAAATTCATAACCGCACCGCTTTAAAGGTTCAGCAATTTCTGTTCAATCTATATACGGCGCAGAACCCTTGCTGACAAAATCACAACTGAAAAATTGAAAGTCCTTTTGTATTATAAAAAGCGGAATTATGTGTACGAAAGTGGATAATAGTTTCCTGGCAGGAAGTTTTTAAAATATGAAGCCCAGCACCCCAGCTGACCTTCCCCAAAAAAAGTCGGTCATTTAGTCGGTCAAAAAATATGGGAGAAAGCGGTAAAAAAGTGACTGAAGCCTGACTGGAAAAAAAACAAAAAAGGTTGTAAATTAATAATTTACAACCTTTTTTAATGCCCAGAACAGGAACAATACTACACAATACAACTAATTGATTATAATGTATTTATATTTATTTTTACGAGTGCGTGGAACATTGCCGGAACATTTTTTTAAGTTTTGCTTATTTTGTGACATTACGCCGGCTTTACCATAAGTTTGCCTTTTCGATCCCCTGATTAAATTTCGCTAATTAAATAAGCTCCCACTATGGTTAAATCGAAATCGCGTAGCCTACCATTACCTTGAATTTCTATCCTGTAGCCTCCCACGGATGCGATTCCGTACCCTGCGGGAACATTATACCTTCCACCAGAGGAATTTAGGTCTATGTCTTTTACATCTACAATACCCTCATTTTTCAATTCTGCTTCAAGTTGTTCCTTAAGCTCAGTAATAGTTTTGGCATTGTAAAGTGAAACGTCGAGAATTGTAGGTTCTACAGAACTTCCATCCTGTTTTAACATGTTATACGATGTTACTTTAATCGATTTCATATGTTTCCCTTTTTATTTGGTTTATAAAATCTATGAAAATGTCCGCGGAGTGACTTGGAGATTTATCGCTTTGCTCTTGTGGTAGCCTTCAGTGCCGGAAAAAAATGCTTAGCCAAGGGACCGGCGGTATATGCCATTACCCCTTCGATTGCACCCAAAATAACCTTTTCAGTATTTTTATTTTCCTTGAAACAAAGGACAATAAAGACAACTAATATTGCAATAATCAAGATCAAGAAAACACTGGTGACGAGTATTTTTAATTGCATGTTGCGGACCCTCTCATAAACATCTATCTGCTCCTTTGTAACAGTAATTTCTTTACCCATAATCAGTTTATTAGCCGATAAAATTCAACCGTTCTTAACTCTGAAGTTTTAAAAGCAAACTGCTCCTGATCGTCATTTTCGCAGGTGTTGCAAGTTAGAGTTTCGGGAAAATCAACCGTATTATAATCAAAATCTTCGATAATTTTCCCCTCGTTGGGGCAAATAAAGCCAATTCGTTTTTCAAAAAGGCCATCTTGAACGGCAAGCTCACAAATAAGCTTAGCATTGAAACGTGAAGTATTCAGAATACTTCGAACATTTTCGACCTCAATTTTACCAGGGTCAATGCCTTTAATTACTTGCAAGTATTTTGTTAATGACATTTGCTATTTGGTTATTATTTTCGGGAAACTTCGTAATGCTAATTTCACCTTTGCTTGGGTCTGCAGTAAATGTATCACAAAGATAATCATCACCTCTTAAATATTTCCATTGAGCACTACCCATTGGCCTGCCAACGATCTCTGCATACTCAAGGGGGTATTTTGTCTTGAAAGTGAGAGTTCCATCCATAGTCTCTACTCTAACTGAATGAGGATTTTTGAATTGTATTTTAAAGCAATCGATATCGTCATTTGCCCACAACCCCTTGATTCCCTTATTAAAATCAAGCGTGGATACAGAGTACGTTTGCGAAAGATGTGCTAAAATCTCTTTCAATAATATATCTTGATCATTTTTAACAGTTGATCGTCTAGCTGAACGATCTTGTGGAAAATACGAATTAACATTCTTTTCTAATTTCGTAAATGCAATAGCTATTTTCCTTCCCGATATGGTAATATGTATTGGTTGATAAAAAATCAATGCTTCAAGAGCAACCGGATTATCCAGGTAAACTGAAAATTCAGTTTTAGCGTAACATGAAAAATACCACATTCCACCCCGGGAGACTTCATGGTGGATTGTAAGAGGGAGTGCTTGATTTATACTATTTCGTGAAAAATTTTTATTCAACTCGAACAAATAAATATTTTGCCGGGAGAGATTAAAATTATCAAAATAAAAACCCATCAACGTTCGTGTTGGCAATGCAGATAAATGCTCGCTAATATCTTCAAAGCTTCCAGTTTGGTCAAAATGTTCCTTTACAACTCTAACAGGCAGTAAATGCAGCAGTCGTTTTCGCAGATCGCGCTCAGTATTTGGCATTGCATTATGTTTCAATCAAATATAAAAAAAATACATAAATATTCTATACAATTCTGTTTGTCACGAATTTTAGTGACACGCCGACGTTAATATTCTTTGTAAACTGCAAAGTAATTATTATGATTTTCTTAGGCTGAGTATTCTTACACTTGGCCCATTTTAAAATAGTCTTCTATTTCTGAAATTCTTTCAGCTTTAATTGCATACCCAAGGTTTGTGGGAATGTTTGTTATGGATACGGGGCTATGAACGAAAGGCGCGTCAATTATTATGTTTCCTTTTACCTGATGCTGTGGGCCAGCGTAAAGAATCCCTAAGAATTTGAATCGATATCCCAAAACCATGTCTTCACCTTCAGCATACATACCATTGCTGCTCAGGAATATGGGAGATCCACTTGACCCAGGAAAGCATCCGGCATCAATTATAAACTCCTTTCTTCCATTATAATCGTATTTTACATGAGTTGCGGTGATTCCGGTTCTGAAAAGCGGCTTGTTATTGACTGAGTCCCAAAGACCATTAGGATAGCCAACCATTAATATGTTTTCGGCTGGATTTAAATCATTAAGAAATTTTGGGTCAGCAATTTCATTGCGCGATAATTCACTGAAAATTACATTTGTATTGGGCGCTATTGTATCAAATGTATTCAAAGATTGTCCCAAAGGAATTGCACACAGATCAACACTTGGGTCTGGATGAAGCATGATGAATTTTTCATTTGGCACCATAATAATAAACTCATGCAACTTAATGTCGTTGGAATTATCTTTTGCCGCAACTGAAAGTTTGAATTTTATTTGATCTCTGTTTTCGGCGACATGTTTATTGGTGATTATCACTGGATAATAGTTGTTTTCCCTTTGCCAGAATTTGTAGTGAAATCCAGTGCCGACTGAGGTTCGCCCATCCTTAGCGCGACATTCCAGGCGCACAGTCAAATGCATTAGGTTTTGTAGAACATGGTTCATATGCAGTTATTTTTATCAAATCTAATGAATAATTGTTTTCAATCGATTTTCGCAAATTAAGATCAAAAGACGATATGAGGTCAACACATCTCACAATCAGAAGCCAGAAAACGGATAAACGACAGAAGTATGATTGACTACCAAGAATAGATGTGAAAGATTGATAGAGAAAGACTGCAGGAGCAAATGGAAGTTCGGAAGGAAAGGACGGATACCCGCCTGTATTGCGTCACGACCGCTATTGCCATCATAACGCTCATTGTCGCTATTCTTGCCTGTATTAAATGATTTTCCGGTTTCCCGTAAAATTCAGCTGAGGTTGCAATTATTAATACTGTTCGTTGTAAGATTCCATATCGTTTTATGTTTGCTTTGAGGGCACGCTACTGTACAGAGAAGGCGATAGGTAATTTGCGATAGGCTTTTACTTCCCGTCCGTTCTGGATAGCGGGCTTCCATTTACCGGATTTTTTAATTATACGTACAGCTTCGGCACCCATTCCAAATCCAGGGTCTTTAACTACTTTTACATCACTAACATTGCCCTGTACATCCACAACAAATTGAACAATTACCTGGTAGTTGTCAGGCGAAGCTCCGTTTTCCCTGGGCACTTCCCCTCTCAGGTTGGTGGTCAGATAACGCGACCAGTCGCCCGGGTATTGCGCATCTTTCTCCACCTTGGTAAATATCATAGAGCTATAATCTGTAGGGCCCGATACAGCTAACTCCTTATCACTATTAATAGCTTCAGGCGGCGTGATTAAGCCGGCATCTTTTGCTCCTTGCTTTTTTCTTTGCGACTCAAAACTCCTTTCAGCCTGAAGCTCCAAAACTTTATCATTTGCCTGATCGGCTAACTCCTTTGCAATTCGTCCTTTCGCCCTAAGATACACAACTTCAACAAAGGCATCCCCGGCAGCATCGAGTCGTTTTTTTACAGCTTGTATTGTATTATAGCTTCCCATGTATTGGGAAAGGTTATCATTATAGTATCTCATCGCATCTTTTGCAGAGTACCTGTCGTTTATTGCATTGTTTATTTTATATTTCGCGGTGTTTACAATTTTATAGGTTTCAATATACACCGGCTTGGCGAGCTCTTCTACAATACGCTCTAACGAATCTCTCACAGGATCTTTCTGTGCAAAACAGACCACCGGGAATAACAATAAAAGGAAAACTAAATATCTCATTTAACTTTAGCTTTTGCGTACTAAAGAAACGAAAGTATAAAAATTACTGATACGAAATTCCGTAAAAACTCTGGGCCACCGGTCATTACCTTCATCCAATGGCAAAACCTATCACCAGGTGCTTAACGGGCACCACACTATACATTCACCGACCCTGACAAAGATGGTGAATAATGGTTCGCATATTAAAGATGCTTCCAATTGCTCCTGCCATCCCAATTGAAACCGCAGTTCGTAAATAACGACGGCTTAAAATATAGCCGGTCTATCAGGTTTAGGTATTTGATTGCCCGCATAAGGCCGCCAGTATGCTCTGGTTCAATAGCAATCGTAAAACCACAGAGTCGCTGAAAAATCCAGGAGATCAGTGGACGTTCACGATCCAATATTGCCTTGATAGTTTTGTCCGGCAAATAAGAAAAATTCTTTACCCCGCGTTTTCCGCCACCGACGCTATAGGGGTTATCCACTACAAAAAAGTCCAGGTCAATGTCAAAATAAATGTTGGCAATCTTTTGTTTAAGCAGGTGTTCCTCCATCGTTTCAAATTCGCCAAACTTCCTGACCATATGAACATTACCATACTTGTCTGTATATTCCTGATCCTCTTGTCGATGACCGGTCATGCGCTGCCGACAATGCACATAAACGTCTCCAATAAGGTTAAGGTATACAGCCGCCATAATATGATCATCATTGAACTGGGAAAGGCTGGACCAGCTAAAAATATTGGTAGCAATGTTGCTGTTTAGGTCCAACTGATCCAACCAGGTTTTCTGTTCCTTGGTTGGCCAACCAAGGTCCTGGTGCCAATCCAGCGTCACCAGGCTTGGAGGTGTTGCGTCGATAATTTTCTTTGCGCGCAACTCCCGATACCATTTTACCCAAAAGAAAAAGGCGTACCGGTGCTCGAAAAAGGCTGACACATCTACAGATCGGTCTTTATCAAAGAAAGGATGGGACAACCGGTCCACCACAGTACCCGGAGGCGTTACATAATCATCGTTTTGAAAACGTAGCGGCTCATTGATCTTGATTCTGGAAGGGTTCATAGTATTTATTTATTTCAGCAAAGAAAAGGCGTGCGTGTCTATAACACCCATTTTGTACCGAACAAGTTCTAGTCGATTTATTAACAGGGTTTTTAACAGGTATAGTTATTTTTATTAATCGTATATTGCTTGTGCATATAAATTTTGTAGCTCCTTTGCTGCAGTATATGACAAAAACAGTATTCCAGGCCGAATTTCCGAAAGAGTATGATACGGATGTAATTGCGTTAGACCTGGATGCGGGTCAAGCCTCTTTTCACCCCGAACATTACGATGAGCTGAAGTACGGTGGCAGAATATGGGTTGACGGAACAGAAATATCCGAGAAACGTGCTGCTCAGCTAAGGAGGGGCTTCGTCACAAAGAAGCATTATTTCACCTGGGGCTACTTTGGCCAGGAGAACAGGCAAGATCCTGCCCATCCCAACCGTATTACCGCCCTGGCCATTTGCCTGCATATTTTTCCCGACGAACACATCGCGTTAAATATGCACCTGCCTTTTATGGTGCATGTGATGAGCGGCTGGGAGCCAAAAAGTTTTGAGCAAAAAATAGTCTTAACTGATTTCATTATCGATCACCCTGTGCGGATGACGCACCAATTTATCACCAGGTACTTTCGGCTGGGGTATCCTTTCGGCGGGTTCGAAGTACCTTTTCTGGCTGAGCCAGGCGGAAAGGTAACATCACCATTATTTGAAACGGTCTGCGAAGGCCTGTTACACCAGGAATATCACTGGTACCGGATAAATAATACGGGTGATGTATTTGACTTTGCGCAACAAGGCTCACAGCGCGCATTTGATTGGGAAGCTACAAAGAAACTGGTAGAGAAACGGATCGCCGCAGGCTGGCCACCGCAGTTTGGCCCAGTAATCAGTAGCGGATCGCTGTCGTCTGCCATTGCAAAGGCACAGAAATGCTTACGCGAACTTGCGCATCTGTACCAACAATTTAATTGACAGGTGGCCACATATTTACGCTATCATCAACGAAATATTTTTATCGTACTTTACCTCTGATATCTATCCGATAATACCCACAACCGAATAGCAGTCGCCTTTCTTCGTCAATTTGAGATACACGCCCTAACTTAATAGTTCCATCGCCCGAAATATCAATTGCGGAATTGATGCTTGCATCACCCCAAGAAGCAAGTCCAAAGAGCGAGGTTATCTTACCTGAATGATGTGAAATACCCGAATTATTGTCCGCGCTAACCAGGTACGGGTACTTTGAAAAATTAGCAAACGACTGAGTTCTCGTAAAATTCTGAACTGTACAAGAGCTCAATGTAAGTACTGACAATACCAACCCTGCCCTAATGTTATTGATGAGAGGAATCATAGTAATAAACAATCGTTTTATATACTCCACAGCCTAAAAAATGGCAATATTGGAAATCGACATGACTTATTTTCACGCCTGCTGGATTTGTCGATTTGCTTATAGCTTTTTCTATACTCGCGTCCCCAAAATTGACGACATAAAAGAGAGAGGTGGATTTTGATGTACCAACAGTATTGTAACCTGTTTGCAGATTCTGATTATCATTCGTAATCAGCAGTGGACCTTTTATTCTAGAAAAAACGGCACCCGAAGGAATACCATTAACTGTCGCACACCCTTGCAAAATAACAAAGAATGATATGAACAACACACTATTCTTACAAGTCCTGGCTATCGAACGCGGCGAGTATGGCATAGTCCTTAATTTCAAATGAAAAAGAGTAATTGTCGTTATCGTTACTCACTGAAACCTTATGATCATAATACGAACCGCCGCCAATGACAAATGGCCCTAAACAGAAGCCAGCAAAGCCTCTTGTTTCTTGTTCGAAATAGTGATAAATATTTCTATCGAATTTTACTGTCATTTTGGGATTATAGACGACAAGCGCCTTGGATGGCCGGAAACTTAGAAGGCCTCTTGGCCCAAAAATGCTATTGGTCCTGTTTAAGTTTTCCATTGGACTATTTTGATAAAAAGGGCCCGTTCTGAATAACTCAAACGCCGAACTATTATACCAATCCCCCGCAAGAATGTCGAAGGTTTTAAATACACCTTCAAATGTCAAACTGAAGTTCTCCGATGTTGTGTCAATTTGCAGGGTTTTTCTTTGCCCAAAAGCGATAGCTCCAAAGAATCCTAATCCAATTCCCAGGCCACCTGCAATGTTGGATTCCGCCAGGTTTCTCCGATATGTATTTTTATTTATTGTCAAGTTCGATCGCGCCAAATCACCCCGTTTTGCTGACGCTAACCAACTGCTGTAGTCCTCTGAAATTTGATAAGGATAGATTTCAATAATTCCACCCACTTGAGAGTTGGACGAACTCATTGGCTTCTTCACTTTTATTTTTTTTGCATATTGATATGCATTTAGAATTTTTGAGATTGCTTCGCCGCCATTAAAAGCTTTTTGAATCCACGACCTATAATTTTGATAATAAGCCAGCACTATTTCTCTTGAACGCCTGTAGTTATTTTCCGCATAGTCATTCCACCACTGGTCAAAAGATTTCCATTGGCTTGGAGGTAAGGTATTGCGTTGTCTTACATTAAACGCCTGCCATTCTAAATTCAAATTGTCATACAGATCAACATGTCGCCTTTCGTCCGCATCTAACAACCCTTTTGCTTCAAGTGCTTTATTTAATGCGTCCATATCCATGGGCGGAACGGTAATATCTCCAATAAAAAGGCCATATCGTTCCGAAAAGGACTTGTCCGTTTTCGAATAGTTCGCTCCTCTGTCGTTGATAAGATCGCTTGAAATCTTGTGAAAATAGTAATCCCCAAAATCGGGATCATCCCAATTCAGCTTTTGTTCTATCGAGGCAAATGAAGACAATTGAAGATTTGGACTGTCATTCGCGCCACCAACAAAAACCTTCATAGCTCCCGCATATAAATTCCAGGCGTCGTCAATGGAACTCAGGATCTGAGCCGAAAGGAAGTTCGACGGTTCTGAACTGTTTGATATTTCCCGATTTGAATAGAAGGATTCTCTTAAGAATGATTGATGCGATTGAATTAATTTCTCATTTTTCATTTCGAAGTCATTAAATGATTAAACAGATAGTATTGCGAGGACAAATAAGCATTAGTATTAAAAGTCATCAAAATCAACGAATCTTCGTACATGCAAAAAAACCTTGTCTTACCCGCTTAAACACCGTATCGCAGACCATTTGTCATGTAAACTTCAGCAATGTCGCAGCGAGTATCCAGGCAGTCTGCTCCTTGCGCAATTGCTCCTTCAAAAACCGGGAGACCTTCACAATATGATCGCTGATCGTTGAGGTGGATATACCCAATTGTGTAGCCACTTCCTCATACGTTTTACCTTCTAGCTTGCAGAGTGTAAAAATTGCTTTCCTCTGTGACGGCAGTTGCCCGATTAGTTGTTCCAATCGCGCAGCCTGCTCCTTACCGT
>Ga0222424_100580_pt1 | contig 16640 bp, 13 predicted proteins | sample 2B2ome_FD_182468 | JGI IMG/M metagenome (GOLD analysis project Ga0222424, IMG submission 182468) | Enriched microbial communities from leaf-cutter ant dump, University of Wisconsin, Madison, United States - 2B200A (version 2) | ecosystem: Environmental > Terrestrial > Nest > Insects nest > Nest... | reverse complement strand
AAAACAGGGAAAGAATGTGGAGGATGTGCTGAAGGTGCAGGCAGAGATCAATAATCTCCAGGAGAACATCGAATCTGCAGAAAGCAGGCTGGCCTATCTTTCTGCACAAACGCGGTTCAGCACCATCGGTCTGAGTTTTTTTCAACCGAAAGAAGGGTATAATTATGATGCAAAACCCGGCATCGGAAGCAGGGTGCTGGCTGCTTTTAAAAGTGGAGGCAATGGACTGATGGACCTGCTGGTAGGCCTGCTTTATTTATGGCCCTTGTGGACGGCAGGCATCGTTATTGGTGTATTGATCAAAAAGTTCAGATGGAACCGTACCGTAAAAAATAGCTAAGTTTACGGCATGGATAAAAAGAAACTGGTGGTGCTTACCGGCGCGGGCGTCAGCGCCGAAAGCGGCATCAAAACATTCAGGGATAGCGACGGACTCTGGGAGGGATATGACGTTATGGAAGTAGCATCACCGGAGGGCTGGGCCCGCAATCCGGCCCTGGTACTGGATTTTTATAACATGCGGCGCAAACAGGCGCTGGAGGTTGTTCCCAACGCCGCACACCTGGGCCTGGCAGCCCTGGAGACCAATTACGAGGTACATATCATTACGCAGAATATTGACGACCTGCATGAACGGGCAGGGTCTACGCGCGTACTGCATCTTCACGGAGAGATCTTTAAAATGCGGAGCGACCGGTCTGTGCATCCTTCCTACGAGATCCGGCGCGATATACAACTGGGGGAAAAAGCGCCCGACGGCGGTCAGCTGAGACCGGATATTGTCTGGTTTGGAGAGGCGGTACCCATGATCGTTCCTTCATCAAAACTTGCAGCGGCCGCCGATATCTTTGTTGTGGTTGGCACTTCCATGGTAGTATACCCCGCTGCAGGGCTGATCGACTATGTAAGAGCAGACGTTCCCAAATACATTATCGACAAATCCATTCCTGCGGTACGCCGGCTTCCCAATCTTTATACCATTGAAAAACCCGCTACAGAAGGCGTGAAAGAGCTACAGGAATTACTAAGCATTACGCCGTAAATTCCGGATATTTGCTCCATGGATTTTATGGCCCCCATACAGATGGAGCCCCTGTCGCCGCCGATCCGGTACGGGGATAAGCTATTGCTGATCGGTTCCTGCTTTACAGAACACATCGGCAATGCACTGGCAGAGCATAAGTTTGAAACCCTTCAGAACCCGCATGGGATCCTGTTTGATCCTGCAAGTGTATACCACAGTCTGATCCGTTATATCGAGAACAAACCCTATACCAGCAACGATCTGTTTTACCTGAACGAGGTATGGCAGTCCTGGCATCATCATTCCCGCTTTTCGGGCATCGATAGAGATGCTGTACTGGAACAGATGAATGACGTGCTGAACACCGCGCATCAATTCTTAAAACAGGCCGGATGGGTGATCATTACCCTGGGGTCTTCCTTTTCCTACCGGCTGAACGGGAACAATCCGCAGACCGGGCTCTCGGGATTAAAAGTGGCCAATTGCCACCGTGCACCCGGACAGTGGTTCGATAAAAAGATGCTGGAGATCGAAGAAACGGTTTCCCTGCTGGATAATTTATACCACCGGCTCCGCATTTTCAATCCCGATGCAAAATTGCTTTTTACCATCAGCCCGGTACGGCATCTCCGGGATGGGGTAGTGGCCAATAACCGGAGCAAGGCCCGGCTCATTGAAGCCGTGCACCATATGGTGAATAAGTTTGACCGGCTGTATTATTTCCCGGCCTATGAACTGGTGATCGATGTACTCCGGGATTACCGGTTTTACGATGTGGACCTGGCCCACCCCAATTACCCGGCTACAGAATTTGTACTGGAAAAATTTACAGAAAGCTGTATTGATGAAACTAGCCGGCAGCTCATGAAAGAGATCCGGCCATTGATGATCGCAAGAAGGCACAAGCCCTTTCATCCCCAAACAAAAGCCCATCAGCAGTTCCTCAAAGCGCAGTATGAAAAAGCAAAGCGCCTGACGGAACAATACCCGTTCCTGGACCTGAAGGATGAAATGGCTTATTTCAGTCAATAGCTTCTTTAGTACTTCAGTGCTCTGTAAATTTTTTCTACGCCTGATATTGGAATCCGAATTCCCGTTACCTTTAGGTGCTGAAAATTGAGATAACGGGCCCGCCCCGGGGCATCGGACAGCCCGGGAATTTAAACGGGGCCGGAAGAAACTTCTCACTGCCATCCAATTACATCTCATTAAAAAAATGAAAAAATGATAAACGCAAAAGGATACGCCGCCCATAGCAAAACAGATCTTCTGCAACCATGGGATTTTGAGCGCCGGGAACCAGGCGCGGATGATGTGCTGATCGACATTCTATATTGTGGTATCTGCCATTCCGATATTCACCAGGTACGGAGCGAATGGGGGCCTGCAATTTACCCGATCGTTCCGGGACACGAGATCGTTGGCCGCATCACGGCGGTGGGCACCAATGTTTCCAAATTTAAGGTAGGCGAACTGGCCGGTATCGGCTGTATGGTCAATTCCTGTCAGCATTGCGATAGCTGCGGTCATGGCCAGGAGCAGTTCTGCGATAATAAGCAAACCGTTTGGACCTACAATTCCCGGGATAAAGACGGATCGGTTACCTATGGAGGCTATTCCAACAAGATCGTTTGTGATCAGCATTTTGTACTGCATGTTTCTGAAAAACTGGATCTGAAAGGTGTGGCGCCGCTGCTTTGTGCCGGCATTACCACTTACTCTCCGTTACGGAAATGGAAGGTAGGGAAAGGTCATAAAGTAGGAGTGCTGGGTTTGGGCGGCCTGGGACATATGGCGGTGAAATTCGCCGTTTCCTTTGGCGCTGAGGTAACGATGCTGAGCACATCCGCTTCAAAGGAGGCGGATGCCAAACGCCTGGGTGCACATAAATTTGTACTTACAAAAGATCCGGAGCAGGTAAAAAGCCTGGACCGCTATTTCGATTTTATCATCGACACCGTTTCTGCTCCACACGATTATAATATGTATCTGCAAATGCTCAAAACAAACGGGGTACAGATCTGCGTTGGCCTGCCGCCGGAGCCCCTGAGTATAGCGGGAAACAGTTTAATGCGCGGCAACCGGGTGCTGACCGCATCTTCCATTGGCGGCATTCCGGAAACACAGGAAATGCTGGATTATTGTGCAGCACATAATATCGTAAGCGACATCGAGCTTATCGATATCAAAGACGTCAATACGGCTTACGAACGCGTGTTAAAAAGCGATGTTAAATACCGGTTCGTGATCGACCTCGCAACGCTTTAGTTTAGAGAATTGAGGACCCAGATTTGAGTTTACAAATGTCAATATGAATGATTGGCAAATCATCTGAGGAAATAACCTGCATCAGGATTCCCGGCCATTAAAGCAACAGGAAAGGCAGGGTTGATCAGTGCCGTCCCAGGTCTCAAATCTCAATGCCGGACGCTATTCTTTCTCCGTAAGCCGGTAGGTGGTTTTTGTCTGGTACACTTCGCCCGGACGTAAGACTGTATTGGGGAAGGAAGGGATATTGACGGCATTGGGATGCACCTGGGTTTCAAAACAGAATGCAGAGAAAGCGGTGTATTGCTGTCCGTTCTTTCCCCTGATCTCCGGTGAGCCATAGCTGTTATACAGGTGCACCAGTGGTTCGGTGGTATATACTTCCAGTTTTATGTTTTCTTCATCGCACCAGGCTTCAGCGGCAATATGCTGTATCCCCGGATTGTCCAGCGGATAACTGATGTCGATGCCCGTTTCAGGATTTTCGATATTCCCGGTCTCTTGCCAGCTACTGAAATCATTCCGCGTGCCTTTTACAGGAAGTACATTTCCGGTTGTACAATAATTGGGGTCCTGCTCCAGGTAATGGGAGGCATGAATGCGCAGGTGTTGCTGGTCAATACGGCCCCTGCCATTGTTCAGGTTAAAATAGCTGTGGTGGGTAATATTTACTGCCGTCGGCTGATCGGTAGTTGCCCGGTATTCGTAGCTGAACTCATTGTCCTCGTTCAGCGAGAATATGATCCGTACGGTAAGATTACCCGGATATCCTTCCTCACCATCCGGGCTTATGTATTGCAATACCACATGCCCATCCGTTGCGGAAACCTTATCCCATACTTTTTTATCGAATCCTTCCACACCCCCATGCAACTGGTATCCGGGATTCGTGCTGTTCAAAGGATATACTTTCCCGTCGATGGTGATGGCCGCATGATTGACCCGGTTGGCATACCGCCCGATCGCAGCACCGTAATAGGGGTAATTTTTAAGATATTCTTCCGCCCAGTATTCCTGCGGGGTATCAAATCCCAAAACAATATCATTAAAAGTTCCGTCCGATTTCCGTACTTTTATCGCCATAATGATGGCGCCGTAATTCGTAACCGTTGCTTCTGTACCGGAACCGTTTTTCAGGGTGAACACATACACATCTTTTCCATTGGGATGCTGTGTAGCAAGCTGCTCAGTTATTTCAATCATGAACGTTTAATTTTGATAAAAATAATATAATTGTTATGACCATTGGAGATTTGCAAAAAGAATTTGAAAAAATTTACCATAAGCCGGCCGCACATATTTTCTTTTGCCCGGGCCGCGTTAACCTGATCGGGGAACATATTGATTACAACGGCGGTCAGGTAATGCCCTGCGCCATTTCTTTGGGAACTACCTTGCTGGTGGCCAAAAATGAGGACCGGCAATTCCGTTTCCATGCGCTGGACTTTCCGGAGTCGACCGCGATCGCTTTTAGCCAGGATGGTTACAGCAAACAAGGTCCCGAATGGTTCAACTACCCGCTGGGTGTGATCCATGAGTTTCAGAAAAAGGGAACAGAGATCACCGGGCTCGATTTTTTATTTTCCGGCAATCTGCCTATCGGCTCCGGCTTGTCTTCCAGTGCTTCCATAGAGGTACTGACCGCCTTTGCACTGAATGAGCTGTTTGGGGGTGGGCTTACAAAAGTAGACCTGGCAATTTTGGGCAAAAAAGTAGAGAACGACTTCATGGGGCTCAATAGCGGGATCATGGACCAGTTTGCGGTAGCGGTAGGGAAGGAAGCAAATGCCGTTTTATTAAATACCGATACGCTGGAATATGAATACCTGCCTTTTGAGATCGGCGATTATGTACTGGCCATTATCAACAGCAATAAACCCCGCAAACTGGTCGAATCCAAGTACAATGAACGTTTCAGCGAATGCCGGGCGGCGTTAAAAGCATTCCAGGAAAAATTTCCGGTACAGCACCTGGTTGAGATCAGCGTAGACGATTTTGAACAGAACAAAGGCTTGCTGAATGATCCGGTGCTTGAAAAACGTGCCCTGCATGTGATCGCAGAGAATGAACGTGTAAAAAAAGCAAAAGATGCGCTTACCAATGGTGATATCCAAACCTTTGGGGCTTTGATGTATGCTTCGCACGATTCACTGCAGGAATTATATGAAGTATCCGGGGTAGAACTGGATACGATCGTTGACTTCTGCAGAACCTATGAAGACTGCATCGGCGCACGGATGACCGGAGCCGGCTTTGGCGGCTGCGCCATTGCATTGATCAAAAAAGACAGCTTTGATGATTTTTCTGAAAAGGTAACCGCTGCTTATGAAGCAAAGATCGGTTACAAGCCGGGTGTTTTTTCTTCGGTGATCGCTGAAGGAGTACGTACGTTAGTGTAAAGAGCATAATGAATCAAAACAGAAGATCCCGGTTACAAAATAACCGGGATCTTTTTTATAGCTCCGGCTTGAAATACTCTCGGTTGCTATAGTAATGTTTTTTCAAAAGCGGCCCCTGCCATTCGCTCCCTTTTTTATCAAAAAATGGATCTGTTTCGCTCGTACTTTTTTTATTGCTGATTTTTTTTATTCCTTCTTTTAGCCCCGCGTTTCGCTTCACGTCGTTTACGCTGCCATTGCCAGATTTTTTCACGAATAGCTCCGAGGCTAATTATGGGTCTCCCTTTTGTAGGTCTTTTAATTTCGTCCGGAATGTTCCATTCAGCATTTTGTTTACTCCAATCGATTCTATTTACTCTATCTGTTGGGTCGTACTTTAAATTTGATTTCCGGAACTCTTTTTTATTGAATTTTTCAACTATTCGTTTTAATAACAAGAATGTATCTTTTTCGTAGCCGGGAATTTCGTTTTCAAATTTTTCAAAATACCAATCGGGTTCTGAAGCCCAAAAGATCAAAGACGCGGTTCCTTTATCGCATTTTCTACTTTCAATGATCCATTTCAAAACTTCAATACCATCATCCCAATTGTAATGTTGCGCAAGATAATATTGGTCTGTTGAATTAAGCTTTTCAAATAGTTTAAAATCAGGCAAATAATTCTCATCATCCTTATCAAATGAAAATTCAATAAAATTATCCTGGATAAACCTTTCTTTATATGGCAATACAATCATGGTATCAGTTCTCAGCAATATATAACTCTAAATATACGCATATATATTTAAACCATATTCCCTGCAGTTACTTCAGCACCCATCGCTTATACCGCCCCAGTGCTTCCATATAATAATAATCTGCATAGGATAGGGATACATTTACTTCCGATTTTCCGGGCAGATGTCCCACACTCTGTGTAAGGATAAAACCTTTGCTGCCGCCTGGTTTTGACTTGTAGGTGGCAGACATCGACCGGATCATAGTAGCGGCATCGGAGATGTAAGCATTTTTTTGTTTTTTATTGCTGTACTGCGCCAGCTCCAGCAGGGCTGAAGCCATTACCGCAGCTGCGGAAACATCCCGCGGGGCATTGGGAATATCCGGTGCGTTAAAATCCCAGTAAGGTACTTTATCCTTGGGCAGGTTCGGATGATTGAGGATGAATGCAGCGATCTTATGCGCATGCGCCAGGTATTCCGGCTTTTTGGTAAACCGGTACATCATGGTGTAACCATAGAGTCCCCATGCCTGTCCGCGCGCCCATGCCGATTCATTAGCATATCCCTGATGGGTTACCTTCTTTAAAACGGCTCCGGTTGCGGTATCATAATCCACAGCATGATAGCTGCTGCCATCCGGGCGGAAATGATTTTTCAACGTAGTATTGGCATGGTTCTCTGCTATTTCGGCCAGCCGCTTGCTCCCGCCGTTCCGGGAAGCCCATTCCAGCATTTCAAGATTCATCATATTATCGATGATCACCGGTGCATTGAATTTTTGGCTTTTGTTCCAGGACTGGATCGCCTTCATCCCTGACCTGTAGCGTTTGGTAGCGGTTTCTGCAGCAGTAAGGATCACCTCTTTATAATGGGGATCTTTTGTAATGCTATAGGCATTGCCAAAACTGCAAAAGATCATAAAGCCTATATCATGGTTGCCGGTGTAATATTTGATCGGCTCTTCCAATATCAGCCGTTTCCTGGCTTCGGCCAGGATCAGCGGGTCTTTAGTAGCCTTATAGATCAGCCACAAAGTACCGGGATAAAAACCACTGGTCCACCAATCCGTAGCAGAAGCCACCAGCTTATCCTTTGCAGGGTCATAGTTCTGGGGCATTTTATCACCCGGTATGTTTTTCATCAGCAGCTTGTACTGGCTTGCCGCAAAAGCCTCATCATTTTTGATCAGGGTGCGCATATCTTTTTGAGCACCTGCATTTAAAAAGCAACACATCAGTCCCGTAGCAATTCCCAGTTGAAGAAAACGTTTCATCTGCAAAAGTTTAAAAGTTAAGCGATCAACGGGCAAAATAATAAAAAATAAAGGGTTGCGGCAATAATCCTGATTACTTAAGTATTTTAGCTCAAAATCTGTGTTATGAAACCGATTGCGCATCTACTTTTCAGCCTGCTGCTTTTACTGGGTACCCATGCCTTTTCGCAGAACGTGCTAACCGATGCCATTGCACAAAATGCACACCCGCGCTTATTGCTGGCAAAAGGGGAAGAAGCACAGATAGCAACAGCTATCCGGAGTAACGCGGATCTGAAGCGGGTGCACGATCTGATCCTGGAAGCGTCAGCCCGTATTTGCAAGGCCGCCCCGCTGGAACATAAAAAAATAGGGAAACGGCTGCTTTCGGTTTCCCGGGAGGCCATCCGCAGGATCTTTTTTCTTTCATATGCCTGGCGCATGACAGGAGAGCAGCAATACCGGGATGCTGCCGAGCAGCAACTGCTGACGATCGCCGGATTTGCCGACTGGAATCCCACACATTACCTGGATGTTGCTGAAATGACCATGGCTGCGGCCATCGGGTACGACTGGCTGTACGCAGATCTGTCGCCGGAGTCGAGGATGAAGATCAAAGACGCCATCCTCGAAAAGGGACTCCGTACTTCATTCAATACGAAATATAATTACTGGCTCAAGGTAGAGAATAACTGGAACCAGGTTTGTAATGCCGGCCTGGCTTATGGCGCCCTGGCTGTTTTTGAATCGGATCCGCAACAATGCAGCCAGGTGATTTATCGTGCCGTTGAATCGATCCGCATTCCCATGAAGCAATATGCACCGGACGGTGCTTACCCGGAGGGCTATGGCTACTGGAGTTATGGAACTACCTACAATGTATTCTTCCTGGATGCCCTGGAACGGCTGACCGGAGGCGAAGGATTGAGCGCCTTGCCGGGCTTCCTGAAAACCGCTGACTATTTTCAACACATGATCGCACCCAGTGGGTTACCGTTTAACTATGCAGATTCCGGCCCCGGAGCCGAAGCCAACGGCGCCATGTTCTGGTTTGCCAGAAAACTAAAAAGGCCGTCACTGGCCTGGAATGAGCTGCAATACCTCCGTAGCGATAAAAACCGGAGAGCACTGGAAGGTGACCGTTTTTTACCGGCACTTTTAGTATGGGGTAAGCAATTGGGGGGGACGGGTATTACCCCACCGGAAAAAACCTACTGGGAGGGTGGAGGTGCCAGTCCCGTGGTAATGATGCGCACCAGCTGGGCGAACCCGGATGCACTTTTCCTCGGTTTTAAAGCCGGATCGCCTTTTGTGAACCATGCCCATATGGATGAAGGCTCCTTTGTGTTTGAAGCAGATGGCGTGCGCTGGGGGATGGACTTCGGCATGCAGAATTACGAATCGCTGGAATCGAAAGGACTGAATATCTGGCAGCGGACACAGAACTCCCAACGCTGGACGGTTTTCCGCTATACCAATTATGCGCACAGTACCCTTACATTTGACGATAGTCTGCAGCGTATGGAAGGAGTAACAGCTATTACAAAACATGGCAGCCGTCCGGAATTCAGTTTTGCCCAATCAGATCTGTCGCCGGTCTATAAGGGCCAGGTAAAACAAGCCGTACGGGGGGTAGCACTGAAAGACAAAGCCTATGGACTTATACAGGACGAGATCGAAACCGGCGATCATCCCGTAAAGATGCAGTGGCGTATGCTCACTTCCGCAAACGTGGAAATAAAATCACCGAATGAAGTGGTACTAAAAAAGAACGGCAAAACACTGCGCATGCAGATCATCGCTGATCAGCCGGTTACAGTAAAGACCTGGAGCACCGCACCCACCAATGATTATGATGCACCCAATACGGGTACGGTGCTGGTGGGGTTTGAAACAAAACTGCCCGCATCCAGTAATCACCGTTTTGTGGTGCAGCTGGTTCCGGAACGTAATGGGTTCATGACCGATAAAAAGATCCTTCCCCTTGTGGATTGGAAATAGTTGATCCCGACGGCGCCTTTAAGATGGCGGTTCCATTAAAACCAGTCCTGTTCTGTAAAAACAGGGGACCGGCCGGCTGTTTTGCAAAACCTGAATAAACCTATAAGACAATGAAAAGCAGAAGCGAAGCGGAAATGATGGAATTAATAATGCAGGTAGCCGCGGATCCCCGGATACTGGCGGTATTGCAGGATGGATCCCGCTCCAATCCCAAAGTAACACCGGATATTTTCCAGGATTTCGATATCATCTATGTGGTAAACGACCTTGGATCATTTCTGAAAGATCACCGCTGGGTGGATGTCTTTGGCGAACAGATGATCATGCAACTGCCGGAAGCGATGGAACTGTATCCGCCTACACCGGAACTGGAAGGCGCCTTCTCTTACCTGTTGCAATTCACGGACGGTAACCGCATCGACCTCACGATAGTGCCCCCTGAACGATTAGAGCAGTTTACCAGCGACAGCCTTTGCAGCGTACTGTGGGATAAAGCCGGGATCTTTAAAGACAACCCGCTTCCGCCTGCCAGTGATGCCGGCTATATTATGCAAAAGCCTTCGGAACGCTCTTTCATCGATTGCTGTAATGAGTTCTGGTATACCAACGCAGGTTTGGCAAAAGGTCTATGGAGAGGGGAGGTAATACCGGCCCAGGAGCTGATCAACCAGGTGATCCGTGGTGCGTTGTTGCAAATGACCGGCTGGTATATCGGTTCCCGCAATGACTTTAAGGTAAACACCGGCAAATTCGGAAAGTATTATCAACGCTATCTTGAACCGGATGTATATCAAAAATTGCTGGCTACTTATCCTGTAGCTGACCTGCAACAGATCTGGCAGGCGGTATACACGATGCAGGATCTTTTCAGAAATGCCGCCGGATCTATTGCAGCAGCGCTGGGCTATACCTACCCGGTAAACTGGGATAAAAATGTAACGGCTTATATGCAGCACGTGCAACAGCTGCCGAAAGATGCAACACGGATCTATTAAGCAGCGCTATGTGTTGTGGAACACAGAAACCGGCGAAACGTTGCGCCATCAGCTCGGTTGTTACTTTTGCAATAAAATCCCTTGCCTTGAACACCCCTTCCCCTCAATTATTTGTCTTTTAACTACGATAGCCAGAATCCAAGATGAACTGGAATAGGCCCCCTCCGCAAGCCAGCACCAGGTTAACGCGGTTGCCGTCTGTGAACTGCAGCAGGCAGCACCCGGTATAACATTACCTCCGGAGCAGGGTAAGGGCAGGGGTCTTTTAATTAATAATAGCGCCTTTATTATTCGCCAGCTTTTCCCGCCATTGGCGCAGCTGCTCCGGCGTCAGCCGGTCCCAATCGGTGACCTCGCCAACGATCTTCAACGGGGCCATGCTGCGATAGGAGCGTGTAGGATTACCGGGAAATTTTTTGTCCGTTACATTGGGATCATTTTCAAAGCTGCCCGTAGGTTCCACGATATACACGCGCTCAGGCCCATCACCCTTAGCCAGCGCAGCAGCCAGCCCCGCACCATTGGCCAGGGCGGTAAAGTAAATATGATTCATGACCACATCGCTCTGGTAATTGGATATACCACCCGCTATGAGCAGATCGCCTGGCTGCAGGTCGGCCCGGGTGCCGTGGTAAAAAGGTCCTTTGTCCGGCAGCTGCTCACCGGCCGATACGGCCAGCTCCCGGTACTTTTTTTCATTGTCTGCATCGCCCAGGGCTGCATAGCATTGCGCCATATTGATGTACAGGGAGGGTAATGCGCTCTTCACCGCATCCGTATTAACGTTTAGTCCATGCTGCAAAGCGGTGTGCAGCCAGGTTAATTTGTCTCGGGTATCCTGCTGATGCCGCGCCAAAAAATGTGCCGCGATAAATTTTTCAAAATCGTTGCCCGCTTCGTTCCAGGCCTGCAGGAACACCGCAGCCGCTGCTCCGGATTGAGCTTTTTCCGCCAGTTCCATGCCTTGCATACAGCGTTGAATAACGGGATTGTTGGGGTTAAATTCCATCGGATTGTTTTTGATTGAGTTGATCTATTTTATGCTGCATAATATCCAGCGCTTTTGTAAAATATGCTTCCAGCGTCTTCAACCCGGCAGCGGAAAAGGAGGTAAAAAGCAGGTCGGTATCGTCCTGAAAATCCTGGTACAGCGGCTGCAGCAAGGCCCGTATTTTATCGGTATTGGGGACAATGATGATCCTGCGCCGGTCGGCTTTATCAGGTTGCCGCTTCAGCAGCTTTTTCTTTTCAAACCGGTCAACCAGGCCCGTCACCGCCCCGGTGGTCAGGCCGGTAATACTGGCCAGCTCGCCTGCCGTCATGGGTCCCTTCTGCAACAGGAAGCCCAGGTACTTGTGGTCGGTGCCCGACAGCCCGGCCTTGCGCCCCACGGCCTCGTGCATGCGGATCGAAGTATAGGCGTACTGCTGGCTGAGCTTTCTTAATTGGAGCACCTTGTCCTTCATTTTTATCTTCTTAACTGATTATCTTAGTTACAAAGATAAAATAAATTCTCCAAAAGCAGAATTTGATTCAGCCTTATCTATGTTGATTACTGCAAACATAACAGCCTGAGATCCTGGCACCGTGTCCAACAGCAAACTGGTATTATCAGCCAGCCAGGTTAGCTTCTACTATAAATATGGTAGATCATTCATCAATAGGATCTTAAAAATCATACGCATCAACGATTGTACCAATCATATGGTTATCTGACCTTTGCAAAATCCCTTTAGACTGTAGAATTGGATACTATTTAAAACAATAAAATGCATCATTTATTGATACAATTAAACAGGCAAGGGAGCGCTTCTTTTTTAAGCGCAACGATCAAAATACGGGCGATACTTTCCACAATGCAAGCTGCAAACCTTTTACAGGATTTAAGCAGGTAACTATAAATGGCATTCGTATGCTGTTCCAAAGCGATCGTTACTGCAAAACCAACGCATACTGATTTAGCCAATTTTCAAATTGAATGCGCAGTCAGCTTAAAGCACCTGACCGTAAAAGCAGTGTAATAAACATCCACATAAAATGAAAAAAGTAATATTTATGACAGTGTTGACGGCTTTTTTAGTTCCGTCATCAATCGTTGCCCAATGCGTGGCCCCCTCTGTGAGCTGCAGCGGTACAGACCCCGGCAACACGTTCCTCAATGCCACCAACCCCAACACGATAGAATACGATCCGATTGTATCCACCTTTCACTCTACCATGGCCCGTCAGACAGATGGGAAGGTATTGGTATGGGGTGAGGAAATGGCGGCAAATGGTGTTGGCAATGTACTTACACCTTTGTTCCTGAACAGTAACAATTATCCATTGCTTACGGGGGAAATACTGAAATTTGCAGGTGGTTCTTCAAACATTAATTTTGCTCAGCGCGTAGTGCTTACCACAGATGGCCTTTTTGTTTGGGGGACCGAAGATGTATTGGTTTCTACTGATTTAACGGCATCCGCTTCTTTTCAAAAGCTGGTCGTAGGCGGTAAAACCGATGGCCTGCCCTCAGGAGTATCTCCCGGTGATGTAAAAATGCTTTTTGGCAGCTACGAAATGCTGGGGCTGGTAACCTGCAGCGGCGATGTATGGACGCTGGTTAATTACAATATAGACAAACAGACCGCCGTTGGAGCTTCCCCCTATATCCCTGATCCCGCAGCAACCGCTGCTGCCTATGGTGATGGAACAGCTTACGTTGCACATAGCACCGATGTGGTGTGGCACCAGGTAAAAACCAATGCAACCACTGCCCTGGATAATGTAGTTGCGCTGCGGGGCAATGGGGCCTTTACCTTTATGGCCTTAAAAGGCGACGGATCGGTATGGACCTGGGGATATAAAACGTTCCTGGGGGATGGTACTGCTGAAACCAGCCGGCCTTTTGCTACCCAAATGACGCTGCCCGCAGGCGTTACCCCTAAAATGATCGGAACAACTGCGGAGCACCTATGGGGGGTATCACCTCCGGGCGTTTCATCATATTACCTGCTGGCGACAAATGGTAACCTGTATGCGCTGGGAAATAACGACCGGCTTCAGTTAGGTGATTTTACATCCGTTTTACGTACCTCCTGGATCCAGGTGAAAAAGTCGGCTACAAGTGGGGATTATCTGACCAATATAGCTTGGATCAGCCCCAACGAGCATGATGGCAGTGCCTCTTCCGGCATCAATGTGCTTACCGGGTTCGGAGAGCTATGGGCATGGGGGCATAATGATGCAAATATGCTGGGAGGGTCTTCCAGTACTGCAATAAATCCTACCCGGCTCCCCGGAGGATTATCTTCAGCAGATAAAATCATTGCCGTTGAAACCGGGGGACATACTTCTATTATAGTGAAGCAATGTACCGGGCAGTTTGGTTATGTAGGCCATCGGGTACATGGCAGTATGGCCGACAACACTACGGTTGATGAACATGAAGACATCTATAATTTTACCGAAACATCAGTACTGAACCTGTGTGGTGCAAGTTCAGATGCTGCTGTTTTATTTCCTGTAGCAAATAGTATCATAACAGGCCAGAAGATCCAGCTTAGCTTTGCACCGGCAGGAGGGACTTTTAGTATTGCCGGGCCCGCCACAGTAAGCACAACAGGCGAGCTTATTGCCACTGGTACGGGAGCAATAACAGTAACCTATACGGTAACCGGTAATTGTGGTACTACAAGCTCTTCCATTACCACAAACGCCTCCGGCCCTCTGGGAGTATCGTTTGGCGACATCAGGGCACAATTAAGCAATAATGTTTTAGTTGTTGACTGGACCACTTTGAAAGAAGAAAATAACAGTCATTTCCTGGTGGAAATATCCGCAGATGGCCGGCAATTTACAGGCATCGGTGAATTAAAAACACAAAGTCTGAACGGGAATTCATCGGAATCGCTTCATTATCACTTCAGCAAGAATCTTACTGGCAATTCCGCTTTATTTGGAATAGGTTTGATGACTATTTTAGGTCTTAGCCTTTTCTCAAAACGCCGCTGGCTGTTTTCTGCTGTTTTTATCCTGGCATTGGGTGCGCTTTTTACAGGTTGCAAAAAAAGCAATGCGCCAGAAATCTCTAATGATAAAATTTTTATACGGATCGTTCAGGTGGATATCGACGGTAAGCAGACATATTCAAAAGTGATCTCCGTAATAGACGAAGCACAGTAATGGCGCCGTTTTTAATCGCTTCAAATACCTGAAAGCGTATTTCCGGTGGCCCTGAAAAAAGCCGTTGATTTTCGCTTTTAAAAGTTGGGCGAAACCGCTGCCGGTATAAATAATTTTAGAAGAACATATTTTTTATGAGAACTACCCGGTGTTGTTTCTACTTCTGCCGGTCATTATTAACCCGGTAAGTTATTTTCCGGAAATGCCGTTGCTTAATCTTTTGTGCAATACGACCAGTTAAGTGGCACATACCGTTCGGATGCACCGTATTTCTTAAACCAGATTAAGTTGTTGAAATCGCTATCTGGTTAACTTTACCGGAAATTCCGGACATATGGGCACCAGGGTCGCCACTTTTTCTCAACTCTTTTTAAGACTTGCTATTGCAGGGTCTTTCCTGTCTGCGGTTGCAGACCGGTTTGGTATTTGGGGTACGCCCGGCAGCACCCAGGTAGTATGGGGTAACTGGGAGCAGTTTCTCCGCTATAGTAATACTGTAAACTCCTACGCAGGACCGCAGTTGAACAGCCTGCTGGCCATTACCGCTACCGGCCTGGAGGTACTTTTATCCCTGTTACTGGTAACCGGGTATAAAATCAGATGGACAGCCATTGCAACCGGTATTTTATTGCTGTGTTTTGGTATGGCTATGACCTATAGTTTTGGCATTAAGCCCAGCCTGGATTATTCTGTATGGACGGGAGCGGCAGCAGCCTTTTTACTCAGCAGTTTCAGCCGGTACGGGTAAAGTGTGGACAACCTGATCTCCAAAAAGAAAAGCATCGGGTAACGCATTACGCCGTGCCCTTATCCTCTGACAGAGGAAAATCCTAATAAGTCCCGATAACCGTTCAGGCATTGCCCGTTGAAACCGGGGGCAATAGTAAACACCCGGATATATCATGCGTAGTTACGAGCCGCCCTGGGTGCCGGCCAGCAAAAACAATTCTCCGCTGGCAGGGAGCAATCCATCCGTCCTATTGACAAAATACAGCTGCTCCAGGTCTTTTGTGGTAATGACCTGCCCATCTTTAAGCCCGGCATCCTCGGCCAGCTGTAACACATCGTCCGGCGCAAAAAAACTAACAAAAGGGGTTCCTGCTTCCCGGGCACCTTTCTCCGCCATCTCCTGTAAGGGCCGGTCTTCCGGGGCCATCAGGTGCAGGGGTAAGTAAAATGTGATCGCCAATGTAGAGCCCGGCGCCAGTGCCGCCAGCTGTTTTAACGTGTCCCGGATCGCATTTTCCGTAAGGTAAAGCGTTACACCCGTACAGGCTACTACAGCAGGTCTATCAGGATTAAAACCGGTTTTCAATAGCTCCTGCCACCAGGAGGCATTTTCAAAATCCACCGATACATAATGCAGCCATTCCGGAAGATCAAAGCCCCGGGCCAGTAGCCGTTGTTGTTTCCACAACTGCATATCCGGCTGGTCAATTTCATAAACCTGCAGTCGGGCAGCCACATCGGGCCGGCGTTGGGCAAACGTGTCCAGCCCTGCACCAAGGAGCACATACTGGCCAATACCTTTTTGTTGCTGCTCCAGGATCAGGTCCTCAATAAAACGTGCCCGCGCTACCATCGATGCCCGCAAGCGTTTGGTAAACTCCACGTGCATATCCGGTCGTTGCTGCCAGTCGGCATCCGGCGCTATCAGTTGCAGACCGATGACATCCTCGATAATATACGGCGGAGCATCTGCCAGCGTATGCAGAGCCCGCCATAAAGCAGTACGAACCGCTGTGTTATCCGGTTCGGAAGTTCTACTCATTCGTTCTAAATTATGATTTTTTTGTATCCGGAAGATCCCGGGTACAT
>Ga0222424_100579_pt1 | contig 16657 bp, 9 predicted proteins | sample 2B2ome_FD_182468 | JGI IMG/M metagenome (GOLD analysis project Ga0222424, IMG submission 182468) | Enriched microbial communities from leaf-cutter ant dump, University of Wisconsin, Madison, United States - 2B200A (version 2) | ecosystem: Environmental > Terrestrial > Nest > Insects nest > Nest... | reverse complement strand
GCTCGCGGTAGAAGTGGTTGGCCATGCCGGGCAGCTTGATCTCGCCGTGCAGCGGCTTGTCGCTCACGCACAGCAGGGTGCCGTAGGGCACGCGGAAGCGGAAGCCGTTGGCGGCTATTGTTGCGCTCTCCATGTCCAGCGCCACGGCCCGGCTCTGGCTGAAGCGGCGCTGCGGCAGGTTGTCGGGCAGCAGCTCCCAGTTGCGGTTGTCGGTGCTGGCCACGGTGCCGGTGCGCATGATGCGCTTGAGGTCGGCCTCGGCGACCCGCGACACATCGGCCACTGCCTGCTGCAGCGCCTGCTGGATCTCGGCCAGGGCCGGGATGGGCACCCACAGTGGCAGTTCCTCGTCGAGCACGTGGTCCTCGCGCACGTAGGCGTGGGCCAGCACGTAGTCGCCGAGCTGCTGGCTGTTGCGCAGGCCCGCGCAGTGGCCCAGCATCAGCCAGGCGTGCGGGCGCAGCACGGCGATGTGGTCGGTGATGGTCTTGGCGTTGGCCGGGCCGACGCCGATGTTGACCATGGTGATGCCGCTGCCGTCGGCGCGCACCAGGTGGTAGGCGGGCATTTGCGGCAGGCGCGGCGGCGGCGCGCCCAGCGCGTCGCCCGGCTCCGCGGCCAGGCCGGTACGGCGAGTGACCACGTTGCCGGGCTCGACGAAGGCGACGTATTCGCTGCCGGGCCGCGCCATCTCGGCATGGCCCAGGCGCACGAACTCGTCGATGTAGAACTGGTAGTTGGTGAACAGCACGAAGTTCTGGAACCACTCGGGCAGCGTGCCCGTGTAGTGGCGCAGGCGGTGCAGCGAATAGTCCACGCGCGGCGCGGTGAACAGCGACAGCGGTTGCGCCTGGCCGGGCTGGGCGCACCAGGTGCCGTTGGCGATACCGTCGTCCATGGCCGAGAGATCCGGCAGGTCGAACAGGTCGCGCATCAGCATGCGGCGCTCCGGCGTGAGCTGGCCCTCGACGTGGTCGTGCTCGGCGAACGAGAAGTGGATGGGAATGGGCTGGTTGCTGGTGCCCACTTCCAGCGTCACGCCATGGTTGGCGCGCAGCAGGCGCAGTTGCTCCAGGTAGTAGGAGGCGAACAGGTCGGGCCGCGTGAGGGTGGTTTCGTAGTGGCCCGGCCCCTCGACGAAGCCGTAGGCCAGCGCGGTGGCGGCGCGCGCCACGGTGCTGGTGTGCACGCGCACGCAGGGGTAGAAGGCGCGCACGGGCTGCGCGGGTGTCTCTCCCTGCACGAAGCGCTGCATGGCGCCGCGCAGGTGCTCGATCTGCTGCTGGTAGATGCGCTGGATCTGCGCCAGCGCCTCGGCCGGGTCGCTGTGCTGGGTGGGCGCGGTGAAGGTGGTGGTGAGGGCCATGGGCGCTATTGTCCATGGCCGCCCGGCGGCTCGCCGGCGTGGGGCTTCAGTTTGCGGCCTGCCGCCAGCGCTGCCACCAGCCAGGGATCTGGGCCGCGGCCAGGGGGCGCGACAGGTTCCAGCCCTGGGCCAGGTCGCAGCCCAGGGTGCGCAGCATGTGCTGCTGCTCGGCGGTTTCCACGCCTTCGGCGACCACCTGGAGCTGCAGGCTGTGGCCCATCTGGATGATGGCGGTGACGATGGCCACGTCGTCGCCGTTGCCCGGCGTGTCGGTGACGAAGGAGCGGTCGATCTTCAGCTTGTCGATGGGGTAGCGCTTGAGATAGGCCAGCGACGAGTAGCCGGTGCCGAAGTCGTCGATGGACACGCGCACGCCGAGCGCGCGCAGGGCCGCGAGCATGCTGGCGGCGGCCGTGCCCTGCTGCATGAGCACGGTTTCGGTGATCTCGATTTCCAGGAACTCGGGCGCCAGGCCCGTGGCGTCGAGTACCTGCTGGATGTCGGCCGCCACGTCGCGCTGGCGCAGCTCCAGGGCCGACAGGTTCACGGCCACCGGCACCCGCGGCAGCCCCGCGTCGTGCCAGGCCTTGAGCTGGCGGCAGGCTTCGTGCAGCACCCAGCGGCCGATGGGGGTGATGAGGCCGCGCGCCTCGGCAAAGGGAATGAACTCATCGGGCGCCACGATGCCGCGCTCGGGGTGCTGCCAGCGTATCAGGGCCTCAAATCCCGCCAGGCGGCCGTCGCCCAGCCACACCTGAGGTTGGTAGTGCAGGGTGAAGGCGTGGCGCTGGATGGCGTCGCGCAGCAGCCGCTCCAGCTGCAGTTCTTCCAGCGGTGCGCGGCCGTCCATGGTGTGCTGGTAGAACTGGCGGTTGGCGCGGCCGCTGTCCTTGGCGTGGTGCATGGCCAGGTCGGCGTGGCGCAGCAGTTCCTCGGCGTCCGCGCTGTCCTCGGGGTAGCGGCTGATGCCGATGGAGGGCGACAGCGTGACCGGCAGGCCGCCCACCAGGCAAGGGGCGCCCATGGCCGCGAGCAGCTTGTCGGCCACGGCTGAGGCGTCCTGGGCTTCCGCCAGGTCGGGCAGAAGCACGACGAATTCGTCGCTCCCCAGGCGCGCGACCAGGTCGCAGGTGCGCACGCTGGCCTTCAGGCGCGCCGCCATCTCGCACAGCAGGGAGTCGCCCGTGTGGTGGCCCAGGGAGTCGTTGACGGTCTTGAAATGGTCCAGGTTGATGAACAGCAGCGCCGCATGCCCGTGCTGGCGCCGCAGGCGCGCCAGGGTTTTCTCCAACTGCTCCATCAGGTAGCGCCGGTTGGGCAACTGGGTCAAGGGGTCGTGCAGCGCGATGAAAGCCATGTGCTCCTGCGCCTGCTTGCGCAGCGTGATGTCGCGCGCGACCACGATGCGGTACTCCTGCCCGTCGATGGGCATGGTCTTGCCCACCACCTCGACGGGGATGGCGTGGCCGTCGCGGTGCAGGATGGTGACTTCGTAGGGGTCTTCGCGTCCGGCGCGGGTGTATGCGATGGCCGCGGCACGGTGCTCCGGGCAGATGTAGTCGAAGACCATGGTGCCCAGCACCTCGGACAAGGGGTAGCCGCACAGCCGCTCCAGCGCCTCGTTGCCGTCGGTGATGTACCCGTCGCGGTGGAAGACGATGGCCTCCTCCGTCGCCGCGCTGAACTTGCGCATGCGCTCCTCACTGTCGCGCACCGCGCGTTCGGCCTGCCAGTGGTGCGTGATGTCGTGGATCAGCACGAAGGTGCCGAGCTGCTGGCTGCCCTGGATGTGCGGGATCAGGTGCACCTCCAGCATGCGCTGCGATCCTTCGGCATCGTGGTGCGGCCGGGTGTAGCGCACCGGCTGGCCGGTGGTGCAGCGCTCCACGTGCGGCTGGATGCTCTGCCACACGTCCTCGCCGATGGTTTCGCGGGCGGTCAGGCCGAGGATGGAGGCCGTGGTGTGGCCGGTGGCGCGGGCGTAGCGCTCATTGGCGAAGCGGCAGCGCATGGTCCCGGCCTCGAAGTACGCCATGCTGGCCGGTACCGTGTCAGCCACCACACGCAGCAGCGATCCGCTGGCACGGGCTTCCAGGCCGTCCTGATTCTGTGTGGTGGGGTGGTCCGGCATGTGTTACCCAATCTTTGTAACGGTTATAGCCGAATCGTTGCGGCGTGTGGCTGGGTGAAAGCTCTAGGAGCGGGCCGCGCCAGGCGCCGCCAGGGCTTGCAAGGCAAAGGCATGCCAGCCTGGCAGCGAACATCCCTGCAAGCAGTCCGGTCATGCTCCAATCCGGCGATGGAAACCTCGGGCGCAATCACGTCGGCGGCCGCCGTGCTGGCGGGGGCGCTGGGCAGCGGCCTGCTGATGGGCATCGAGCGCGAGCGGCGCAAGGGCCGGGGGCCGCAGCGGGCCTTCGCTGGCGTGCGCACCTTCACGCTCGCCGCCCTGGGCGGGGCAGCGGCGGCCCTGTGGGGCGGCATGGCGCTGGTCGCGGTGGGTGCGGCCCTGGTGGCGGCGCTGGCCGTGGCTGCGTATGTGCGCGACCGCTCGGGCGATCCGGGCGTGACCACCGAGGTCGCCTTGTGGCTGGCCTATGTGATCGGGGTGGTGTGCGCCCACAGCCTGCCCATGGGCGCGGCCCTGGCGGTCGTGGCGACGGGGTTGCTGGCCGCGCGCGATGCGCTGCACCGTTTCGCCCGCGACTGGCTGCGCCCGGCCGAGGTGCGCGGCGCGCTGGTGCTGGCCGCGCTGGCGTTGCTGGTGCTGCCGCTGGCGCCGCACCGGCCCCTGTGGGGCGAGGTGCTGGACCCGCAGGTGGTGGTGCGGCTGGTGCTCGTGCTGCTGCTGATCCAGTCCCTGGCGCACCTGGGGCGGCGGCTGCTGGCCGCGCGCCATGCCTTGGTGCTGTCGGCGCTGGCCTCGGGCTTCGTGTCGAGCACGGCGACCATCGCCAGCCTCGGGGTGGCGGTGCGCGAGGGGCGGGAGCCCGCGCGGCGCCAGGGCGGCGCCGCGGTGCTGTCGTGTGTGGCCACCATGGCGCAGATCCTGGCGGTGGCTGCCACGGTGCAGCCGCAGTGGCTGGGGCGCTTGTGGGCGCCCGCGCTGGCGGGCGGGCTGGCGGCGGCGCTGTGGGGCTGGGCGTTGCTGCGCGGCGGCGGCCCGGCGGCGCGGGCCGTGCCGGAGCCGGACGCGCCCATGTTCCGGCTGCGCGATGCCTTGCTGATCGCGCTGCTGCTCACGGGCATCCAGGTGCTGGTCCATGCCTTGAGGCTCTGGTGGGGCGAGGCCGGCCTGCTCGCCGGCACGCTGCTGGCGGCCTTGGCCGACGTGCATGCGGCCGTGGCCGCGGTGCTGGTGCAGGGGCGCCCGCAGGACGCCGCCGGGCCGGGCCTGCAAGCGGCGCTGGCGGCGGCGCTGTCGGTGCATGCGCTGAGCAAGTGCGCCGTGGCCTGGGCCAGCGGTGGCTGGCGTTACGGCCTGGCGGCCGGGGGCGGGGTGCTGCTGCACACGGCGGCGTTCGTTGCCGTGCTGTCATCGGTGTAAAGCCATTCTGTAAAGGGCATCTGGTGTAATCGGGCGCTGTCCTTCCGCCTTCGCTTGCCCAGTGTCTGCATTCATCCCTGCTTCCATGGCCGCCTGGATGACGCCGCGCCGCCTGTTGCGCGTGTCCGTCGTGGTGGCGCTGCTCACCATCGTGCTCAAGACGCTGGCCTGGTGGGTCACCGGATCGGTCGGGCTGCTGTCCGATGCCCTGGAATCCTTCGTCAACCTGGCGGGGGCGATGTTTGCGCTGGCCATGGTCACGGTGGCCGAGCGCCCGGCCGACGTGGAGCACCCCTATGGCCACCACAAGGCGGAGTATTTCTCCTCGGGCTTCGAGGGCATCCTCATCGTCGGCGCGAGCGTGGCGATCATCTGGGCCTCGGTGCAGCGCCTGTGGCACCCGCAGCCGCTGGAGCAGCTCGGCTGGGGCATGGCGCTGTCCATGCTCAGCACCGGGCTCAACGGGCTGCTGGCCTGGGCCATGTTCCGTACCGCGCGGCGCCACCGTGCGGTGGCCCTGGAAGGGGATGCGCGCCATCTGGTGACCGATGTCTGGACTTCGGTGGGTGTGGTCGTGGGGCTGGCGGCAGCCCAGGCCACGGGCTGGCTGTGGCTCGATCCGCTCGTGGGCATCGGCGTGGCGCTGAACATCCTGCACGAGGGGGGCGCGCTGGTGTGGCGTGCCGCGCAGGGCCTGATGGACGAGGCGGTGGAGCAGGATCTGATCGACCAGATCGAGGCCGTGCTGCTGCGCCACAGCCAGGCCAGCGCCGGCGCGGTGCGCTTCGACAGCCTGGTGTCGCGCCGTGCCGGGGTGCGCAGCTATGTGCAGCTGCACATGCATGTGCCTGCGGGCTGGACGCTGGGCCGCGCGGCGCAGGCGCGCGCGGCGGTCGAGTCCGAACTGATGGACACCGTGCCCGGCTTGCATGCCACCATCGAGCTGCTGCCCGTGGGGGCCGCCACGGTGTTCGAGCAGTCCGAGGCGCAAGGGAAGGCCGCATGATCGCCTTGCTGCAGCGGGTGCGCCAGGCGCGCGTGGAGGTCGCGGGCGCGGTGGTCGGCGAGATCGGCCCGGGCCTGCTGGCGCTGGTGTGCGCGGAACAGGGCGACGGCGAAGCCGAGGTCGGCAAACTGCTCGCCAAGGTGCTGAAGCTGCGCATCTTCGGCGACGCTGCCGGCAAGATGAACCGCAGCCTGCAGGACGTGGGCGGTGGCCTGCTGGTCGTGAGCCAGTTCACCCTGGCGGCCGATACCGCGGGTGGCAACCGTCCCAGCTTTACCCAGGCGGCGGCCCCGGCCGAGGGACGCAGGCTGTACGAGCATTTCGTGGCCCAGGCGCGTGCTGCGCATCCGCAGGTGGCCACGGGCGTGTTCGCGGCCGACATGCAGGTGCACCTGGTCAACGATGGGCCGGTGACGATCCCGCTGCGTATTGCCCCGATGCTTCCAAAATAAGAGCTGCTGGCGCTTACTCCATAAGGGATGGAGCCGTTTTTTGCTTGAAAAAGAAAAAAGGGGCCTGAGCCCCTTTTTTTCGCGTGGCGGATGCTCCGCGTTCAGTGGCCCGAGGCCCCTGCGGCGCCCAGGCCGGTTTCCGAGCGCACTTGCTGCGCTGCGAAGGCCTCGCGCTCCTTGTTGGCGCGGGCGCTGCTGTCCGTGATGGAGAACAGCCACACACCCACGAAGCCCGCGACCATCGAGAACAGGGCCGGCGAGGAGTAGGGGAACAGCGCCGAGCCGGCGGGGTTGCCCAGCGTGGCTTCCCACACCGAAGGCGACACGATGGTCAGGCCCACCGAGGAGATCAGGCCCATGAAGCCGCCGATCACCGCGCCGCGCGTGGTGCAGCCCTTCCACAGGATGGACAGGATCAGCGGCGGGAAGTTGGCCGATGCGGCCACGGCGAACGCCAGGGACACCATGAAGGCGATGTTCTGCTTCTCGAAGGCGATGCCCAGCACCACGGCCACGACGCCCAGCGCCAGCGTGGTGATGCGCGACACCTTCAGTTCGGCGGCGTTGTCGGCCTTGCCCTTCTTGATCACGGTGGCGTACAGGTCGTGCGACACGGCGGAGGCGCCCGACAGCGTCAGGCCGGCCACCACGGCCAGGATGGTGGCGAACGCCACGGCCGAGATGAAGCCGTAGAAGATGTTGCCGCCCACGCTCTTGGCCACCAGCACCGCGGCCATGTTGGCCGTGCCTGCGCCGCCCTTGATCACGCCCTTGACCGTGTCGGCCATTTCGGGGTTGGTGAGCACCAGGGTGATGGCGCCGAAGCCGATGATGAAGATCAGGATGTAGAAGTAGCCGATCCACACCGTGGCCCAGCCCACGGACTTGCGTGCTTCCTTGGCGTTGGGCACGGTGAAGAAGCGCATCAGGATGTGCGGCAGGCCGGCGGTGCCGAACATCAGCGCCATGCCGAAGGAGATGGCCGAGATCGGGTCCTTGATGAAGCCGCCGGGGCCCATGATGGACAGGCCGGCCTTGGCGGCCTCTTCCGGCGTCTTGCCGGTGTTGGCGGCGATCTGCGTGCGCACTTCGACGCCCTTGGCGAACAGCGCCTCGGGGCTGAAGCCGTACTGCGCCAGCACCATGATGCCCATGAAGGTCACGCCGGCGAGCAGCAGGCAGGCCTTGATGATCTGCACCCAGGTGGTGGCCGTCATGCCGCCGAAGAGCACGTACACCATCATCAGCGCGCCGACGATGACCACGGCCATCCAGTATTCCAGGCCGAACAGCAGCTTGATGAGCTGGCCGGCGCCGACCATCTGCGCGATCAGGTAGAAGGCCACCACGATCAGCGTGCCCGAGGCCGCGAACATGCGGATCGGGGGCTGCTCGAAGCGGTAGCCCACCACGTCGGCGAAGGTGAACTTGCCCAGGTTGCGCAGGCGGTCGGCCATCAGGAAGGTGATGATGGGCCAGCCCACGAGGAAGCCGATGGAGTAGATCAGGCCGTCGTAGCCCGAAGCCATCACGGCCGCGGAAATGCCCAGGAACGAAGCGGCCGACATGTAGTCGCCCGCGATCGCCAGGCCGTTCTGGAAGCCCGTGATGCCGCCGCCGGCGGTGTAGAAGTCGGCGGCCGAGCGCGTCTTGGCGGCGGCCCACTTGGTGATCCACAGCGTGCCGGCCACGAAGACGCCGAACATGATGATGGCCACCCAGTTGGTTTCCTGCTTGGCCGCCTGGCCCACGTCGGCACCGGCGGCGTGCGCGGCGGCCATGGCGCTGAGGCCGGCGAGTGCCAGCGCTGCGCTGGCGAGAGTCTTGGAGCCGCTCATTTCGTGACGTCCTTCATGATTTGTTCGGTCAGGGCGTCGAACTTGCTGTTGGCCACGTGCACGTAGTACACCGTGATGGCGATGGTGAACAGGATCACGCCCATGCCGATGGGCACGCCCAGCGAGGTCACGCCTGCGCCGATGGGCTTGGCCAGGAAGGGCTTGTCGAAGGCGATCAGGCCGATGTAGCCGTAGTACACGACCAGCATCAGGATCGTCAGCACGACCCCCAGGGGGGTGCGCCGCGCGCGCAGCTCCTGGTACTTCGGATGGCGTTGAATCTTTTCAACTACCGGGTCACTCATGGTTGTCTCCTCTCTAGGTGGATGGTGCCGCGCAAGGCATGCGGCCTTGCACAAACGGGCGGATTCTGCGAACCCGTACTGACCGCTCGCTTACGCGCTGCATTGCAGCAATTTCGCGGCATTTGGTGGGCTTCCGGCTGGTTTTTCACATCAGAAAACGCCAAGTCAGGGTTACTGCTGAAGCTGTAAGTCTCGGTTCAGCGGGGTGTCAGTTTGCGTAAGCAATGCGTCAGTGCGGCGTCAGTCGGCCGCCTGATAGTGGCCCGGCAGGCAGCAAAAAAAGCCTGTGGTTTCATAAATACAGGAGACAAAGCAATGGCTATCAACGCGGCTCAAGGCGTGGGGAAGGCGGCTGCGCGCCCCATGTCCCCCGAAGAACGCAAGGTGATTCTTGCGTCCTCGCTCGGCACGGTGTTCGAGTGGTACGACTTCTATCTCTACGGTTCGCTGGCGGCCATCATCGCCAAGCAGTTCTTCGCGGGGCTGGACCCGACCTCCGGTTTCATCTTCGCGCTGCTGGCCTTCGCGGCGGGCTTCATCGTGCGGCCCTTCGGCGCACTGGTGTTCGGCCGCCTCGGCGACATGATCGGGCGCAAGTACACCTTCCTGGTGACCATCCTGATCATGGGCATCTCGACGTTCATCGTCGGCATCCTGCCCAACTACGCCAGCATCGGCGTGGCCGCGCCCATCATCCTCATCGCCCTGCGCATGTTGCAGGGCCTTGCGCTGGGCGGCGAGTACGGAGGCGCCGCCACCTACGTGGCCGAGCATGCCCCGCACGGCAAGCGCGGCGCCTACACCGCCTGGATCCAGACCACGGCGACGCTGGGCCTGTTCCTGTCGCTGCTGGTCATCCTGGGCACGCGCACCGTCATGGGCGAGGCCGTGTTCAACGACTGGGGCTGGCGCATCCCGTTCCTGGTGTCGATCCTGCTCCTGGGCATCTCGGTGTGGATCCGCATGCAGCTGTCCGAGTCGCCCGCTTTCCAGAAGATGAAGGCCGAGGGCAAGACCTCGAAGGCGCCGCTGTCCGAATCCTTCGGCCAATGGAAGAACCTGAAGATCGTGCTGCTCGCCCTGTTCGGCCTGACTGCCGGCCAGGCCGTGGTCTGGTACACCGGACAGTTCTATGCGCTGTTCTTCCTGACGCAGCAGCTCAAGGTGGACGCCGTGACGGCCAACCTGATGATCGCCGGCGCGCTGGTGCTGGGCACGCCGTTCTTCCTGGTCTTCGGCTCGCTGTCCGACAAGATCGGCCGCAAGCCCATCATCATGCTGGGCTGCGCGCTGGCCATCGTGACCTACTTCCCCGTGTTCAAGGCGCTGACCGAGGCCGCCAACCCGGACCTGGCCGCCGCGCAGGCCAAGAACAAGGTTGTCGTCGTCGCCGACCCGGCGGAATGCTCGTTCCAGTTCAACCCCACCGGCACCGCCAAGTTCACCAGCTCGTGCGACGTGGCCAAGCAGGTGCTGGCCGCCAGCTCGGTGAGCTATGACAACGAAGTGGCGCCCGCCGGCACGTCGGCCGTGATCAAGATCGGCAGCCACACCATCCCCAGCTATACCTCCAAGGGCATCTCGGCCGACGAAGCCAAGGCCAAGGACGCCGAGTTCAAGAAGGCCGTGGCGGACACGCTGAAGGCCGACGGCTACCCCGCCAAGGCCGATCCGGCGAAGATGAACAAGGGTCTGATGATCGTCATCCTGACCTACCTCGTCATCCTGGTGACCATGGTCTACGGCCCCATCGCCGCCATGCTGGTGGAAATGTTCCCCACGCGCATCCGCTACACCTCGATGAGCCTGCCGTACCACATCGGCAACGGCTGGTTCGGGGGCCTGCTGCCCACCACCTCGTTCGCCATCGTGGCGCAGACCGGCAACATGTACAACGGCCTGTGGTACCCCATCATCATCGCGGGCATCACCGTGGTGATCGGCACGCTGTTCCTGCGCGAGACCAAGGACGTGGACATCTACGCCAACGACTGAGGCCTGTTCCCCGGCGCGCCGGGGAATGCGTCGTCCGCATGACAGCCTGCGCGGATTCGCCGAATTTGCGCATGAAATGTTGCGGATATGCATCACTTTGGGACCGCTTGGCCCGGATCGCCGGGCCAAGCGCCTAAAATTTCGGCAGTAGTTGCATGTGTGTTGTCCGGAGACCCCCTGCCAGCCCTGCCCCTACACCTTATCGATGAATACAAGCATTCAAGGAAATCACATGCAAAAGAACCATCTGCTGCTGGCCCTGCTCGCCGCCGTCGGCGCCTCTTCCGCCATGGCACAAAGCAGCGTCACGCTGTACGGCCGCGTCAACACCACCGTGGAGCGCCAGAAGGACGGCGACGTCACCAAGACCGGCATGTTCAACAACTCCTCGCGCTTTGGCTTCAAGGGCGTGGAAGACCTGGGCGGCGGCCTGAAGGCCGGCTTCGTGCTGGAAAGCGGCTTCGACTCCAGCAACGGCGCTGGCGCTTCCTCGACCGGTGGCCTGAACTTCGGCCGCCAGAGCGAAGTGAACCTGTCGGGCGCTTTCGGTACCGTGCGCCTGGGCAACTTCTTCCCCGAGTCGTACTTCGCCACGGCCGACTACGTGAGCATGCACAACCATGACACGGGTTCCTCGTCCGACGCGCTGTACTACGATCCCGTGTGGTTCGGCACCCTGGGTACGGCCAACAAGATCGCCTACCGCACCCCCAGCTTCGGCGGCCTGACCGTGGAAGGCGCGATGACCTTCCACGAGAACAATGCGCCGAGCAAGTACGGCTACGACCTGGCCGCCAACTACAACCTGGGCGCCCTGGCCCTGGGCGCTGGCTACAGCGGCGTGAACAGCAACTACCAAGTGGGCCTGCGCGCTGCCTACACCTTCGGCGCCTTCACGGTCGGCGGCTACTACCAGCGCAACAAGGACGACAACCAGCTGATCGCTGGTGGCGCCGGCACGCGCAACAACTTCCGCCTGTCGGGCATGTACACCCTGGGCGCTTCCGAGTTCCACGTGAACCTGGGCCACGCCAACAAGTGGAGCAACGTGTCTGACACCGCCGCCACCCAATGGACCCTGGGCTACAACTACAACCTGAGCAAGCGCACCAAGGTGTACGGCTACTACACCCGCGTGAACAATGGCGCGCTCAGCGACATCAACGTGACCAAGTCCGGCGACAACTTCAACTCGTTCGCCGTGGGCGTGCGCCACAACTTCTAAGCATGGCGATGCGCTGGCTGTCGTCAGTGCCGCGTGCTTGAAAGCACCAAGCCCCACACCCTGCGGTGTGGGGCTTTTTTTTGCCCTTTGCAACTACAACAAGGAGACAAGCTATGTGGAAGATCGCGGTCGGTTTCATCCTGTTCGCGGCGTTGTCGCTGTTCGTCATCATGAAGGCCGGCGACAAGGTGGACATGGGTGGCGAGAAGCATGGCGCCGAAGCCATGCATGTGCCGGACCCCGCCCCCGCGGCAGCGCCGGCTTCCGCCGCCAGCGCGCCATGACAGGGGCGGCGCCCGCGTGCGCCGCAGCCGCCAGACCCAGCCCGCCGCGTGCGGGCTTTTTTGCGGGGGTGCCATGGGGCGGGGGCAAACCGTGGCGCCTGCCAGGTTGCTGGCAGCAGGCCTAGAATGTTCCGCCCCACGCATCCCCGATACCGTCCATGAACCAGCCACCGCAGGGCCTGATCCGCATCCACGGCGCTCGCCAGCACAACCTCAAGAACCTCGACCTCGACATCCGCACCGGCGAACTCACGGTGGTCACCGGCGTCAGCGGCTCGGGCAAGTCCAGCCTGGTGTTCGACACCCTGTACGCCGAGGGCCAGCGCCGCTACGTCGAGACCTTCAGCGCCTACGCGCGCCAGTTCCTCGACCGCATGGACAAGCCCGCTGTGGACAAGGTTGAAGGCGTGCCCCCGGCGATTGCCATCGACCAGACCAACCCGGTGCGCAGCTCGCGCTCCACCGTGGGCACCATGACCGAGCTGAACGACCACCTCAAGCTCTGGTTCGCCCGCGCCGGCCAACTGTTCGACCGGCAGACCGCGCAGCCGGTGCGCCACGACTCGCCCGCCAGCATCTATGCCGAACTCGGCGCGCGCTGCGCCGCGCTGGGCGACCCGCGCATCGTGCTCACCTTCCCGGTGGAGCTGCCCGCCAACACCACGCCCGAGCAGATGGCGCAATGGCTCTCGGCCAGCGGCTTCACCAAGGTGCAGGCCGAGCGCGATCACGAGGGGCGCAAGCTGCTCGACGTGGTGGCCGACCGCTTCCGCATGGGCAACGTGGAACGCGCGCGCGCCGTCGAGGCCATCGAGGTGGCGCTCAAGCGCGGCAGCGGGCGCCTGACGGTGTACTGCCAGCAGGGAGACGATGCCTGGGACCTGTGGCGCTTTTCCACCGGGCTGCACTGCCCCGACAGCGACCTGCGCTACGCCGAGCCGATTCCGTCGATGTTCTCGTTCAACTCGGCCGTGGGGGCGTGCGACACCTGCCGGGGCTTCGGGCGCGTCATCGGCGTGGACTGGGGCCTGGTGATTCCGAACGACCGGCTGACCCTGCGCGCCGGCGCCATCAAGGCCATCCAGACCCCCGCCTGGGCCGAGGTGCAGGACGACCTGATGCGCCACGCCGAAAGCGCCGGCATTCCGCGCGACACGCCCTGGTACAAGCTCACGCCCGCGCAGCAGCGCTGGGTGATCGACGGCACGCCGGACTTCAAGGCCGGCAACTGGAACAAGCAGTGGTACGGCATCAAGCGCTTCTTCGAGTACCTAGAGAGCAAGGCCTACAAGATGCACATCCGCGTGCTGCTGTCCAAGTACCGCAGCTACACGCCGTGCCCGGCCTGCGGCGGCGCGCGCCTGAAGACCGAGAGCCTGCTGTGGCGCATCGGCACCCGGGAGGATGCCGACGCCGTGCTGGCACCGGAAAAGCGCTGCCTGCCCCAGGGCGTGGCCTGGACGCGCGCGCAGCTCGAAGCGCTGCCCGGCCTGTGCCTGCACGACCTGATGCTGCTGCCGCTGGAGCGGCTGCGCCGCTTCTTCGCTCGGCTTGCTCCTGATGTGATAGCTGCCAGCACAGGTGGGATGGGCGTTGGAGCCGAAAAATCCTTGCAAGACGGCACGGCCCAGGCGCTGCAACTGCTGCACACCGAGATCGCCACGCGCCTGCAGTACCTGTGCGACGTGGGCATTGGCTACCTCACCCTGGACCGGCAAAGCCGCACCCTCTCGGGCGGCGAGGTGCAGCGCATCAACCTCACCACGGCGCTCGGCACCTCGCTGGTGAACACGCTGTTCGTGCTCGACGAGCCCAGCATCGGCCTGCACCCGCGCGACATGGACCGCATCAACCAGGCCATGCTGCGCCTGCGCGACGCGGGCAACACCCTGGTGGTGGTGGAGCATGACCCGGCCGTCATGCTGTGCGCCGACCGCGTGATCGACATGGGCCCGCAGCCCGGCGAACGCGGCGGCCAGATCGTGTTCGACGGCACGGTGGCGCAACTGCGCCACGCCGACACGCTCACCGGCCAGTACCTGGGCGGGCGGCGGCAGATCGGCAGCGGCCTCAAGCGCATGGTCACGGCCGCCACGCCGCGCCTGGTGCTCGAAGGCGCGCGCCAGCACAACCTGCGCGACGTGAGCGTCGAATTTCCGCTGCAGCGCCTGGTCACCGTCACCGGCGTGTCCGGCTCGGGCAAGTCCACGCTGGTGCAGGACGTGCTGGCGCCCGCGCTGCTGCGCCATTTCGGCAAGGCCACCGAGGCGCCGGGCGCGCACGACCGCCTGCTCGGCGCCGACCACCTGAGCGACGCCGTGTTCGTGGACCAGTCGCCCATCGGCAAGACCGCGCGCTCCAACCCGGTGAGCTACGTGGGCGCGTGGGACGCGATCCGCGAGCTGTTCGCCACCGCGCCGCTGGCGCGCGAGCGCGGCTACACCGGCGCCAAGTTCAGCTTCAACGCGGGCGACGGGCGCTGCCCCACCTGCGGCGGCTCGGGCTTCGAGCACGTGGAGATGCAGTTCCTCTCCGACGTGTACCTGCGCTGCCCGGACTGCGACGGCAAGCGCTACCGCCCCGAGATCCTGGAGGTGCGCATCGAGCGCGGGGGGCGTTCGCTCAACGTGGCCGACGTGCTCGACCTGACGGTCAGCGAGGCCGTGCAGCTCTTCGCCGCCGACCGCGAGGTGGTGCGCGCGCTGCAGCCGATCCAGGACGTGGGGCTGGAGTACGTCAAGCTCGGCCAGCCCGTGCCCACGCTCTCGGGCGGCGAGGCGCAGCGCCTCAAGCTCGCCGGCTTCCTGGCCGAGGCGGCGCGCAGCCAGGCCAAGTCGCGCCAGCCGCTGGCGCGCAAGGGCACGCTGTTCCTGTTCGACGAACCGACCACCGGCCTGCACTTCGACGACATCGCCAAGCTCATGCGCGCGCTGCGCAAGCTGCTGGACGCCGGGCACTCGCTCATCGTCATCGAGCACAACCTCGACGTGATCCGCGCCAGCGACTGGCTCATCGACCTCGGCCCCGAGGGCGGCGACGCCGGCGGCCAGCTCGTGGCCGAGGGCCCGCCCGAGGAAGTGCGCCAGCACCCGCGCTCGCACACCGCGCAGGCGCTGCGCGACTACGAACAGGCCCTGGGCCTGGGCGGCCATGCGGTGCACGAAGCGCCCGTTGTGCTATCGAAAAAGAAGCTGCCAGCGCTTGATGGACAAGGTCTACAGGCCAAAAACGCCATTGAAATCGTCAACGCCAAGGAGCACAACCTGCAGCACCTGAACGTGGCCATTCCGCGCGGCCAGTTCAACGTCATCACCGGCGTGTCGGGCTCGGGCAAGTCCACGCTGGCGTTCGACATCCTGTTCAACGAAGGCCAGCGCCGCTACCTGGAGTCGCTCAACGCCTATGCGCGCTCCATCGTGCAGCCGGCCGGGCGGCCCGAGGTCGATGCCGTGTACGGCATACCGCCCACGGTGGCCATCGAGCAGCGCCTGTCGCGCGGCGGGCGCAAGAGCACGGTGGGCACCACCACCGAGGTCTGGCACTTCCTGCGCCTGCTCTACGTCAAGCTGGGCGTGCAGCACTGCGTGCACGACGGCGCGGCCGTGCAGCCGCAGACCATGGACAGCATCGCCGCGCAGCTGCTTACCGCCTACCGCGGCCAGCACATCGGGTTGCTGGCGCCGCTGGTCATGCACCGCAAGGGCGTCTACACCGAGCTGGCCGACTGGGCGCGCCCGCGCGGCTACACGCACCTGCGCGTGGACGGCGAGTTCCTGCCCACCACCGGCTTTCCGCGCCTCGACCGCTTCAAGGAGCACACCATTGAGCTGCCCGTGTTCAGCCTCGACGTCTCTCCCGCGCAGGAAGACCTGCTGCGCAGCAAGCTGGCCCAGGCGCTGGAGCTGGGCAAGGGCGTGGTGCATGTGCTCAGCGGCCTGGACGGCCTGCAGGACGCCATGGCGCTGGGCCAGTCCACGGCCGGCATCGGGCGGTTGCAGGCGTTTTCCACCCAGCGCGCCTGCCCGGTGTGCGCCACCAGCTACGCCGAACTCGACCCGCGCCTGTTCTCGTACAACAGCAAGCACGGCTGGTGCCCCGACTGCGTGGGAACGGGCGTCAAGCTCACCAAAGAGCAGCGCAAGCTGCTCGACGATTCGGTGCAGGCCGACAAGGACAAGGGCCGCGAGCAGACCTTCGCCGAGCCCGAGGTGGACGACCTGGCCGATGCCGCCTGCCCCACCTGCCAGGGCACGCGCCTGAACGCCACGGCGCGTGCCGTGCGCTTCGCCGGGCGCGGCATCACCGAGGTGGCGCAGCTCTCGGTGAGCACGCTGCGCGCCTGGATCGCCAGCCTGCAGCAGCCCGGCACGCTGACGCAGCGCGAGCGCGACATCGCGCGCGACCTGCTGCCCGAAATCCAGAGCCGGCTGGAGTTTCTGGAAGAGGTCGGCCTGTCCTACCTCACGCTCGACCGCGGCGCGCCCACGCTCAGCGGCGGCGAGGCGCAGCGCATCCGCCTGGCGGCGCAGCTCGGCAGCAACCTGCAGGGCGTGTGCTACGTGCTCGACGAACCCACCATCGGCTTGCACGCGCGCGACAACCAGATCCTGCTGAACGCCCTGCACAAGCTCGGCGGCAA
>Ga0222424_100577_pt1 | contig 16704 bp, 17 predicted proteins | sample 2B2ome_FD_182468 | JGI IMG/M metagenome (GOLD analysis project Ga0222424, IMG submission 182468) | Enriched microbial communities from leaf-cutter ant dump, University of Wisconsin, Madison, United States - 2B200A (version 2) | ecosystem: Environmental > Terrestrial > Nest > Insects nest > Nest... | reverse complement strand
TGGGCCCTGGAAGACGCCCTCAACGAACTCGCCAGCGCGCCGCTGCCAGGAGAGCCGTCATGACCGAGACCGTCGCCGTGCTGGGCGCCAGCCCCAAGCCGGAGCGCTACAGCAACCGCGCCATACACATGCTGCGCGAATACGGCCACCGGGTGATCCCGGTCAATCCGATCCAGCGCGAGATCGCCGGCCTGCCGGTGGCGGCCTCGCTGGGCGACATCGCCGGCCCGGTGGATACCGTCACCGTCTACGTCAGTCCCGCGCATCTGGAGCCGCTGGTCGATGGCCTGCTCAGGCTCGGGCCGCGACGCGTGATCTTCAATCCCGGCGCCGAGCATCCGCGCGTCGCGGCCCGCCTGGAAGAGGCCGGCATCCGCACCGAGGAGGCCTGCACGCTGGTGCTGCTGCGCAGCCGCCAGTTCTGAGCGCCGGCACCGGGAATGACAATCCGTGCACCCGCGCCGAACACCATTTGACATGACGCCATGCCAGAAATAGCATGGCCAGCCCAGAATAAAAAACAGCCAGTCGCCGCGGTCATGCCGCCGCCAGCGAGGATGCCCATGTCCATTCGCCACACCCTGCGCCTGCTCGCCGGCGCCACCCTCATCGCCGGCCTTTCCGCCTGCGGCGGCTCCACCTCCGACGACAGCGGCGGCAGTCCGTCTGTCCGCCCCGCCCAGATCAGCACGCTCGGCACCCGCGCCGAGACCAGCAAGGACTACGGCGCCTCGGCCGGCAACGCCGGCGCGGCCTGGACGGACTACGACCCGCCCATGCTGCATGACGGCATGGTCAGCCTGCCCACCCAGTTCATCACCATGCGCGACGGCGTCAAGCTCGCCGTCAGCGTCACCCTGCCCGCCGACGCCAGCGGCAAGGCCGTGCCGGGCAAGTTCCCCGTGGTGCTGGTGCAGACCTCCTACAACCTCAGCGCCGGCCAGTTCGTCGCCGCCATCGGCGGGGCCGACGCCTACATGGTCCGCCACGGCTACGCGACGGTCATTGTCGACGTGCGCGGCACCGGCAACTCGCAGGGCGCCTGGGAGGCCTTCGGCGAGAAGGAGCAGGCCGACTACGGCGAGGTCGTGGACTGGGTCGTCAAGCAGGACTGGTCCGATGGCCGCATCGGCTTGTTCGGCGTGTCCTACCTGGGCATCACCAGCGTGCTCACCGCCGAGCTGCAGAAGCCCGCGGTCAAGGCCGCCTTCCCCATCGTGCCCATCGGCGACGGCTACCGCGACATCGTCTTCACCGGCGGCCAGGTCAACCCGACCTTCATCCCCATCTGGATCGGCCTGGTCACCGGCCTGGGCGTGATCGACTTCGCCGCGCTCCAGGCCGATCCGGCCCAGGGCCTGCAGACCCTGGTCTCGCACCTCGTGGACGCCGTCACCACCTTCCAGGTGCCGACCATCCTCAAGGCGGTGCTCGGTGACGCCGACACCGCCTACGACGGCGATTTCTGGCGCGTGCGCTCGCCCATCGAGCGCGCCGACCGCATCAACGTGCCGACCTTCATCGTCGGCGGCCTCAACGACCTCTTCCAGCGCAGCGAACCGCTCTGGTTCGAGCGCCTCAAGGACCGCGTGCCGACCAAGCTGCTCATCGGCCCGTGGACCCACATCGGCACCGCCGGCATCCCCAGCAACGGCCTGCCCGCCGATGGCGTGCCGCCGCTCAACCACATCCAGCTCATGTGGTTCGACCAGTACGTGAAAGGCATGAATGTCGGCGCCGACAAGCTGCCCAACGTGACCCAGTTCGTCACCGGCCACGGCCACTACGTCACCAGCACCGACTGGCCGCATCCGGCCATCCGCGCCGAGCGTCTGTTCCTGCGCGGCGACAAGTCGCTGACCGGCGAGCGCCCGGCGGCCGGCGAGGCCGGCTCGGTCATCGCGCAGATACCCATCGAAGGCCTGTGCTCGCAGAGCCTGTCGCAGTGGACCGCCGGCCTGGCCGGGCTGTTCCCCTTCCCCTGCTTCAGCGACGACACCTTCGACCAGATCCCGTCGGCGACCTTCAGCACGCCGGTCCTGGATTCGGACTACTACCTCAACGGGCCCATCCAGGCCGACATCTGGATCTCCACGACCTCGCTGGACGCCGGCCTGTCGGTGCGCGTGTCCGACTACAATCCGGCCACCCGGAAATCGACGCCGCTGAGCAACGGCCTGCTCACCGCCTCGCATCGGGCGGTCGATGCCAGCCGTTCGCGCCACATCAATGGCGAGATGATCCAGCCCTGGCATCCGTTCACCAAGGCCTCGGTGCAGGCGGTGAAGTCGGGCGAGCCCATGCTGCTGCCGGTGGAGATATTCCCGACCAGCGCGCTCATCCAGAAGGGCCACCAGCTGCGCGTCTCCATCGCCGCCAGCAACCTGGCCCAGGGCCTGATGCCGGTGCCGACGCTGGTCGGCAGCGCGGTCGGCGCCATCACCGTCTACAACGACCCCGAGCACCCCTCCAGCGTGGTGCTGCCGGTGGTGCCGGCCTCGGCGCTGAAGTAAGGACGGGCGTCCGGCCGGCACGCCGCCGACCGGACCTCAGTCGCGGGTGCGCAGCCAGCCGGCGATGCTCAGGCGCGCCCGGCCGGCCGCCAGCACCTCGTGCGGGATGCTCTCGCTGCGGAAGATGACCAGTGTGCCGGCCTCCGGCGCGACGCGCAGCGCGGGCGCGTCCGGCGGATACAGCACCAGCTCGCCACCCGCGTCCGCCGGCCAGCCCGGCTCGTTCAGATAGCACACCGTCGACATCACGCGATGCCCGCGTCCGCCGTCCGGCACGCCGGCATGGCGGTCGACATGGCGGCGGTAGAAGCTGCCGGCGTCATAGCAGGCATAATGCGCCTCGTACTCGGCCAGGCCGAGGAAGCACTCGCGGTTCAGCGCCAGCCGCAACCCCTCCATCAGCGCCAGATAGCGCGCCGCCGCCGGCCACTCCGGCCGCAGCCAGGCGATGCGGTCGCCACGGATGCGCCGCTCGACCTGCAAGGCATCGCCACGGCCCACGCCGGCGGCATGGAAGCAGCCCCCGGCATCACGCGCGCGCGACTCGTCGCGCAGGGCCGCCACCAGGTCCGGCGGCAGCAGGCCGGGCAGCACGACATGACCAGGCTCTGGCAGCACCGCCAGCAAGGACTCCAGCACGGATGCCAGCAGCCCGCCGTCACCGGGCGTCAAAGCGGGTATCATGGCGCGTCCGCCTTCCGAAGCATTCGTCATGAACTATCGTCACCATTTCCATGCCGGCAATTTCGCCGACGTCATGAAGCACAGCCTGCTCATGGGTCTGCTGGCCGCGCTGAAGAAGAAGGATACCGCCTTCTGCTACATCGACACCCACGCCGGCGCCGGCATCTACGACCTGCACGGCACGCAGGCGCAGAAGACCGGCGAGTACCTGCAGGGCATCGAGCGGCTGGATGACCACCGCGACGCCCCGGCCTGGGTCGCCGACTATCTGCAGGGCGTGCTCGCCTGCCAGGCGCGCGGCGCGCGCAGCGACTACCCCGGCTCGCCCTGGCTGGCCGCGCACAGGCTGCGCCCGCAGGACCGCGCCATCCTCATGGATGTACAGCACGCCGAGGTGACCAGCCTGCGCCACCACTTCAAGGATGACGCGCGCGTGGCCGTGCACCAGCGCAGCGCCTACGAAGGCCTGAATGCGCTCATCCCGCCGAAGGAGAAGCGCGGCCTGGTGCTCATCGACCCGCCCTACGAGATCGAGCGCGACAGCTATCCGCAGGTGGTGAGGCTGATCCGCGAGGCGTACGCGAAGTGGCCGACCGGTGTCTACGCGGTCTGGTTCCCGATCAAGCAGCGCGCGCCCATCGTGCGTTTCTACCGCGAGCTGATGAACAGCGGCATGCCCAAGCTGCTGACCTGCGAGCTGCTCATGCAGCCGGACGACAACGCGCTGGGGCTGAACGGTTCCGGCCTGCTCGTGGTGAACCCGCCCTGGGGCTTCGACGAAGGCGCGAAACAGACCCTCTCCTGGCTCAACGACCGTCTGTCGGAGCACCCGCAGCACAGCTGGCAGACGAGGTGGCTGGCGCGTATAGAGTAATTGCTCTAGACTCGCGCCGGATGCCCCGAACTGACACGCGAGTAGCCATGATCAACAAGGAAAACCTGGGTTACGAAGCCCAGAAAGCCTATGTCGCCACCATGATGCAGGTGGTCGGCCGCGGCCTGGCCGCGACCAGCCAGGTGGATGAAGCCGTGCGCCAGGAGCTGTCCGCCTTTCCGGCCGGCTACCAGATCTGCATGACCGTCTTCCCGGCCGGCCCGAGCTTCTTCCTGCGCATGCGCGCGGACGGCACGGCCGAGAAAGTCGGCTCCGCCATCGGCAAGCCCGACCTGACCATCCGTTTCAAGCACGTCACCCACGCCTTCCTCGTCTTCTCCTTCCAGGAAGGCACGGCCCAGGCCTTCGCCAATGACCGCATGATCGCCGATGGCAACCTGTCGCATTCGATCCGCCTGGTGCGCTGCCTGAACAAGATGGAAACCCTGATTCTGCCCAAGCTGGTCGCCGAGCGCGCCGTCAAGCGCTACGACGCCCTGCCGCTGTCCGAGAAAATCCGCAAGGCCGCCCGTATCTACGGTCTGGTCGCCAAGTCCTTTGTCGCAGGAATCTGATCATGAGCAAGCCCTACTACGAGTTCTTCTGCCCGGTGAAGATCATCGCCGGCCACGCCGCCCTCGAGCACATGCCGCTGGAACTGGACATCCTCGGCGCGAAGCGTCCCATGGTCATCACCGACAAGGGCGTGCGCGGTGTCGGCCTGCTGGCCCACATCGAGGCCGCCTTCGCCGCGGCCGGCGCGCAGATCGCCACCGTCTTCGATGACGTGCCGCCGGACAGCTCGCTGCAGACCGTGCGCGCGGCCGCCCAGGCCTACCGCGCAGCCGGCTGCGACGCCCTCATCGCCGTTGGCGGCGGCTCGGTGATCGACACCAGCAAGGCCGTCAACATCCTCGTCTCCGAAGGCGGCGACGACCTGCTCGTGTACTCCGGCGCGCATGTGCTCAAGCGCCCGCTGAAGCCGCTGTTCGTGGTCCCGACCACCTCCGGCACCGGCTCCGAGACCACCGCCGTGGCGGTGATCTCCGACCTCGAGAAGGGCGTGAAGATGCCCTTCATGTCCTACTTCCTGATGCCGAACGCGGCCGTGCTCGATCCGCGCATGACGCTGACGCTGCCCGCGCACATCACCGCCATGACCGGCATGGATGCGCTCACCCACGCGGTCGAGGCCTACACCTGCCTGGCCCACAACCCGGTCAGCGACGCCTACGCCCAGGGCGCCATCACCAAGATCTCGGCCAACCTGCTCAAGGTGCTGGACAACCCCACCGATGCCGATGGCCGTCTGGAGCTGGCGCAGGCCTCGACCATGGCCGGCGCCGCCTTCTCCAACGCCATGGTGGGCCTGGTGCACGCGCTCGGCCACTCGCTGGGCGCGGTCTGCCACCTGCCGCACGGCCTGTGCATGAACCTGTTCATGCCCTACGCGCTGGAATACAACAAGGACACCAACGGCGACCGCATCGCCGAGCTGCTGCTGCCGCTGGCCGGCGCCGATGTCTACGCCACGACCCCGGCCGCCCAGCGCGCCGACCGCGCCATCGCCGAGATCCGCCGCCTGCGCGACGAGATCCACGCCCGCTGCAAGCTGCCGCGCACCCTGCAGGAAACCGGCAAGGTCAGCCGCGACCAGCTCGAGCAGGTCGCCCGCCTGACCCTGGACGACGGCGCCATCATCATGAACCCCAAGGAAGCCGACTACGGCCAGGTCATGGCCATCCTCGAGAAGGCCTGGGGCTGAGACGCGACGGGGCCGGCATGACGCCGGCCCCGCATCCCCTCAGGGCACGAGCACCAGGCTCTCCGCCTCCAGCCCGGTCTTCCACAGGTCCTTGTCGACCTCGCCGCTGATCTCCACCAGATCCGACGGCTTCACTTCCCTGCCCTGCCAGACCTCCTGGTCGATCTCGACCTTCACCAGGCCGGTGGCATCCTTCAGCTCATAGCGGTCATCACCCAGGCTGCGCAGGATGTGTCCGCGCACGCGCACCGGGGCGTCATCCCCGAGCTTGCGCGCTTCCGCGATGGTGACCAGCGGCACACTGGTGGGGCCGTTGAAACCGCCGCCCGCGGCCTGGACGGCGGCAGGCGCCGCGACCGTGGCCTGGGCCTCGCCCTGGGCGGCGGTCGCCTGGAAAGCGGCGATGGCCGCCAGGCTGGTGGTGATGATCAGTAGTTTGCGCATGATGTCTGCTCCATGGCTGTTGATGACACCGCCATTGTCGCCAGACAGGCTTAAACGAGCCTTAAGACGCCTCCGGCCCCGGCAGGATCAGGCCAGCCACCAGGCCGGACGCGCCATCCGCCCGCGCGGACAGGCTCAGCCGGGCGCCATGCACTTCGGCGATCTGGACACAGATCGCCAGCCCCAGCCCCAGCCCGTCGGACTTGCGGTCCAGGCGTTCGAAACGCGCCATCATCCGCGCCCGGGCCGCCTCGGGAATGCCTGGGCCGGTATCGCTGACCCGCAGCGCGCGCGCCGATAACGACAGCAGGATGTCGGCGCCGGCCGGACAGTAGCGCACGGCGTTACCGATCAGGTTGTCGATGAGGATGCGCAGCAGCGTGGCGTCGCCGCGCACCATCACCGCCGCGTCCGGCAGCTCGGCGCGCAGGCTCAGGCCCTGCGCCCGCGCGCGCGGCTGCCAGCTGGCGAAGGCATCACGCCCGACCTGCGCCAGATCCGTCGCCAGGAAGCGCTGACGCCAGTGGCCCTGCTCCAGCCGCGCCAGCACCAGCAACTGCTCGACCACACGTGTCATGCGCACCGTCTCTCCCCGCAGCAGGGGCAAGTCCGGCTGCTCGTCGGCCAGCGCCAGGCGCAGCGTGGTCAGGGGCGTGCGCAGCTCGTGCGCGACATCGCTGGCGAAGCGCCGCTCGCGCGCCAGCACGTCATCGACGCGCTCGAAGAGATGGTTGATGGCATCGCGCAGGTCGGCGATCTCGCGCGGCGCCAGCGGCAATGCCAGCGGCGTCAGCGCCGACGGATCGCGCTCGGCGAGCTGGCGCGACAACCGGGTCAGCGGCCGCACCGCGAAGAACAGGAAGAGCCCGAGCAGCGCCAGCGCGACCACGCTGCCGGCCACGGCGGGCAGGACGATGTCCTCCAGCACCTCGTCGCGCACCTCGCCATGCAGGTCGTCACGCCGCAGCATCTGGACGACCAGCCGACCCTTGCGCTGCTGATGCCCATGCCAGCCCACGCCCTGCCGCCGCGTGGCGATCTCCTCCGCGCCCGCATCCACCAGCGGGAAGGCCTCCGCGCGGTTGCTGGCGACCACGCCGGAACGCAAGTCGTGCACCGTGACCCAGAGCGCGTCCTCATCCTCCGCGTCGAAGGCCTGCCGCAGCAGGTGCTCCAGCGCAGGCCGGCTCGGCGGCGCCTCATCCGCGTCGAGCAGGCGCGCCAGCAGGGTGGTCTGGTTCTCCAGGTCATCGTCCAGGATGCCGGTGAATTCCTCGCTGGCCGCTCGCCACGTCGCCGCGATGCCGGCCGCCAGCGCCGCCAGCAGCAGGACGGCGAGGATCAGGGCCAGCCGGCTCAGGCGCGGTGTCACAGCGGCACCAGCCGGTAGCCGAAGCCACGCACCGTCTCCACGCGCTCACGGCCGATCAGCCGGCGCAGGGTGTGGATGTGCACTTCCAGCGTGTTCGAGTCGGCGCCATCCGAAAGACCGTAGAGCTGCTGCTGCAGGCGCTCGCGGCTGAGCGGCCGGCCGGCGGCGGCGATCAGCACCGCCAGCAGCTGATAGGCCATGGGGGGCAGCGCCAGCAGCTGATCGCCCAGCCAGACCTGGCGCTCGCCCGGCAGCACCCGCAGCGCGCCGCAGACCAGCGCCGGACCGGCCTGCCCGGCTTGGCGGCGCAGCAGGGCGCGGACACGCGCCAGCAGCTCCTCGGCCTCGAAAGGCTTCACCAGATAATCGTCCGCGCCGGTGTCGAGGCCATGCACGCGGTCATCCAGCGTGTCCCGCGCGGAAATGATGAGCACCGGCGTGCTGACCTGGCGAGCGCGCAGCGCGGCCAGCCAGTCGGCGCCATCGCCATCCGGCAGGCCCAGGTCGAGGATGACGAGATCGTGCGTGCCCGCCGCCAGCTGCGGATCGGCGGCCGTCAGGCCGCGCACCCAGTCGACGCGGTAATGCGCCTGCAGCAGCCGCGACAGCGTCTTGCCCAGCGCCAGATCATCCTCGACCAGCAACAGATACATGCAGCCCTCCACTCGCGCGCCCGCCTGCTGCCCAGCATGCGGGCGGACAGCTTAAGTCCGCCTTAAGGTCACGCCCGCCCGTCTTCCGGCCAGCAGGCCAGCCAGCGCGCGGGTTGGCTGCCGACCGCGAGGAAGTCGCCGTTGAGCAGGCTGTCGCGGCGGTTGTAGCAGAACGGCTCGCCCGTGGCCGAGAGCAGCCAGCCGCCCGCCTCCTCGAGCACCACCTGGGCCGCCGCCGTGTCCCATTCGCTGGTCGGACCGAAACGGGGATAGCAGTCGGCGAGGCCCTCGGCCACCGCGCAGGTCTTGAACGCCGAGCCGGCCGCCACCGAGGTCACCGGACCAAAAGCCCCGGCCACCGCCTGTTCGAAAGCCGCCAGCCGCTCCAGTCCGTGGCGGCGGCTCACGGTCAGGCGCACAGGCACCACAGCGGCCGGCGATGCGGTCTCCCCCAGCCCCGGCAGCGCAGGGTGCGGCAAGGCCCTCACCCGGATGGCCTGCCACCCGCCCGCGCTCACCTTGAACGCGCCCAGCCCGCGCGCGGCGACATAGCTGACGCCGCTGGCCGGGCCATGCACCACGCCCAGCACAGCCTCATCCCCCTGCACCAGCGCGATGTTCACGCTGAACTCGCCATTGCGCGCGATGAACTCGCGCGTGCCATCCAGCGGATCGACAACCCAGCAGCGCGGCCAGCTCCGCCGGCCGGCCAGCTCCGCCGGCGCCGACTCCTCCGACAGCACCGGAATGCCCGCCAGCGCCGGATCGCCGACGGCCTCCAGCGCGGCCTTGATGGCCTCGTGCGCGGCCAGGTCGGCCGCCGTCAGAGGCGAATCGTCGGCCTTGGTCTCGACCGCCCAGCGCGATTCGTCGGCGTAGACCGCCATGATCCGCCGCCCGGCCTCCTCGGCCACCGCCAGCACCCTGGCCAGCTGCTCCCGCGTGAAACCTGTCCCGTCACCCATTTTTCCCGCCCGCCCGGCTCTGCGATACTGTCGTCATGAACGAGCATACCTCAACCGCCGCTCCAGGCCCGGACTGGTCCCGCATCGACACCGTCATCCTCGACATGGATGGCACCGTGCTCGACCTGCATTTCGACAACCGCTTCTGGCTGCATCACCTGCCCGCCGTCTACGCCGAGCGCAACGGACTGGCCCACGATGACGCGCTGGCGCATCTGGTCGGCCTCTTCGCCGGCCAGCAGGGCTCGCTGAACTGGTACTGCACGGATTACTGGAGCGCGCAGGTCGGCTTCGATGTCGCCGCGCTGAAGCCGGCGCTGCGCCACCTGATCCGCGAACGCCAGGATGCCTTCGCCTTCCTCGCCGCGGTCAGGGCCAGCGGCCGCCGGCTCTGGCTGGCCACCAACGCCCACCGCGCCAGCCTGGAGCTGAAACTGGCCGAGACCACCCTGGGCCGGTGGTTCGATGTCATCGTCAGCTCGCACGATTACGGCGCGCCCAAGGAAGATCAGGTGTTCTGGCGCGCGCTGCGCGCCGCCCATCCCTTCGACCCGGCGCGCGCGCTGTTCATCGACGACAGCGAGAGCGTGCTCGACAGCGCGGCCCGCTTCGGCGTCGGCCAGCTGCGCACCATCATCACGCCGGACAGCCGGAAGCCGCCGCGCCAGGGGTTGCGCTATCCGGCCCTGGACCAGTTCAGCGAGCTGGGGCTGGTGCCGGCCATGGCGCCGCTGCCATGAGCGCCCGGCAGGGTGGCGATGACGCGCCTGGACGCGTGCGCATCGACAAGTGGCTGTGGGCGGCGCGCTTCTTCAAGACGCGCTCGCTGGCCAAGGCCGCCATCGAGGGCGGGCAGGTGCATTGCGAGGGTCAGCGCGTGAAGGTCAGCCGCGAGGTCGTGCCGGGCATGACGCTGACCATACGCCAGGGCCATGAGCACAAGACCGTGGTGGTCAAAGGCGTGAGCGAGGTGCGCGGACCCGCGCCGGTGGCGCAGCAGCTCTACGAGGAGACAGTCGACAGCGTGGCCCTGCGCGAGCGCCATGCCGACGAGCGCCGGGCCATGAACCTGGCCCACCCGGATCACCGGCCGAACAAGAAGGAGCGCCGGCAGATCCACCGCTTCCAGAGGGACTGGGGCGGGTGAGCGCGCCCCGGGGAGACAGGACTCAGCGCACCCGCGTCGTGAACATGCGCCCGTCCAGGCGCAGCGTCAGCACGTCACCCGGACACAGCGCGGCCACGCCCTCGGGCGTGCCGGTCATGACGATGTCGCCGGGCAGCAGGGTGAAGATGCCGGCGATGTGGCGCAGCAGCGGCAATATGCCGGTGATCATGTCCGCGCTCACGCCATCCTGGCGGACCTCGCCATTGACGCTCAGCCCGACACGGATGGCCGCCAGGTCAGGAAAGTCCGCCGGCGCCAGGAACGGCCCCATGGGCGCCGCGCCGTCGAAAGCCTTGGCGACCTCCCACGGATGCCCCTTCTGCTTGAGCGCGTTCTGCACGTCGCGCAGGGTCAGGTCCAGCCCGACGCCAACGCCGGCGATGGCCGCGCGCGCCTCATCCTCGGTCACCGCGCCCGTCAGCGTGGCGCCGATGAGCACGGTGATCTCGGTCTCGTGATGGCATTCGCCACGCCCGGCGGGGATGGCGAAGTCCGGCCCCAGCGGCACCAGCGCGGTCGCCGGCTTGAGAAAGAGCATGGGCGTCTCGGGCACGGCGTTGCCCAGCTCGCGCGCGTGGGCCGCGTAGTTGCGGCCCACGCAGACCACCTTGCCCACCGGCAGATCGATACGACCGCCATCCTCACCGACATGCCGGTAGCTCATGAGGCGCCTCAGAGATCGAAGATCTTGCCCGGGTTCATCACGTTGTTCGGGTCGAACACCTGCTTGATCGCCTTCAGGTAGGCGACCTCGACCTCGGAGCGCGTATAGGTCAGGTAGGGCTTCTTGGTCATGCCCACGCCATGCTCGGCGGAGATCGAGCCGTTGTAGCGCTGCACGGTCTCGAACACCTGCACGTTCACGCCCTTGCACTTGGCGAAGAAGTCCTCCTTGGCCATGTCGTCCGGCTTGAGGATGTTCAGATGCAGGTTGCCGTCGCCGATGTGGCCGAACCAGACCACGCGGAAATCCGGGTACTGCGCGGCGACGATGGCGTCGATGTCGGCAATGAACTCGGGCACGCGCGCGATCATCACCGAGATGTCGTTCTTGTACGGGGTGAAGCGCGCGATGGTCTCGGAGATGTCCTCGCGCAGGCGCCACAGGTTCTTGGCCTGGGTCTCGGACTGGCCGAGCACACCGTCGACCACCCAGCCCTCGGCCACGCAGTGCTCGAAGATCTCCAGCGCCTGCGCCGCCATGTCCTCCGACAGCGCCTCGAACTCCAGCAGCGCGTAGAACGGCGTGGCGGTCTCGAACGGACGCGGCACGCCCTGGTGCTCGGTCACCAACTGCGTCGACAGCTCGGAGAAGAACTCAAAGGCGGTCAGGTCGAGCCGCGCCTGGAAGGCCTTGAGCACGTTCATCACGCTCGGGAAGTCCGGCGTGCCCAGCACCATGACCTGCAGGTTGCGCGGCGCGCGCTCCAGCTTCATGGTCGCCTCCACCACCAGGCCCAGCGTGCCCTCGGCGCCGATGAACAGGTGGCGCAGGTCGTAGCCGGTGGCGTTCTTGATCATGTCCTTGTTGAGCTCGAGGATGTCGCCCTTGCCGGTGACGACCTTGAGCCCGAGTACCCAGTTGCGCGTCATGCCGTACTTGATGACCTTGATGCCGCCGGCGTTGGTGCCGATGTTGCCGCCCAGCTGAGAGGAGCCGGCCGAGGCGAAGTCCACCGGGTAGTACAGGCCCTGCTCCTCCGCGAAGTTCTGCAGCTGCTCGGTGACCACGCCGGCCTGGATGCGCACGGCGCGGTCCTCGGGGATGAACTCCAGCACCTTGTTCATGTAGTCGAAGCTGATCACCACCTCGCCGGACGCGGCGACGGCGCCCGCCGACAGGCCGGTGCGGCCGCCCGACGGCACGATGGCGAAGCCGGCCTCGTTGGCCAGCAGCACGACATCGCGCACCTGCTCGACCGTGGACGGGAAGACGATGGCCGAGGGCGCCGGCGTGTACATCTTGGTCCAGTCGCAGCCCCAGGTCTTCAGGCTGTCGGCATCGGTGCGGACGCGCGATTCGCCGACAATGGCGGCGAGACGGGACAGGACGGCGGGGGCAAGGCTCATGCGGCGGCTCCGGCGGCGGGAAACAAGATGGCGCATTCTACCAGCAGGCCTGTCTGTGCTACCATTCGCGCCTTGTTTTTCCGCCCGAGCCCCTGACGAGACCTCCGCCCATGAGCCAGCTCTCCCTCGACAAAGCCAAGATCCGTTTCCTGCTGCTGGAAGGCGTGCACAAGAACGCCCTCGACGTGCTCAGCGCCAACGGCTACACCAACATCGAGTACCTGCGCGGCGCGCTCGACGAGGACGCCCTGATCGAGAAGATCAAGGACGCGCACTTCATCGGCATCCGCTCGCGCACCCAGCTCACCGAAAAGGTCTTCGCCGCCGCCAACAAGCTGATCGCCGTCGGCTGCTTCTGCATCGGCACCAACCAGGTCAACCTCAAGGCCGCCATGCAGCGGGGCATCCCGGTATTCAACGCGCCCTACTCCAACACCCGCTCGGTCGCCGAGCTGGTGTTGGCCGAGCTGATCCTGCTGCTGCGCGGCATCCCCGAAAAGAACTTCCTGGTGCACCGCGGCGGCTGGTCGAAGTCGGCCGAAGGCTCGTTCGAGACCCGCGGCAAGACGCTGGGCATCGTCGGCTACGGCTCCATCGGCTCGCAGCTCTCGGTGCTGGCCGAGGCTCTGGGCATGCACGTGATCTACTTCGACGTGGTCACCAAGCTGCCGCTGGGCAATGCCCGCCAGGTCACCTCCATGGACGAGCTGCTGGCCACCGCCGATGTCGTCTCGCTGCATGTGCCCGACGTGCCTTCGACCCGCAACATGATGCGCGCCGAGCACTTCGCCCAGATGAAGAAGGGCGCCATCTTTATCAATGCCGCGCGTGGCACCACGGTCGACATTCCGGCCCTGGCCGACGCCATCAAGAGCAAGCATCTGGGCGGCGCGGCCATCGACGTGTTCCCCAAGGAGCCCAAGGCCAACGACGAGATCTTCGAGTCCGAGCTGCGCGGCCTGGAAAACGTCATCCTGACACCGCACATCGGCGGCTCCACGCTGGAGGCCCAGGCCAACATCGGCCTGGAAGTGGCCGAGAAGTTCGCGCGCTACTCCGACACCGGCGCCACCATCACCGCCGTCAACTTCCCGGAAGTCTCGGTGCCGCAGCTGCCGGGCAAGCACCGCCTGCTGCACATCCACCAGAACGTGCCGGGCGTGCTGTCGGCCATCAACACCGTGTTCGCCGAGAACGGCATCAACATCAGCGCCCAGTCGCTGATGACCAACGACGCCATCGGCTACCTGGTCATGGATGTCGACGCCGAGTACTCCGAGCTGGCGCTGTCCAAGCTGCAGCAGGTCAACGGCACCATCCGCACCCGCGTGCTGTTCTGAGCCCCGCCTCATGACGGCGACGGCCGCCGGTCAGCACCCCGCTGCCGGCGGCCGTTTGCATTTCAGGGCACCGGCCGGCGCCGTCGAGGTCTGGCTGCTGCGCCTGACCGGACTGCCGGACGCCTGCCGGCGGCAGCTGCTCGCCGACATGCCGGAGCTGATGCCGGACGCCCCGCCCGAACGCCGCCTGGCGCATATCGTGATCCGGCACTGGCTGGCCGAGCTGCTGGACACGCCGGCAACAGGCATCACGCTGGCGACGCGTCCGCAGGGCAAGCCCTGGCTGCCGGGCCGCGCGCTGGCCATCAACTACTCGCACAGCCGCCACTGGCTGGCGCTGGCCTGGTCGCGCGAACCGGGCGAGATCGGCGTGGACGTGGAAGACCTGGGCCGCGGCCAGGCCTTCGAGGCGCTCGCCCGCCGCTACTTCCATCCGGACGAGCTGGCGGCCTGGCAGGCAACCGGCGCTGACCAGCGCGAGCGCTGCTGGCTGCGCACCTGGACCCGCAAGGAAGCCGTGCTGAAGGCTCACGGGCTCGGCCTGAGGCTGCGCCTGGACACGCTGGACACCCGGACCGACACCGTGCGGCACGCGGCGCTGGGATCATGGCGCGCGCACAGCCACGACCTGGACGACGCCATGCTGAGCATCGCCTGGCCGGACTGATCCTGCGCCGGTCGTCGCCGCACATGATCATCGGCGGTTCCACCACGGACACGCTCTGAATTACCATCACACCTCAAGTTCCAGTGAAACCCAAGGATGCCCCCATGGCCCTGTCGCGCGACCGCCTGCTCACCCTGCCGCAATACCTGCTGCCCCAGCACGGCCTGTCCCGCCTGGTCGGCAGCCTGGCCGAAAGCCGCACGCCCTGGATCAAGGACACCTTCATCCGCAAGTTCGCCGCGCGCTACCAGATCGACATGAGCGAAGCCGCGCAGTCCGACCTCGGCGCCTACGAGAACTTCAACGCCTTCTTCACGCGCGCGCTCAAGCCCGGCGCCCGCCCGCTCGACAGCACGCCCGGCGCCATACTCTGCCCGGCCGACGGCGCCATCTCCCAGCTCGGCCCCATCGCGCAGGACCAGATCTTCCAGGCCAAGGGCCACCGCTACGCGCTCGCCGACCTGCTCGCCAGCGAGACCGATGCCGCCGCTTTCGTCGGCGGCAGCTTCACCACCGTCTACCTGTCCCCGCGCGACTATCACCGCGTGCACATGCCGTTCGCCGGCAAGCTGACCCAGTCGGTCTACATCCCGGGCGACCTGTTCTCGGTCAACACCCGCACCGCCGAGCAGGTGCCCAACCTGTTCGCCCGCAACGAGCGCCTGGTCGCCCACTTCGACACCGAAGCCGGCCCCATGGTCGTGGTGCTGGTCGGCGCCATGATCGTGGCAAGCATAGAAACGGTCTGGGGAGGCGTGGAGGCCATCGGCCGCGACATCCGCCGCACCGACTACTCGACCCGGCCGGTCACCCTCGCCGCCGGCGACGAGCTCGGGCGCTTCCGCCTGGGCTCGACCGCCATCGTGCTGTTCGGGCCGGACACCATGAACTGGGATGCGGACTATCAGGCCGGCACACCGACGCGCATGGGCCGGCGCATGGGCAAACAGGCGTGAAAAGCTCGCTCGGAGCCTCGCTGACTGAAACCCTCCTGATATAGAATTGTCTCCATATTCCGTCATGTATTTACAAAACTTGACAAGAAGAGCACCAAACTCCTGTAACCCTTAAATTAATATGAGTATCAACCGGCTTGCGCCTGCAGGTATGCAAGCGGCCGCTCACGACAAGGCAATGGCCATGAGGACAGCAAAATGAATCTCAAAATCGCACAGGCATTCGCCATCACCTCGCTCGCGGCGGCACTGGCCGCCTGTGGCGCCGGTGGCGGTACGGGTAATAACGGCGGTGGCGGTGGCGGCGGTGGTGGTGGCGGCGGTGGCCAGACGTTTGAAGAATGTGTCGATGAGGCACTGGCAAACGGCAGCGGCGCCATCACTTCCATCCAGGTTGCTGGCTGCCGTGCCGTGGCCGGCACCCCGGCAGGCGCCGTCAGCGAAGTACTGCAGAATCTGCTCCGTGACAGCGTGCTGGGCGAAGAGCTGATCAACCAGATCAATGCCCTGACCCCTGAACAGCTCACCCAGCTGCTGGACACGCTGACGGGCGACGAAGCACTCGGCCCGGTCCTGGATGCCGTTCAGGGCATCCTGGGCGCGCTCAATGGCGGCAGCAACCCGGCCGACATCGCCGCCGGCCTGCAGGATCTGCTGGGTGGCGCCGGTGGCGGCACTGGCGGCGGCACGGGCACCCCGCTCGACCAGCTGGGCGCGCTTGGTGACCTCCTGGGTGGCGCCGGCGGTGGCGACGACCCCGCTGCAGCGCTGCAGGAACTGCTGGGCATCGGCAGCGGCAGCCCCGCACCGGCCGATTGCGGCAATGGCAACCCCGGCTCGATCTGCGCCGTGTACAGCACGACCAGCGAACTGCTGGGCGGTGTCCCGGTGACCGACGAAGTGAACACGCTCGTGGCCAGCCTGGTCTACCCCAACAACTCCGCGCTTGCCGCGCTGACCACGCCGCTGGATGAGCTGACCGCCGACCAACTGGCCCAGGTCAACGATCTGGTCACTGCCCTGACCGGCAAGGATGACAGCGCCCTGACCCCGGTGGAGCAGGCTCTGAACGAAGTGCTGGGCGGCCTGCTGGGTGGCCTGACGGGTGGCGCAGGCTCCGCGAACCCGCTGGAGAACCTCAGCCCGGAACAGGCACAGGCGCTGCTGGGCGGTCTCAGCACCGATCAGCTGACCAGCCTCCTGGGCGCTGATGGCGCCTCGGCGCTGACCGAC
>Ga0222424_100575_pt1 | contig 16714 bp, 11 predicted proteins | sample 2B2ome_FD_182468 | JGI IMG/M metagenome (GOLD analysis project Ga0222424, IMG submission 182468) | Enriched microbial communities from leaf-cutter ant dump, University of Wisconsin, Madison, United States - 2B200A (version 2) | ecosystem: Environmental > Terrestrial > Nest > Insects nest > Nest... | reverse complement strand
TTATCCAGTATATACTCATCATAGATCTTTACGATATTGGGATGATCCAGCCGTTTAAGGATCTCCACTTCATTCTTAAAATCGCGGTACTCCTTTGTATCTTCGTTTTCCAGTACAAAATCCAGTTGTTTTAATGCAACAATATGCTCCGGATCCTCTTTGCTCCGCGCCTTGAACACAGCAGAAAAACCGCCATGACCCACCACTTTAAGGATATCATATTTCAATGCTAATTCATGCATTCCTTTCCTGTTTCTGATTTAGTTTTTCAATTTCCCCGCCCACCGTCAACCTTCTACTTCATTTAGCCATCAGTCCAGCAATCCAAACTCTAATACAATGCTGTCGTTAAAACAGATCGAATCACCGTTCTTTAAAATATGGGGTACCGCTGCATTGCTCAAACTGACTCCCGAAAAATCATCCAGCGATGCGTTAAAGATCTTGATCTTATGCGAAGGATTGTTCAGGAATTTTGAACGGTAAAGCTTATATGCGCCGATCTCTTTATCAAATACAATAACGGCATGCGAGCGGCTGATAAAATTATTGACCTTATACAGTTCTTCATTTTTCTCCTCGATCCCTACAAAGGCAATATCATTATGGATTTTGGGGCCGTTCTCTATTTTGGGGTCCTTTCCCCTGCCGATAAAATAATGCTTGCCCGTTGGTTCCAGAATATATTCCGGCTCCCAGGTAATGCCTTCCGTAGCTATTACCCGGGCTTTTTGCTTCTTCAGCGAGTCTTTAGGTGTCAGTACCTCCACGCCGATCCCTTCGGTGATGGCCGTTACTTTACCGGTATCGGGTGATTCATGCAGCACTTCCATTCGCAGATCATCTTTATAGGCCACGCCTCTTGACTTAAGTTCCCTTTTTATCCGGTTCAGGAACTGGGGATCTTTCATCAGGCTCATCAGGCCCACATTTTCGACAGCATTGTCCTTATATACGGAATGGAATACCAGGCCGGAGATCACCGTATTGCTATAGCCCAGCATCCGCACGGTATTACTGATAGCGCCCAGGGTGATCTCCTTCAACTCCTCAATATTGTCTGCCCGACCCGGTGACGCACTTCGTTCCGGCACCTTTGGCGTCTGTGGCACCTTCTCTGTCTCTTTTCTTTCGATGGCCCCAAACGAAGCATCATCAGCGTTGAGCTTTTCCGAAAATTGTTCAAACTTTTTCTTAAACCAATTCATAATATTGGAATTAAACGTTTATAGTAGTCAGTTATCAGCTGTCAGCTTATCAGGGTTCATTAAATACTGAAGGCTGGTGGTTGAAAGCTGATGCCTTAAAAATACCCAGCACCTTTCAGCTGTTTCAAAATATCTGCAGCCAGTGTTTTGGCATACTCCGAGTTACCGATCTCTTCGATCCGGATCGCAAAGGCAATGGGCGCCTTTAACTTCGGCGAAGCTACAAAAAAAGTATACCAGGAGTCTGTAACCCGCTTCAATACCATTTTATCTCCTTTCTTCACCAGCTTGTCCCGTTCCGGGCTTCCGGTTTTTCCATGCACCTCCAGCCCGGAAGCTGCCGAAACCTTTGCGGATTGCTCCCGCATAAAACTTCCGATCAGCGGGGCGATCTGCGGCTGACTGGCAACGGCAACTGCTTTTTGCGGGCTTACCTTGTTGCTCCAGCTCTTAAACAAAAAACGGGAAGGCTGCAACATACCGCTATCCGCAAGCGCGCCCGACATTTTTGCCAGGTGCAGCGGCGTAGCTGAAAGCTCTCCCTGCCCCCATGCAAGATCCGAATAGGGCGATTGCAGCCTCCTGCGTGTGTTCATCAGCCGCTGGCTGTTAAAGATGTTCTTTCCACGGGCCACAAATTTGCCCCACTCTTTAAAATATTTCTCACTGTCGTAATCCTCCGGGCGCTGAAAATGAAAGCCGCCGCGGTTCAGGATGTTCATCCCCAGGGCATCATAGAGATTAAACAGGGACGCCTGCAGGTTCTTATCATTGGCAAGTTTGATAAAGTAGACATTGCTGGAATGTACGATGGCCGAACGCATATCCACATTCGTATTTACCGGCTCGCCCTGGTGGATCACTTCTGCCGGGTAAACAAAATAGCTGAACTGCGCCGCCTGCGGGCCATACTGGTTCATAGCAGCCGTTGCATCAATGATCTTTACCGTGGAGCCGGGTCTTGAATTAAATGTAATACCCAGGTCCTGTGGTACCACCACCCGATCCCCGAAGATCTGCTTAAAGATGGTACGATAGTCCGAGGGGTCGATGTTGCTGATCAGTTTCAGATCTTTGTAGGACGGGGCCGGGTTGGAAGCCGAGGCCAGCACATCGCCGGTTGCTGCATTAACAGCAACCACAGCCGTCCGGAAGGGACTGGATGCTGCGGTATTCTGGATGACCGCGTTGATCTTCTGATTGAGCACCACATCCAGCGACAACCGGATATCCTTATCCTTATTGTTCTGCAGCTCTACCCATTGCCCGTCCTTTCCTTCTTTTAAGATGGGCGCCAGGGCACTGTAATCATATTTCACCAGTTCCGATTCCTTTTGTGTTACCGGCAGAAAACGGTCCTCCTTGTAACGGTCAGATGTTTTTTGGGACGTGGTATTGGTCACTTCAAACCCCTTCAACATCGTATAATGCCTGTACTCAGCGGCATAGCCGGTTTCTTCCTCATTGGCGATCTCCTTATTATAATCTCCCAGCCAGAAGAGCAGGTCTGCTCCAAAGGGATAATACCGGTTCTGATCCCGTTTCAATTGCTCCGCATACAAAGCGGGGTTTGCCCCAAGGGGAACCAGCCGGTTCTTAAACTGGTCAAATGTAGCCTTGCTCGACGTAGCCAGCAATATCCCATTGCGGTCATAGATGTTTCCGGAGCGGATCTCCCGCAGAAAAATCCCGATACGGGGATTATAACTGTATTGCCAGGCACCTTTGCGGTTCAGCACTAATGCCGGTTTTGTAATATACGTGTCCGATTTATACTGGTACCAGAACAGCGTACCAATAAAAAAGATCAGTACTCCAAAAAAAGTAAGGATCGCATAGGCATTTACATTATCAAAATGCTTCTTTACATATTCCATTTCGAGCGCGTCTCCTTTTTCATTGGAAAGCAGCAGGATTATTACAAAGGCGATGAGCGTAATGATAATACCGGCATTCCCTTTACTCAGAAACGGAACCGAGATCCCCGTTAGCGGGATCAGGCCCAGGGTTCCGGCCGTGATGAGGAAAAATTGAAGCATGGTAGCAATAGCGATGCCAGCCACAAGATAAAACAGGAACGGCTTGCCTGTCCGGCGCGCCACCAGTAATGAGCGGTAGGTCAACAGACCAAATGCCAGGAAAATGGCGATCAGTGCTATCAACCCCAGCTCCTCCCCGATACTTTCCAGGATCATATCCGTATGATAAGCCGGCATTACACTGGAAAAACCTTTTCCAAGCCCCTGTCCGAAAAAACCACCGGCATTCAGCGACCAGATTCCCTGCGCCACCTGATCACCTCCGATCAGTTTGTTCTCCCAGATATTTTTGAACATCCCGTTGCGGTCAGCCAGGCGCTGGGTAAACTCGAACGGAAGCGTGGCCAGCAGGATAAACGAGGAAATGATCAGCACGATAAAAAATACCGATTCATACCGCTTTTTAAAAAATGCATAGCCCAATGTGCCTGCGGAGGCAATAACTGCCAGCAAGGGAAGATAGTCGTGCTGTACACTATTGATGAACCGGGAGGTGATCATCAGCAATACTACATAGATCACGGCCACCAGCACCATTGGAAAAAACTCATCCTTGGCAAAAGCGTAAAAGAATAAGAACGTTAAACAAAGCACAATGGCCGGCCCCAGATCGCCCAACGCTGCATAAACACTCAGCAGGAATACAAAAAGCACCAGCATTTTTATATTGTTCCTCGTGAGCCAGCGGTTATCCGGAATGTTCCGGAAGTACGGCGAATTGACAGCAAAATACGCTGCAAAGAATACGATCATCAATACCTTGGACAGCTCGCTTACCTGAAACCCGAACAGGTTTACCTTTACACCGCTGCCTTCAGGCCCCGTACCAATGAGTGCAAGCATCAGCATCAGTACAATAGACAGCAGCATCCAGGAATAACCACGCGGCGCTTTTAATCCGCCCGACAATGGGAACAGGTTATAAACCGGATCAAACCACCGGGAATGATAAAACCGCATCACGGCATTTTCCTTCAGGAAGAACAACAGAACAGAAAAGAACAACAGGACCCCCGCAACGCATTTTGCCATGCCGCTTCCGTGGATCATATCCCGCAGCGGATCCTGCATACTGTACAATACCATAATACCGGTGCCCGACAGGAAGAATAACAGGGGTAAAATAAACTGGTCGCTCCGGTAATTTTTCAGCCAGAGTACAAAATGGAAGATCCAGAACGCCAGCACAAACAGGACCAGGTTGGTAAAATATTCTTTTTTGAAATCCTCAGGCGTACGCACGGTGAAGATCTTATCGTTTTTGATCTGACGGAACTCCGTACGGTCCAGCACCCGGATCTTATGCACTTTTCCCTTAAAAGAGAACGACTGGTCGCTGTGGATAGCGGCAACGCCCTTTGCCGGACCAAAATCATATCCCGGCTTTATGGCCATAACCCGGTAGTTTCGCTGCTCCTTTAAATTATAAAATTCATACGACCCGTTCTCATTGGTACGGGCAAAAAACTCCACAACCTCACTGCCGGGTTGCACACTCAGCGTATCATAATAGTTAGCGGGGAAGATCTCTGTCAGCTTCACCAGCACACCCGCACCCGTCCGGGCTTCGCTGCTATCGGAAGCTCCCAGCTGAATGCTGCCATGGATCGACAATTTTGTCTTGGTATTCTGCACGGCCACTTCATCAGGATATTTTGCGGGGTCTTTCAATTCCGCAGCGTAGAGCGCGCTGTCCATATCCAGTTGTGTAATCGCATTTAAAAAACGGAGCTTGCCGGCTTCACTGGATGTATTCAAAAATTCCGTAGCCGGGATCATCAGGCTGTTTTTATTCAGCGCTCCCAGGTTGGGCAACTGCCCTTCCTTCTCCACCAGCGATTTTATTTTGCCGGCAATAAAGCGGATATACGCCTCATCCGTAAAATACCCGCCTTTTGCAAAGATCTGTTGCAGGGTGGCGGATTGTACAGGCGCCACCAGGTTGACCATTTTTCCACTTTCGTACCCATAATCTGAATTAATAAAGTCGGCCTTTTTATGCTGATAGTACTGGAAAGCCATCAGGCCCAGCAACAGGGTAACGGCAGCCAAAAGGACCCGCTCAATTCTTCTTGGATATAACTTTATTTTTTGCTTCATTTGCTAATAACCTTGCAGTGCATTGCGGCGGATACTGTCCCTGTAAATGGTGTCCGTCGCATTGATTAATGTATCCATATTTTGTAAACGCGCGCTGTCCATCACCGGTAATGTATCATTCCGGATGGTTAGTGTATCCGGTACAACCGGCGGTGTTTTCTGTCCGGGAAAAAAGGATTCAGTCCCCGTCCAGTTTACCAGAAAGCCAACGATAAATGCGATGACCAGGGGGAGTATCCTTATTTTTTTTTTAACAGGGGGACGATCAAAAGGGGTCATAATTTCCTCCGTTTCTGAATTTGCAATAGGTACCTCAATGGTATTTTTTACAGCCTTCTTCCGTCCGGGTTTCTTTGCCGCCACGTAAGTTGCCAATACTACGGTGATATTGTCTTTTCCTCCCAGCTCATTGGCTTTATCAATGAGTTGTTGTGCCTTTTGCGAAAGCGTTCCGGACCCGGACAGGACCTCAGCCATCTGCGCCTGCGTAACAAGGTCCGTAAGCCCGTCGGAACAAAATAATGCAATATCATCCGGCAGGAAGCTGTGTTCGCCGATGTCAAAATAATTGTTGGAATCTTCTGCATCCAGGAACAGCTCCCCCACCATCTTGCTGATCTCATTCCTTCGTGGATGTTGCATGGCTTCCGCTTCAGTAAGATACCCGCTGTCCTCCTTCATTCCCACGGATGAATGGTCCCGGGTGATCTTCAGCATACTGCCGTTCCGGTAAACATAGCCGCGGCTATCTCCCACGTGCGCGAAATACATCATTTCCTTGTCCGCATCCAATACCGCTACGGAAAGCACGCAACTCATGCGGTTCAGTGCTTCGCTGGCCTTTCGTTGCTCAAAGACCCTGTTATTTGCGGTAATAGCAGCTTCTTTCAGCAATTGTCTGGGCGCGCCGAAACTGAAATTCTGCAGGTATTCTTCAATGGTTTCCTTTGCAATCAGTGCCGCCTCTGCACCGCCCTCATACCCGCCAACACCATCGATGGCTCCTGCCAGCGCACGCGCAGGGGTTGCCCAAAGACCAGGAACCGCAATGAAATTGTCCTCGTTCTCTTCCCGCCTGCGGCCCAGGTCTGTTTGCCCGTATAAAATGATCTTCCTGCTCATGATTTCACTTTAGATTGTAACAGAAATACCAGGATGATGAATATCAGCATTACGGTTCCCAGCATAGTTTCTCAGAATTAGATCCCGATAATCATCGGGAAGGGAATGTTAAATAATCAATCCGGTATTTCACTCCTTAAACTGCAGCTTTAAAATCCAGCTGAAAGATCCCACACACAATAGTAGATTCACTTTTCAGCGGATGCCACACAGGATTTTCGCCTACCCGGCTCAGTTCCAGTTTTTGTTCATTCACAAAAGCATCTGCAAACAATGCGATATAAAATGCCCTTGCCCCCTCTTCGTACCGGATCATGATATGTTCCTTTTGCAGGCTGCCGCTGGGCTCATTGATGCACAACAAGGTAGCAGTACTGGTCATACCGTCTATAGCCTTTGTAACCTTCAGCTGTTTTTCCCGCATCGGAAAACTATAGCGTTGTTTGTTGAGCACAAACTGAATGGTGGCCAGTTTATCAACCGGAGCACTGTTCGCCGACCCGGCCGGGGGCGCCTGTACCGATGTAAAGTCGCCCAGGAATTCCCTGCGGAATTTCACCCGGAAATGCCCCTTTGATAAAATATCGATATTCGAAAACGTAGTGGGGTTCAGATCGTATTTTGAATATTTGGAATGCTTACTGCTTACCGAAACCTTTATATGCTCTGATGAGAGCTCCGACCAGGATTTTTCTGAAGTAGGGGTACTGATCACCTGGATGGTCCCCGGTTCGATCTCCTGGTTGTCAACCCCCCGTTCGGCGGGGCAGTACTGAAAATCCCAGAAATTGCCGATGGGTTCATAGCGCGGATACTGATCTTTACGCTGATTGATATAATCATAAAACTCATCCAGGATCCCTTCTGTGATACCCGCCAGCCGCAGTTCCGCATGTTTATAATCTTCCGGGCGCATCAGGATGAGGTAACTGCAGTCATACATCATCCGTTTGTTGAAAGATTCCCGCTCGATGGTTTCTTTAAACGATATCAATACCTGATCTACCAGCGCCTGGTTGGTGAGACGAACCTCTGCCTCCTCTTCCTCATCCGGTAACAGCCATCTTTTTAGTTTATCAAACATATTGTCAATTTGAAATTTTAACAGGTTTCAATCTCTTTTCCCATTTACTATTCACGCTCTAGAGCTTCTCGATCCGCCGTTCCACGATCCGGGAGATCTTCATTTCCTTATCAAATACCACCGAAACATCAATATTATAGGGGATCCAGTCATCCGCTTCGTTTTGTTTTATCTTATACAACATACTGAAGTCTACATAGCTGTTCCCGTTAGGATTGTACGTAAACACATAAGAAGAATTGCTGATATCTGCTTCTGTAAAGCGCCACTTTCCATGATAGGCGGCACATTCCTTCTGAATGCGGCTGAGCAGCTCGTTGGAGCGGTTATAATATTGCTGCACCGTATCCCGGAAGAAACGGGATAAACTGCCACAATCCTGCCGCATCCGGTAATAATCATTGATCCGGTTGCGGATCTCGGCCTCCTTTTGCCCCACATCTTCGCTGGTAACGACCTGGGTCGAGGTCATGGTATCGCTTTCTGCATCTACCGTATCCGTTTTCAGGTCCCTGGCCGGTTCCTCCTGCCGTTGTTTTTTAACACGGGGCGTTGATACCGGTTTTTCCGCTACGGGTTTATTTACTTCCTGCTTTACCCCGAACATGGATAAGATCCCTTCTTTATTCAAAGCAAAAACGATCAGGCCGGCTACGATCAAAAAGACCAGGAAAATATATCCGAACCGGCTGGAACCTGTTTTCTGCGCCGGATGGGTCGACAAGGGCGGATAAATTTTTTCGATGGGTTGCGGGGGCACGGGGGTAAAAACGATGGTTTCGTCAGTTTTTGTAGTATCTGCATCAATACGCCGGAGCTCCTTACGGTCTTCCGGGTTCTTCCCAAGGTATAACGGCAGCAATCCCCGCCAGGGTTCCGGAAGCGCTGTAGTATCAATATGCTTACGCACAATGTTCTCCTGGATCTCGAAATCGGATATTTTTGATGCATCATAAGGCGCCGTACCGCTAACCAGGTGGTAAAAAGTAACCGCGAGCGAATAAATATCCGTTTTATAGGAAAGCGTTTTTACATCATAAACCTGCTCGGGACTCATGTACATCAGCGTTCCCATCCTCGATCCGGTTTGGGTTACCGTAACATTGTCCCGCAGCTTGGCAATGCCAAAATCCAGGATCTTTATATTCCCTTCTTCCGTCAGAAAAAGATTGGAAGGTTTGATATCCCGGTGAATGATATTCTTGCGATGTGTATACTGAAGCGCATCCACCAGATCGTTCCACCAGGTGACCAGCTGCAGATTGGAAAAATGAGCGCCGTCCTTCATTCTTTGGGAAAGATCCTTTCCTTCAAGATATTCCATGATCATGCAGGGACACCCGTCTACCGTGGAATAATCATAAATATTACGGATATGCGGATGATTGAGATGCACCATCAGCCGGGCTTCGTTCTCAAAGCGGCTCACTACCTCCGGCATTCCGCAAAAGCGCTTTTGTAATACTTTTACTGCAGCAGGTTTTTGCAGGTAGTTTTCTGCATACCACACTTCGGCCATGCCTCCTTCGCCCAATTTGTACTTTAGCTTATAACCATTGATGGTTGTATTCTCCATTCCTTGTTTTACTTGCTTGATCTGCTTATAATGATTCCTCTCATAGTACCCGGCTATTATATACCAAACTTACTCCAAATATTTGGAACTGCCATAGTCCGTCCGGTGAACCTGTCAGGTTTTTGCCCGGGTTTTAACCTGTAAAATAACCACCCTTTTACGATGAAACCCTTAAAATTGGGATAAAAACGGTGAATGGAGGGTTTAAAACGGTCGGCTGCGCTGTGTTGCGTTTTGACCGATCTGTTTTAACTTGCAGGGCCATGATCCCCGCAGCCATTTTCGACCATCTGAAAATCCCCGTTACAGGCTATCATCCGGTTCAGGGAGGTGATATTAATCAATGTTATTGTATCATCTCCGGGAGTACCCGTTATTTTTTAAAGATCAACCGGTACCAGCCGTTTCCACGGTTATTCGAATATGAGGCCAACGGATTGAAGGCACTGGCAACCGTCCGGGAGCTGAAGGTTCCGGTACCACTGGAATACGGCGTTGCCGGAGCAGATCAGTACCTGATGCTGGAATGGCTGGATACTGCTGCTCCCCGCCGGCACTCCGCAGAATTGCTTGGCCGGGGCCTTGCAGCGCTGCACCGGAAAACACAGTCCCGCTTTGGCTTTTTTGAGAACAATTACCTGGCCCGCTGGCCACAGGATAATACGCCGGTGGCAAGCTGGCCCGAATTTTACAGCAACCGGCGGGTCCTTCCGTTAACCCGGGCGCTTTTCGACCAGGGCATCTTAAACAAAAAAGACATTGTAGCGGCCGAAAATTGCTGCAGGCAATTGCCGGATCTTTTTCCGGAGGAGCCTCCGGCACTCCTCCATGGCGACCTGTGGGGCGGAAATGTTGGGTTCCTGACCGATGGCACACCTGCCATCTTTGACCCGGCGGTTTACTACGGCCACCGGGAGATGGATATCGGTATGACCTTATTATTTGGCGGGTTTGACACCCGTTTTTACCATGCCTACCAGCAAACCACTCCATTACAACCCGGATGGCAGCAACGGGTGCCCTATACACAGCTCTACCCCCTTTTACTACATGCCTGGCTTTTTGGCGGGCATTATACCGGTGATGCGAAGCGTATACTGGCTTCGTTTGCTTAGGAGCATCCCTGCGGGTTTATTCCGTTGGCGTTGGGATCCCCCTCCCTGATCATTTTCTCCTTCTTCCGGACCAACATTATATATTACTGGCACCCCTGCGGGGTTGGGGTGAATGCATTGGAGAACCGCTCCCGGTTAAAAAATAACTATATTTAAATCATTATGTGCGCAATCGGTCTGAAGAGCTGATATGCTTATAACCACAAACACCATTCAGACAGACTCCCGAAGGGGTGATATTTAAACCCTGTAAAAAACGACATCATGGCCGGCACTTTTTCACAACGCTGCATCCAGATCGTATTTGCCGTAAAAGGCAGGCAATGCCTCATCAGCAAAGCAGGGAAAGATGATCGGTATAAATACATTGCAGGTATTATTAAAGGCAAGAATCAAAAGCCGGTCATCGTAAATGGCATGCCGGATCATTTGCATGTCTTTGCCCCGCAATGGCCATTTCTGACCTTGTAAGGGATATAAAAAACAATTCGGCCAATTTTATCAATGACCGGCGGCCTGTAAAGAGCAAATTTTCCTGGCAGGAAGGATATGGTGCATTTTCCTACTCCCATTCCCATATTGAAAATGTATACAATTATATCCTGGGCCGGGAAGCCCACCACCGAAAGAAAACATTCAAAACCGAATACCTCGATTACCAGAAGGACCTTGATATGCCGTTTGATGAAAAATACCTGTTCGAATGGTACTGATCACTGGCAGGCAGGGCATAGTTTCGCCGGCCTCCCGGGCCTTTGCCGATCATACCGAGCATGGCCGAAGCTCCTCTTGGCTGATCCGGGTCCCGGATCGTAACAGGGATCTTCATTTATACCTGTATACCTTCAGGTTATATCCACTGCGGGCCGGCCTCAACCTTGTTTTACAACGGTAATACATCTGATCGCAGGCATCTCCCTTCTTTAAATATTTTTACACAAACGACCGTTATGCTTTAATAATCTTTAAATAACGGCAAACCGAACAGAATAAAAATCAATTTCACTTATATTTGCGCACTTAAGTCATAATAATTTGTATATGGAGAAAAGTATCGTAATTCTTGCCGGCGGCGGTCCTGCCCCCGGTATTAACACAGTGATTGGTTCTGTAGCTAAAACGTTTTTGAAGGATGGTTACCGTGTAATTGGCCTGCACGACGGATATAAGAACCTTTTCAACGGTAAAGGGCTGACCACTGACATTGATTTTAAACTTGCGGACGATATTTTCAGTCGCGGGGGTTCTTTTCTCCGTATGAGCCGGTATAAACCCAAGGACGATGAGTTTACAAGCGCGTTCTTTGAGCAGAACAATATCAAACTCCTGGTAACGATCGGTGGCGATGATACAGCATCTACAGCTAACCGCATTGCTACATTCCTCAGAAATAAAAACGTTCCCGTTCAGAATATTCACGTTCCGAAAACGATCGATAACGATCTTCCGCTCCCCTACGGTCAGCCTACATTTGGCTACCAGAGCGCAAGGGAAGAAGGTGTAAAACTGGGTAAAACGATCTATGAGGATGCCCGCACCTCCGGCAACTGGTTTGTTGTTTCTGCAATGGGGCGTGAAGCCGGTCACCTGGCATTCGGTATCGGTGTAGCCTGTCATTACCCGATGATCGTGATCCCCGAAATGTTCAACAAAACCAAGCTGACCCTGGACAAGATCACCAAACTGATCGTATCTTCTATCGTAAAAAGGAATATCCTGGAGATCCCATACGGGGTTGCCGTGGTTAGCGAAGGCGTTTTCCATTTTATGAGCGATGATGATATCAAGGCTTCCGGCATCCAGTTCACCTACGACGATCACGGACATCCGGAACTGGGCAATGTAAGTAAGGCACATATCTATAATATCCTTTTACAGAACGAACTGAAAAAACTGAATATCGCGGTAAAAAGCCGGCCTGTGGAGCTGGGATATGAGCTGCGCTGCCTGGCGCCTACTGCGTACGACCTGGAATACTGTACGTTCCTTGGTATGGGTGTTAAAAAACTTTTTGACCAGGGTATTACCGGCGCTGTTGTTACTGCAGATGCAACCGGAAATATCAATCCCCTTTATCTGAAAGACGTTGCAGATGAAAAAGGAAAGGTAAAACCGCGTCTGATCGATATGCAAAGTGCAGATACTCAAATCGTATTTGCAGATGCCCTGCACTATTTGACAGCAGCCGACAAGGACGCTGCCAAAAAGTATCTGGATAATCCGGACGAATACCTGTTCAACAACATACTTGAGTGGAACTAAAATAAAGATCTCAAACAATTAAAACCGCCTTTGCTGCGCGGTTTTTTGTTTTTAATTTGTAGCTTCCGGTTTAAATCAGCAATAAGATCCCGATGTGCATCGGGGCATAAACATTAGAAATCGAAACATGACAGAAACTCAAAAAGTTCGAAAGAAAACGTTGGAACCTACCATTTCCAAGGATACGGATCACAGCCTGAACCGCACAAAAATTGTGGCTACGGTTGGTCCGGCCTGCAACACTTATGATAAGTTACTTGACCTCGTGAAAGCAGGTGTGAACGTTTTCCGTTTAAATTTTTCCCATGGTGTACATGAGGAAAAAAAACAGATCATCGAATACATCCGTGAGATCAACCGCAAGGAAAGGACCACGGTAGCCATCCTGGGCGATCTCCAGGGGCCCAAACTCCGCGTGGGAGAAATGGAAGGCGGCGGTATCATTGTTGAGCCGGGCGATACCTTCATTTTCACCAATAAAAAAATGGTGGGCACCAAGGAAAAGATCTACATTTCCTACCCCAATTTCCACAAGGATGTAAAACTGGGCAATAAAATAATGATCGACGACGGGAAGCTCGAAGTGATCGTACGGAAGATCCTCCCCAATAATGATGTTAAGGTAGAAGTGGTACTGGGTGGGTTCTTGTCTTCCAAAAAAGGTGTAAACCTTCCGGATACCAAGATCTCTTTGCCGGCACTTACTCCCAAGGACCTGGCCGATCTGGATTTTATTATTCAGGAACAACTGGGATGGGTTGCATTATCCTTTGTACGCCAGGTAGAGGATATTAAAAAACTCCGTAAGATCCTGGACAAAAATAAGAGCAAGGCCAAGATCATCGCCAAGATCGAAATGCCGGAAGCCATTCCTAATATCCGGGAAATCATCCATGCGTCCGACGGTATCATGATCGCAAGGGGCGACCTGGGCGTGGAGCTGCCAGTTGAAAAAGTGCCCCTGATCCAGAAGAGCATCATCCGCAAGTGCATCCACCGTGCAAAGCCCGTGATCGTTGCCACCCAGATGATGGAGAGCATGATCGACCGTTCCAAACCCAACCGCAGCGAAATCACGGATGTGGCAAATGCGGTACTTGAGGGGACAGACGCCGTGATGCTCAGCGCCGAAACAGCAAGCGGTAAGCATCCCACACTGGTGGTGCAGACCATGCGCAAGATCATCCTGGAGATTGAAAAGACCGAGTACCATTATGATCTGGCCAATGAACTGCAACCGCAGCCGCACTCACCCTCCCTTTCCAGTGATGCTATTTGCTATAATGCCTGCAACCTGGCCAAGGATACAAGAGCCGATGCGCTGATCGGTATGACACAAAGCGGCTATACCGGATTTATGCTCAGCAGTTACCGTCCAAAAGTGCCGTTATATGTGTTTACCAAGAACCGCGCATTGATCGACCAGTTAAGCCTGAGCTGGGGTATCCGTGCCTTTTTCTATGATGACGATCAGCATGATCTGGATACCATTTTTTCGGACCAGATCAATATCCTCAAGAAAAATGGCTTTCTCAAACGTGGCGATACCGCAGTCAGTACGGGTAGTACACCCGTTCATCTGAAACTGCATACCAATACGATAAAAGTTACAGAAGTTCAATAAGTAAAAGCCTCCACCCGGAGGCTTTTTTAATTCCTGCTGTTACCCGAAGTTTTTGGGGAGATCCGGATACTTAAATACCGGCGCATCCCAAAAAGCCCGCCGGAGCAGGGTAATATCCACGGATAACAATCCCTTCTTCCGCTAACATTCCCCGGGTTTTGTTTGCTACTTAATAAAAAAGCCTCCGGAACCGGAGGCTTTTTTAAAATCGACGATTAATACCTTAATAAACCAATCTTGTTTTAATGGTATGCTTTACATTATTCAGGATGGACGCAGCCTTCTTCGAAACACCTTTTTCCACATCCAGTACCACATAGCCGATATCATCATTTGTTTTCAGATACTGACCCGTGATATTGATATTATTGTTCGACAACAACGTATTGATCTCTGAAAGTACACCCGGCCGGTTATAATGAATATGCAGGATCCGGTGCACACCTTCCTGAGAAGGCAGTGCCAGGGCAGGCACCGTATGTGACCCGTTTGAGATACCCCTTTCAATAAAATTGAACAACTTGGTACTTACATCCACACCAATGTTTTCCTGGGCCTCCTCAGTACTGCCCCCGATATGCGGTGTTAAAATAACATTGGGGATATTTTGCATGGGACTGGTAAACTTATCTCCATTCTTCTCGGGCTCCCATGGAAATACATCCAGGGCCGCACCACTGATATGTCCCTCTTTCATCGCCTTGCTCAGGTCATCCAGGTTTACCACTTCACCCCTTGCATAGTTAATGAGGATCGCATTCTTCTTAAAGTATTTCAGATTGTTCTTGGTAATCAGGTTTCTTGTTTGTGGTGTATCCGGCACGTGGAGTGTGACCACATCAGATTGTTGCAACAGCTCTTTCAGTGATTTGGCATCCTTGGCATTACCCAGCGGCAATTTTGTTTCCACATCATAAAACAGCACTTTCATTCCCATTGCTTCCGCCAGTACGCTTACCTGGGAGCCTATATTTCCATAACCGATAATTCCTAATGTTTTTCCTCTCAGTTCATACGCACCTTTAGAATCCTTCATCCACACACCGTCATGAGCAGCCTTGATCTTATCCGGCAACCTCCGGATCAGCATCACTGCATTTGCAATAACCAGCTCGGCAACCGAACGGGTATTGCTGTATGGCGCATTAAATACCACCACCCCTTTATCAGTAGCCGCCGACAGATCTACCTGGTTTACCCCAATGCAAAAACAACCGATGGCCTGCAGCTTTTCAGCCGCATCCAGTACCTTTTTGGTAATACGAGTCTTGGAACGGATTCCAAGAATATGAACATTCTTAATTTCCTTGATCAACTCCTCTTCTGTCAACGCCTTGGTTAACTTATCTACTTTGGAATAGCCTTCATCTTTAAAACGTTGTACAGCAAAATCACTGATATTTTCCAGAAACAGGATCCGGATCTTCTCTTTTGGGTAACTCGTCTCTTTTTTATTTGTCATACAGGCAAATATCCTAATAAGTTAACAAAAATTAAAATTTTAAGGACATTAGTTTTGGTCAGGAGAAGATAAGACTAAATTTGTCCCTTTAAAAATCATTGTACCTTGAGAAGAATTTTAGTTGTTATAGCATGGATATCATTAACGATTGGTTGTAAGTCGAAAACGCAGGCCCAGAAAGAACAGGCGGGAACCGCACACGCAAGCCCGGCCGTTTTTAACGTGGAGGAAATGACCGCAGCAGACAAAGCCCGCTATTATAAGACGCTCAGTGATTTCTTTGACTCAGCACTGATCCGCCGCGGTTTTAACGGCGGCATTCTTGTGGCCAAGGGAGGTAATGTATTGTATGAATCCTATCATGGTTATCAGGATCCAAACCGGAGAACCGACACCATTGATGCCCATACACAATTTCATCTTGCGTCTACCAGCAAACCCTTTACAGCTGTTACCATATTAAAGTTGATCCAGGATGCTAAAATAGGATTGCAGGATCCTGTAACCCGCTTTTTTCCGGCCTTCCCCTATCCTGCTGTTACGGTAGAGGAATTACTGTCGCACAGAAGTGGGCTCCCCAATTATCTTTCCGTAATGGAAGACAAATCCAAATGGAACCCGAAGCAGATGGTATCCAATGATGATGTGCTGCGCTTCCTCGAGCAATACAAACCGGCGCCGATGTTTAAGGCCGGCAGCCGTTTTGCCTACTGCAATACCAATTTTGTAGTACTGGCACTGATCGTGGAAAAGGTCACGGGGAAAAAATTTCCCCAGTATGTAAAGGAAACGATCTTTGACCCGCTGCAAATGACCAATACCTTCATTTATACACCGGCAGACAGCGGCAGGGTTGTAATGTCCTATAAGCCCTCCGGCGCACTTTGGGTCAATGATCAGTTCGATAATACCTATGGCGATAAAAACGTGTACAGTACTCCTGAAGATATGTTCAAATGGGACCGCGCACTATACAATCCCGCCTTTATCCGTCAATCGCTCCTCGATTCTGCATACCAGCCGCATAGTCATGAAAAACCATCCATCCACAACTACGGTCTTGGATGGCGGATGCTCAATTTGCCCAATGGGAAAAATGTTATTTATCACAATGGAAAATGG